>ENA-OPCD01001752-OPCD01001752.1-human-gut-metagenome-genome-assembly--contig:-NODE-1752-length-16225-cov-2.488806_pt1 | contig 16225 bp, 16 predicted proteins | sample MGYA00241560_ERZ501471 | MGnify/ENA primary metagenome ERZ501471 (study PRJEB25962, sample SAMEA2042578) | human gut metagenome | biome: human gut; feature: human-associated habitat; material: faeces...
AGAATACTCTTGCCGCCATTCAAGGCTTAAAGGGAGTGGATAGCTCGCAGATAGAGGCTGTCAGGAAAAATATCCAAAGCATTAAAACACAGATAAAAGACCTTAAGTCTGATACTGAATTGACGGCAGATAAGCTAAAGCTTCTTAAGGAATCAATAAAAGCCGATGTGTCAGGTGCCAAGTCTGCAATAGATACACTTAAAAATACATTTGACCATAGTGTATCACCGAATCTCACAGGAGCGGTATATGATATAGAATATGCACTTATTGAGACACAGTCCATGCTTGGTTCTTTGGACAACAGCTTCCCGGATATACAAAAAGCACTCGATGATTATTCGGTAGTTCTTAAATCAGGAAATGCAGATATTGTAAATACCAGACAGTATGTACAGCAGATCAGAGATGGTTTGCGGAATGTTATATCAGGATTTGATAATTTGTCAAACGATGAGCAGTTTAATGAGATTGTAAAGCTGCTTCGGACAGATCCGACACTCATTGCGCAGTTTGTGACATCACCGCTGTCTATGGATGAGCAGAAGATATATGAGATATCCACATATGGCTCAGCCATGGCACCGTTTTACACAGTGCTGGCTCTGTGGGTGGGAGGGTTGATAACTGTTGCACTTGTGAAAACAAAGGTAAAGGACACTGACGATATAAAATCACTTGGCAAAGTAAACAGCGTACATAAGTTTTTTGGCAGATATATCACATTTTTTGTGATAGGCCAGATTCAGACACTTGTGACAGTGCTCGGTGATTTGTTCTTTGTCGGAATACAGTGCAGGCATCCGTTCCTTTTCTGGTGCGCAAGCGCGCTGACAAGCCTTGTATTCACGCTTCTTATGTACTCACTCACAGCAGCCTTGGGCAATGTGGGACAGGCTGTAGCAGTAGTCATTATGGTCATTCAGGTGGCAGGCGCAGGCGGCACATTCCCGGTTGAGGTGCTGCCGCAGGTGTACAGAGCACTGTATAAGTTCATGCCGTTTAACTATGCCATGAATGCCCTAAGAGAGTGCGTGGGAGGCATGTACCGCTTTGATTATTGCAAGGATCTTGCGATTCTTCTTATATTTATAGCAATATCGCTTGTGATCGGACTGCTGCTTGGGCGTCCGTTTGGAAGGTTTAATACAGCTATTGAAAAAAGTAAGAAAAAGTCAGGCCTTATCTTATAATAGTAAAAAAAGCTATATAGAAACTTAAGTTATAGTTATTATAAAAAAATAGTACTAGACATTTTTTTTCTATTGTACTAGAATGAGCATAAATGATAGTAGACCCGATATATGATAACGCTAGGTTATATCGGATCCGTAAAGAAACGGAGGATATAAAGATGGAAAAGAAGGATATCGATTGGTCAAACCTTAGTTTTGGCTACCAGGAAACAGATTACAGCTATGTTTCTAATTATAAAGATGGAAAGTGGGACGATGGACAGCTCACAAAGGATCATACAGTGACACTTAATGAGTGTGCGGGAGTATTCCAGTATGCACAGACATGCTTCGAGGGACTTAAGGCATACACAACAGAGGATGGCAGAATTGTCTGCTTCAGACCTGACTTAAACGCACAGCGTCTTAAGGATTCATGTGAGAGACTTGAGATGCCTGTATTCCCGGAGGATAGATTTGTAAAGGCAGTTGAGGAAGTAGTAAAGGCAAATGCTGCATGGGTTCCACCATACGGCTCAGGTGCTACACTCTATATCAGACCATACATTATGGGAACAAATGCAGTAATCGGTGTTAAGCCGGCTGATGAGTATCAGTTCAGAATCCTTGTAACACCTGTAGGACCATACTTCAAGGGTGGCGCAAAGCCAATCACAATCCGTGTATCAGACTTTGATAGAGCAGCACCTCACGGAACAGGACATATCAAGGCAGGACTCAACTATGCAATGAGTCTTCATGCCATTGTAGATGCACATGCACAGGGCTTTGCAGAGAATATGTACCTCGATCCTGCAACACGTACAAAGGTAGAGGAGACAGGTGGTGCAAACTTCATCTTTATCACAAAGGATGGCACATTTGTTACACCTAAATCAGACAGCATCTTGCCATCAATCACACGCCGTTCACTGATGGTAGTTGCAGAGAAGTACTTAGGACTCAAGGTTGAGCACAGAGAGGTGCTCTTTGATGAGGTAAAGGATTTTGCTGAGTGTGGACTTTGCGGAACAGCAGCAGTAATCTCACCGGTAGGAAAGATTGTAGACCACGGCAAGGAAATCTGCTTCCCAAGCGGTATGGATGAGATGGGACCTGTCACAAAGAAGCTTCGTGACACACTTACAGGCATTCAGATGGGCCATATTGATGGACCGGATGGATGGGTTCACGAGATTAAGTGTGATTAATAATAAGAATATACATTTATAATAAAGCACCGGGTATTATGTTACGTCGTAATATCTGGTGCTTTTGTATTATTTTATGTGGCATAACAAGACGATTTGTGCTAATATACTCTTATATGTATGCAAATGTTTATAAAAGTTTGGAATAGATATATAAAAGCAAACAAAAGAGATAACCGGGGATAATTAAATGGACGAGTATGAAAAGATAAGACAGAGAAAGCGCGAAGAATATAGAAAGAGACACCGCGCCCAGGTTAGAAGAAAGCAGCTTATTAGCAACGGCATTGTTATAGGCATGATAATACTTATAATTGCAACGATAATCATAGTGGGAGCTTTAAGGGGCAAAAAGGCAAAGCAGGAAGAGGTAAAGGCAGAGGTGACCAGTACTCTTTACAATCCTATACAGCCAAAGCTTGATGTACAGCTGCTGACACCCAATCCGTATTCCAGACCACAGAAGGCACTTGAGAAGGTAAACGGCATAGTTGTCCATTATACAGCAAATCCGGGTACGTCAGCCAGACAAAACAGAGACTATTTCAATGGCCTGGCAGAGACCAAAAAGACCAAAGCAAGCTCACACTTTGTTATAGGATTAGAGGGTGAGATAGTGCAGTGCATACCTTGCAATGAGGTATCGTATGCGTCTAATAACAGAAACAGTGACACAATATCGATAGAGTGCTGTATAGAGGATGAGACAGGAAAGTTCAACGACAGCACATACCAGTCGCTCATAGAGCTCACCACATGGCTTATGGGGCGGTATGATCTGAGTGCTGATGATGTAATAAGGCACTACGATGTGACAGGCAAGAAGTGTCCGCTATACTTCGTGGAGCATGAGGATGCGTGGGAGCAGTTTCACAAGGATCTGGATACATACATCAAAGAAAATGGTGTGCCAAAGGAAGAGGCAAGCCAAAACTGACAATATACAATAAATTAAAGGATGATTTAAAAAATGAAGGAAATTATCGGAAATCTGTTAAAAAAAGAGAATGTACGTCAGAATCTGAGCAGCCTCAGACAGGAGATTAAAGATGAAAATGCATTAGCAGAGGCTCTAAAGCTGCTTGCAGGAGAAGATGAGCTGCTTGTGTCGTTTATGGGAGCAGACGATGCAAAAACCAGAAAGAACGCAGCTCTTCTGATAGGAGATCTTCATATGTCACAGCTTTCTGATGAGGTTTTTAAAGCATACGAGGCTGAACAGATGCGCTTTGTAAAGGGCTCATATCTGGCAGCGCTGTCACAGCTGGACTGCAAAGAGCTTTTGCCACAGCTTATGGAGCGTGCAAAAGAGCTTGAGCATATGACGGTCACAGCTGAAAATAGGAAGCATATTGAGGAAGAATTAAACGAGATAAATAAAATCTTGATTAAATATAATGGGATAAAGCACCATACACCTGTGCTCGAGGGAGTAAAGGCTGAGCTACTTCTGATGACAAACCGCCTTCACAGAGAGGTGGTACGACGTCAGATACCGGTTAAGGATACAAAGTTGCATCCGCTTGGAGTGCTTGTAAAGACTGACAATATACCTCTTATCATGCAGGTGCGCACATTCAGAAAAATGTACTTTACCATACATGCAGCATCGCTTCTGCCAAAGGATGCACAGGAAGCAGCCGGACTTCTTGCAGAGTCAGATATGTATGATATATTAAGACGCATGCACCGTGAGGGTGGTCCGTTTTACTATCGTATTGAGAGCACGGCAGATGCGGCCTACCAGAGCAGGCTTGCGAAAGCTATCGATATGCATTTTGCGGGCAGGATGATCAATTCACCAAATGATTACGACGTGGTGATTAAGCTCATACCGACAAAAAATGACAATTATTTTGTCTGCATGAGATTATGTTCTATACAGGATAATAGATTTGCGTACAGAAAGAATGTGCTTCCTACGTCGATGCATCCGTCACAAGCGGCACTTATTGTTTCACTTGCAAAGCCGTATCTTAAGGAAACGGCACAAATCATGGATCCGTTCTGCGGAGTTGGTACACTGCTTATAGAGCGCGCACATTTAGTCCCGGCACGCGAGATATATGCTACAGATACCTATGGAGATGCAATCACTATGGGCAGAGAGAATGCTGCGTTTGCCAAAACAAGAATTAATTTTATACACAGGGATTTCTTTGATTTCAGACATGACTACAAATTTGATGAGCTGATTACGGATATGCCGGTTCGTAACCGACAGACCAAGGCGGAGATGGAGCTTTTTTACGAGAGGTTTTTCGACAAGGCCGCAGAGCATCTGGTATCCGGCGGAATCATAGTCATGTATTCAAATGAGATTGGGTTTGTGAAGAAACAAATCAGGCTGCGTGTCGAATACCGTCTGCTTCAGGAGACATGTATTCTCGATAAGAATGACTTTTATTTGTTTGTTATCAGATATGAGGATTGATTTGTGTGAGTTTTTAGGAGGAAAATATGTCAGATTCCAAGCTTTTAAAAAAAATACAGGATTATTTCTGTATGGTCAACGGAATATATTTGTCGTGTCTGACAAAAAAGGATGGAGTCATGACAGAGGTGTGTCAATGTAACGATAAATGGAAGAGTATGCTTACATTTATTGGTGAGGAGAAATACGAAAAACTTCTTTTGAGACTGTCGGACTGCAGGGTTGAGAATCTCATAGATGAACCTCTGGATAAGGACTATATCAGGCTGTATGGTCTGATTGTAAGAGTGGACAATACCCACGATATATATTGGATTATAGCTGCGGTAATTGATGAGCAGATGTCTAATGAAGAGAGAAACCTGCTTCCTGATGGCATAATTATTACCAGTGAAGCGCGTCTTAACAGAACAATTGAGTTCCTGGAAACTATGACCAGACAGCTTTTGATCACAAAGAGAGATGAGGATGCTGCGAATGAGGCACTTTCGCTTATCAGGAAGTCAGATGAGGAAATCAAGAAACAGTTTCATATGCTTGAGGCTATCAATTCTGTTATAAAACTGCTTGAGATGGATGGAAGCTTTACTGATATGGCTCAAAAAGCACTGGAGAGTGCAGTTACTACCATAAAGCTTACCGGTGCTTTTATCATCCGCAAAAACGTGGACGGCATGCATTTGGATGTGATTGTAAGCTATGGCAGAAAGCCGTTTGATACAATATCAATTACCGAGGTACCTTTTTTCACAGGAAAGCCTTACATTATATCATCAGACTCTGTGATGCCGGAGAAATTCCGCCTTTTCATGGAGAAGCAGGCTATGAGGGCAGCCATATTCCAGCCTGTAAATATAGATAACAGGACTCAGATGTATGTGTGCTTTTTTGATGAGAAGGATGACAGAAGCTGGGAAAAATATGATGTGAAGTTTTTAAATGATACGAAGCGCGTCATTCAAAGTATTCTCACAAAAAAGATAACAACCAACTCGCTTGCAGGCTCCTATGCTTCGCTCGAAGCGATACTGGAAAACTCCGGCTGCGGTATATACGTGGCTGATATGTCTAAGTCAGAGATACTTTACATGAATAATTACTGTAAGCAGCTGCTTTCAAATATAATCGAACAGAACAAGCTGGAAAAATATATTTTTTCCCATACTGCAGAGAGCCGGAGCTTTACAGAGGTCTACGTGACGGAGGAGGACAAGTGGTTTGATATTCATCGCACAGGCATAGCGTGGGTGGATGGCCGCAAGGTGCAGCTCGTTACACTGTATGATATCACACAGAAGAAGCGTTATCAGCAGCGCATTGAGAACCAGGCCAATAATGATTTCCTGACAGGGCTATATAACAGGATGAGATGTGAGCAGGATCTGGCTAAGTTTATAGATGATTCAGTGAAAAACGACACCAGAGGTGCGATGATTTATATAGATCTGGATGATTTCAAGCATATAAATGACGGGCTTGGCCATCAGTACGGAGATGTGCTTTTAAAAGCTATATCGAACAGCCTGACACAGGTGAAGGGAATTGAGAACCACTGCTACAGGATGGGTGGCGATGAGTTTATCGTCATAGTGACAGGCAGCTCTGTTGACAGGCTGGAGAGTATCATTAATGATATACAGCAGATATTTGTCAGACCGTGGTTCTTGAAGGGAGAGGATTATTACTGTACAATAAGTGCCGGAGTGGCATTTTTCCCGACAGATGCAAGCACTGTGGAGGATGTCATAAGAAGAGCTGATATAGCTCTTTTCAATGCTAAGAAAGAAGGAAAAAACCGTATAGAGTTCTACAACGAGGGTATTGATGGCACAAGCACAAAGCGTCTTGATCTTGAAAAGCACATGAGAAAAGCCACGATGAATGAGTGCGATGAGTTCACCGTGTACTTTCAGCCGATTATAAACGTGAAGGGGGAGGATGTCTGTGCAGGTGCAGAGGCTCTTGTCAGATGGAATTCAGCAACCATGGGCTTTATAAATCCGGTTGACTTTATACCGCTTGCTGAGTATCTTGGGCTTATAAACCCAATTGGGGAGCATGTATTAAGAGAGGCAGCGAAGCACTGCAGGTACTGGAATGACATGGGACATCCTGACTACAAGGTCAACGTAAATCTGTCTGTGGTGCAGCTGCTGCAGAATGACATAGTCAAGAAAATCAAAGGCATAATTGATGAGGTGGGCATAGAACCGGGAAATCTGTGTCTTGAGGTGACAGAGAGTCTGGCAATCAATGACATGGTGCGCATGAAGCGGATACTCAGTGAGATAAAGGCGCTTGGTGTTAAGGTTGCACTGGATGATTTTGGTACAGGATATTCATCACTCAACCATATCAGGGAGATGCCTCTTGATATTATTAAAATAGATAAATGCTTCATTGAGCATCTTGGGGAGGATGATTTTTCTGATGCATTTGTCAAGATGGTTACAGAGCTTGCCAATACAATAGGAGTACATGTCTGCGTGGAGGGAGTTGAGACTGACAGGCAATATGCTATAATTAAGAAGATGGGAATATATTACATACAAGGGTATTTCTTCGATAAGCCAATGTGCATAGAAAGCTTTGAGGAGAAATATATCTGACGAAGAAGATGTAACATGCACGAAGAAGATATAGAAAAAAGCCCATGCTATTCATTTTGGATATACCAATCTCGGCACAGGTGGTATCTGTAGCTGATGTATATGATGCCCTGACAAGCAATCGTGTGTACAAGAGAGCGTTTTCACATGAAAAGGCAATGCAGATGATTCTGGATGGAGAGTGCGGACAGTTCAATCCTGTTCTCCTACAGTGTCTGGTCAATATACAGGACCGGATAAAGGCGGGGCTGGACTAGCTTAAATGCATAATAAATGAAAAATATATGTAAAAATAGAAATTAAGTGTTGACATATTTGGTTTGATTTGATATTATATCAAAGTCGCGTGAGACAAGCGACAGAAAATCAAATATATGCGGAAGTGTCGGAACTGGCAGACGAGCAAGACTAAGGATCTTGTGATTATTGCAATCGTGTGGGTTCAAGTCCCATCTTCCGCATTATAAAATTAAAAAGGGTTAAGCCTTAGGGCTTAGCCCTTTTTGATTTTAGAAGCGGAAGCGGACCTTGTCCCCATGGGTCCAAGGTCTCCGCTCCGCTTCGGTCGTTGCAGAACAGACGTCCACCGGACGTCTAGGTCCCCGGCACGCTCACTTTAAGGAATGCGAAAGCATTCCTTTTTTTAAATGCATATCTCATAGTGTTATTCATGCCGTATCGGCAGAGAGATTCAAAATGGTTGAGTTGAAAGTTTACCGTTGACCAATATGCGGTAAAAAATGGTTGGGTTGTAAGTTTACTGCCGATCAATATGTGGCATAAAAATGATAAAAGAGGGAATCGATATCCTACAGGAAAAAGTACCTGTAAGGATGTCGATTCCCTCTTTTTTAGTTTAGCGATTAAAACTTATAATTGATTTAAATAATATCTTTATAAGTAAAGATCCCTTCTCAAGAGCATTATGGTGTTTCGTCGTGAATACGTTCAATGACATATCCATCGATGGAGTCTTCGGCTCTTTTGTATAATTTGTGAAATGAATATAGCTCTATAGAAGCAACAACTACAGCAATGAGAAGAATTGAAATAACAATACGACGTATGATAGAAGATATATGTAATTTCTGAATGACATATTCCGTATCCGCATTTTCATAATATTCGATAATAATATCTTTTGGTGTGCCGATACGAGTGCATAATTCATTATATGTAATTCCTGGCTGCTCACTGCAAATACTCTCTAAATTTTGAAAGATAGTATTTAAAAAATCCTTTTCATATTTTCCTTTAATCGGAATTAATATTTTTAATTTTCTGTAATAAGTTGAACCACCTTTTGTTAAGGTTTTATATTTCATCATGCATCCTCCAGTTGCTGAGTTTTAAAATCAAAATTTAAGATATTCTGGATACTTTGTGTGGTTTTCAAATATTCCTGTGTCAATTCTTCGAGTCGGTTCTGACCGGATGGTTCAATGTGATAATAGACACGGGTCAGCCGTTTTCCAACCTGCTTTTTGTAATCAGTGATATGTCCCTTATCAATTAATTTATATAAAACCGGATACATAGAACCTTCTGGAAAAGAAAGATATTCATTCGTGATATCACGAATGATCTGCCCGATTTCGTATCCGTAGCAGTCCCCTTTGTTATTCAGTATGTGAAGAACTAACAGTTCGCAGGAACCTTTTTTAAATGTATTCCTTGATGTCATATATGTTAATTCCTTCCTATTAGTTGTACAATTATATAGTAATAGAAAAAAACAAAAAAACAATACCTATATAAACTAAATATATATTGACGTATATAACAACCAATGATATGATTGATTCATCAAATGAAGGAGGAGGGGAGTCCAATGGTGACTGAAGAAGAGGTGACAGAAAAAACATAATATTTAAACAAATGGGAGGAATTTACAATGAGATTTAAAAAATTGAAGATGAGTATGGCAATGGCAGCTATGTCAATGATGATGTTACTTCCGGCAGCTCCGGTATTTGCTTCAACATCTGATACCTGGTCAGTTAACTATTATAAAGGAGCGCCAACAACTACTGCTAATCCGATAGATTATGCATATGTGGAGTATTATTACAAATATAAAGCGATGGCATATGACCTGACAGGTTCATCGGATAGGACGGTGACCATTTCAAATGCAAATATGACGACACAGTATATTAAACCATCGGCAACAACAAGAACATGGACCATAAAGAAGGGATCATCTACTGTAGTGACGTTTAAAGTCGTAGCAAGTGGTAGCGAATCTTGCTATTCAACCGGAATGATTAAACAGGATAAGTAAGTAATCTTTGGGTGATGCACTCTATCAGTGAGTGCATCATTCAAATTGGAGGTAAAATGCCATGAAAAAGAAAATAACAATCTTCAATTTTATAATAAGTGCAATTTTGGTTTTTACAGTAACAGCATGTGGACAGAAATCAGAAGAAAATAAAAATACATCAGTAAGTACAAATGGCAGTGATATGCTTTTTTCTACAGATGCATATGAAAAGAAACTTTTGCCTGATAGAAGTTCAATCAAGGAGTGTGCCGACACATATGAGCAGGACATTAATGAAATTCTGGCACAGGACAAAGGAAAGTTTGATTTTTCAAATTGTGATTTTGCAGATTTCCCGGATGTAACTTCTTTAAAAGTCATGCTTGAGGAAAAGCATGGAATTACGGTTGAAGAGGCAGAAAAGACTCTTTCTGATTGGGTAACAAGTATTGGAAAACAAACTGTGGTCGATATGAAATCAGATGTTTATTATATACCGGATAATATAAACGAAACAGGTGAATTGTCATTATTCTATGAAGACAAAAAAAAGTTAGAAAATGGCGAGGGATGTCTTATTGATATTCCTGAATGTTATATCAATCTTTTGGGAGACGGAATATATTCTGCCAGTGATGGGAAAATCAGAGAATATATGGGGTATGAGGATGCAGCCTCATATGATGCATTTGGAGATCATGCGGAAGATACGGTAGAAAGTGGAAAAGTTTCTGAATTAGCACAGAAGGAGTATACGTTAATATCCGGAAATCTGTCTGTTGAACAGGGCGCTGAGTTAGTAAAGGATTATTTTTCGGCTGGAACACCATTCCCTTGTGAAAATGGAGTCACCGTAGATGTTCCGGAAGTCAGAATTTTCCGCTTGGGAGATGTTTATGGGTATGATTACACTGTTCGGCGCAAATACGAAAACGTGCCTTTTGCATATATGGATACAGGACATTATCGCTTTTATGCAGATTATCTTTCAGATGCAGACATTAAACATGCATATGTTGTGGATGATACGGGGATTACGGCTTTTTGCGGATATAATGAGGCCAGAAAGCTGACGGAACTTATCTCTGATGACAGCATGATCAGTTTTAAACAAATGCTTGAATTTTTACGGAGTGGTCTTGCATCACGTTTGAATATTAATGTTGAACGTGCAGGGTTAGTTTATTTTCCGGTTAAGTTACAGGGATCGGCAGAAAAAGAGGAAGTGATCGTGTTACCTTGTTGGGAAGTATTCGGTGTGAACGAGATCAAAAATGAAAAGATTTGGATTTATGTGGATGTATTTACTGGAGAGATTTATTACTATACAACAGAAATAAATGAAAGTTCTGATGAAAATTAAATGGGTTTTATCAAGAAGTTGTTAAGATATAAGTTGCAAAAGGATTTTGGGGGAATATATGTGCCAGATGTTAAAAGCAGAATTAAAAAAATTAAGCTTTATACCATATCTGATATTGAGCATCAGTGGAATAGTGTTACTTTGTCTCAGCGCAACTGGAGAGACAGATATGAGTGGAAAACAGATATCGATTTTTTCTTTGATATTTCAGGCACAACAGGCTAATACAGATATATCAAAATCTGCATTAGCACTCTGGCAGGCAGGAATCGGAGGCTGGCTGGTTGTGTTTGCACCGATGCTGCTTTCCATGGGATATATTTTACTACTCTCTGAAGAACGTCGAAACGGACAGATTCGTTTTCATATCTTACGTTCAGGAAATTGGAAGTACTGCATTTCCAAGGTGTGTAGTGGGGCATTGGCTGGTGGAATTGTATTTCTGATCGGATATGCACTGTTTGGATTACTTTTGGTGATGAGATTTCCGTCTGTTCGGACATTTCCTATAGAAGAACAGGAAATATTTTTGCTGGGAAGCAGTATCGGGATTGTCATTATGAAAAAGCTGATCGGAGCTTTTTTGTATGGCATGTTCGGAAGCGTGTTTGGAGTTGGTGTGGCGATTGTGTTCCGGGACAAGTACATGTTAGTCTGTCTGCCTTTTATGATCAATTATATTTATAAGCAGATTTTATCAAAACTGGCAACAGATGCGATGGCTGCGGAGGCCTGGACAAGACTGAACCGGATTGATGCATTCCGCCCGGAGAGTATTATGAATCTTTCACTGGGATGGAACTGGTTCCTGTCAGTCATTTTGATGTCAGCAATCTATGTGGTGTTAGCAGTTATTTTTTACCACAGTGTGAAAAGGGGGGATTGGGGTGCCTGAAAGAAATATGAAAACCGTCCTTCATATTGCCGGAACAGAATTCAAGCGATGGCTTAGAAGCAGCCGTATTATCATACTCGGTGTCATGCTGATCTTCGTGCATATGCAGATTATCGTAACCCTGCAGGACTGTGCTTCGCGGACAGGACTTCCGGTATCAGTGCCGGAAGCTTTTGTTGCACTGGGAAATTCCGGAAGCATTGTCCTGATCCTGCCGGCATTGTTTCTGGTTTTGATGTCGGATTTCCCGCAAAAAAGCGGCATTGATTTTTTGTATCAGATCAGATGTTCAAAAAGAGTATGGATCATGGGACAGATCATGTTTGCGCTGGAAGCGGTCGTATTCCTTGTGGTGTTTCTCATTTTGGCGTCCTGTTTGATGATGAGTGGAAGCGGCGTGTGGAAGATGGAATTCAGTAACGCGGTGACACATTATTCCAGCATCTTTCCGGAACGGACAGGCGATTATATTTTACAGTTGCTTCCGGAAAATCTGTATCAGCAGATGACGTTTCGGACAGCATTTGTGCACACGGTGGTTCTGTTGTCACTGTACTTTTTCTTACTGTCCATGATTTTATTGTTTACATCATTGTGTAATCGAAAATTTACTGGTGTATTACTGGATGGCGTACTGATCGTGCTTGGAACCGTCACATGTTCCGCAGACTCATGGTTGATGTGGCTGTTTCCTATGGCACATGCGATTCCATGGGTACATTACGAGAAATACCTGAGTCAGCAGATATTTCCAATCTGGGGCTCTTATGTGTGCCTGATTGGAAGCTGTGTCGGATTGATGATTTTATGTATGGCTTTGAGCAGAAACTATCAGGCAGGAAGGGGATAAGTATGATTGAGATAAAGGATGTATCATTAAATTTGAATAAACGGCAGATTTTGGATCATGTTTCCCTGAAATTGCAGGAGGGGAAAATCTATGGTCTGGTGGGAAACAATGGAAGTGGAAAGACCATGCTGATGAAATGTGTCTGTGGATTTATTCACCCGACATCAGGAATAGTATTGGCAGACGGAAAAGTAATTGGAAAAGATGTAGATTATCTCCCGGACGCAGGGGTTATTATAGAAACACCGGGATTCATCTCTTATTACAGTGGATTACAAAATTTGAAAGTACTGGCCGGGATTAAAAACAAAATCGGAAATTTACAGATACGGGATGCTATGAAGCGTGTGGGATTAGACCCGGATCTCAAACTTTCCGTTAAAAAGTACAGTCTTGGAATGCGGCAGCGTCTTGGACTGGCACAGGCAATGATGGAATCTCCGTCTGTGCTGATCCTGGATGAACCAATGAACGGTCTGGATAAAAACGGGGTAGAAGAAATCAGGCAGTTATTACTGTCCATGAAAAATGATCATAAAACTATCGTGATTGCAAGCCATAATGCAGAAGACATTCAGGTTTTGTGTGACGAAGTATATGAAATGGAGAATGGAAAGCTTTGTAATATGAATACTGTATAATTTATAGGAATTCCTGGTTAAAAACAAAAAATAACATAATCAGATGAAAACACACAAAGCTACATTTTATTTGTCGTAACATTTTAAGGAGTTTGTGAGCGCATAAGTTAAAGCTAAAGTGAAGATATTTCTTTTCAAAAATAAAGAGTTATATTCATAATAAGATATAGAAAGTAGAGAGGCGGTAGATGAAGTAATGAAAAAGAAAATTATGAGAATATTTTGTTGTATAATGGCAACATTATTTTTAAGTATACCAGGTATGGCGTATGCAACGGAAGCAGGGAATACTCCCATTGATGTTGTACAAAACTATGATGTTCAGATTTTATCGACAGATGTGAAACATAATCGTAGTTTGGCAAAAGTGACAACGCATACTGCGAATGGAGAGATTATCAATAATGGAGTACGATTAAGAAAATCACCAAGTACATCTGCGACAATTCTTGAACTCATGTATGATGGAGAATTAATCTGGATTGACTGGTCGGCATATGGAAGTGCTGGATTAAATTGGCATCGTGTACAGCGAATAAAAACAGGAACCTATGGATGGATGAGCAAATCTTATGTATATCATTGGGATTAAGAAAAACGATTATATATTGCAGAGGGTTGTGCTCTCTGCATTTTTTAAATAAAAAAGATGCAGATAACATGCATATTCGACTTAATGTGAATTTCAGAAAACCATTTGCAGATTTCAACTGTCTTATATATGTAACTGAAAAATGATAGGGAATTGGTGGAAAAACTTATATGAGTGTAATGAACAAGGAAGAATTATCAGAACTGATCTTGCAAAATCAAAAAGAGATGTATGTACTGGCTTATTCGATACTGCAAAATTAGTCGGATGCTCAGGACGCAGTCAGCGAATGTATCGTGCGGGCATTTGAAAATCGGACAAGTCTTAGAAAACGTGCAAGTGCAAGATCCTGGCTGATAAAGATTCTGATCAATGTATCCCGTTCAGCAATCACAAAACGACAGAAAGTTGTGCTTTTTGCTGATCCGGAACAATACGAGCAGGCTTCAGAAGAACCGGAAGATTATTTATGGTCAGCAATTCTGGAACTGCAGGAAAATGTGCGGGTTGTCATGGTTCTCTATTATTATGACGGTTTTTCGGTAAGGGAGATCAGTGCAATGTTGGATATTCCAGAAGGAACGACAAAGACCAGGCTCTCAGCGGGGAGAAAACAACTGACGAAATGGTTAGAGAACGGAAAGGAGCGGTGACATGTTATCAGATGAGCAAATGGATCGAGAAATCCGGGAACATGTAGAGAAGCATCCAGTGATTCTGCCGGAAGATTACCAGACAATGGTACAGAATCAGATTAAAAAATGTTGTGAAGGTGAAATGTCTATGAGTCAGAACAAACAGCGAAAAAAGAAAATGATTGCAGCAGCCTGCATGATATTATGTATTGGGGTCTGCGGTGCCGGTGGCGTGCGTGCTGGAATGAACTATGCAAAACAGCGTGTGGAGAAGACTTCTGAGAAGGAGCAGGAAGCCCTGTGGATGGATGCCGCCAAAGCAGATGCAGATACATTTTCCAGAGAATTATCCAAAAAGGAACAGCAGAGAATGAATGAACTGGCAGAAAAGTATCAGACAGAAGGATTATTCCCGGATGGAAGTATTTTGCAGATTTCGGATCAATCAGAGATTGTACCTGATCAAATCTGTTTCCTGGCTCAGGCCAGTACTTTTTATCTGCCGGAGAAAGCATTGAGCGATGAGCAGATGCTGGAACTGATTGATTTTTATGCAAAGCGTGATTATAGTGTAACAGCACAGGGACAAAAAGAAGCTGATATAACTGATTCAGCAGATGATGTGACAGAAATCTCTCAGGAGGAAGTAGTAGAAAAAGCATCTGCCTTGTTAGAACGGTTATATGGAGTTAATGCGGATACATTGACAATCAAGACAGAGCATGACCAGGCATCAGATGGAAACGGCGAGACATTTACAACGGATCATATCACTTATCGGGATGAGGCTGCAGGAATTTCTTATCTGGTATCAGTAAATCTGCAGAATGGAGAAATAAGAACCGTTTCAGTGCAAAAAGATACGGGATCAAATTATTCCAAAGAGATAGCAGAAAATGCAACTCAGTATCAGAAACTTTTTCCGGAAGCAGAAAAGATGGCGTATGCCTATATGGAAGAAAATGCTGTGTGGGTTGAAAAACAGATCGAATATATGCGAGATGAAAAACAGATGCTTGGAACAGGAATCGTAAACTATATTTTTGTAACAGATACGGATGCGTGTGTTATCAGGTATAGCTGTACACAGCAATATTTTTATCAGGTACGGGAATTTTCAAAGGATGAATTGGACAGCTACCTGTCAGACGAAAAAGAGCAGGGAGCAATGAGAAACCTGGAACAGGTAATAACAGAAGTAAAGTAATGAAAAATACGACCAAAAATGGCAGAAGTTCAAAATACTTCTGCCATTTTTGGTATGTCGAATAAGAAATAAGAATGAGACACAGTCTGTGGTGAAAAATCCGGAAGGCGATGCCGTGGAGAATCATAGAGAGCAAACGGGCAATCCACAACGTGTCGCGGTACCGATGGCCGTTTTGCTGGCCTGTGTGGGGATAGTACTGTTCGTTAGAAAACGAAGTTTCCGATGAATGGAAAATGGCGTATATCTATAGACGTAATCGCAGGTTTACTGGCGCTGGCACCAATTTCTTCTACTGTTTATGCAGCAACTTCGGCAGTCACTACAAATAGATGTTAAAATTGCGG
>ENA-OPCD01001760-OPCD01001760.1-human-gut-metagenome-genome-assembly--contig:-NODE-1760-length-16194-cov-5.581015_pt1 | contig 16194 bp, 13 predicted proteins | sample MGYA00241560_ERZ501471 | MGnify/ENA primary metagenome ERZ501471 (study PRJEB25962, sample SAMEA2042578) | human gut metagenome | biome: human gut; feature: human-associated habitat; material: faeces...
TTCGGTCTTTTTACATTTCCTGCAGTGCTTTGACTACATTTTCAAATTTCATGAAGTGAGAAGCCTTTACGAGGATGGTATCTCCAGGTTTCACATATGTGTTCAGGTTCTTAAGAAGGCTTTCCAGATCTTTTTCCCGGATGACTGTCAGGTCCGGATTGGTCTGAGATGCTTTTTCCGCGATATGGGCTGCAAGTGGTCCTACGCAGATGCATGCATCGATCCTGCACTGACCTGCATGAACGCCTACACCTTCATGAAGTGCAGCTTCATCCGTTCCAAGCTCACCCATATCGCCAAGAATGGCAACCTTTCTTCCAAGTCCGTCCTGAAGAACATCCAGGGAAGCCTTCATGGACATGGGATTTGCGTTGTAGCAGTCATCTACGATCATGAATTTATCGGTCTCGATCATATTGAATCTTCCGCTGACCGGTTCCAGGCTTTCGATGCCATTTTTGATCTGCTCTGCATTCAGTCCGTAAAGTCTGCCCACAGCTGCTGCTGCCAGTGCATTGGATACCATATGACGTCCCGGCATTGGAATATCTACATGAAATGTCTGGAACTCTCCGTTCTCTACCATTTTTCCCTTCAGACAGATGTCACAGCTCATTCCCTTCAGGCCACGGCTTTCCACATTTTCACAGGTAACAGAAGCATTTTCTCCGTTTCCGAAAAATATCGGCTGCATGCCGTTGTATTCCTTTACTGTGGAAAGCTTATCATCATCACCGTTAAGTACGATATTTCTCTTCACATACTGAAAAATCTCTGTTTTTGCCTTCAGGACGCCGTCTCTGTCCCCAAGGTTTTCCAGATGGCAGGTTCCGATGTTTGTGATCACGCAGGTGTCCGGTTTTGCGATCTTTGCAAGACGGGTCATCTCACCGAAATCACTGATTCCCATTTCCAGAACTGCGATCTCATCTTCATCACGAAGGCGGAATACTGTCAGTGGAAGTCCCAGCTCATTGTTGAAATTTCCCTGGGTTTTCAGTGTACGGTATTTTTCCTTCAGCACAGAGGCAATCACCTCTTTTGTGCTGGTCTTTCCAACGCTTCCTGTGATTCCCACAACCGGAATATCAAGCTGCTCCAGATAAAACTCCGCAATGTCTTTTACTGCCTGAAGGGAGGAGCCTACCTGGATATACGGATGATCCGCCCCTTCAAGAGTTCTCTCGGATAAGGTCGCGAGTGCACCTGCTTCCATTACCTGCGGGATAAAACGGTGAGCATCCACACGCTCTCCTACTACCGGTACAAAAAGACCTCCTTTTTCCACCTTACGGCTGTCCGTTGTGATCGCAGTCACTTCCTCCTGAAGTTTTTCCTGCGGGCCGTGGTAAATACCATTGCAGACTTTTGTGATATTTTCCAATGTAAGATTTTTCATGAATAAAATCCTTTCTTTTGCCAGAAACTCCTCCTGTCAACAGGAGGAGTTACGGTCAGATATTTTATTTGCTGTATTTCTTAAAAGAAATGCGGATCAGTTCTTCACAGAGGTCCGGATAGTCGATTCCCAGGACCTTTGCTTCCTGAGGGATCAGACTGGTGGGTGTCATTCCCGGAAGTGTGTTTGCCTCCAGGCAGTACATATCACCGTTTTCTTTCATCATGAAGTCAAAACGTGCATAGCCCTCAATGCAGAGAGCCTTTGCGCCAGCTTCCGCATAATGCTGCATCTTCTCGGTCAGTTCCGGTGAGATCTCAGCCGGACAGGTTTCTACTGTGGAGCCTGCCTGATATTTGTTCTTGTAATCATAAAAGCCCTGCTTCGGTGCGATCTCGATGATCGGATAAGCCTTTCCGTCTACAACTGCAACGGAAAACTCACGACCCCTGATATACTCTTCAACAACTACCTCATCTTCATAAGAATAAGCACCATCAATGGCATCCTCATATTCTTTCTGGTTGTTTACAATATAAACACCTACGCTGGAACCACCGCAGCATGTTTTTACAACAACAGGAAATTCCATACCAAGATCATGGATGTTTCTTGTACAGTTTTCTTTCAACATGGAAACGCCCTTCGGTGTCGGTACCTGATCCATGAGAAAGATCTTCTTGGTGAGACCCTTATCCATAGCAAGGGCACTGCTTAAATATCCGGTTCCTGTGTAACGGATTCCCAGAAGATCGAAGGTTGCCTGAACCTTTCCATCCTCTCCGTTGGAACCGTGAAGACCCATAAATACAATGTCTGCTGCCTGACACAATTCCAGTACATTCGGTCCGAAAAAGCTTCTTCTTGTGCGTTTGATCTCTTCGATATCATCATCGAAGCTTCTCATATACTCTGCCGCAGAATCTACCTCATAATCTTTATCTCCAAAGGGCTCATCCCAGTCCACCGGCTCCAGTCCGCAGAAAATATCTACAAGAATGGCATTATGGCCTTTTTTACGAAGTGCCTTGCAGACACCGGTTCCTGTTACGATGGAGATCTCTCTTTCTGTACTGGTTCCGCCTGCCAATACAACGATATTCATACTTTCATCTCCCTTGATGATCTTGTGTTTTCTTTTTTCGTATTCTTTTAATATTTCTTTTAATCTCTTATTCATAAACTACGATTGGTACTCCTACACTAATATTATTATAAATGATTGCCGCCTTATCCTTCGGGGTGTTTACACAGCCATGAGAACCATTTGTGATATAGATCTGCCCGCCATACTGTGAACGCCAGCTTGCGTCATGGATTCCGACTCCTCCGGAAAACGGCATCCAGTATGTAACCGGTGATGCATATCCAGGTCCCTTCAAAACTGCCGGTGAACGCATGGCATCCAGTGCAAAGCATCCGGTTGGTGTGGAATGGCCCTTTCGGACACAGCCGGTAACTACCGGTGTATCTACCAGAAGCTGTCCGTCTTTATAGAATACCATTCTCTGGTTGGTCAGGTCAATCTCTACATATGTATTTCCGATATCATTGGTATCTCTGCAAAGTCCACTGTAAGCATACGCCGGCTGTCTCACTTCTGTAGTTCCTGCAAGAATGGCATTATAAAGCCATTCAGTCTCTGTGGTCTGATCGATAGCCCATCCGTAATCACCGCCCTTGATGGTTTTCTGGCGGCCATCGTAGGTGGTAAATGTCCTCGTGCAGCCAAAGGTATCATATTTATATCCCAGGCTGTTCACATAAGCTGCAACCTGATCTTTGTTTACTATATAATCTCCGTTTGCGTCCCTGACCAGCCAGTCTTTGATGGTATTTCGGTCAAGCTGTTCCGACCGGTCCGAAAAATCATAGGTGATCACGCAGCTGGTAAGCTTGTTCATCTGGTCACAATCTTTTTTCAGAGCTTCATCGTCCTTATATATCGATGGTTTTTTGTAGCAGTTTTTCTTTTCCAGACTAACTGTTTTGTCTCCTGCAGAAACAGCTGCACGGATCACCTTCTGAACCTTTTTTGTATCCAGGGTCGTTCCTTCTTTTTCCGGCTGGATCTCGTAGGTTTCGCCATTATCCTTAATGCATGCGTCTGCAGGCTTTTCCATATTGTCCTTCTGCATGCATTTCAGATTCTTCACAGCCTCTGTCAGCTTGTTCTGATCTTCATAAGCAGTATCCGTTGCCAGTGTATATTTTTTCTTCTGATTAAAAGCAAGGAACCATTTGTACCGGTCCTGTTTCTTGATCAGCTTTTTGGCTCCGCCATCCGGCTTGTAGACCAGTCCGGCTTCTTTTGCGGTAATGCTCTCTTTTCCGTTGTTTCTTGTATCAACGGTAAGAACATATGCCTGCACTTCCTTTGCAAGAAGCTTTTCTGTTTCATCTGCAGTTTTATAGGAGCAGTTAAAACCATTCACCTGAGATCCCGGCAAAAAATGATCTGTAAAATAGTGTACACCATATCCATAAGCCCCTGCTGTAAGGATCAGCAGGATCATGATCAGTGCAATGACCAACTTTTTGCCTGTTTTCATTTTTTCTTTTTCCTCATCCATGAGCTCTCTCCAATAGTTATGACTGCCCGGTATTACGCATGCTGAAATACCGGGCAGTCTGATGTGATCGATTTATTTCTCCAGAAGTTTTTCCACACTTACAAGCTTCACACAGAGAACAAATACCTCTGCTGCCTTGCCAAGCTCCTCAACGCTTGGGTAGCTTGGTGCAATACGGATATTGCTGTCTTTCGGGTCCTTTCCATATGGATAGGTTGCGCCCGCTCCAGTCATAACAACGCCTGCTTCTTTTGCTTTGGCAACGATGGCTTTCGCACAGCCTTCCATAGAATCAAAGGAAATGAAATATCCGCCGTGAGGTTTGGTCCACTCACCGATTCCAAGTCCGTTAAGCTCTTTATCCAGTGTTGCGAGAACAAGCTCGAATTTCGGACGAAGGATGTCTGCGTGTTTTTTCATATGCTCATGCAGTCCGTTGATATCTTTGAAGAAACGAACGTGACGAAGCTGGTTCAGTTTGTCGTGTCCGATGGTCTGTACAGTCATGTATTTGCGGAAGTCATCCAGGTTCGCCTTGGATGCAGCAACTGCTGCGATACCGGAACCAGGGAAGCTTACCTTGGAGGTAGAAGTAAATTTATAAACAATGTCCGGATTTCCTGCTTTCGCACACTCATCAAGGATCTCAAGAAGGAAATCCTGATTGTCATCATAGAGATGATGGATGCTGTAAGCGTTATCCCAGTAAATACGGAAGTCCGGTGCAGCCGGCTTCAGATGCGCAAAACGCTTAACTGTTTCTTCGGAATAGGTGTAGCCCTGCGGATTGGAATATTTCGGAACACACCAGATTCCTTTTACTGCCGGATCTTCATTGACGTATTTCTCAACCATGTCCATATCCGGGCCTTCCTGAGTCATCGGAATGTTGATCATCTCAATGCCGAAAAATTCTGTGATACGGAAATGACGGTCGTATCCTGGTACAGGACAGAGGAATTTCACCTTGTCAAGCTTGCACCATGGTGTATTTCCCATTACTCCGTGGGAATAGGAACGTGCAATGGTATCGAACATTACATTCAGACTGGAGTTACCATAGATGATGATGTTCTCTGGCTCTACCTCTGACATCTCACCGAGAAGTCTCTTGGCTTCCGGGATTCCGTCGATGACTCCATAGTTACGGCAGTCCACACCGGTCTCACATTTCAGATCTGCATCCCCTGCAAGTACTTCCATCATTTTCATGGAAAGATCAAGCTGATCCGGTGCAGGTTTACCACGGGACATATCCAGTGCCAGACCTTCGGCTTTGATCTCGTCGAACTCACGGTCGAGTTCTTTCTTTAAATCGAGTAGCTCTTCCCTGCTCATCTCACAATATTTTTTCATAAGTTTGCTTCTCCTCTTTTTGTGCACAGTTTCATATCTGCGGTTGCTGTGTTTCTTCTGTTAACGATTTCTGTCTGTCAGGAATTCTCTGCAAAATCTCTTCCGCAAAAAACAGCCACAGTTTCACGGAAACGGGAAACCTCTGCCCCGGCAGAAAATCTCTGCGTACATTTTAGTATGTAAAAGCGCTGTTGTCAAATCTTTCGTGGAAAATCCTGCACTTCTCTTGCACAGCATCCATTTTTCCTCTATACTGGAAAAAACATTATTATGGTGTTTTATGGATTCATGTCCCGATCAGCCGGATCTGGTACAGTAATCTCCGGAAATGCTATATAAAAATGCTATATATATCTTATAAATTTACTATTATGAAAGAGGTATTGATCATCATGTGGATTGCAGATGGATGGAAAGAATATGAAGTTATTGATACATCAAAAGGAGAAAAGCTGGAGCGCTGGGGGGATTATCTTCTGGTTCGTCCGGACCCGCAGGTAATCTGGGATACTCCCCGCAAAAACCGTGGCTGGAAGCATATGAACGGACATTATCACAGAAGCAGCCGCGGCGGCGGTGAGTGGGAGTTCTTTGATCTGCCTCATCAGTGGGAGCTCCATTACAAGGACCTTACTTTTAATCTGAAGCCTTTCAGCTTCAAGCATACAGGACTTTTCCCGGAACAGGCTGTGAACTGGGACTGGTTCGGTGAAAAGATCCGCAATGCAGGACGCCCGATCAAGGTCTTAAATCTTTTTGCCTATACCGGCGGCGCTACTCTGGCTGCAGCTGCAGCCGGTGCTTCCGTTACTCACGTGGACGCTTCCAAGGGTATGGTGAACTGGGCAAAAGAGAATGCTGCTGCTTCCGGACTTTCCGGTGCGCTGATCCGCTGGCTTGTGGATGACTGCGTGAAGTTCGTAGAGCGTGAGATCCGCAGAGGAAATCATTATGATGCGATCATTATGGACCCGCCTTCTTACGGCCGCGGACCTAAGGGCGAGATCTGGAAGATCGAGGATGCGATCCATCCGCTGATCAAGCTTTGTACGAAGATCCTCAGTGACGATCCGCTGTTTTTCCTGGTAAATTCCTATACTACAGGTCTTGCACCGGCTGTTCTGACTTATATGCTTGCTACGGAGCTGAAGCCCTGGAAGGGTAATGTAGAGTCACAGGAGATCGGACTTCCTGTAACAGAAAGTGGTCTGGTTCTTCCTTGCGGAGCTTCCGGACGGTGGAGCTCCTCCCGGTAGGATAGGGATGTGTGGCATCCTTATTAGCTGGCACTTTTTTCGCTGTTGCGAACTACTGTGAGTTGGGGTTTTTCCTTTCGAGGGGACACTTTGGCGTGGGCAGGTTTGCGAGAAGGGGAAGCACTCGGAGTTAGCGAAGGCCGTCTCCCCTTCTCGCGCTCTTCCCCTCCTGGCCACGCCGCTGTTCTGCGTTGTGGAATATGATTCTGTATTGGCGGGATGATGGATTCTGCTGTGTTGGATGTGAAGCGTTGTGCCGATCTGTTGGGTGGTGGACGGGAAGGCGGCCCGCTTGCGGGCCTGTTCCCTGGGAATTAGATCGGTTAAAAATATGTGACGTAGTTTATCTGGTTATGGTATACTGTGTTATAGGATATGACTTTAAAAACTGGAGGATAAATAGTATGGCGGAGCAGGAAAACAGTAAGGATCTGATCAGTGTATTGTGGAGTGGGGCGGATATACTTCGGTCCAAAATGGATGCCAATGAATATAAAAATTATTTGCTTGGTATTGTTTTTTATAAATATTTGTCAGATTCTTTTTTGATCAAGGTATATGATATGATCTGTGATGATAAACCGGAATCATTAAAAGAGGCGTTAGACGTTTATGTGGAAGAACTGCAGGGTGAAGATGCCGATGAGCTGATAAAGGAAATGAAGGATGAATGCCATTATATCATTGAGCCGGAACTTACGTATACCTGCTTTGCAGATGCAGCCAGAAATAATGTATTTAACCGTGAGCAGTTACAGAAGGCATTTAACAATATTGAACAGAGTGATCCTATATTTGCGGATCTGTTTGCGGATATTGATCTGTATTCCAACCGACTGGGAGCGGGCGATCAGAAACAGAGTGATACGATTGCCAGTCTGATCAGAGAAATCGATAAAGCAGACTTGTTGAACACAGATGCGGAGATTCTTGGAAATGCTTATGAATATCTGATCGGACAGTTTGCATCAGAGACAGGAAAGAAAGCAGGAGAATTCTATACTCCCCAGGCAGTATCCAAGATACTGACTCAAATTGCTATTGCAGGGCAGGAGGATAAAAGAGGTCTGTCTGTTTATGATCCCTGTATGGGATCCGGTTCCCTTCTTCTGAATGCAAAAAAATATGCGGAGAAACCGGAATATATTAAATATTACGGCCAGGAGCTGAATACATCTACCTATAATCTCGCCAGAATGAATATGTTCCTTCATGGAATCTCACCGGAAAATCAGAACCTCCGCAATGGAGATACCCTGGATGAAGACTGGCCGACAGGAGAAGAAACAGATTTTAATATGGTACTTATGAATCCTCCTTATTCGGCTAAATGGAGTGCAGCAACCGGATTTTTGCAGGACGAAAGATTCAGTGATTATGGAGTACTGGCACCGAAATCAAAAGCAGATTATGCCTTCCTTCTCCATGGCCTGTATCATCTGAAGGGTAATGGAACCATGGCAATCGTATTACCACATGGCGTACTGTTCCGTGGGGCAGCAGAAGGAAAAATCAGGGAAAAACTTCTTCGTTCTGGAAATATCTACGCAGTCATCGGACTTCCGGCAAACCTGTTTTACAATACGTCCATTCCAACCTGCATTATCGTGCTGAAAAAACAAAGAGATTTATTGGAGAGAGATGTTTTATTTATTGATGCTTCTAAGAAATTCAACAAAGGAAAGAAACAGAATGAGATGACAGATCAGCATATTGCTGAGGTTATGGAGTTGTACAGCAAACGTGAAACAGTAGAAAAAGAATCCTTCCTTGCAAGCTTTGACGACATAGAGAAAAACGATTTTAACCTGAACATTCCCCGCTATGTAGATAATTTTGAAAAAGAGGAAGAAATAGATCTGAATGAACTGTTATCTGAAATGAAGAAAACAGACGAAGAACTGCAGCAGACACAGACAGAGTTCATGTCTCTTTTAAAGGAACTGACATCTCCAGATGAAAAAATAATGTCTTCATTAAACAATCTGATCGAAAAAATGGAGGGCAGATAGCATGGCAAAACCAACGATTAGATTTAGAGGATTTGATGATGAGTGGGAACAGCGTAAGTTGGGGGAACTTGGAACAGTCCAGACGTGCAAACGAATTTTTAAAGAACAAACATCTGAACAGGGAGACATTCCTTTTTTTAAGAATGGAACTATTGGCTTAGAACCTGATTCATATATCTCAAGAGAAGTGTATGAAGAATTTCGTAGATTATATCCGTATCCAGAAGTAGGAGATACCCTGATCTCAGTAGTTGGAAGCATTGGAAGAACTGCTGAATATACAGGGAAAGATGAGTATTTTCAGGATTCAAATGTTGTATGGCTTAAGACAGATGGAAGCATTAATAAAAAGTTTCTCAAGATAGCTTATCAAGTAATAAAGTGGCTGATAGAAGGGTCTACAGTCAAGCATTTATATAATGATAATATATTGCGAAGTGAGATTGTTATGCCGGTTTCGCAGATTGAACAAGCAAAAATAGCAGAGTTTTTTGAAGCCCTCGATCACCTCATCACTCTTCACCAGCGCAAGTGCGACGAAACAAAAAAACTAAAAAAATATATGCTTCAAAAAATGTTTCCACAAAATGGCAGTAAAGTTCCGGAAATCAGATTCAAAGGATTTACTGACGAGTGGGAACAGCGTAAGTTGATTGAAGTCTGTGATTATGTGGATTATAGAGGAAAAACACCAACAAAAACGGAAGATGGTATTTTCCTTGTTACAGCCAAAAATGTCAAGGATGGATTCATAGATTATGAAACCTCAAAGGAATATATTTCTGAGAATGCCTATGAAGAAGTAATGCGTAGAGGCAAGCCTGAAATTGGAGATGTATTAATAACGACAGAAGCTCCCTGTGGTAATGTTGCACAGGTAAATAAGGCGGATATCGCGCTTGCACAGCGAATAATAAAATATCGAGGTCATATTGGAGTTGTGGATAATACATATTTGAAACACTATTTGTTATCTCCTGAATTCCAGAAAATATTAAATGCTAAAAGTTCAGGTGGAACGGTTCAAGGTATAAAGGGGAGTATCCTGCATCAGCAAAAAATTATATACCCGAGTTATGAAGAACAGAAGAAAATAGGACAACATATGGATAGTCTCGACAACCTCATCACTCTTCACCAGCATAAGTGCGAAGAATTAAAGAAATTAAAGAAATTTATGTTACAAAATATGTTTATTTAGGAAAAATAAATAAGGTTTTCATAAGAATTTTAAAAGGTGAAAAAAATACTATTGAAAATGCTTAATGAAATAAAAAAATATGGCTTAAGATGAAAGCAAGTGATGGATAATGATGTATGAACTGTAAAGTATGGAGGGGGCAAAATGTAGCATGGTAAAGTAGAACTATATCATGTGAGTGGTCAGATTGTTGAATTTCCAGAAATCAGAAAAACCAGATATACAAAAGATTTTTGATGGAAAAAATGTAAGAATTTGATACTGTAGAAGGTCCAATGGCAGATGATACAATGGAATAAAGATGATTTATTTTATAAGTTCGGAATAATGAGGTGATTTTAATGAGTGAACAGAAAAGAAAAATAGGTTTTACTGTTGCATGTGTAAATGAATTTGCCAATAAGTATGATCTGAGCATTAAAGAGGCATTTCAATATCTTTTTCGTTATAAAGGAATAGCTTTTATTAAAGAAAATTATGATGTTGAGCATACACTGGATTTTGAAACAATATTAGAAGATCTGGGAATTCTGTGTAAAAATAACGGAGGTACATTATGAGATTATATCATGGAAGCAATATAGCGATTGATAATATAAATCTGGCAATGTGCAGACCATACAAGGATTTTGGACAGGGATTTTATCTGACAGATATTGAAGAACAGGCTCAAAAGATGGCAGCAAGAGTAGCAAGGATTTATGGAAAAACGCCGATTATAAATGTCTATGAGATTGATGATAATTTCAGAGATTTATATAATCTTAAAATTAAAGATTTCGGGATACAGACGACAGAAGAATGGGCAAAATTTGTAATGAATAATAGAAGCAGGGCATTTACAGATACGAAAGACACTTTGTGTAACAAAGACAATAAATATGATATTGTCATAGGCCCTGTCGCAGATGATAATATGGCGTTGCTGTTTCGACAGTACGAAAATGAAGTTATAGATTTTGAAACATTATTAAAGGGAATGATTTATAAGAAAACTTCTTCACAATATTCCTTTCATACTGAAAACAGCGTGAAACTTTTGCGAAAGGTGATGAGCAAAGATGTGTAAAAAGGATCAATTACTAGAATATTCCATACAGGATATTGTTGATATGATCAGTACTGATCAGAATATAGAATATGATGAAGCGATGAATAAATTTTATAATTCGGAAGTTTTTGAAAAGCTTATAGATAAAGAAACAGGATTGTATTTGGAAAGTCCGGAATATGTATATGATTTATTTAAAGATGAAATGAATTTTGGACATATTATTCAGGCAGAAATTTAATCGCATCAAATAAGTTGTGAATGTGGAAGTTTACTGATTGTCAGTGTAAGTGCCTGGTATTGTTGTTTTTATAATCTAATGCTTGGGAACAGCGTAAGTTGGGGGAGTTGGTTGGCATTTATGATGGAGTTCACCAAACTCCTGAATATCAAGACTCTGGGATAATGTTTTTATCAGTAGAAAATATTGCAACACTTAAATCAGAAAAATATATATCTGAAGAAGCCTTTGAAAGAGACTATAAAGTATATCCTGAAAAGGGCGATATTCTGATGACTAGGATTGGAGATGTCGGCACTACAAATGTGGTAGAAACAGCAGAAAAAGTGGCATTTTATGTGAGTTTGGCATTGCTCAAACCAAATGGAATTGATGCCTATTTCTTAAGTAATGCAATGAAAACTAATGTTTTTCAGAAAGGCTTAAGAGAACGTACCTTGGTAACTGCAATACCACAGAAAATTAATAAGGATGAGATTGGTAAGATTGATATTTTTATTACCAATAATGATGAAGAACAACAGAAAATTGGAGCCTATTTTTCCAATCTCGACCACCTCATCACTCTTCACCAGCGCAAGTTACCATTCACCCGAATACTACGAAAATACACCAAAATCACAAAGGAGACAACTCAAATGTCTGAATTAGAGAGAATATTAGAAGAAAAACTGATCGAACAACTTGTTTATGGAGATTCTCAGTGGACATACCGTAAGGATCTGAAAACAGAGGAGGATCTGTGGGAAAATTTCAAATATATCCTGGAACAGAACAATAAGGATCGATTAAACGGAGAACCGTTGTCTGATACAGAATTTGAGCAGGTAAAAAATCAGCTGCAGTTTTCTTCTTTTTATAAGGCTGGTGAGTGGCTTGTCGGTGAAAATGGTAAAGTTCAGGTTCATGTGCAGAGAGATACCGAGCGTTTGCATCTGGTAGTTATGAATCATGAGCATATTGCGGGAGGCAGCAGTGTTTATGAGGTCATCAATCAGTATGAAGCGTTGAAAAGTGATGAAGATGCAGGCATTTCGGAGCGTGACAGAAGATTTGATGTGACTTTGCTTATCAACGGTCTTCCCATGATACATATTGAGCTGAAAAACAAGCAGCATTCCTATATGGAGGCATTTCGTCAGATAAAAAAATATATCGGAGAAGGCAAGTTCACCGGTATTTTTTCAGCAGTACAGATGTTTGTGGTAAGTAACGGAGTAGACACCAGATATTTTGCGGCAGCCAGTGATACAGAGCTGAACGAGAAGTTTATGAGCGGATGGGTAGATAGGGAAAATAAGCCGGTATCGGATTATCTTGATTTTGCAAAAAGTGTACTTCGTATTCCGGAAGCTCATGAGATGATCGCAAGATATACTGTTTTGGATAAAGATGCGAAACGACTGATTCTTCTTCGACCATATCAGATTCATGCGATTGAATCCATACGGGAAGCATCCAAAACTACAAAATCCGGCTATGTATGGCATACAACCGGCTCCGGAAAAACGTTGACTTCATACAAAGCAACAAGGAATCTTCTTATGGATATTCCTTCTATTGATAAAGCAATCTTTCTCATTGACCGAAGAGATTTGGACACACAGACAACCATGGCATTTCAGGCTTATGCCAACAATGATTCCATTGATGTTGATGAAACCAGCAATGTAACAGATCTGAAAAATAAACTGAAATCCGGTGACCGGCAGGTAATTGTAACAACGATACAGAAGCTGCAGATACTGATCAGTAAGCGAATTACAGAAGATACACCAGAATACAGAAAAATTAAAAATCTTAAAATCGCTTTTGTAGTGGATGAATGTCACAGGGCTGTCACACCAAAAACCAAAAGAGAACTGGAACATTTTTTTGGAAGATCTCTATGGTATGGATTTACCGGCACGCCAAGATTTCCGGAGAATCCATATCCACAGCTGGGAGATCTGCCACGTACAACGAAGGATCTGTATGGGGAATGTCTTCACAAATACACAATACAGAATGCGATTCATGATAATGCTGTACTGGGCTTTCAGGTGGAGCATAATGGACCGAAACAGATTACATATGAAACCGATACCAGTGCATATGATAATGAAGCTCATATGTTGAAAGTGCTGGATGTTATTTTGAATAAATCTTATTATAAGCTGGGATTTCAGAACGGAAAAGGAGAAACCTATGAGGGACTTCTTACAACAAGTTCCATTCAGTTGGCACAGAAGTATTATGATCTTCTTTTAAGAGTAAAAAAGGGAGAAACGTCGCTGAAGATCGATGAGAGAATCCGACAGGTGCTTCCGGATTTTCCGAAATTTGCCATTACCTATTCAGTAACAGAAAATGAAGAAGGTTCCCACGTAAATCAGCAGAAGATGCAAAGATCATTAGATGAATACAATAGGATGTTTGGAACAAAATATGAGCTTTCTCAGATCCAGAGCTACAACGGAAATCTGAATAAGCGTCTTGCGCGCAAAGATGCAAAATTCAAAAGCCGAAACGAACAGCTGGATCTGGTTATTGTTGTAGATCGATTGCTGACGGGATTTGATGCTCCGTGTCTGTCCACAATTTTTATTGACAGACAACCCATGGGACCCCATGATCTGATCCAGGCATTTTCCAGAACAAACCGTATTTTTAACAGAAATAAAACCTATGGACAGATCGTAACCTTTCAGGCACCGAAATTATTCCGGAAAAGTGTGGATGATGCCGTAAAATTATATTCTGCCGGCAGTACAGGCTCGACATTTGTAGCAGATTGGGAAGAAGTGGAACCGGCCTTTCGTAAGGCACTGGCAGCTTTACGTATTTCAGCAGAAACACCGGATGAAATAGCGGATATGTCACTGAAAGAGAAGAAGGTGTTTGTAAAAATATTCCAGAATTTTGACCGACTGTTTGCACAGCTGAAATCTTTTACAAAATATGAGGATAGTATGCTGGAGGAATATTGTATTACTCAGAAAGAATACGAGGATTATGCCGGGTATTATCAGAATGCAATGGAAGAAATCCGAATCGCAAACGGAGATGGAAAAGACCAGCCAGGGGATGATGAGACGCAACCAGCAGATTTGGATTATGAGTTAATGGCGTACAGTAACACCAAAATTGATTATGAATATATCATTAATCTGATCCAGAATATTGTTACACCGGATGAAGACTCAGAAGATAGTTCACCGGAAGAACGTCAAAAGCGTATAGATGAGGTTAAGCAGTATGTCTGTGAATTGCAGAAAACAAACCCTAAGGTAGCAAAAATCATGACAGATCTGATCTATGAAATTGAAATGGATGACAGAAAATTCAGGGGAAAATCTATTCTTAATATAATGGAAAAAATGAAATATGACTGCATTGATAAAGTGGTTTCGGATTTTTGTACAACCTGGTATGCATCAAAAGAAGATGTGATGTATGCAGCTATACATTACAGAAACGGAAAGATACCCAATGAAAGTGTGATCAAGGATACTATTAATTATGCAGGGTACAAGGCAGCACAGGAAAAACCTTTGCCAAAATTTAAGTATAATCGACGCTGTATAGAAGAATTAGGTAAGATCCTGGATGAGGAAATAAAGCCACTGATCAATATTGCATAATATACTGTAATTGCTTATATCAGCGTAAGTGATTTCTGGAAAGGAATAACCTATGCAGAATGATGTAAACAAAAAACAGCTGTTTTACGAGTATTATCATCAATGGATAGAAGTATACAAAAGAGGTGCGATCAGAGAAGCGACAATGGCAAAATATCTGATGACGCTGAAATGGGTAAAAAAACTTGCTCCGGACCTGCAGGTGGCAGAACTTACCCGTACAACGTATCAGAAACTGCTTAATGACTATGCCAGGGAACATGAAAGACAAACAACACTGGATTTTCATCATCAGCTGAAAGGTGCGGTTCTGGATGCGGTAGACGAAGGTCTCATTGAACGTGATCCAACCAGAAAGGCGATTATCAAAGGAAAATCACCAGGCGCAAAGAAGATAAAATATCTTAATCAATTTGAACTTCATACCCTGATCGCACATCTGGACATTGGGGAGCAGGTAAATTGGGATTGCTTTATCCTTCTGGTTGCAAAGACTGGCATGCGTTTTTCGGAGGCACTTGCCATCACACCGGCAGATTTTGATTTTGCACGACAGACTTTATCTGTAAGTAAAACCTGGGATTATAAAGGTGATGGTGGATTTCTACCAACAAAAAATAAATCATCTGTAAGAAAAATCCAGATTGACTGGCAGATCGTAGTTAAGTTTTCGGAATTGATAAAGGGACTTCCCCAGGACGAACCGATTTTTGTAGGCGAAACAAAGATATATAATTCTACAGTAAATGATGCACTGACCAGACATTGCAAAGAATGTGGAATATCAGAAATATCGATTCATGGACTCAGACATACCCATGCATCATTATTGTTGTTTGCCGGAGTATCCATTGCCAGTGTGGCCAGAAGATTGGGACATGCCAGTATGACAACAACACAGAAAACATATCTGCACATTATTCAGGAACTGGAAAATAAAGATGTGGACCTGGTTATGCGAACTTTATCCGGTTTGTAAACCAGACAAAGTTAACATATTAAAGAAACATTTACGCTGATAATAATAAAAAGGATCTGTAAAAGGCGAGATTTCACAAATAGTTCTGCCTTTTTCAGATCCTTTTTTTTGTTAGTAATTATAGGCTCCCTCATAAGCATTGCATCGTTCCTTCCGATGTCCCTGCTCTACACAGGAGCTGCACCGGTCACAAAATTCCTGTTCATAGCAGGTAGAACAGACACATCCCTTACAGGCATCCCGGTCATAAGCCGGCGTGCAGGTAAAAGGAAGAGTATCCTTCGTAGTTTCCGTACTCATAAAGATCACGCTCCTTTTTTCTATATTATAGACCTATCAAAAAAGCGTTTCAATATAAATAATCAGAAAATATAAAGAAATACCTGATAAAAAGTTACTTTTCACTCCATTCTCAGTAACACGCTTCGCGATGCACAGAATTTATACTGATTGTATAAATTCGCGCGGTATGTCTCGGGTTTTCTGTGACCTTCGCTCACAAA
>ENA-OPCD01001770-OPCD01001770.1-human-gut-metagenome-genome-assembly--contig:-NODE-1770-length-16134-cov-3.101126_pt1 | contig 16134 bp, 30 predicted proteins | sample MGYA00241560_ERZ501471 | MGnify/ENA primary metagenome ERZ501471 (study PRJEB25962, sample SAMEA2042578) | human gut metagenome | biome: human gut; feature: human-associated habitat; material: faeces...
GCGTTATTTCAATGAAACAACTTTTAGAAGCAGGTGTTCATTTTGGACATCAGACAAGAAGATGGAACCCTAAGATGGCTCCTTACATCTACACAGAGAGAAATGGTATCTATATCATCGACTTACAGAAATCTGTAGGTAAAGTAGATGAAGCTTACAAAGCTATGTCTGATATCGCTGCTGAAGGTGGTACAATCCTTTTCGTAGGAACAAAGAAACAGGCTCAGGATGCTATCAAATCTGAAGCAGAGCGTTGTGGAATGTTCTATGTAAACGAGAGATGGTTAGGTGGTATGTTAACAAACTTCAAGACTATCCAGAGCCGTATCGCAAGATTAAAAGAGATTGAGACAATGGCAGCTGATGGTACTTTCGAAGTATTACCTAAGAAAGAAGTTATCGCTCTTAAGAAAGAATGGGAGAAATTAGAGAAAAACCTTGGTGGTATCAAGGAAATGAAGAAAATCCCAGATGCTATCTTTATCGTAGATCCTAAGAAAGAGAGAATCTGTGTTCAGGAAGCTCATACATTAGGAATCACATTAATCGGTATTGCTGATACAAACTGCGATCCAGAAGAATTAGATTATGTAATTCCTGGTAACGATGATGCTATCAGAGCCGTAAAATTAATCGTTTCTAAAATGGCAGACGCTGTTATTGAAGCAAATCAGGGTGCAGAAGCTTTAGAAGAAGTAGCTGAAGAAGTTGCTGTTGAGGAAGAAGCAGAAGCATAAGAAGGACCTACAATATGCTGTCTGGTTAACCAGACAGCATATTTTTTAAAAACATTTATTCATATTGGAGGATACGAAAATGGCTATTACAGCGGCTATGGTAAAAGAACTGCGTGAATTAACAGGCGCAGGAATGATGGATTGTAAAAAAGCTTTAGGCGAGACAGACGGAAATATGGACGAGGCTGTTGAGTACTTAAGAAAAAATGGACAGGCAAAAGCTGAGAAGAAAGCAAGCAGAATTGCTGCAGAAGGTCTTTGTACAGTAGTTGTAAAAGATGACAAGACAGCAGCTGTTGTCGAAGTTAACTCTGAGACAGACTTTGTTGCTAAAAACGAGACATTCCAGCAGTTCGTAAAAGCTGTTGCAGAGCAGGCTGTTGAGTCTGATGCAGCTGATATGGATGCATTCATGGAAGAAAAATGGAATGAGGATCCATCTAAGACTGTAAAAGATGCTTTAGTAGAGAAAGTTGCAGTGATCGGTGATTTTGCAAAGACTCCACGTTATCAGGGTGCAGGTTCTTCTCTTGTAAATCCGACCAAACAGCCGGAATCCATCTTAGATGTGATTGGGGACAGTGGACTTGTAATGACCGCTTATGAACAGGGATATATCCGCAACCGCAAACCGAATGCAGCACTTGCAAAATCAGCAGTGGAAGCAGCAAAGAATGCAGACGTTGTTCTTGTTTTTGCAGGATTGGATGAGATCAGCGAGTCCGAGGGACTTGACCGTACCCATATGCATATGCCGCAGGCACAGAATGAACTGATCGATGAGATCACAGCAGTAAACTCCAATGTAGTGGTAGTTCTCTCCGCAGGTTCTTCCATTGAGATGCCGTGGTTTGACTATGTAAAAGGTATCGTTCACGGATATTTAGGTGGTCAGGCAGGTGCATCTGCAATGATGAATGTCCTCACCGGAAAGGTATGCCCATCCGGAAAATTAAATGAGACTTATCCACTTCACTATGAAGATACTCCTGCATTCCACTACTATCCAAGCAAGGAGCGCAGCAGCGAGTACCGCGAGGCTCTCTATGTGGGATATCGTTATTATACAACGGTCGGCAAAAAAGTCCGTTTCCCATTTGGTTATGGATTGAGTTATACAACTTTTGCATACAGCAATCTCTCCGTTGACAAAGACGGCGTGACCTTCACGATCAAAAACACCGGAGATGTGGAAGGAACAGAAATTGCGCAGCTTTATGTCGGAAAACAGTCCGAGACGATTTTCCGTCCGGTCCGTGAGTTAAAAGGTTTTGCGAGAGTGACATTAGCTCCTGGCGAGGAAAAATCCGTGCATATTGCATTTGATGACAAGACCTTCCGCTTCTATGACACAAGAACGGATACATGGGAAGTAGAATCCGGAAATTATCAGATCATGGTAGGAACGGATGCAGATACCATGGTATTAGAAGGCAGCTTAGATGTTGCAGGAACTGTAGCAGAAGGCGGCTATAGCAAAGAGATTTTACCGGAATATTTCAGCGGTAAGATTGAGAACGTGGATGACATCGAGTACAGAGAACTTTACGGAAGAGAAATCCCGGATGGAAGCTGGAGCGGTGAGATCCAGATGAACGATGCAGTATGCCAGCTTTATTACGGAAAAGGTATCTTTGGCAAACTGTTCTACGGAGTATTGAAATTACTTCTTAAGATCAGCGAGTGGCAGGGAAAACCGAACCTGAATGTTCTGTTCAACTACAACATGCCAATCCGTGGATATGCAAAAATGACAGGTGGTTTTGTCACAATGGAGATGGCGAGAGCCTTAACAGAGATGGCAAATGGACACCGTATCAAAGGAACGGCACATCTGATCAAAGCGGCAGTGAAGAGAGATTAATGTAGAGGAACAAAAAATAAATTTTACACAAAACACACGTAAGGTGGCTATGGATTTTACATAGCTGCCTTATTTTTTTATGTATGGAAACAAATAAGATAAAAGTAAAATTGGAAGCGCCGATGGTGCAGGCGCGGTATCAGTATGCAATTGATGTGATGTTAACAAGACTTCGCATGATTGATGCAGATCTGACCGAGAAAAATGAACGCCCATTAATCAGAAATTTGTGTAGCAGAATTAAAACTGCCGAGAGCATTGTGAAAAAGCTGGAAAGAAAGGAACGTGAAGTCACTTTCGAAACAGCAGTCAATACTTTAAATGATATTGCCGGAGTCCGTGTGGTGTGTTATTTTGCGGACGATATTTATCAGATTGCGGACGCAGTGCGCAGACAGAAAGACTTTACCATTGTCAAAGAAAAAAATTATATCAGGAAGCCGAAAAAAAGCGGCTATCAAAGCCTTCATCTGATCGTGGAAGTGCCGGTAACTTATCTGGATAAGACAACCGCAGTGAGAGTTGAGATACAGATCCGTTCAGTCGCCATGGACTACTGGGCAGAATTAGATTCCCAGATGTGTTACAAAAAGGATGCCGGAAAGTTAGAAGCGGTCGAAAAAGCGACGAGGGAATATGCAGATGTGATCGCAGGTGTGGATCAGAAGATGCAGGAGCTTCGCAAGAAGATACAGAAAATGTGAGAGTATCCGGTAATCCCAAACGGCAGACATACATAAAATGAAACGGTATTAGCAGACCAGAACTGTAGATTACCAAGATTATTGACACAACAGGGGTTAACGACGATTGAACGTGTGGACGATGCGGGATAACGTGGGAAACCCCGATTTTATTGGGGATAAGGCGATTTTTAGAAAGAAAAAAAATGAAGTTGTGACACTGATTTTGAGAAAATTCAAAATAGCAACGTCACACGTTGAAGTGCAAAAGCAAAATTGCAGAAATGTTGAATTTAAGCCATTTATGAAAAAGTGAAATGAAATAATGATAGAATAGTACAAGTATTGTCTGATTGATGAAAATTGCGTTATAACGTTGCGTTATAGCGTTATTTTTTTTAACAAAAAACGTTACAAGCCTTATAAAATGGGCGTTATAAGAAATATAAGCGTTAAAGTATTTGAGGAAAATATACCAGATCTTATGAAAAAAGCAATGGGACATTTTGGACATTTGATTAGTGGATGTCCCATTGCCGTATTTTCAAGGCTTTAGAGCTGATTTATGGAAAATAGTTCCAGAAAAAGCAATGGGACATTTTAAGGGTTAAAAATAACCCATAATATTATGCAATTTCATTTATTTTTTTTTCGGTCTTGGAGAGAGATAATGTTGGAATAGGTTCGCTGGGTTTTTTAGTGCGGTTGTACTTTAGTTCCACCATCATTAATATTTCTTCTTGATCAGTATCTGGCAGATTACTGAACTGATATAGAAGAGTTTGTTCGACTTCTCTAATATGCGAATTCTCTGAAAACTCTGATATTTGAGAATTTCCGAAAAGTATATAATCAGTGGAACAATTTAAGACTTGGGATAATCCCATAAGTGCAGTGGCGGAAGGAAGTATTTTACCATTTTCAATCTCACTTAAATTTCCGGTTGATATACCAGTAGCTTCTTTTATTTGTTTTCCAGTTATATTAAGGCTTTTTCTTCGTTCTTTTATTCTTTGTCCGATCATTGTATTCATGATTCCTCCAATCTCTAAAATAAGAAAAACTTTAAAAAACGAGGTTGACAAAACTCGTATATTGAAGTATTCTTGTTTTAGGGTTAAAAATAAACCAAGCAACAAAATAACACATCGCCTAAATCAAGGCAATACAAAACAGCCGTTCGGCTGGTTGGCAAAAGTAAGTCCTCCGTTTCAGGAGAAAAAATTAAGTACGTTTTGAGATTCCATAGCAGAGTTGGCGCTCTGCCATGGAAAGTGATCCGAACATCGAGTTGGCGCTCGATCGGATCGCATCATCAAATGATGATGAATTAGTAAGTTGGTTCCATATGGATATTACAGAACAAGCCTGGCAGCTTTTTACATTCTGTATATGTCCTGGAGCCGTTTTGGTAGGAAATGAAATGTACAAAATCAGGACTTTTTTATACAAGATCAGGATGATTTTATCCTGTATTGAGATAAAAACGTCCAATTTCATTCCCACCTGCATTTTAACACAACGTACCACAAACTTCCATTATGTTTATACCTTTTTTTTGGAAGTAGAAGGGAGAATGCATGGAGAATAAGGAAGAAATTGTCGTTAGATTGAAACTTTTATTAATGGCAACAAGGGCAGGAAGTAATATTCAGGATCTGAAACTCAATGAGGCTAAAACTAATGTGACCATAGTTTTTAAAGCTGGTGGAGAACGAGTTGTAAATATCATAGGAGATTCTGGATATGCAATTATCATGGATGTGATGAAACATATTTAGGGACTAAGAAAGGAGAAGTTCTAAAAAGATGACAGAAAGTGAAAAGCTGAATAATGAACAATTATTACGAATTAATGGAAAAGAGCTGACACTGCTAGATGAGCTTATGAATAAAGAAATGAAGCGAATGGATCAGCCTGGAATATCAGAAAGTGAAAAAAGGGAGATAGAAGATCAGTTTGAAACATTGCTGAAAATTTCGAAGATTGTAAGCGCAGAAGAAAAACAGATGTCAGATGAAAATAGAAAAGGATTATCATGCGTGGTTGAGCGGTTACTCGAAGATTCAGCATCCGCTCATCTGAGAACAGATGCTGATGGTCATATCCATTTAATTATCACTGATCCGATTCATGAACCAAGATTACTTGCAGAACTGGAAATGAGTAAGGTGATGGATAGCGTTTTCTTTCTGAAATTTAATTATTTTGGATAACTTTATATTGATATGTGTGATCAGGAAGTTCAGTACACGAAACCTTTAAGCATTTAGAGCGGATGCCACTCCTGGTAAGTACATCATATTGAGCAATATATGTATTTCCTTCAGGATAAGCGAAAACAAAGTCAATAATGGCATTTGGAGGGCAGAGAGTTTCAGCATAACTTTTTAAATTGTAGGCACAGGAACAGCGAGAAAAAAACTCTTTTTCTGATTTAAAAACGTGGGGCATAAGTACACCTTCTTTCTGATTTATTAAAGAGATTATATCACATATATGTGGAGGAGAACTATGGATAAAAGAAAATCGTCAAAAAATGGAGATGCATTGCAGCTTCACATAGACCGGAAAAAGGAAATGATGGAATATGACAGACAGGCATTGAATCTTGCGGGAATAAATCCGGGAAATCCTTTAATAAAGAAAGCTTAATGCAGAGAGGATAATAAGCATGAAAAATGGAAAACACCCGACGCTTGCTCAGAAGAAATTCATGAAGAGCTGCGGACTTGATCCGGATGATCATCTGGTAGTTAAAAATACACAGGAATTTCTTGAGGTAGTGAGTAAGACGGCATTGAAAAAGCAGCAGATTATGGGAGTGAAGGCTCACACTAAGAAAATTTTTTATGAAAATCATTGAAAGTGAACATTAAAAAATTTTTACTCTGACATATTCAAAATGTAACAAAAACATGAATGAGAAAGGATGGTTTTATGAAGATTGAACTTGGACTTACGGAGAAAGAATTACAAGAACTACGGTGGTTACGTGTACATGCAAGCGAAAATGTAGAGCACTTTCGAAAAAAAGAAGATACAGGATCACTTACTGAACAAGAGACAAAAGCATACTCGGATATGATTTGGCTGGAGGTTTTACTTAATAGGATAGAGACACTCGCAGACAATCAAAAGGCATTCAATGATAGGAAAAATATCTATATAGAGCGTCATCCGTATAGACCTCTGCCAGAGGCTGAGAAGCAGGGACTGACAGAGGAAGAAATTTTTCAAAAAGAGTACGGCTTATATACGGATTTTGTTTATCGCCGAGAGTGGGTTGATAAATTTAAAGAGATTTACGGACGTGAGCCAGAACCGCGTTAATTACGGCTTGGTCATGATTTATACAGGTTGAATAGCAAGCTTCCATTATATCGCTGGCTGCTGTTCGGATGATTCCTTCGAAATTTTCTGGAAGATTCTTATTAACATCAGGATCATTAAAAATATGAATGGAAAGATTATCCTGAAGTATTTGAAGCTCAGTGGAAAAGTTTTCAGAAGTATCATCTTGGATTTTGGCTAAAATAGCTTTCATTTGGCTTTGTTTAATCATGATATATAACCTCCTATGCATTTATAAAACAAGAATAACACAAGGCGGTGATGAATACGAGCATAAAAAGAAAACGACCAAAGTACTCCAAGCTGGGGAAACAGATTAAGAAGCGTCTGATTGATAAGCGCATGACAGCGTGCGATTTAGCAGAGATGTTGGGTATATCGCCGCAGTACTTAAATAAGATCATTCATGGAGAGCGTTCCGGGGAAAAATATGCCGAACGCATCAGAGAGATTTTAGACATTGATGTCGCAGCATGAAAGGAGTGAGGGGATGGCTGAGATTTATATAAGTCTCATGGAGGCTGCAGACTTAGAAGCAACGGATTATGAAATTATTAAAAAGAGAGTTCAACGGAATCCTGAAAAATATCAGCTAAAAAAAGAAAAAACTGAATGCGGTGGAAAAGATTTATCCATGATCGCGCTCTCATCTCTATCCAAGAAGGCTGTGACTGCATATAAGGAGCGTCAGAAGCTTGCGGAAGTTCCGGCTGTTCCCGGCATGGAAGAGGTTGCGGTGAGCGGGGAGAGCGAGATGCCATGGTATGTGAATGAAGATGTGGACTATTTCATGGAGCAGCATAAGACCGAGTGGTATACGGCAATGGAACTGGGAAATATTATCCGGGAGTTTCTCGACTACGACAGCGCAGGGCGGACAGAATTTGCCGAGCACTTCGCGCAGGAGCGGCTTGGAAAAGGAAAACGTACCTTATACCGGTATGCCAAGAGTTATCTGGAAGCATCGGCGTGGGCGGATAAGTTCCACAAGGAAGATGGTGGAAATTATGAATTTTACAAAGTCTTGTGCCTGTGCCGGAAACCGAAGGAAGCCGGGACATTTCCAAGCTTCTCAGCAGAGGTAAAGCAGGTGATCCTTAATATCTGGTTCAATAAGGATTTTGCCAGGAATCAGGGGACAAGGGAAATGCTTTATACAAAGCTTCAGGCGGTGGCTTCGGTTAACGGATGGGAAAGGATCCCATCGTATCAGTCGGTTGCACGGTATATCGCCCATATCATGTCAGACGAAGGAATGCGGAATGCATGGTATCTGGCAAGTCGGGGCGAACGTGAATATAAGAATAAAGTCATGGTCAAGGGCGAGCGTAATACACACGATCTCAAGGTGATGCAGGTGGTCATGGGCGACGAGCATACCTTCGACTGCTGGGTTGCCTATGAGAATCCAAACGGTAAGGTCACAGCGATCAAGCCGCATCTGGCAGCATGGGTGGATATCCGGAGCAGGATGATCATTGGAGATGTGATGTGTAAGGACGCCAACAGTGATGTCCTGAAGGAATCACTGTTGAAGATGATCTATCACGATGCGGAGAGTGTACCGGAATACATCTACATAGACAACGGTAAAGATTATACAGCTAAGAACATGACCGGATACGACAGAAATGACCGCCAGAGGACAGGCTTTGATGATGCCACAGTGGGATTTTACAAGTCAATCGGCATTCAGGACTATCACAGAGCTTTGCCTTATTACGCTTGGACGAAAGGACAGATCGAGCGATTCTTCGGTACTGTGTGCAAGAGATTTTCCAAATGGTTTACAAGCTATACCGGAACACTGACCGGTTCCAAGACATTTGCCAAGGTGGAAAAGGACATTGATGGAATGCTGGAGCGCGGCGAACTGCTGACGATGGACGAGTTTTATAAGGCGTGGACAAATTGGCTGCAGAACGAGTACATGGTCAAGCAGAGCGGGGCACTGAAACGTCAGGGAGAGAAATACACGACACCGAAAAGCTGTTTCGACAATGAAGAGAGATATTATAAGGCAGCTCCACCAAAGAGTTATGCAACGATCCTGATGATGAAATCAGAGCACAAATTTGTTTATAACGTTGGAATCAAGCTTGGTGGATACACCTATCGGTCGGATGAACTCTGTACCTACATTAATGATTATGTGGATGTCAAATATGATCCGCATGACATGGCGACCATTTATGTATTCCGGAACGGAAAACAGGTTTGCGAAGCCTATTCACAGGAACTTCTGGTATTCGCTTCTGAGAATGGCGTGGAACAGAAAGCCCTTAAGGAACATCTGGCACGGCAGAAGCGTCAGATTGCGGCTGACCGTAAACGTCTCGAAGATGCAAATGTACCATTTACGGAGATTAACGATCAGTACAAAGGCTTTAATGAAACAACAGGCGGCATCGATCTGATGATCGGTAAGAAGTCCAAGAAAAAGGACAATGTTGTGCAGATGCCGGTGGATAACACCTATAAAAATGGATTCCGTGGCGGAAAACAGCAGACAGAACAGCCGGAGGAAAATGAATACATGGCGCGTAAGGCAGAAGAAGCATTGAAAGCACTGCGTGCGTTATAATCAGAATTTTTGTCACAAAAAAACGAGAAAGGATGGGAAATTTTATGGAGGCATTAAAGACATATACACAGGAGAAAACACTTGCGGAGCGTGTGAATGACATTTTGGCGGAGATCAAAATGACAAAACAGGAGCTGGCAATGCAGCTTAACATTTCAAGATCTGCAGTGAGCCAGTACCTGAATGGTAAATACAGTTCCAACCCGGAAGCAATCGAGGCGAGACTGAGAGATTTCGTTTCAAGCTACGATAGGGGCGATGATGTCGTGGAACGACCGGAAGCATTTTTAAACCGTGACAGCGAAGTGGTTGGCAGTGTGAAGCCTAAGATTGAGAACTTTGAATCCACAGATTACGTGCAGATCATCGGTGTGTGCCGGAGCTGCCAGGAAGATATGGCACTGGGAATCATCGTTGCAAAATCCGGTTATGGCAAGACACATGCCCTGCGGAAATATGCCACCATGCCGCGCGTCATTTATATAGAAGGAAATGAAACAATGAACTGCAAGGATATCATCCGCAGGATCGAGGGCAAGATTGGAATGCAGCGGAGCTATGGCAGTATTGATGAACGCACAGAAAAGATCATTGAGTTTTTTAATATCAATCAGGGATATCTCATCATCATGGATGAAGCGGACAAGCTTATTAATAAGTACACTCAGAAAAAGATCGAGCTGCTCCGCAACATTACCGATGGCGCACATGTTGGTCTGGTGCTTGCCGGAGAACCTATCCTTGAATCACTTCTCAAGACGTATGATGCTCGTTTTGCCAACAGGATGGATTTTTACTATAAACTCCGTGGTCTGTCGGTGGAAGAAGTCAGGGACTATCTGGAAGGATACGACATCGAGGACGGTGCGATGGAGGAGTTCATCAGCCGGGCACGGAATACACAGACCGGATGCTTCCGACTGTTGGACAGAACCCTGAACAATGTGATCCGCATCCTGAAAGACAGCGGTCAGACAAAAGTAACTATGAAGGTAATCAGTCAGGCATCGAACATGATGATGCTGTAAAAGGACGGTGAGCCTATGAAAAAAGGAATTTTAACACTGATCATGGCATTAGTTGTTGCGGTGCAGCCGGTGACGACATCGGGAGAACCGGAACAGGATGTTGAGCCGGATCGCATGGAAGAAACAACAGTGGAGGTGCAGGGACAAGTGGAGATTAGCAGTGTAAATGGGATTAATATCTTTAAACTGCCGGAAGAAACGGATATTCCGGAAGAATACCAGAACTACTGTATAGAAATCGGAAAGCAGTATCACATCTGCCCGGAACTTTTAATGGCGATGATCGAACAGGAGAGCTCCGGCAGGGCAGACGTTGTGAATGAGACTGGAGACACAGGACTTTTACAGGTAAATCCAAAGTGGCATAAGGAACGGATGGAGAGGCTTGGAGTGTCGGATCTGACAGATCCATATTCGAACATTCTCGTGGCAGCGGATTATCTGGAAGAGCTGTTTCAGGAAAGCGACGGCGACATTTATCTGGTGCTCATGAAATATAACATGAAACACGGAAGGGCAGAGGAGCTGTTCTATAAAGGAAAGTTTTCAGAGTATTCCGTTCTGGTGGAGCACAGGGCAAGGGAACTGCAGGAGCTGCACGGCATTAAGGGAGGCAGGTCATGATAAGGAGAATATTAATCGAGATGGAAGCAGAAGGCTCAGAAGCACTTTTACCGGAGATAATGAGAATGGTCATGCAGCATATGGATATGAATGAGCGATTCAAAATCGACCAGAGCATCATGCCGGATATTCTTCCCGGAAAAAATTCCGGGATAAAGATACCGGAATATGTGCAGCGCGGAATGACACTACGCGAAGAGGGTGTGCAGGAAAATCTGCTTTTTAATGGAAGGAGTGTGGCAGACAATGGCTAGTCCTACAATCAGAATGCTATGGGGAATCGCAAAGTCCCCGGAACTTGGAATGACGGATGAGGAACTTCACCTGCTTGTACTCTCGCACACCGGAAAAGACAGTATCAAACAGTTGAATAAAAGGGAACTGGGTGTGATGGTCTCTGTGCTTGCAGGGATGAAAGATTCCAGTACAAAGGGCGCAAAGAAACGGAAACACCAGACCGGGAACCCTGCAACAGTCAACCAGAGGAAGAAAGTATATAAGCTTGCAGAGGAACTTGGTTGGACAAAGAAAGCGAGGATCAACGGCTTCTGCAGGAGAATGTTTGGTGAGGAAAGTGTGGACTGGCTGAATTACATGCAGTGTTCAGACCTGATCGAAGCATTAAAGAGCATGGTGGAAAGGATGGAAAAAGAGGATGGAAAATGACAAGGAATTGCTAATGCGGCAGCCGGATGGGACGGAAGTGGAATTTGAAAAAGCTATTGTGGTCAATCTGCAGGGGAAATATGATGCGTCCGTACACTTTTTTAATTGTGAAGCAGAGGATTTCCTGAGTGCCGCATATGCAGTGCTTACTATTTTGGACAAGTTTGGAATAAAAGACGAATTTCTCAGCCGGTACGATGAAAATTCCTCAAATTGTAAAATCTATGGAGGAAGATACAATGGCGGAGATGAAGATTGTCCGGAATGAGAAAGGCGTATTTTTTGAATTTAAGGATGCGGACATGATGGATTGTGCAGTGATGTGTGGTGCACTCCAGCAGACCATCGGACTGGAAGCCTATAAGCGAGGCATGAGCATGGATGATGTGAGGGATAACATGCTGGAACTGCATCTTAAGGCAATGGAGCAGTTGAAAGAACAGGTAGACAGAGAGGAGAGCGGAAATGGCAGCTAAGAAAAAGAGAATGACACAGAAGGAGAAAGATTTAAACCGGGCATGGAAGAAAGAAATGCAGGAAAAGGGGATCCTTCCACCGGATAAGAAAAGACTGAACCGCAGAAAGTTTATTGAAGAGGTCAGAGATGAATGGAATGCAAAGGATCAGGACTGTTATATCTGGGATTTTTATCTTATGAGGGCTGTTTCATATATGATGTCGCAGACTGACAAACGATTAAATCCATCACCTGAGGCGGTCGGAGTTGCAAAGCTGTTAAAGGCAGCCATGAAACTGAAGGAGTTCCAGGACAAGATCAAAAGTGAAGGGCGTGAGGATTACACGATTACAGAGGAATATGAGTATATCAAGGAAGTCCTCAAAATGTAGGAGGTGTGTTGTGTGAGAAAGAATAGTTATTTTTGCGACCGTTGCGGATGCCAGATTGAAGACTGTGGGGCTAAGATCGTACCGCATTATTTCGATTTTGACACGGAAGATCTGACCGTGCCAATCAACAAGGACATGGAAATCAGACATTATTGTATGGACTGCACCATGGAAGCACTTGAATTTCTGGAAGCAAAAAATCCAACACCGAAAAAGACGCAGGAAGGCAAAAAGAAACTGTTGGATGCTGGAAAGGTCATGGCATTGCATAATGCCGGATGGGACAATGCCAAGATCGCAGATGAACTTGGTGTGACAGAGCGGAAAATTTATATGTGCATTTATTACCAGGAGAACAAAAAGAGCCTGGCAGAGGAGGATAATTTATGAGTGAGAGATATAAAAAACTGACAAGCCACGGAGCAATCAGCATTCCGGTGGCAATGAGAAGAGATATTGGTCTGCAGGGCGGAGATCCTATGCAGGTATCACAGGAAGGCGGCAGGATCATCATTGAGTCATATGTTCCACGCTGCGTTTTCTGTGGGAATACAGAAAACGTGAAGAAATTTGAAGGAAAGGGAATCTGTGCATCCTGCGCACGGAAAGCAATCGCTCTCATGGAAGGAGAAATATAATGGATACTATTGGAAGTCGAATAAAATTTATACGAAAAAAGGAAAATTTAAGACAAATTGATTTTGCAAGCAGAGTGCTTGTGTCTGCTTCGTATATAAGCAAGGTGGAATCAGGAAAAGAAATACCATCTAATATTTTTGTCAAACTTATTGCATTGGAATTTAATATTTCTTATGAATGGCTTAAGGACGGTAAAGGAGAAGCAGATGATAAATAAGAATGAAGATGTGAAGCGTCTCGTAAACCAGGCGGTTGCACTTGATAAAGAACAGAGAGAGTGCAAGAGAAAACTTGATATGGTAAAAGCCAAGCTGCAGAGCATGGGACTTGAGGTGATTGAGGAGAGAAATGTGAAGTATATCAAGTTTTATGCGGAAGATGGTTCCGTGGGAGTTGGAGACAGTTCCAAGATGGATGTCCTGAGACCGGATAAGCTGAAAACTATCCTATCAGATGATCTCTGGAGAGCGAAGGTCAAGGAAAGCACCGAGACAAAGTATAATTATGATCCGAGACTTGAACAGATGTTAAAAGCAGTTTTCACAGGTGATTTTACATTTGAGTACAGCCTGGAAGAATTTCTGGATGAAATGTCCGTCAAACCGGACAACAAGCAGAAAAAGCTGCTTCTTAAGAAGTTAAAGGGAGATTACGCAAAGGACAGACAGACACTGCTCGCGGTGTTTGGTTATGAAGATGATGACACTGCTCCGGATTTTGATGTGGAGCTTTACTATATTTGCAAGATTAAAAATGGAGAGCTTATCCGGGCATTTCTTCCGGAGGAGTGTCTGTCACAGACGATCGAGGACATCAAGAAGTGTCTGATCGTCGAATCCAAAACAAGTATCACTATTGATTATGACAATGAATAAGGAGGAAGAGTCATGAGTGAAATTTCAAGTGAAGCAAAAAAAGCAGGTGTTTTAGAACCGGAGAAACCGGTATCTGAGATGACAGAGGAAGAATTAAAGGCTTTCCGTACATCATTTGATCCAGACGAGATGGGATTTGATGGAACAGAAGGTATTGATGAGGAGGGTGAGAGCAATGGCAGTAACTAAACCGGAAGTACATAGAATGATCTCAAAAGTTAACTTTTCCGATTCCAACCGCAAGCCGGAACAGATCAAGTATCTGGTAAAGCATTATGTAGGTGCAACCGGCGGAGCAGAGGCAAACTGTAAATATTTTTACGATAAGTTCCGCGGAGCTTCTTCACACTTCTTTGTAGGTCACAACGGCGAAATCTGGCAGTGTGTTGAGGAAAACGATACTGCATGGCATGTAGGAGCTTCCAAGTACAAGCATAAGGAATGCCGGAACAGCAACTCTATCGGCGTAGAGTTGTGTGTGAAAAAGGATGCTGACGGCAAGTGGTATTATACGGAAGAAACCAAGAAGGCAGCGGTTCAGTTATTCGCCTATCTGATGGAAAAGTATAATATTGACGCAGACCATGTCCTCAGACATTATGATGTTACCGGAAAGGCATGCGGAGAACCGGATGTCCGCAAAGGCAATAAGGAATGGGCACAGTTCAAAAAGGATATTGTCGAGTATGGGAAAGAAGCAGAACCGGAACAGCCAACAGCACCGGAGCAGACGACTGCTCCAACACAGAATGCAGGTGTTCCGTATACGATTGTTACGACGTGTGATTCTCTTATGATCCGTTCCGGCGCAAGCAAGATCTATAAGGTAGTCGGTCGCATCCGGGAATCAGAAGGTAACAAAAAAGAATACACCATTGTGGAAGAAAAGAATGGATGGGGCAAGTTAAAGAGCGGTGCAGGCTGGATCTCACTGGCATACACCAAGAGAGTATAGAAAGGCTGGTCTTAAATGAAAGAGGAACTGTTAAATGAATTAGTGAGCGAGACCAGAATGGAAGATATTTCAGAACGTTACAGGGAGATTGCAAAGCTCATAGGAATAGACAACTTTGTAAAGCTCAGCAACTACGCAAGAGGCGACGAGATTTATTTTCCAAAGGTTGAGAGCGTGGTCAGTCCTGCAAGAAACAGACGAATCAAAAAGGAATTTAATGGTTCCAATGACAAGGAACTGGCAAAAAAATATAATCTCACTTTGAAACAGATATGGAACATCCTGAAGGATGAGCCGCCTGCAGGACAGATGTCTTTAGATGAATGGCTCGGTTGATCATGATCACCGACGCAGTCTGACAGCTGGTGCATCAGAGAGTAAAAAATAAAGCGTGGAGATACGGTGTGATTTCCACGCTTTTATTAAAAATTAGAATTTGAGGTGTTAAATATGACCAGAGAAGAAAAAGAATATATTTTCCATAATATGAGAAATGCTGTTGTACAACCTAGCGAACCCATGAACCTTGAAGAAATGAGAGCCTATATAAACGGATACGAGGATGCAAGAAATGCATTGTTCGACATTGTTGATACGTGCTATCGTAGCATGAAAACTGATTAACTAAACTGAACTTTAACGGAGGTGTTGAAAACATGGATAAAACAACCCTGAAGTTTATAACTGTAATAAAAAATGGTGAAGTAAAACATATAGGAAAAAGCATTATCAGACAACCGGAAGTCAAGTTTGGAGGTGGATCAATAAAATGGTTTGACGATAAGCAGTTAGTGAAAAAATAAAGGAGAGGAGACATGTTAAAAAGAGAATATAAAAGAAGAGAACCGACAAAGGAGGAAAGAATATTTTTAAAGTCGAGAGGACTTATACCGGACAACTGGCTAATATTGTACGAAAATAAAAGTGAATTAGCGGTTGTTAGCAGAAGGAAATCATACCGGAAAGTATTAAAAAAACCAAGAAAGAAATTGATAAAAAAGAAGAAAGAACTATGTTAACAGTAATGGGATTTAACGGAAATGAACTGAACTTTAGAATCACCGGCACAGTTCATCAAGGCTGACAGCTAGTGCATCAGAGAGTTTGATAAGCGTGGAGACTCTTCCGTCTCCACGCTTTTCTAAATCCTCAATGGTGCGCACTGGTACGCCGGAAAGATTGGAAAGTTCCGGTACAGATAATTTTTTTTCTTTTCGGATTTCTTTCAGCTTCATAAAAATACTCCTAAAATAAATAATGATATAACGCAGTCAC
>ENA-OPCD01001772-OPCD01001772.1-human-gut-metagenome-genome-assembly--contig:-NODE-1772-length-16125-cov-2.485314_pt1 | contig 16125 bp, 15 predicted proteins | sample MGYA00241560_ERZ501471 | MGnify/ENA primary metagenome ERZ501471 (study PRJEB25962, sample SAMEA2042578) | human gut metagenome | biome: human gut; feature: human-associated habitat; material: faeces...
AATGGCTCTGATTCCTTTTGGGACCAGAGCCATTTTCATATACATGCCGGGACCCCACATCCCCTCCTAAGTTGCGGTGAAATACGGACTGTTTTTCGGCTTTTATGGCCCATGTAGTCCGTATTTCACCGCAACTATTTGTAAGGTTGGATTTTGATGCCGTTGGGAGGATCGTAGCGACCGTCTACCGAGAGTGGAAATATTTTTTGAAGCTCTGACCTGCGACGTCAAGCTTTTGGTCAGCTTTTGGCAAGGCCTGCGGACGGAAGCATGCGATAGCGTAATGGTATTCTCTCCGCCGTGATGGTTATGGGGTTGGCCATGCTCGATAAAGGCAAACATTTTCCGCAGTCCTATGCAAGGATGCTATTCTCGGCCGTTGGAATTCATCAAGATGGACAGCTGCTTATAACAATTGATCCTTGGGATGAACGCCGTGCGCGCGAGCTTATGCAGGAAGAGCTCATGCTTCGTCTTTACAACCATGTATATGCGGATCCGGTCTATTGGAATAATCTTGGGGTTGAAGATCGTATCTTTCAGCTGGCATCCGCTATTGCGGTCGTTGAACCGGATGCTGTGTTTTGCGGAGCGACAGCAGCGCTGCTCTACGGCATCGGCTCGGCGTATACGCTTCTGGATAAAGTGCAAGTACTGCTGCCACGGTCTACAAGGCGTGATAAGTATGAGTTCGTTGAATACAAGCGCTGGCGGGCGGGCGAAGTGTGGCGGCTAGGTCTGTTTACACTGACGGATCCGTGTCGAACGGTTGTTGATATCGCTCGAACGAGCGCCTTTCGCTATGCGCTGGGCTATGTCGATGGCTTGGCCCGTGAGTACGATGTCGAACGCGAAGAGCTGCGAGCATATGCCCAGGCAAATTGCCGAGGGTTGCATGGCATCGCGCGTGCTTTTGACGTTTTTGAGTATATGGACGGCAGGTCAGACAATGGCGGCGAGTCTGAGGCGAGAGCAGCGATGATTCTCGCTGGGGTTGCCGCGCCCGAGCTTCAAGTTGAGATAACGCGACCGGGAAACGCTGGCTATTATCTAGCAGATTATGGCTGGCAGATGCCAGACGGCTCATGGACGCTGGCAGAGCTGCATGGGCTAGGCAAGTTTGAAGACGAGGCTCAAAATGATCCAGAGCGGGCGGCGGCAAAAACGTATCGAGCGGCCCTCATGCGCGACGCGAACCTTCGCTCCATGGGCCACAACGTCATTCATTTCAAACTCTCGGACACCTACGACGTAGAATCGTTCGGTGCCATGATTCGCGGCTACGGCATTCCGACAACAAAACCCTACGCCGAATCCCGATAGCGAAATCGTTCGCGGTCCACCTTCAATAAGTTGCGGTGAAATGCGGACTGTTGAGGCCTTTAAAGGCATAAAACAGTCCGTATTTCACCGCAACTTAGGTGGGGATGGGGTTAGCTGCGGGGGCGGTGGCGGAGCTTGTCGATGGTGGAGTCGGTGCCGTGTCCGCGGGCGTCGGTGCTTCGGCTGCGGGCTTCGGCGGCGCGGTCGCGGGCGTCGGCGGCGGTTTGGCGCTTGCGGCGGTAATCGATCATGCCTTGGATGATGGGCTTGCCAAAGCTCACGACGTCGTCGTTATAGATGGCGGTTCGGGCTGCGAGGAGGCAGTCGGTAAAGTCCATATGGGTCTTGCCAAAGAGCTTGACGGCAAGGGCGACAACGGTGGGCTCGTCGACCATGACGTCATCGAGCAGCTTCTTCATGGCCGCAGCAATCTCAACGCGGGGAACCTTATAGACGTCGCGCAGCGTGACCACGACGCGCGTGATGATTTCGGGATAGACACGAGCGGTGCGCGTGGCGATGACCTTGGCGGCGCGCGGTGACAGGACTTCGTCGTCGTCAAGCAGGTAGCGCAGGATGACGGTCTCGTCGATGATGGTGCTACTCATGGATATCTACTTCCTCGGGACCCAAAATCGAATCGTCGCTTTCTGTGGCAAGGTATTCAATCCAGGCATTGCGCTCCTCGGAGCGGCGATTGGGGTCACCGTATGCTTTGAGCGATCCATAGGCGGCGGTGCCGTCCTTTGAGCGCACGGCGACCGGCTGAAAGGGGAGCTTGCGCATCAAAATGCTCTGCGCGACAAATAGACGGACGGCCTCGGCGAGCGATGTGCCCATGGCGTCGTAGAGATGTTCGGCATGCTGCTTGTCTTCCTCGCGAATGCGCACCTGCAGGATGGCTCGTTTTTGAGTCGATGACATCACTGGCCCCCTTAATGAGCGTGCAATATAGTCGGTCAAATGCGGCATGTGCCGATACTTGAGCATCTTATAACGATTACTTTATTTCACTCAAGTAGATAACCATAAACACGAATACAAGCGTAGTACATCTAAAATGAGAGCGCGTAAAAATCTCTGAGGCGTACGCATGTAATACACTCACCTTTATAGCTTCTAGAGAATAATTCCAACCTGCCAAAACCCCTGCAATACACCCGTATTGCAGGGCCTATGCTCAAGTTTGCCCCCTGCAACTGCGTATATTTAACCTGTATATCGTTGGAGAAACTCTACCGAGTGCATGTTTCGCCGCATGCATTCGATTCGTCGATGCCAGGCCACGGGCGGCTTGGGTCAATGTCGACAGGGTCTCTCCGGCAAGGGATTCAGGAGGGAGTGAACAACATGGGCAATAAACGAGTCGTGGTTGATTCTTCACGCTGCATTGGGTGCCAAACCTGTATGGCGGCGTGCATCGAGGCACACGATATTCCCGGCAACATCGCCGCACCTCGCTTGCGCGTAACGCGCACCTACGAGATTTCCGCGCCGGTGGCATGTCACCACTGCGAGGACGCTCCGTGCGCCAAGGCCTGCCCCACGGGCGCCTTGTTCTTTGATCCAAAGAACCATCGCATCGGCGTCAACGAGGACAACTGCATCGGCTGCAAGAGCTGCGTCATGGCCTGTCCCTTTGGCGCCGTGAGTGTGGCGACCACGCAGGTCCCCGTCTTGATGGGCGACGTGCGCGTGGGTTCGCAGACCAAGAGCTTCGTGCTCAAGTGCGACCTGTGCGTGGACCGTCCCGGCGGTCCGGCGTGTGCCGAGGCGTGCCCGACCAAGGGCCTCACCCTGGTAGACGAGGAACGTTTGGCGGAGCTGACTGCCGAGCGTGCCCGCGCCACCATCGAAAACGAGGCGTAAGCGTCGGGCGACAGGCCCAATGATTGTCAAATAAGTACCGAGTATTCGGTAGCAGAGAAAGGAAGGAGGGTGTCATGGAGAAGCATAAAGTGATCTGCCCGTACTGCGGCGCCGGTTGCCAGTTTAACCTCCTGGTCCAAAACGGCCAGGTCGTGGGCACCGAACCGCTCAACGGCATCACCAACCAGAGCGAGCTGTGCCTTAAGGGCATGAGCGGCTACGACTTCATCAACGACACCAAGATCTTGACTCCTCGCGTACTGCACCCGATGATCCGCCGCACTAAGGGCGCGGATCTTGAGCGCGTAAGCTGGGACGAGGCACTGGATTTCACCGCATCTAAGATGCAGGCCATAATTGACGAATATGGTCCTAACGCTGTCATGACCACCGGCTCTTCGCGAGGCGGCGGCAATGAGGCGAACTACGTCATGCAGAAGTTTACGCGTGCGTGCATCGGCACCCACAGCGTGGACAACTGCGCCCGTACTTGACACGGCCCTACTGTCCTCGGTCTGATGGACACGGTTGGTTCAGGTTGCATGTCATGCTCCATCCCCGGTATGGAGGATGCGGGCTGCATTTTCCTCTTCGGCTATAACCCTGCCGATTCGCACCCCATCGTCGCAAGGCGTATCGTGCGAGCCAAAGAAAAGGGTTGCAAGATCATCGTCGCCGATCCGCGCCATATCGAAACCGCGCGTATCGCCGATCTCTACCTTCCGATCAAGAACGGTTGCAACGTTGCGTTCCTCAACGCCTTTGCCAACTGCTTGGTCAACGATGGCCTCTACGACAAGGAATTCGTCGCCGAGCATACGAACGGCTTTGACGAGTGGTGGGAGACCATCAAGAACTACACTCCCGAATCCGTACAGGACATCACGGGTGTCGAGCCCGCGTTGATCCACCAAGCTGCCGAGATGTACGCCACGGCGAAGCCCTCTGCCATCATTGGCTGGGGCATGGGCGTATGCCAGCAGAAGCAGAACCTGAAGACGGTGCACACCATCGCCTCCATCGCCTGCGTTGCCGGCCAGATCGGCAAACCCAATTCCGGCCTCGCGCCCGTGCGTGGCCAGAATAACGTCCAGGGCTCCTGCGATATGGGCATGCTGCCCAACCTGTACCCTGGCTACCAGAAGGTCACCGACCCGGCTGTGCGTGCCAAGTTTGCCAAGGCTTGGGGCGTGCCCGAGGAAAAGCTCCCGCTCGAGGAGGGCTACAAGCTCACCGACCTGGGCCACCTGGTCGACGAGGGCAAGGTGCACTGCTTCTACAACTACGGCGAGGACCCGGTGCAGACCGAGCCCGATTCGGCCGGTATGCGCAAGACGCTCTCCGAGCTGGATCTGTTCATTTGCCAGGACATCTTTATGACGCAGACGACCATGCTCGCCGACGTCATCCTGCCTGCCACCTCTTGGGGCGAGCACGAGGGTGTCTTTACCGCATCCGACCGTAGCTTCCAGCACTTTGACGCGGCCGTTCCGCCCAAGGGCGAGTGCCGTCACGACTGGGAGATCTTCGCGGACCTGTCTACGCGTATGGGTTACCCCATGCACTACGACAACACCGAGCAGATCTGGAACGAGTGCATTAGCCTGTGCCCCAACTTTGTGGGCGCGACCTACGAGAAGATGGCTCCCGAGGGCGGTTACGCCCAGTGGCCGGTCAAGAGCACCGATGTGAACGACCACGGTACGCCCGACATGTTCGCTGGTGGCAAGTTCACCACCAAGGACGGCCGCGCCAACCTGATGGCGCACGACTGGGAGGCGCCCTCCGAGCTTCCCGACGATGAGTACCCGCTCATTCTGTGCACCGTTCGCGAGGTCGGTCACTACAGCTGCCGCTCGATGACTGGCAACTGCAAGACGCTGGCGCTGCTCGCCGACGAGCCCGGCTTTGTCCGCATGAATCCCGCGGACGCCGAGGCACGCGGCATCAAGAACGGCGACATCGTCTCGATTCACAGCCGCCGTGGCCAGGTATACAGCCGCGCCGACGTGAGCGACCGCATCAACAAGGGCACGGTCTATATGACCTACCAGTGGTGGATCGGCAAGTGCAACGAGCTGACCATTCACAAGGTCGACCCGGTCTCGCATACGCCCGAGGACAAGTTCTCCGCCTGCCAGGTCGACGCTATCGCCGACCAGGTCTGGGCTGAGGGCGAGGTGGAGCGTCAGTACACCGAGCTCAAGCAGGCTCTGGTGGACGCCGCCGCTCCCCAGGACGTTGAGCCCGGCGCCGCCAAGTTCGATGACGAGACGCACGTGAACCAAATCGTGTAGTCCCGTTCTCGTTGGCTTTTTGGGCCGGGCGTCCCGTACGTTCGGGAGCCCGGCCCGTTATTTTGAAAGGAAGTGGGGATGAACCGCTTCATCGACATCAACCCGGAGAGGTGCATCGGCTGCGGAACATGCCAGTCCGCCTGTGCCGACGCCCACCGGATGCAGGGTCTTCAGGATACGCCGCGCTTGGCGCTCGTGAAGACCGGCGGTATTTCGGCCGCCCTTGCCTGCCACCATTGCGAGGGTGCCCCCTGCGCCGAGGTTTGCCCGGTGAATGCCATCGAGCACGATGGCGATCGCATCCACGTCAAGGAGCAGGAGTGCATCGGGTGCAGGCTGTGCGCCATCGCGTGCCCCTTCGGAGCCATCCATCCCGATGGCACGTCTATCGCCGGTGTCGCAGGCATGTGCGACCCGACGCCTTCGTATCCTAAGTCCCTGAGCAGCCTGCTTACGTGGGCTCCTGGTCAGTACACCTGCGCTGTCAAGTGCGACCTGTGCGCATTCGATCCGGACGGCCCGCATTGTGTGGCGGCGTGCCCTACCAAGGCGCTGACCGTCATGGGTGGCGCGGCCGATCGCGAGCTCGACGAGGCCAAGCGCCTGCGCTCGATCGAAAACGGTCCGGTCGTCGACGTTACCGCTGTGGCCCAGGGCCTGTCCGAGAAAGCAGAAGGGAGCGTAAACAATGGATAGCATGACGCTGTTTATCGCATCGCTTGCCGTCTCGTGCATCGGTGCGCTCGCCTCGGTTCTGCTGATCAAGGCCGATAACGCCGCCAAGACCGCCGGCTGCCTAATCGGCGCCGTCGCCGCGGTGCTTTCGTTTGTGGCCGGTATCCAGGCCGTGCTGGGCGATGTCACGTCGGTCGACACCATCGTGTTCTTCCCGTTTGCCCATTTCCAGCTGCTGCTCAACCAGCTGTCCGGCCTGTTCGTGGCGCTCATCTCGGTGCTCGCGTTTGCCGGCTCGATCTACGGTCTCAACTACTTTGATGAGTACCCGGGCAAAAAGGGCCGCGCCGGCTTCTTCTTTAACACCTTTGTGGCGTCCATGATGCTCGTCATCACCGCCGACAACGTGTTTTGGTTCCTGGTCGCCTTTGAGCTCATGTCGCTGACCTCGTACTTCCTGGTCGTGATCGAGGAGAACGAGAACTCCATCCATGGCGGTTGGCTCTACTTTGTGATCGCGCACGTGGGCTTTGTGCTCATCATGGCGAGCTTCCTCACCATGACCAACTTCGCCGGTGGCTCGTTTGCCTTTGCGGATTTCCGCGCTACGCAGTTTAGCCCCGCGGTCGCATCCGTGTGCTTTGTGCTCGCCTTCTTTGGCTTTGGCGCCAAGGCCGGTATCATCCCGCTGCACGGCTGGCTGCCCAAGGCGCATCCCGAGGCGCCGTCCAACGTGTCGGCCCTCATGTCCGGCGGCATGATCAAGATCGGTATCTTCGGCATCCTCAAGGTGGGCCTCGACCTGCTCTCCGCCTCGGGCGTTCAGGTCTGGTGGGGCCTTATGGTCATGGTCTTCGGTGCGATCTCGTCGGTCCTCGGCGTGGCCTTCGCCCTGCAGGAGCATGACATCAAGCGCCTGCTGGCCTATCACTCCGTCGAGAACATCGGCATCATTCTGCTCGGCGTCGGCGCCTCCATGGCCGCTATGGCGCTCAACTCGGTCGGCATCGCCGTCCTGGCTCTGATGGCCGCCCTCTACCACACGTTTAACCACGCGATGTTTAAGGGCGAGCTGTTCTTGGGCGCCGGTGCGCTGCTGTACTCCACGGGTACGCGCAATATGGAGAAGATGGGCGGCCTGTTCCGTCGTATGCCGGCTACGGCCATCTGCTTCCTTATTGGCGCGCTTGCCATCTCGGCCATCCCGCCCTTCAACGGCTTTGTGTCCGAGTGGTTTACCTACCAGTCGCTCTTTAACGCTGCCATGCAGGGCGACAAGGCCGTCATGATCGTGGCCGTGTTCGCTGCCGTCGCGCTTGCCATTACCGGCGCGCTGGCTGTCACATGCTTCGTCAAGGCCTATGGCGTCTCCTTTGCCTCCGCGCCCCGCTCCGAGGCCGCGGCCAATGCCAAGGAGGTTCCCGCCCCCATGGTGTTTGCGCAGGGCCTGCTCGCGGCCATCTGCGTCGTGCTGGGCATTGGCGCTCCCGTGATCGCGCCCGTGCTGGTCGATGTCGCTGCGTCCGTGCTGCATCCGTACGGTGGCGTGTTTGCCGCCGAGGGCATGGAGCTCATGAACCAGTACTCCGGCGCTGCCACCTCCACGCCCGCGATCGCTATTGCGCTCGTGGTGCTCGTCGGCCTTGCCTGCGGTTATCGCAAGCTCAAGACCGTCGGCAAGGTGCAGAAGTCCCAGCCGTGGGCATGCGGCTATGCTCCCAACGAGCATATGCCCGTCGTGGCCACGACCTTTGCCTCCGAGGTGTCCTGGTTTATGCAGCCGCTCTACACGCTGCGCGACCGCTGCACGGCCGTCTGCTGGTCCATCGCGCACTTCTTCCAGAAGCTCACCGGTGTGGCCGAGGCTGTGGAGCCCGTACCCGACAAGGTTCTCGTCGATGCCCCGCATAAGGGTGTCGAGAAGCTCGCCGACCTCGCGACTAAGCTCGAGGGCGGCAACTACAGCATCTATATCTGCTACATCGTCGCGGCACTCGTGGTGTTCCTCGTGCTCGCCGTGCAAATGGGTTAAGGAGGGGAGAGCATGAACAACATCGTACTTGCCGTTCTGCAGGGCGTGGTCGTTATGGCCGTCGCGCCGTTCTTCTCCGGTCTCGGCCGCGTGATCCGCGCCAAGATGCACAACCGTCGCGGCCCCAGCATCATGCAGGACTACCGCGACCTGGCCAAGCTCTTTGCGCGCCCCGAGTCCCAGAGCGAGGATGCGAGCTTTGCGCTGCGCATCATGCCGCCGCTGTTCTTCGCCGTCGCCTTTATGCTCGCGATGGGTCTGCCGCTCTTTACGGCACAAAGCCCCATCCCGGTCTTTGGTGACGCCATCACCATCATGTATAGCCTGGCGCTCGCCCGCTTCTTCTTCGCCCTCTGCGGTGTGGATTCGTCCAACGCCTACGCCGGTATCGGCGGCGTTCGCGAGCTGCTCATGAGCGTGCTCATCGAGCCGTCCATGCTGCTGGCGCTGTTTGCCGCCGCCCTGGTGTGCGGCTCCACCGACATCGCCACCATGGGCCAGCACATCATGACGGGCGCCATCGACGCGCCGGTCGCTGTGATCCTCGCCGGCATCGCCTTTGCGATTGCCTGCTACATGGAACTCGGCAAGCTGCCGTTTGATCAGGCCGAGGCCGAGCAGGAGCTCCAGGAAGGTCCGCTCGCTGAGCTTTCCGGCCCGTCGCTTGCGATGGCCAAGCTCGCCATGTCCATGAAGCAGGTCCTGGTCGTCGCCTGGTTCTGCGCGATCTTCGTCCCCTGGGGCGAGCCCGCGGCCGTGGGTATCGCGGCCGTTCTGGGCGCGGTCATCTTCCTTGTTAAGTGCCTGATCGACTTTGTCGTATGCGGCGTGATCGAGAACTCCTGCTCGCGCTCGCGTTTTAAGGTGCTCGGTAATCAGACTTGGGCCGTCGTGGGCATCGCCGTTCTGGCGTTTGTCTTCGTGGTCGTCGGCGTGTAGGAGAAGGGAGAAACAATGTCATTTGCAGTCAGTCTGTCCCTTCTCGGCTTGGTCGCTATCGCGGCCCCGATGGTGGCCTCGGTGCTCGTCGCCCTGTTCCCCCGTCCGTACGCCAAGTGGTTCAGCGTTTTGGGTGCCGCCGTCTCGACGGTCTGCACCATCGCCCTCGCCGCGAATTTCGCTGGCGCCGGCATGCCCGACACGCAGGTCCCCCTGATCTCGTTTGGGCAGACCCTCGTCATGGGATTCACCTTCGATCGCATGAGCACGCTGCTCGCGCCCGCCTTTGTGGGTATCGGCCTGCTTGTCGTGATCTATTCGATTCCCTATATGAGCAAGAATAACCGTGAGCATCCCGACGCACCGCGTCGTCGCTTCTACGCGTACCTCGCGACCTTCATCGGCGCCATGGCCGGTCTTGTGTACAGCTCGACCCTTTTGGGCCAGCTCGTGTTCTTTGAGATCACGGGTGCGTGCTCTTGGGGCCTCATTAGCTACTACATGACGCCTACGGCCAAGAAGGCCGGCATGAAGGCTCTGATCATTACGCATATCGGTGCGCTTGGCCTGTATCTGGGCGCCGCCATCGTGTTTGCCCATACCGGTACCTTCGCCATTACCGCGATTGCCGGCCTCGACGCCAAGCTCAAGGCTATCGTTCTTTTGCTCGTGCTGTTTGCGGCCTGGGCCAAGTCCGCACAGGTTCCCATGTACATGTGGCTGCCTTCGGCCATGGAGGCGCCGACGCCTGTTTCGGCCTACCTGCATGGCGCCTCGATGGTTAAGGTCGGCGTGTGCGTGTTCGCGCGTGCACTCGTCTCTGCCGGCGAGATCCCCGAGATCGTGGGTTGGGTCGCCATTATCGACGCCATGGTCACCATGCTCTTTGGCTTCCTTATGTACCTGCCGCAAAAGGACATGAAGCGTCTGCTGGCCTTTTCCACGATCGCCCAGCTCTCCTATGTGTTCTTTGGTCTGGGCCTTTCGGTCTTTGGCAGCCAGCTGGCCTTCGATGGCGCCGTCTGCCACATCTTTAACCACGCTTTCGCCAAGACGCTGTTCTTCCTGATCGCCGGTTCGTTCTCCTTTACGCTCGGCACGCGTATGCTGCCCAAGCTTCGCGGCATCGTAAAGAAGTACCCGATCTCGGGCGTGGGCTTCGGTGTCGCCGCGCTCGCTATTGCCGGCGTGCCGCCCATGAACACGTTCTTCTCGAAGTTCCAGATTATCGCCGGCGGCTTCTCTGTGGGTGCCGGCAACGTCGCGATCCTGGTGCTCGTGTGCATCATGGTCGCCGAGACCGTCGCCACCTTCGCCTGGTTCCTCAAGTGGATGGGCTATTGCCTGCCCGGCGAGCCGAGCGACGAGGTCGCTGCGGGAGCCCCGCTTCCCCGCGCGATGGCGTTCGTGTTCATCGTGCTCATCATCATGGTCATCGTCAGCGGCCCGCTTTCGGCCAGCTGGATCGGTTAGGAGGTAGAACGACATGGGTTATTCGATCGTCAACATCCTTGGCGGCCTTCTGATCGTCACGTCCACCATGGTGGTCGTCTCCAAGAACATCAAGCACGCCATTCGCTGGTATGCGGTGCAGTCGCTGGTGCTCGTGGGACTGCTCGCTACGCTCGGTGCTACTACCGGTGCGCAGGAGCTGCTTATGTGGGCCGGATCTGCCTTTATCACTAAGGTCGTCCTGGTCCCTTACATCCTCAACCGCGCATACAAGAAGATGGGCGAGCCGAGCGACGCATCGCTCAAGGCCGGCCTTAAGCCCGCGTGGGCCATCTGCATCATCGCCGTCGAGGTCGCGATCTGCTTTGCCGTTGTGACGCAGATCAGCCTGCCCACGGCCGAGGTCGCAACGCCTGCGCTCGCTATTAGCTTCGCTCACTTCTTCGTGGGCCTCACCTGCATCATCTCGCAGCGCAACATCATGAAGCAGATCTTTGGATACTGCCTTATGGAAAACGGCAGCCACGTGACGCTCGCGCTTTTGGCCCCCACCGCTCCCGAGATCATCGAGATCGGTATCGCCACCGACGCCATCTTTGCCGTCATCATCATGTCCATCGTCGTGCGTCGCATTTGGGACGACTCCCACTCGCTCGATGCGCGCGACCTGTCCGAGCTGAGGGGGTAGTCCATGGAAACGTTGATTCTCGCCCTGCTCGCGACTCCTTTGGTGTTCTCGCTGGTCATGGCGTTTTTGCCCAAGAACACGTCCTATAACGTGTTTGCCGGTCTCAACCTGGTCTCCGTCGCAGCCGTCCTGGTGCTGTCGATTATGACGGCCGGCGACGTCCTTATGAGCGGCGAAACCGCGAGCGCTCTTGGCCTGTGGTTCCACCTCGATTCGCTGGGCGCCATCTTTGTGCTGCTCATCGGCTTTATCGGTTTTCTTACGGGGCTGTTCTCGCTGCCCTATGTAAAGGCCGATATCGAGGAGGGCTCCATGCCCGCCGAGCGCGCCAAGCAGTATTTTGCGCTGTTTAGCCTGTTTGTGTTCACCATGCTGCTCGCGTGCCTGTCCAACAACATGATCCTCACGTGGGCCGCCGTGGAGGCAACCACGCTTTCCACTGTGTTCCTGGTGGGTATCTACAAGAACAAGACGGCCCTCGAGGCTTCTTGGAAGTATGCGATGGTCTGCACCGCCGGCGTGGCCTTCGGCCTGTTCGGTACGCTGCTGATCTACGCCAACGCCGCCGACGTGATTCCCAACGCCCACGAGGCCGCATTCCTGTCGTGCGTGCTGCCGTATGCCGACCAGTTCGACCCGACGCTCATGCGCCTCGCCTTTGCGTTTGTCGTGATCGGCTTTGGCACCAAGGCCGGCCTGTTCCCCATGCACACTTGGCTGCCCGATGCCCACTCCCAGGCCCCGAGCCCCGTCTCGGCCCTGCTCTCGGGCGTGCTGCTTAAGTGCGCCATGCTTGTGATCATGCGCTTCTACGGCTTTACTATCCAGGCCGTGGGCGCCGAGTATCCGCAGCTTTTGCTGTTGATCGTCGGCACGCTGTCCATTTTGGTGGCTGCACTTTCGATGTTTCGCCAGGACGACCTCAAGCGCCGCTTTGCGTACTCGTCTGTGGAGAACGTGGGCGTTATCGCCCTGTGCCTGGGTATCGGTGGCCCACTGGGTATCGCCGCGGCCCTGCTGCACTGCGTGTTCCACGGCTTTACCAAGACGCTTGCCTTCTGCGTGTCCGGCAACATCCAGCACGCTTTTGGCACGCGTAGCCTGGCCAAGATCCAGGGCGTCGTCGAGGTTGCCCCCGCAACCGCCGCGCTCGCCGTCCTGGCGCTGCTCGGCCTTGGTGCCTTCCCGCCCTTTGGCATGTTTATCTCCGAGTTCCTGACTTTTGTCGCCGGTGTTACCGCCGGTCCCATGTGGCTGGTCGTCGTGGTCGCCCTCGGTCTTACCGTGGCCATCTCCGCGCTCACCCGCATCGCACTCAAGTCGGTATTCGGCCATGCACCCCAGGGTATGGGCAAGCATGAGGCCCCGGCGCTCATGCTTATCCCCGAAATCATCCTGGCCGTCATGATCTTGTGGTTTGGCATCGCCACCCCGCTGCCTCTCGTGCACGGTGTGGAGACCGCGACCGGCATCGTGCTCGAGCAGAGCACCGAGGAACTTCACGCGACGCCGATGTACCGCGCTGTGTTCGGTACCGAGACCGCTCAGAGCGAGGTGGAGTAACGAATGATTGAAACTGAGAACAAGGTGTATGCCCGTCGCTGCGAGAGCCATGTCGAGGCTCTGCGCCGCGCCGTTCCGGGCTGCATCGAGAAGGTCGAGTGGCAATGCGAGGACCAGCTGACGATTACCGTCAAGCAGGACAAGCTGCCCGAGGCCGTCCACTACCTGTATTACGAGCGCTACGGCTGGATTCCCGTGATCATCGGCAACGATGAGCGCAGCCTGTGCGGCCGCTACGCCGTGTACTACGTCATCTCCATGGAGGGGGAGGACCCCGGCTGGGTGACCGTGCGCACCGAGGTCGATCCCGCCAAGATGACATTCCCGTCCGTGACGCCGTTCGTCCCCGCCTGCGTGTGGGGCGAGCGCGAGCTGCGCGACATGTTCGGCCTGATCCCCGAGGGTCTGCCCGATCGTCGCCGCCTGGTGCTGCCCGATGACTGGCCCAGCGGTCTGTATCCGCTGCGCAAGGACTCCATGGACTACCGTTTCCGTCCCGCTCCCGCGAGCGACATGGAAAACTACGAGTTCTTGGCCGACACCAAGGGCAAGGAGACCACGCTCGTTCCCATGGGCCCGCTGCACATTACCTCCGACGAGCCCGGCCACTTCCGCCTGTTCGTTGAGGGCGAGACGATCGTCGATGCCGACTACCGTCTGTTCTACGTGCACCGCGGCATGGAGAAGGTCGCCGAAACGCGCCTGAACTATGATGCCGTGACGTTCCTCGCCGACCGCATCTGCGGCATCTGCGGCTGCGCCCACTCGGTGGCCTACGCCGAGGCCGTCGAGCGCGCCCAGGGCATTCATGTCCCGCCGCGCGCCCAGTACATCCGCGCTATCATGCTCGAGGTCGAGCGCCTGCACTCGCATCTGCTCAACATTGGCCTGGCGTCTCACTACACGGGCTTCGACTCCGGCTTCCAGCAGTTCTTCCGCGTCCGCGAGAAGTCCATGGACCTGGCCGAGAAGCTCTCCGGTCACCGCAAGACCTACGGCCTCAACGTGATCGGCGGCGTGCGTCGCGACATTTTGGCCGAGCAGAAGCTCTCCACGCTCACGACCATCCACCAGCTGCGCTCCGAGGTTCAGGAGCTCGTCGACGTCTTGCTCTCGACGCCCAACTTTATTGAGCGTACGAGTGGCATCGGCATCTTGGACCGCAAGATCGCACGCGACTTCTCGCCGGTCGGCCCGCTCATGCGCGGTTCGGGCTATGCCCGCGACGTGCGCTTTGATCATCCCTTCGACGGCTATGCCGATCCGGATGTCCAAAAGATGCACGCCGCTACGGCCGACACCTGCGATGCCTTCGGCCGTACCGCCGTGCGCATCCAGGAGGTCTACGATTCGATCGACATGATCGAGACCATGCTCGAGAACTGCCCGTCGGGTCCTATCCTCACCACGGATTGGGAGTACACCCCGCACAAGTACGCCATCGGTGCCACCGAGGCGCCGCGCGGCGAGGACGTGCATTGGGCCATGCTCGGCAACAACCAGAAGTGCTACCGCTGGCGCGCCAAGGCCGCCACGTACAGCAACTGGCCGGTCCTGCGCTACATGTTCCGCGGCAACACCGTGGGCGACGCGGCGCTGATCGTCGGCTCGCTCGACCCGTGCTACTCCTGCACCGACCGCGTGACGGTGACCGATGTCGCCGCCAAGCGCGACCACGTGCTCGATAAGGAGCAGTTCGAGAACGTCTGGCGCGACAAATCGCCGCTTGCGGGCGAGGGCACCGTGGCCGCTCCGCTCGATGAGGAGGCGCTCTAATATGCTGAAGCTTTGGAAGGTTAACGCCAAGGCCGGCGACGCGACGGTCAAGTACCCGTTTGCGCCGTTCCCCACCAACAAGGACATGCGCGGCAAGCCCGAGCACAACGCCGAGCTCTGCATTGCCTGCGGTGCCTGCGGCGTGGCGTGCCCGGCCGATGCCATTCGCATGGACACCGACCTTGCGGCCGATACCATCACCTGGTCGATTGACTACGGTCGCTGCATCTTTTGTGGCCGCTGCGAGGAAGCCTGCCCCATGGAGGCCATCAAGCTCACCGAGGAGTTTGAGCTGGCCGTCATGAGCAAGGACGACCTCACCAGCAAGAGCGTTTATACGCTCGAGCACTGTTCGCGTTGCGGCAAGCCGTTTGCCCCGCATAAGGAGATCGACTACGCCAAGCGCCTGCTGCAAAAGGCCGGCGGCATGGAGGCCGAGCAGGCCGCCCGTACCGTCGGTATGTGCCAGGAGTGCAAGCGCGAGCTCGACGCCCTGCGCGCCGCCTCGGCCGTAAAGACCGGCAACGCTGCCGGCATGGCTGCCAACGAGACGCTTGCGTCCGGCGAGCCCCAGGGCCCCGGCATGGAGTATCTGGGCGGCCACGGCGTGAACCCGGAGTATATCGACCGCGAGCTCAACCCCGATGCGCCCGAGATTCCCGCCGGTCCGGCGCCGGTCGAGGGCATCATCATGGATTTTGATACGAAGGAGGAGTAACCATGGCCGAACCCACGCTTTTGCCCGAGCGGCTTCAGTACCGCCCGACCAAGATCGAGCTCGACGAGAGCATCGAGAAGGCCAAGGCGACCCTTCTTAAGAAGATCAAGCGCTCGGTGTACGTTTACCGTGTTGACTGCGGCGGCTGCAACGGCTGCGAGATCGAGATCTTCGGTTCCATCACGCCCGTCTTCGACGTCGAGCGCTTTGGCATCAAGGTCGTGCCCTCGCCCCGTCACGCCGATGTGCTCCTGTACACCGGCGCTGTGACGCGTGCCATGCGCATGCCGGCCCTGCGTGCCTTTGAGGCCGCGCCCGATCCCAAGATCGTGGTGTCCTATGGCGCGTGCGGCTGCACCGGTGGCATCTTCTACGACAACTACTGCGTCTGGGGCGGCACGGACAAGATTCTGCCGGTCGACGTCTACATCCCCGGCTGCCCGCCCAGCCCCGCGCAGACCGTCTACGGCTTTGCCATGGCGCTCGGTCTGCTGGACCAAAAGCTCCACAGACGAATTTGTTCGTCTGTGGAGCTTTTTTGTTTGCCCACAGCGTGGTCAGAAAATGAAAAAAGAATGCAAAATGTGGTGCGCTTGAAAAATGTCAGGACGGGATTTTTGTAAAAAATGTAGAATATCTTGCCGGAAACTGTGCATTCTCTCCAACAAAAACTGCCCAAACGTGTTGATATTGAGAAAAAAGCTTCACAAACGTTTACAAAAGGGTAACAGGTTGGTATACTTTATGGTGGTAAACGTAACAAGCCATGGAAGCTGAAAGGAGAACCTACCCG
>ENA-OPCD01001790-OPCD01001790.1-human-gut-metagenome-genome-assembly--contig:-NODE-1790-length-16008-cov-3.077415_pt1 | contig 16008 bp, 15 predicted proteins | sample MGYA00241560_ERZ501471 | MGnify/ENA primary metagenome ERZ501471 (study PRJEB25962, sample SAMEA2042578) | human gut metagenome | biome: human gut; feature: human-associated habitat; material: faeces...
TAGAGTGTCTCACAAAAATGCTAATTATCCAAGGCGCGTGGTTTGACGTTTACTACTTTTCTTCTATCGTATGCTTTTTAATTTCACCTATAATCACCTTATAATTTCAATCTCTTACTAATCCCATTGAGCAATATACTCTTTACTTACCCAACCATATGTTCCTGTTTTTAATCTTTGAACATAAAACCACTCCAAACCGCCTTTTCCAGTCAATCCATACCAATTCGCCTGAATACATTAACTCTAAAATTTTAGAATTAGTATTTGGATTATTTCTAAGTCTTACTCCATTTCCTGCTACCTCAGCATTAGCATTATGAGTACTTAATACAGCTAAGCTCCTATTATTTTCTGCATCATATGCTAATATTTCAAAATACTGCTCTTCTATCTCAGAATTGTCTTTAATCTCATCTGCATATGTTCTAGTTCCTCCTCCCATAATTCCAATTGCAATTGTCATTATTAACATACATAATACTTTCTTCATTTTTTCATTTCTCCTTTGTAAATTATTTTATTATTGTTTTTATGACAGCATTTTCCTGCTCCTGTGATGCCTCTTCATAACTCGCTCTCATCGCTTCGCATACTTTTTCATCTATTACACAAATGCTGTAAAATGTATCCTCTGACTGGCTATAACTTACTTTACAAACATTTCCATCCTTTGTTGTAAAGTAGAAATCTATAATGCCCTTCCTTAGCATTTTCTCTGAGTTTATGGCATATTCTATTTCTTTTTTGCTCCAGCCTTCATTATAATTCATGAACTTCTCGGCAATATTTTCTGCCTCTACAGCTTTTTGTTCATAAAGTGGCTTATTTTCAAGTTCTGACGACGAAGAATACTCCGCCAAATTTTTCTCCACATAATAAACTGTCACACTCTGCATATCCACTGCTGCTGAATACTCTATGCCACTGCTTTTATCTGTGATATATACATATTCACTTGAAAATGTTCCGTCACTTCCGTTACTCATATCATGCTCAACATCGACATCCACATTATGTATATCTATTCCATATACTCTTGCCACTGTTTCCTTTGCTATATTCACAGCATCCTGTTCGCTTATATTTTCTTCAACATTCTGATTAGACAGCTCATTTTTATTATACTGTGATAAGCTGTAATCCCTTGAATAACAGAAATCTATTATCTCAAGAATATCCTCATCCGAAAGTTTTTCCGGCAGATAAAATGTACTGGTGTTTTCTTCAAAACACACCTTATCTGAATCTGCCTTATCCGGTGAATCAATACTTTTTAATTTATTTTTGGGGAATTTTCCACTATTTTCATAGTCTCTCTGTAATTCCTTAAATCGGTTAATTTCATCATCTGTCAGCTCTCGCGAATAAGAATCCGCATCCACAGCCGCTTTGTTGACCTGACTTACATAGTCTTCTTTTTCTGTATCAGATATGGAATCCATTCTGTCAAAAATATAATTTTTTGCAGCATATACACCGCCTGTTCCTACTAACGCTATTGCTACAACAACCGCTGCAGCCACTGTTTTGTGAATCTTATATTTCGCTGGTACATTTTCTTTCAAGCACCGGTCTACACGATTCTCAACCATCAGGTTATAGCTGTCAGGAATATTTACTTTTTGAGATGACGCATAAATTTTTAATTTGTCATCAACACTATTGCTTATATCTTTCATTGCACTCTCCGTTTACTTATAGTATTGTTGAGAGCTTATCCCGCCCTCTTGCCAGTCTGGATTTTACTGTTCCTGTAGGAATTTTTAACATTCTTGAGATTTCCCCGACAGAAAACTCTTCATAATAATATAAAATTATTATCTCTCTGAATTCTTCCTTTAATTCCATTACTATCGGTAACATCTCATCAGACTCAAACGCCTCTGTGACAGCGGTATCGTCCAATTGTTTTTCTACTATTTTCCACTTGCTTCTTTTTCGCACAATATCATGTGCTGAATTTACCAATATCTGCATCAGCCATGATTTTGCACTTGTTTTCTTTCTGAGCCTTTGAATATTTCCGAAAGCCTTTACTATCGCATCCCCGACAGCATCCTGTGCATCCGCATCATTTTCCACTATCGTATATGCCAGTCTGTACATACTCTCTTTATTTTCAAAGATCAGATCCGCAAGTTCCTCCTTTGTTATAAGTTGCATATGCTTTTCCCTTCCGTAAACTGTTTACATATATTAGACAGTATAAGGTATGTTTTGGTTCCATGAAATTTAATTTTTTTGAAAAAGTCAAAAAAAGAAGCTCCGACCGAAATCAAAGCTCCTTATTCCTTAGTTTATTATATATGAGTTATTTCATTAACTACTTCGCCTGGAATTTCTTTGCCAGCACCTTTGTCAGAATATTGATAAGGAATACGATTACGAGAAGCACAACCGCAATTCCAAATGCCTGGTCGAATTTTCCTTCACTTGTCGCTGCAAGGTAGAGCTTGATGGTAAGTGTTCCACCTGACTGCATTATCTTTGAGAAATATCCGCTGGCAACCTTTGGAAGCATTCCTGCACTTCCTGCTGTAAAGAGGAGTGCTGCTGACTCACCGACTATTCGGCCGATTGCAAGGATAACACCTGTGATGATTCCCGGCATGGCTGACGGCAGCAGAATGGTGCGGATGGTGTGCCATTTTCCGGCTCCAAGTCCGACTGCTCCGTGTCTGTAGCTGTCCGGTACAGTTTTCAGCGCCTCCTGTGTATTTCTGGTAATGAGAGGCAGCACCATGAGTGTCAGTGTCAGTGAGCCCGTCAGGATACTGTAGCCAAAGCCTATTGTCTGTCCAAAGAACATCATTCCGAATAGGCCAAAGATGATTGACGGTATTCCTGCAAGTGTCTCTGTGGCAAACTCTATTGTGGATACGAGCTTACCCGGCTTTGCATACTCATTCAAGTACACGGCTGCTCCCACTCCGACAGGAGTTGCTATGAGCATGGTGATAATTATGATGTAAAGTGTATTGAGCAGGTTTCCCGCTATTCCGACAGTGCCTCTTAAGACGGATGTCTCGCTGGTCAGAAACTGCCAGTTTACCTGGCCGATTCCCCTGACAAATACATATATGATGATTCCCGCAAGCAGCACTACCGATAATGCCGCACACAGATATATGAAAAAGTATACTACATCATCGCCTATTCTACGGCGTTTTCCATTTATACTAGTCATTTTCCACAGCTCCTTTCTTTTTGAGTTTCATAAGGGTGAGGTTGATTATCATGATAAACACAAAAAGCACAAGACCTACTGAGAAAAGCACCTGTCTGTGAAGTCCGCTGGCGTATCCCATCTCGCTGACGAGCTGTGTGGTAAGGAAACGCACTGAGTTGAACGGAAGTGGAAAGCTTACCGTTCCACCGGCTACCATGTTGATAGCCATCGCTTCTCCAAGCGCACGACCTATTCCGAGCACAATTCCTGTCATGATTCCTGACTTTGCTGCAGGAACCGTCACTTTAAATATTGTCTGTATCTTTGTTGCTCCAAGAGCAAGGGATGCCGCTCTCATCTGCTGCGGTACTGCCTGTATTGATGATACGCTCATGTTGATTACCGTAGGAAGAATCATGATTGCAAGCACTATGATTGCTGCAAGCAGATTTGATCCGCCGGTAAACTGATGTGTTGCCGAGTTTGCAAAAATATGTTTCTCCAGCTTGTATAATACCGGATTAAGTATCATAAGTCCCAAAAGTCCATAGATTACTGATGGAATGGCTGCAAGCAGCTCTACTGCCGGCTGTACTACCGCTGAGAGCTTTTTGTTTGACACCTCAGTGAGAAATACTGCCGTAAGAAGAGCAATCGGTACTCCTATGAGTATAGATACTGCTGTTCCTATGATGGATGTGAGGATTATGTACAATATTCCGTAGCTTGGGTCTGCCGCTGTCGGCGCCCATTTTGTTCCGAATAAGAGATTTAACACTCCGACCTTGAAAAATGCCGGTGCGCCTTTAAGGAACATATAAATTGTTATTGATAATAATGCGAATATTGCCACAACCGCACATACCGTGAATATTATTTTGGCAACATTCTCTACTATGGATTTATGTTTCATTTGATACTCCTTGTTTCAAAAAGTTCCCCAGGAAACCTGCCATTTCCTGAGGAAACCCTGTATCTTGTCGATATGTATTAATACTGATGTCTAATATCGATGTCTGTATTTTGTATTATTTTTTATACTTATACTTACTAGCGATGTCTCGTATCGATGTCTGTATTTTGTATTATTTTTATACTTATACATACTAGCGAGGTCTGTATTTCGTATCATTAATATGCCCGATAATTTCTACTGAGGGAGGATAAGACCTACCTTCTTGATAACTGCCTGTCCCTCATCTGAGTTTACATAGTCAAACCAAGCTTTAACAATATTGTTCTGCTCGTCAATCTTGCCCTTTGTAGCCATTACGAATGGACGAGAAAGGAGATATTTGCCTGCTACAATGTTTTCCTCTGTTGCCTCTACTCCGTCAATTTTCATTGCTGTTACTGTATCATCAAGCACGTCAAGTGAAACATATCCGATTGCTCCCGGTGTTGAGCCTACCTTTGCAAGAACTGCTCCTGTTGAGTCAAGCTCCTGTGCATATTTGCACTGATCCTTTACATCAAGAAGCTCCTCAAAGGCTCCTCTTGTACCTGAAGCTGCCTCACGGCCGATTGCTACGATTGCCTCATCTTTTCCACCAAGGTCTTTCCAGTTTGAAATCTCACCTGTGTAGATTTTCTTTAAGTCATCTGATGTAAGCTCTGTTACTGAGTTGTCCTTGTCTGTGATTACTGCGATTCCGTCAATTGCTACGATGTTTTCCTCAACGCCGTTTGCTTTCTCATCATCTGTAAGTGCTCTTGATGAATCTCCGATATCTACGCTTCCTGCTGTCACTGACTCGATTCCTGAACCAGAGCCTGTATACTCTACTGTTACTGTTACTCCAGGGTTTTTCTCCATGAATGACTCCTTGAGCGCCTCACAAAGCTTCTCCATTGAAGTACTTCCCGCAAGTGAAAGTGAACCGCTTAAGTTCTCATTTGATGTACCTTCATCTGCGCTTGTATCTGCATTGTTGTCTGCTCCGTCTGAGCTTGAACCACATCCTGTAAATGCTGCTATCATCATTGTTGCAGCAGTTGCTAAAACTAAAAGTTTTTTCATACGATTTTTCATTTTAATTTCCTCTTTCATTTCTTTCTTGAATTTATTTCTTTGTTTGTTACAACTGATATAGTAATGGGGAAATGTAAAATGCAAAATCATTAGTGTGTAAAATGCATGTAAAAAAATATTTTTAATTTACAGTACGATTGTAAATTCATATCCTCCGGTGGCTGTACATCTGTTCTGCCGGATGGTGGCTCTTTGAGCGTGGGAGTCCCTTTATTTGTTCTTTCATCTGCTGTATTGCCGAATATGTCTGTGTTTGTGTTTTCTGTTCTAAAAGATCCGGGAATGTTCCTCCGTTTCCGGCAATCAGCTTAAGGCGCGCATCCAATGCTTCATTCGTACTTATATAATTTGCAATGTTTATCGTGCCTACAATTGCAATGAGAACGATTGAAACTGATAACATTGCTATAGCTATAAATTTTCTACGTAATTTTTTGAGCATTTTATCACCTGCACATTTTTTCTATTTCATGTTCTACATCCATTGGGTCCAATGGACTTTCCACTGTTTCATATGTCAATATAAGATTTTTCCCCTGATAATATCCATTTTCGTTATATTTCAATATCTTTCGATAAGCTTTATTTCGATAATCAGGATTGTCTATCAAGCCAAGATGCTCCCACAGAATTATGTCGCCATTTTTCTTCTCAACCGTAAAATCGGGATAATAAATAACATCTGAGATTTTAATCGCCTTCTCGTACTCAAACTTTATATTATTATCATACAAGGCTGTCGCAATAATTACTTCTGATTTTGACCGCACTATAATTCCCATTTTAGTATAAAACTTGAGTGCTTCAGGGTTTGGAACCTGTGACTTTTCATTTGCCTCTTCATTTGCCTCTTCATTTTCCTTCTTATCAACGGCTAAAAGTATACTGCTATAAGGTTTTTGCTTCAACATTTTCTGGGCATAATCCGTTTTATATTTTTTCCGGGCCTTCCTGTTTGTCTCAAGTAGTCTGAGCTCATTTATTGTGTCCTTCAGATAAAGCTCCAGATATTTTTTATTGACAAGATTTCTGATTTCTTTATCATTTTTCTTTGATAAATACTCTCTTCTGCCATTTTTCCAAACATACCATTTAACATTTCCATCCTTTTGTGTTGGATAGATTGTTCCTTCCTCAGTGATGGTCTCCAGCCTTTCCTGAATCTCTAATATCTCACCTTCCAACCATTGGATTCTATTATCTATTGAACTTATTTTATTTTCCTCCTAACTCTTTGCATCATGTGATGCCATGTATGTGATTCTAACAGTAATTCAATTGTTTTTGTGGGGAATATGATAAATGAAATCTGTCATTTATCTTCAAAAGTGGAGATTATGGTCTCCATTTGTTTGATAGCACCATATAAATATAGAAACCGACTATAGTTTGGAGCTGTTCGATGTATACCTTAGTGACCCGCACTACACCGAGAAAGTAGCAATTTGCTGCGGGGACGCAGAAAATTAGCGGATTTCGAGGTGTAGTAAAATTATGGAAATGCGTAGCATGTAGCAATCTGATTAATCATAAATGAGGGGCAAAATACCTTTTGCCCCTCATATCATTATTATCTTATATGAATAAAATAAACTATGCATTATTGCTTTCTATGAATGAAATAAACTCAGCAGCATTTCTCGGTTTTGAGAAATAGTAGCCCTGAATGTAATCTATTCCAAGCTCATCCAGCTTTGCCAACTGCTCCTTCTCCTCAATTCCCTCAGAAACAATCTCAAGCTCTAGCTTTTGAATCATGCCCATTGCGGCATCCATAACCGGCTTGCCCTTTCCGTTGTCAAAATATGCATTTGTCATGCCTCTGTCAAATTTCACAATGTCAATCGGCATATCAACAATATAGCTTAAATTTGACTGACCTGTGCCAAAATCATCCAGCGCAAACCTCACTCCCACCTTACGCAGGGCATTCATATTATCAAGCAGTATCTTTTTTTCAGTGATAGATGCAGACTCTGTAATCTCAAGTACAATATCGTTTGCATCCACATGATATTTCTCCATAATTGCAATAAAATCCTGCGCTAAATGGTCATAAGCACACTGCACCACTGACAGGTTGCATTCAATATACTCAATTCCCATCTCATGTATATCATGCTGTACAATAAATCTGCACACTATCTCAAACACGCGCTCTCCAAGCCTTAAAATGAGTCCCCGCTTCTCAGCTACAGCAATAAACCTGCCCGGAGGTATGATATTTCCCTCGCGCGACCTTATTCTGACAAGCGCCTCCGCAGAGGTGAATTTATTCGTTTTAGTGTTATAAATTGGCTGGTAAAATACCTCTACACGGTTATCGCGCAATGCCTCTATTATCTCATTTTCAACCGAATTTTCATCATATATGTGCTCAATGACTTCATTATTTATGAGCATCACGCCGCGCCCCGTAAACTCAGCTCTGTTACGCTTGGCATATTGAAAAAGCCCCAGTATATCCGATGGTCTCCGCACAAGCTCAGTAGACCTTAGATAATATATCTCCCCAAACAGCATCGTCATATTGTCACCGCCCCATGGCTTGTCGAACCTGCGTTCCAATATTCCGATTGTTTTTTCTGCACAATCAGTATTCTCAAAAACCAACAGATACTCGTTTGCCGAGCTTCTAAAAACATAATTATCAGGCAGCTTATTGATAAAAGAAACCACCTCATAAAAAATACTTTTTTCCATCTCGCGGGTGAAAAAATCATTTTCATTGCTTCCATAGCGAATACACACTATCGATACATCATTCCCCTGTCCATATGCCTCCTTCATGTATTCAAAAAGGGCATTGAGGTTGAAAAATCCTGTATCCCTGTCAATATTTGCCATTGGATTTTCAAGCATAATAAAAAGGATAAGCACACCTATCACACTCGCAAAGCTGACAATCAATATTTTTTATCTATAAACTGAATAACCGCCGATATAAACATAAGAGCCACCCAGACCTGCATGCTCTTTCTTCTTCTCGGATTTATAGCCTGACTGTATTTTTTTGTCAGCATTAGAATAAGCGCCAGCAGAATTACAGTTACTGCATATGTTATAATAACAGCCGGACCATATGTATAAACTAAATTATCCGAATCATAAATTTTAATCGGTACGACCATTATCAGAATATCAGTTAAGCTTCCAAATATCCACAGCCGCTTTCTCCACTTGCGCTCAAGCTCTTTTTTCCTGAAAATATCCACGCATATATACCAGAAGGCCACCATGGCAACCCATGTGACCGTCCAGAGATATAATTTGCAGATAATATTGGTAGCAGTATGAGGATATCCGCTTCTTTTTTCAATTGCAACAAGTGCGAAAATATCAAAGAAAAGTGACAGCAGGCCTGCAATCCATACCTCAACAAAAGCCTTCGATGTATGTAATATAATCTTTTTCTGCGAAATATAAAAATACATTATTACGAACATCACCGCAATGGCACACATTTGTGAAACAATATTCATATCCCCTATTTTCTGTACCTTTCCTAAATCAGGCCAATACACTAGTACTATTTTACCGTTATTTTACCAATAAAGCAATATATTGTTTTGATTTACAAAGAACTAAATAAAAAAGTTACTATTCACACTGAACAGTAACAAAAAAACACGCTATGCGCGTGCTCCAAAATAATACAGTCGGTAACTATTCAGATACATACATAAATAAATCGGCGTGACAAGATTCGAACTTGCGACCTCTACGTCCCGAACGTAGCGCTCTACCAAACTGAGCCACACGCCGTCTGCAATTCGTTTTGCAACTATTAAATAATATCACAATGTATAAATTTTGTCTACCCCATAATATATATTTATGGTATGATTTATGCTGTATAATATGATAAAAATTTATACTGTTGTGTCCAGCCTCACAGCAAGGTATCATACCCATGGCTGAACTGTAATTTAATCACGTAATTATTTTCTTTATACTATGAAGCAGGCCCGGTAGCGCAGCGACCGGCTTAGCACCACGGTATATAAATTATAAGGAGAATATCATGACAAATCAGACAAATCACATAAATCACACCAATCACATAAATCACATAAATAAAACAGCTATAATAACCGGAGCTTCACGTGGTATCGGTGCCGCCATTGCCAAAAAGCTGGCTTCCTGTGGCTATAACCTCTCACTTTGCTGCCGCAATTCATCTGACAGACTAAAGGCTCTGGCTGATGAGCTTCACTGTGCATACGGAATTGAGGTGCTGTGCTACACCGGAAATGTAGGAGACTTTTTCTTTGCCAAGGATATGGTTACGAAAACAATTTCCCATTTTGGCCATATAGATGTGCTCATTAACAATGCCGGTATATCGCATATCGGGCTGCTGAGCGACATGACACCGGATGAATGGAACAATATCGTGGCGATAAATCTGACCGGTGTTTTCAACTTTACAAAGCTCGTCACCCCTTATATGGTTGCCGATAAATGGGGCCGTATACTACAGATTTCCTCTGTCTGGGGCAACGTCGGAGCCTCCTGCGAGGTAGCTTACTCTGCCTGCAAGGGCGGTATTAATGCATTTACCAAGGCACTCGGCAAGGAGCTTGCGCCATCGCATATTCCGGTCAATGCCATAGCCTGTGGTGTCATAGATACCGATATGAACCGCTGCTTTGACGAGACAGAACGCGCTGAGCTTGCCAATGAAATTCCTGCCGGACGCTTTGCCACAGCCTGTGAGGTCGCAGATATGGCTTACTCCGTCATCACTGCACCTGATTACCTGACCGGACAGATAATCACTTTTGATGGTGGCTGGATTTAAAATTGTGATTTTAAGTTTTCTATTTTTTTCGTATTTTTTCAGATATTTGTTGTTTTTTATGATTATTGTGTTACAATTTGTTTATGAATAAAATTAATGTCTTTTTACAAGAAAAGCAACTATCAACCATTAGTACAACTGTGCCTGACAGGCTTGATTATCTGATGAGGCTCCACAACTTGACCAACATTGCTCTTTCTGAAATCATGTGCTGTGCAGAATCAACTATTTCAGGCTACAGGACAGGCCGTAGAGTGCCTGACATTTTTGTCATTTGCCATTTAAGTACAATTTTTGGTGTCACACCCAATTATTTTCTTGGATTCACAGACGAAATTTGTCCAACTCACAACTGATTATGTGATATATACAAGGCCTTCCGGTATCACTTCACAACCATCACCGGCTGCTGATGCAAATGTCACATAAAATATATTGAAAAATGAAAGGGGGAAATGTTACAGTCTAAGCCAAAACCGTAACGAAAAACAGCCCGGTGCACATATCACAATGTGTGCCGGGCTGCAGATTTTATTGTTATTCTGCCACAAGTATTATCGTGGTTCTCGCAGGAACTCTTATAGTGTTGACACCCAAAAGCTCTGTCTTTGCCGTGAAGTCCTCTCCGTCAAAATACTCTGCATTGGTGTTGGTGTCCACATGCCAGTGTTTTCCGTTCGGAAGCACTGGAAGCTGCATCACAAGCGGCTCCCAATATGCATTCATGCAATAGAATACAATATCATCCTCCGTGTCCTCCTCATTTCTTCCGGCATACATGATACCGATAAGCTTTGTCTTGTAATCCGTTGAGGCATTGAACGGTGTACCGTTGTGCACACTGATTTCCGGAAACTGGCAGGATGAAGGCTTTGTCATCTTTCTGAGTATAGGATGCTCTTTCCTGAACTGAATCATATGACGCACGAAATCATGGATTTCCTTGAATTCCTCAAGCCTGCTCCAGTCGAGCCATGAAATGATATTGTCCTGACAATACGCATTGTTGTTTCCAAACTGGGTGTTACAGAACTCATCGCCCGCAAAAAACATAGCCGGGCCACGGCTGCACAAAAGTGCTGCAAATGCATTCTTTATAAGGCGCCTTCTAAGTCCGTTTACATTTGGATCGTCTGTCTCACCCTCTGCGCCACAGTTCCAGCTATGTCCGTTGTTGTCTCCGTCTGTGTTATTCCAGCCGTTTTTCTCATTGTGCTTTTCATTGTATGAGTAAAGGTCATACAGTGTAAAGCCATCATGACAGGTCATGAAATTGACTGATGCCTTGTGTCCTCTGCTCTCCGGGCTGTAAAGGTCGCGTGAGCCGGTGATACGTGTGATGGCATTTCCCGCCATACCGTCATCGCCCTTTAAAAAGCTTCTCATGTCATCCCTGTATCTGCCGTTCCACTCAGCCCATCTGTTCCATGACGGGAAGCTTCCCACCTGATACAGTCCGCCTGCATCCCAGGCCTCTGCGATGAGCTTCATCTTGCCAAGTACCGGGTCGAATGCCAGCGACTCAAGGATCGGCGGATTGGCCATAGGTGCACCGTTTTGGTCTCTTCCGAGAATGGAAGCCAGGTCAAATCTGAAGCCATCCACTCTGTACTCAATGGCCCAGTGTCTCAGACAGTCTATGATAAAGCTGCGCACAACAGGATGATTACAGTTCATAACGTTTCCACAGCCACTGAAATTGTAGTAGTGTGCATCCGGTGTAAGCATATAGTACACGTTATTGTCTATTCCCTTGAAGGAGAAGCACGGTCCCATCTCATTTCCCTCAGCGGTATGGTTGAACACCACATCAAGAATGACCTCTATGCCATTTTCCTTTAAAGCCTTTATCAGCGATTTCAGCTCGTCTCCCTCGTGGTTGTGCTCCTCGTTGAAGGCATAGCTGGTATTCGGTGCAAAAAATGATACTGTGTTGTAGCCCCAGTAATTGTAAAGCTGCACACCATCGACCACTCTCGCGCTCTCCATCTCATCAAACTCAAAAATCGGCATGAGCTCCACTGCATTTATTCCAAGGTCCTTAAGATACGGAATCTTATCCTTCAAACCGGCAAATGTACCCAGTGCACTGACTCCAGAGGACTTATCCTTTGTATAGCCCCTCACATGTGTCTCATAAATCACAAGGTCCTCAAAGGGTTGCTCAAGCTGCTTTATGTTGCCCCAGTCAAAGTTGCTTTTTACAACTCTGGCTCTGTACTCAAAATCCTTGCCACCCTCCGGCTTTTCTCCCCATTTTCGCTGTCCAGTGACCGCTCTGGAATATGGGTCTAAAATGACATTTTCCTCGTTAAACAAAAGTCCCTTTGCCGGCTCATATGGTCCGTCAAACGAAAATGCATACTCAAATTCATCCGGCTTTATATCAAAAACAAGCATGGAGTAGGTATCTCCTATCCTATATGAATCAGGAAACGGAATCCTCGCATACGGCTTTGGTGCCTGTGGCTTGAACAATAAAAGAGTACACCTCGTTGCCCCATGGGAATTGATAGTAAAGCTCACTCCGTTCGATGCCACGCACGCTCCGTACATTCTGAAAAAGCCCGGACGTATCTTTAATCCCTCTACCACATCAAGCGGCAGCAGGCCTGTATTTACTACATCCTCATGCTTTTCTTCTTTACTGCGCTCTCTCCACATATACATATTGCTCTTTGCTCCCTTACTATATTTGTATGATGGTACATGCCTTTTGTTGCATGACTGCTTTTTATCTTAATTCGTAAAAAAATGATATTGTAACTATTCAGCCCTTCTTTTTCTCAGTGGTTCTGAATAGTTACCTACTGTTAATTTACATGCAGCTTTCCAAGCCCATCAATTTCTATTTTACTATAATTTTGTGAATATGTGTTCATTAAATTGCATATCTCCTGAGCTTTTTCGCCCGAAGCCACTGTCGGCCTGAAATCATTGTATGAGCTTACGCTGCTTAAGGTGCATGGAATAATCTGAGCATCTATGCCCGGCTGCAATTCACCATTTATCAGAGTAAATGCCTGCTGATAAATCGCCGTGTTCTTGTCTGCCGGATTTTTATTGCCTCCGAAGCAGAAATTTCCAAGACTGTAGCATATCATTTTGCCGTTATAGACCTCCATCCCCTGCAGTACATGAGGGTGGTTTCCGACTACCAGGTCTGCTCCCCAGTCGATGATACGATGTGCTGCCGCCTGCTGATAGTCATTAGGGTAATGGTCACCCTCTATGCCCCAGTGACAGCATACGATAACTATCGCCGCTCCCTGTTCACGAAGCTGCGCTATACCGTTTTGGATATATGCCTCTCGGTCACCGTTTTGTGACAAAAGGCTGACCGACACTATTCCAATCCTTGTCCCATCAGCCGTCTCGTAAATACCGGTATGATCATTGAAGCCATACACTATCCCGGCATTGTCGAGCACATTTCTCGTATCGTCAAGTCCCTGCTGTCCATAGTCGTATGTGTGATTGTTTCCAAGACTGCAGGCCTCGATGGAGCTGCCCGTCATAATTCCGATGTAGCTAGGCTTTCCCTTAAGGTTCCAGCGCTTTTCTACACGCTCCGTCGCATCCGATAGCACACACTCCAGATTGATGAGTGTCATATCGTCAGCCTCAAAAATATCTCTCACACCACCGAAAAAGTAGTCCTGTCCCTTTGAGTCATAATAAGAATTAAAGCTTCCGTCATAGCTTTGCTCCTGATTGTTGCCGAGTGTACAGTCTCCTGTAGCCGTAATCACTATGGTTGACATCTGTGGCTGCTGTGTATCCGCATCTGTTACCTCAGCTTTGGTTGCATCAGACTGTGTACTCTCTGTGCCTTCTGCCGTACTGTCAACAGCATTCTCATCTTCTTTTCCGGTATCCGATGTGTCTTTAACTACATCCACACCATTCCGGTTAGCGGCTTCCTTTATATTATCTCCAATATATTCTTTTCCTATGAGTGCTCCCGCCATAATGATGCATAAAACCAAAAGCACACATAATAGAATTTTTAATCCCTTGTTTTTCATAGTTCTCCTCATATGTAATCTTATACTGTGTTGTATTTGAAAAAGCTTTATTCAGAATCACCACACACCCTTAAAATATCAACCGTGTGCGCACTTGCTCCCATCAGGTCTGCTCTCTCACATGTTGAAAGATGATACTGTACAAACATATCAAACTCCTCCTCGTCAAGAGCATTCAAAAATGGTCTGATATAATTTGCTGCGCCATCGGCTGCTATTATCTTTTCGCGTGTAAGGGCTGCCTGTGCATTTAATGCCTCTATATCTTCTAATCGGACAAAACTGTACAAATCATTAGCTTTTTCTGTACAATGGAAGCTCTCATCCAGCATTCCGCCCTCTATGCCATCTTTTATATGCTTCTCCTTTATGGCATAGGTTATCACGCTGTACTCATTCATAATGTATGCCACAAGTATGTAACCGCCCGGTTTTGTCACCCTTTTTGCCTCATTCAATGCGGCAAGCTTTTCCTCCGCCGACTTCAGATGATACATAGGTCCGAATACGAGTGTGAGGTCAAATTCATCGTTTCCAAACTTTTTAAGCTTTGTGGCATTGCCCTGGTATGCCTTTACTTTATCGCTCTTTTGCTTCAGTCTGCCGAGGTTATGCTTAACTAACTCGAGTGCTGTCACATCATAGCCCTCCTCAGCAAGAGGCACTGAATATCTGCCTGTTCCCGCACCGACATCCAGAATTTTGATTTGTGAGTGAAGCTCAAGCTGCTTCTCATTCATCAAGCTGCCAAGACAATCGTGTATATACTTCATGGAGGTGATAAACTCTCCCCTGCCGTGACGGCTGTTCAGGCGCTTTTCCTCGTTGAATTTGTTATAGTATTCTTCTAATTCTGTCACGTATATTCCTCCCTGTATTATTCCTCGATATGCTCACGTCCCTGCGCAATGATTGTGCGCACATGTCCGTCTGCAAGCGAATAAAACACTGATTTGCCCTCACGTCTGCTGTTTACAAGCTTGTTTGCCTTTAATATCCTAAGCTGGTGTGATATAGCGGACTGTGTCATGTTAAGCACCTTTGCAAGGTCGCAGACGCATACCTCCGCTTCAAACAACACAAAGAGGATTCTAATCCGGGTGGAGTCGCCAAACACTTTAAAAAGCTCTGCAAGGTCGTAGAGCTCAGTTTCCTCAGGCATTGTATCATTTACTATTTTTAGAAGGTCTTCGTGGATTTCGTTGCAGTCGCAACATTCTATCTGTTCATTTATGTTTTCGCTCATGGTGTGGTGTCCTTTCTGCGTTATTTTTTCATTATTTTTGCGTTATTTTTACTTTATTGGCTATGGGGCGGGTGCTCCGCATAAATTGCATGTGCCTTCGCTCAGTATTTCGCTATTAAGACTCTGTAGGAATTATGATTTAGATTTTGGCTATAGGACGCAACCGGCTTTTAGCGCCGTCCATGGCGCTAACGCCTTGTCCGTGCGTCCATGCACGGACATCGCTGTGTTGTGACATAATTCCAACAGACTCTAAATATCTCCATATTCGCGATGTCACATGCAATTTCTGCAAGCACCCTTTGGTTTTGGCTCATTGAAGGGTATGGACGCGTCGTATTGGCGGGAGCGTAACTGCTCAGTGCCTTCGCAGTTACGGGGCTGGTCCGGATGCGTGTAAGGGCACTGCAGGAATTTACTTAGCTTTTGTTTATTAGCTATTGCCGTTTAATTGTCTTTTGTTACTGTCACACTTTCGTGTGAACAGTAACTTCTTTTATTATACGCGAAAGACAGAGTGCACCTCTTGGGTGCATTCTGTCTGGTATTTTTTATATAGTAGTTTTATGGCATTTTGATATCTGCTCTTTGATATCTGCTCTTTAGGCTCTATGCATTTAAAGCTTGTGTACGAATAATGCGCGGATTGCATTTAGCACTGCTATCACCATTACTCCTACGTCTGCAAATATTGCGAGCCACATATTGGCTATTCCGACTGCTCCG
>ENA-OPCD01001810-OPCD01001810.1-human-gut-metagenome-genome-assembly--contig:-NODE-1810-length-15902-cov-2.599419_pt1 | contig 15902 bp, 10 predicted proteins | sample MGYA00241560_ERZ501471 | MGnify/ENA primary metagenome ERZ501471 (study PRJEB25962, sample SAMEA2042578) | human gut metagenome | biome: human gut; feature: human-associated habitat; material: faeces...
GCGTAAGTTCCGGTTCCCATTCCAAGGATCAGAACATTCATATCCTCTGCCTTTTTATCCGGGATCATGAGCGGCGCCGCCATCGCATAATCGTAATACATTCCGGTCAGACCGCCGGCTTTCATGTAGAGTGACTGCACACCGAACAGGACATTCGTGGATAAGATCACGCGCCTGTCATCCTCGGAGACCTGTAAATAATTATAAATGGATTCCCCTTCGTAACTTAAGTCATTCTGCCAGAATGCAAAAGAATCCGAATAGCCAAGTCCACAGCAGAGTACGAAAATAACTGCCGATACTGCCACCTTCTTCTGTCCCCTGTGGCTGCTCAAAAAATACACTGCGGCTAATGCGATCAGAATTCCCGCAAAAATGAGAAACGTGATAGAGGTTCCGACTGCCGGAATCGTCACAAAAGTCGGCACAAATGTTCCGATAATGCTTCCGATCGTGTTGAATGCTCCCAGCGTTCCGACCGTTTTTCCACTGTCGTCAAGACTGTCCACCGAGTATTTCACAAGGGATGGCGTCACTGTGCCGAGTAAAAACAGTGGGAATACAAAAATCACCATACATGCCACAAATGCGGCAATAATGAGGAAATTGCTGCTGACGGTAAAGATCAGCAGTGCCGATATTCCAAGGATAATGTATTTTCCGACGACCGGTATCAGTGCGATCCAGATCGCAGCGATCAGTATTCTGCGGTACAGTTTGTCCGGGTCCGGCGACCGGTCCGCACTTTTTCCTCCATAAATATTTCCAAGCGCCATTGCGATCATGATCGTTCCGATGATGATCGTCCACACGATCTGCGACGAGCTGAAATACGGCGCCAACAGCCTGCTCGCACCCAGTTCTACTGCCATCACGGACATTCCGGCAAAAAATTCCGTGAGATACAAAAACAGCTTATTTTTTAAAATTCCTGACTTTTCCATAATTCTCCTTTCTTTTTCCCCTCTAGTATAGCTCATAAAGTGGACTCCAAGTCAAGTTTTTTATCCCGCATCAGGATTTTTCCCCAATCATTACCCTGCATCTCTTTTTATAAAATGCGATTCCATATTTCAGAATCTTTTCCACACCATCCTCTTCAAGAATGTCTATATAATTGTTCCCACCGATCTGTTCTAACGCAGACTGGCATGCCGTTTCCAAATCTCCATCCTGTGCATACTTAAGTTCCAGAATGATTCCCATTTCACCGTCATCCGTCTCGATCACAATATCACTGTAACCATCGCCTGATTCTTTATTCGAAGAAACACTCCACGATTCCTCATACCCGAGAATTCCAAGTAAGATACCGTGATAAAAGTTTTCTTTCATCTTTTTTCTCACAAAAGTATCCCGGATACTGATGGCCCGCCGCAGATAATCACACAGGCATTTTTCTATCGTTTCTGTTTCTCCGTTTCTTAATGCTTCACAGAATGTATTTAACAGCACGCCATTCTTCGGTACATTTTCTTTAAAAAAATCCATAATCTGGTCTGTAAAAATCTTCCGGATCTCCATATTCGGAATCACCAGCTGGAACGTATCCCCCGCTGCCCGTCCTCTTTGTGTAAGATATCCTGTTGTAAATAATACACTCCATAGATTGTCAATACTGTCATACATTTCTTTATAAGTCAGTTCCTGATGGATTTCTTTCTCGATCACTTCACCTGCAACAAGCCGCTCTATCTCACGCCTTAGCGTTACTTTATCCGATTCCCTGATAAATCTTTTGACCGCCTCATTGCTGCTTGTATTTGACCAGTAATTTTTAGGCTCTGCCAGCGGGTCCGCCCGCAACGTGTCCACATAATTGATTACATCCCATGGACAATAAACTTCTGCTTTTCCGAACTGATATCCGTCATACCACTCCCTAATATCCTCGTAATGATCGGAAAGTTCATAGTATTCCAGCATCTCCCTTACTTCTTCATCGGTAAATCCGAAATACTCGTCAAACTGTACATCTGCAATGGAAAGAACTTTCAGATTATTCAGTCCTGTAAAAATACTTTCCCTGGAAATGCGCATACATCCAGTCAGCACCGCAAATTTCAGGCTGTCATTTGTCTTAAGCGCATACTCAAACAGGTTGCGGATAAAGATAACCATCTGATCATAATAGTCCCGTTCAAATGCTTTTGCCAGTGGAACATCATATTCATCAATCAGAATAATTACTTTTTTCCCATAATGCTTTTCAAGAAGTTCGGAAAGCACTTTTAAACTGCTGCATAGTGTTCCCTCATCCACATCCGTTTCAAGTAATGCCGTATATGCTTTTTTATCATATCCCGTGAGCCTGCTGCTTTCTAACAGATATTGAAACCTTCTTGCCTCCCCTTTGATAAGCTGGACCGTCATCTCTATTGCTTTTTCATAAGTCTGCGCATTGATTCCTTTTAAAGAAACAGATATCACCGGATATTTTCCCATGTACTCTTCACACAGCCTGGTTTCTTGTGCAATCTTTAAATGCTTAAAAATTTCTTTATTTCCGTTTATGTCAAAGAATTTTTTTAACATACTCATATTCAGGGACTTTCCAAATCGCCTTGGACGGGTAAAGAGTGTGACTTTTGCCCAATTTTCCAGAAGTTCTTTGATCAAATATGATTTATCTATATAATAAAATCCAGCTGACTGTATTTCTTCAAAATTTTCTATTCCAATCGGTAATTTTTTCTTCTCATTTTTCATTTCAACACCCCAAATAGATTTTTACATTTTTGTTTTCATATAGCCTTATCTCTCATCGGGATCAGGATCTTTAAATCAAACCAGTTCTCTTTTGTATCAATGCTGACCGCACCGTCATATTTGTTGACCGTATAGCGGATACTTTTGAGTCCGTACCCGTGATATTCTTTCTCTTTTTTGGTCGTGACCAGTTTTCCCTCCTGATACTCTAAGTTCCCTTCGTAATAATTTTCAAACCGGAGGAGCAGGAAATTTTTCTGTTTTGAAACCGTCACATGCACGAGCCGCTTCTCTTTATCCGGTATTTTCAGTTCACACTCAATCGCGTTATCGAGCGCGTTTCCAAAAATGCTGCAGATATCCATCACATCCATAAAATCAAGCAGTGTGCCGTCCGCAACACAGGTAAACGTGATCCCATGTTTCGCACAATAGAGGCTTTTGGTAGTGAGCACCGTATCGAGCACTTTGTTTCCGGTCTTATTCTGTGTCTCATACTGTCTTATCTCATCCTCCATGCGGTTTAAATATTCTTCGCGTTTTTTCGGATCATCCTCACTCCGCAGGAATGCGATCTGGTGTTTTAAATCGTGATATTTATAATTGATCAGTTCGATGCTCTCTCTCGACTGCTTGTACTGCACATACTGATTCTGCAGCACATTCTGCACGGATTCGAGTTCTTTTCTCACACGCAGTTCACGGCACTGGATCAGATGTGCATAAAGGATCGCGATACCGCCAAGATCTACTAATGTACGGATATTTCCGATCTCAAACGAATAGCGACCGGAAAACGGTGTATTTTCCGTGAGAAAACTCATGTTGCTGACAGCAAACACCGCAACCGCGATCAGTCCGGCGGAAATATATTCCCGGTGGCTGATATTCATTTTCCCATCTTTAGGCATATGTACCCGCAGAATTTTATACAGGATCAGTGCGATCGCACCATAGATCAGAACAAGAAGACCTCTGCAAAGCCACCAGTTTGTCATCGCCTCGTCAAAAAAGTAACATACAACCTGCCATTCGAACGATGCCATAAATTCCGCAACCACAAATGCGATCATCCCAAAATAGGCGGCATCGGTAAAAGTAATTTCGCAGCAGCTGTAGATAAATGCGATCATTAAAAATACAGCCACGATCATACAAGGAATCCAGAAATAAATCTTAATATCATCCGTCATGACTAAAAACACACTCTGTATCAGAAGCACAGCCGCCATAATGCCTGCCGTCTGCCATTTTTGAAATCTCTTTTTGACCGGCAGGATAAATAACATGCATGCCATCCACTCTGCGACCGCTGTGTAGATTCTTGGTATATCCGGCATAATATGTTCCATCATTTGATAACCTCTCCCCAGTATTTTGTCAGTTCTTCCATAAATTCTTTTTTGCGCGCACGGCTTAATACCAGCTGCTCACCTTTTACCATGGCACAGCCGTCCGTGATCCCGTCCACATGCGCTAAATTGATGAGATACCCCTTGTTACCACGGCAGAAGTTCATATCAGCTAATTTTTCTTCCATCTCTTTCATTGTGCCTGTTGTCTCATAGTCGCCAAGAATTGTGTGCAGGATCAGCGTATGCCCCTGGCTTTCGATATAATAAATATTTGCGATATTGATCCGCACCGTCCCGCCTTTCATGCTGACCATGATCATCTTTGTTTCTCTTTTTTTCATGCGCCCGATCGCACGGCTGAGTCTCTGTGAAAATGCAAAATACGACACCGGTTTTAAAACATAATCGAGCGCATCCACCGCATAGCCGCGGATCGCATACTGTGCCATGTTTGTGATGAAAATGATGACGACCTCCGTGTCCACTTTTCGGATCTCCTCCGCTGCCGACATGCCATCCATAAATTTCATTTCCACATCCATCAAAATGATGTCATACTGTGACTGATATTTATTGACGATCTGATCCCCATCCGAATAGATCGTGATATCAAAAGCCTCCCCATTTTCTTTTTCATATTGATGTAAAAATTCCTCAAGCTGCTTTGCATACATCGCTTCATCTTCTACGATTGCAATTTTTATCATATATTTTCTCCATTTTTTCTTCCAGTGTACCTGCTCCAATTCGCCGTTCGTCGATCATGTAAACATGTTGACTCACCTGCGCTCATGATATCATCCCCCACGAACGTTTTATAAACGCAAATGGGGACCTGTACCTCAGATTTATTTTAGTACAAGTCCCTGATATTTGCCACTTATTTATCTAATCCCGTTTCACTGCCGCTTTGATCAGGTGTGCCGTTCCCCTGATGCGGTGTCCGTTTGCCATCTCCGTCAAGGCTTCTGCCATCTCCATAGTGACAAAACCCCCCGTCATTTTCGCATAGCCGCGGATCGGCATATTATAATTAAACAATACATTCAGATTTGGTTTTCCCTGCCATTCGCTGATCTTTAACAGAATGCGCAGCACTCCGTAGAAAATTTTACCGAAAATTCCCTTTCCATAATAGAGCTGGCAGACTGCATCATTCATGCGGATCTCCCCGCTCCAGCTTCCATCCGGGATCTCTCTTCCATACAGTCTGCGGAATGTATCATCGGAAATGTTTTTGATCTCACCACTGAAATATTCCGGCAGTTCTTCTCTGCTGTAGCCACCCTCTGTAACAGTTCCATTTACCGCAAGTGATCCCTCAAGCAGCATTTCTTCCGCATTGCTTCCGATCATGATCTGATAGGTTCCCGTTTCCACTTCCCAGCTGTCTGTCCGTGTATCATAAAAACGGAATGTCTTATCGTCAAATAAAATCCTTATTTCTTTTTCTTCTCCCGGAGCCAGTTCCACCCGCGCAAAACCTTTCAGTTCACGCAATGGACGGAACACGGAATCAGATTCTTTTCCGACATAAAGCTGTGCGATCTCTGTTCCTGCCACAGTTCCGGTATTTTGGATCTTAAATTTCACACCTTCCGGATCCACTGTCAGATCACGGTAGGTAAATGTGGTATAACTGAGTCCGAAACCAAACGGGAAACGCACTTTTTTACCTACTGTTGTGTAGTAACGGTATCCCACATAAAGTCCTTCCCGGTATTCGCTGCTTCTCTCTTTGCTCGGATAGTATTCGTATGCCGGCGTATCTTCATAATGAAGCGGATAGGTTTCATTCAATTTTCCGGATGGACATACTTTTCCGGTCAGAACATTAAGCATCGCAGACGCTCCCGCCTGACCACCAAGATAACCGTGTACAATTCCTTTGACATACGGATACCACGGCATTTCCACGGAAGATCCCGCTGAGAGGACTACAATCACATTTTTGTTTACTGTGGTAAGCTCATTGATCAGTTCATCCTGTGCTACAGGCATATGCATATGGGCACGGTCGAGTCCCTCAGATTCGCTGATCTCGTCAAGTCCTCCGAAAAACAGCACCACATCCGCATTTTTTGCTGCTTCCACGGCTGCTTTTACCATTTTTGCATTTGGTTTTCTGTTTCTGATATAACCCTGTTCACAGGCTGTCATCGTAAGTCCGCTGTCTTTTATCTCCTCTAATATGGACTCCGGCGGCATTGCCGGATTCACTAAGGAAGATCCTGCTCCCTGATATCGCGGAGTCTTTGCAAAGTCTCCGATCACAGCCACTTTTGTCCCCTGTTTTAACGGAAGGATCTGCTCTTCATTTTTTAAAAGGACGATGCTCTCCTCGGCCGCTTTGCGTGCAAGTTTATGATGCGCTTCCTTATTGAAAGTAGTTCCTTTTCCATCCACGGTCGCCTGATGCGTCGCAAAAATGACACGGAGCAGTTCATCTAAGCGCTGATCTAACACACTCTCCTCTAATGTTCCGTTTTTCACGGCATTTACGATATCATGCATTCCGGATTTTCCGGTGCCCGGCATCTCAAGATGACTTCCGTTTTTCACTCCGAGTGCGTGGTCGTTGCTTCCACCCCAGTCGGATACCACATATCCGTCAAAGCCCCATTCATCGACTAAGATTTCCTGTAACATGTGACGATTCTCATTTGCATAGACACCGTTTACTTCATTATAAGAAGACATGATGGATTTGGATTTTCCCTCTTTGACTGCGATTTCAAATCCAGTGGTATAGATTTCCCGGAATGTACGCTCATCAACAACAGAGTCGCTTGCCATACGACGGAGTTCCTGGCTGTTTGCCGCAAAATGCTTTGGACATGCTGAGATTCCCTTGCTCTGGATACCTTTTACATAAGCGGCTGCCATTTTCCCTGCATGATACGGATCTTCGGAAAAATACTCAAAGTTACGTCCACAGAGCGGGCTTCTCTTAATGTTGAGTCCCGGTCCTAAGATGACATTGACATCCATGGTCACCGCTTCCTCTGCAAGTGCAGTACCGATCTCCTCCCCCAATTTTTCATCCCAGCTGTTTGCGATCGTTGCTGCGGTCGGGAAACAGGTTGCCGGAAGGCTGGCATTTAATCCAAGGTGGTCTCCTGCACCGGCCTGACGTCTTAACCCGTGAGGTCCGTCGGACATTGCCATGGATGGGATTCCGTACTTCTCAAAATCTACAGTCTCCCATGTATTTTTACCGGACATCATCAGTGCTTTTTCTTCCAGAGACATCTGTTTTATGATTTCCCCATATTTTAAGCTCATTTTTCGTTCTCCTGTTCTTTTGGTGCTCACGGATTTTATTTATTGTGTTATTGATACCAAAATGTATGTTATCTGGATCGCAACAATAAAAAATAAAACCCATGCTGCTATTATTTTTTGTTAGCATAATGGTAGCATGGATTTTATTTATAAAATGAAAAATGGCATAAATGGTTGTTTTTTTTACATAAACTGCAAAAGAGGAGATGCTTTACTACATCTCCCCTTTCTTATATCCACCAGAACCACTGTATGCTATATTTTCCTTCACATCGTTCTTATAGTCATCTATTGTATATACTGTTTGGTTTGCATGAATCACTTTTTCTAACATATTTACTCTGTTTTTCAATGCCGCGCAAAGCGCATCACATCTTTTTTCATCAACAAAGAGCGATCCCCTCACTATTTCCCGGAATTCTTCCTCGATACCACTTAACTTTTCCATAGCAAGCCATTCAAAAGAACTCACAAGCTTTATCTGCTCTTCGTGTGTATTTTTAAACGGTTTGCACACCAATTTCGTTATATCTCCTATCATGGCTGTCGGCTTATCAAACCACATGGACGTTCCACTGTCAAAAATTGGGGCTGCACACATATATTTTAATGACTCTGCCTTACGGACTACCCCGAAATTATTCAAATGCCTGTCCTCATTTACAAGCAGATAGTCCAGAACGATCATCTGATCTAATGCCTTACGAATCTCCGGCACTCCGTTTTCCTCGCAGCAATTGATATAATGCTGATAGATTGAAATATGATTGGGCTTTCTGCTCGTCTGCATCAGATGCCATGCAGAAATAAGTTCTGTCTCCGGTGTGATAAAATCTTCACATACACTATATGGGTAATCATCCTCCACAAGAAGTGAATATTTTACATGTGGAATGTCCAGCCTGTCCATGATCCTGCTTGCGAGAACTTCATTATACGGTTCCTGCTGTGTGGCACCACTTCCCCCTTTTATCAGGCAACGTTTATCATCTATTATTTTCCATTTCTTCTTCAGCCATCCATCTGAAGTATTATCCGGTGACATTAAACTTACCGGATTACCAGATGCTGTCTGGTCAAACAAAATATTTCCCACATCATCTGAAAATGTATTCTCAAAAAAATTTACCTGTTCCCACGTTATGCCTGAATTCTTCGGGCACACCCAATACTGATCTGACAGACTTAATCCCAGACACTTTTCCAACAGCATCTGCGTGGAGGACATGTGTAATTTCGTCAATGCATTCTCAATCCCCATACGGCTGGCTGGAATCGCACGTCCTTTCCACCATGCATTAAGCGCGGCTCTGTTAATGATGTTTTTTTTCACTGGAATTCCTACCGGTACACGTTCTTTCTCATACACTATACCAACAGTTGAAATTGCTCCTGAAGCTTCATCCAATTCTAAATCTGCTACTGGGAAATTCTTATGCATTAATGTATACTTCTTCATGTCAATCGCCCTCCTCTCTGCAAATTGCTATTACCATCCTATATCTGTAGAATCATTATTATCCCAAAATAAACTATTATGGTTTATTATAACAAAGGCATCTGTCGCTTTCAATCGGACTTTGTTCCAAATCAGGCTTGAACCTTAAAAGGGCTGGCGCATTCATGAACACGCCAGCCCTTTTAAGGTTCAAGACAGAGGATCACAGCGAATTATTTTTGTATACAATCTTTCCATCAATGATTGTATACAAAATTTTCGTATCTACTGCAAACGGACTTCCCTTTACCAGTACAAAGTCCGCATCCTTTCCTTCCTCAATGCTTCCCACCCGGTCCTGGACTTCGATATGCTTTGCCGCATTGATCGTGACAGCCTGTAATGCAGTAAATTCATCCAGTCCGCTTGCGATTGCTTTTCCGGCGCAAAGCGGAAGATATTGCTCCTCACTGACAGGAGAATCCGTGATAATACAAACGGAGCACCCTGCATCCGCCAGATCTGCCGGTGTGGAAAAGCTCTTATTTTTCAATTCATATTTGGTTGCATATCCAAAAGAAGGTCCGACCGCAAGCGAATACCCTTCTTTCGCAAGTTCGTCCGCGATCAGACTTCCATCTGTCACATGATCCAGCTTTAAATTCAGATCAAATTCCTTTGCAATACGGATTGCCGTGAAAATATCATCCGCACGGTGCACGTGGGCTTTCAGTGGAAGTTCTTTTCTTATAACCGGGAGCAGTGCTTCCAGTTTCGCATTATATTCCGGCATTTTGCTATAGTCCGTATTATCCGGATATCCTGCCGCTTCCTGTCTTTTTTCATAAAGCTCTGCCTGACGCAAAACTTCCCGGAGTTTCGCAGCAATTGTCATCCGCGAATAGATTCCCCTGCTTTTATAACAGTTTTTCGGATTTTCACCAAACGCAATTTTCATTGCCGATTTTTCTTTTACAATCATATCATCAATACGCTTCCCATACGTCTTAATGACACAAAATGTTCCACCGATTACATTTGAGCTTCCTGGTCCTGTTGACACGCAGGTTACGCCGCCTGCTCTTGCCAGCTCAAATGCTTTGTCCTGCGGATTGACCGCATCGAGTGCAGAGAGTTCCGGCGTGATGGCATCCCCGATTTCATTAAAATCATCTCCGGCATACTCCACCGCATATCCGTCCAGTCCCAGATGACAATGTGCGTCCACAAATCCCGGATACACGTCAATGCCGGATGCATCAATTATTTCCGCATCATTGATAACTGCGCCCTCTAACACCGGAGCAATTTTCTTTATCTTTCCATTTTCTATTAAAATATCAGCCGTAAATGCTTCTTTTTCCACGGCATTATGGATGTTTCCCTGCTTTATCAACAAATACTGATTCATTCTTTTTAAACCTCGTTCATAACTGTTTTATATTCAGTATGTCCGGGTTGGTTTAAATTATGAAATATGGATTGAAATTCTACCATCACTTTATATAATGTTCTTTTACTTTCGCTAAAAAACCTCTGTGCAGGCTCCATACCCGCACAGAGGTTTTTCATTTCTGTCACACTTCGTGACATCTTACCCAATGTCCGTCTCCACTTTCCTTATACTCCGGTACTTCCGTCCGGCACTTGTCCGTTGCATACGGACATCTTGTATGAAAGACACAGCCGGATGGCGGGTCCATTGGGGAAGGGATTTCTCCCTCCAACGCCACATGGCGCTTCCGCTCCCTCGGATTCATGTTTGGCACAGATGCCAAAAGACTTTTCGTGTAAGGATGCTTCGGATGATGGATCAATTCGTCCTTCGGCGCTTCCTCCACGATATGTCCAAGATACATAACAACAATGCGGTCTGAGATATAGCGCACAACATTGATGTCATGGGAAATAAAAATACTCGCGAGCTTTCTCTCCCGCTGTATTTTTTTCAACAGGTTGACAATCTGTGCCTGCACCGATACGTCCAACGCCGATACCGGTTCATCGCAGACGAGAAAGACCGGATTTAAGATCAACGCTCTGGCAATTCCGACACGCTGTCTCTGTCCGCCCGAAAATTCGTGCGGATACCTGTCGTAAACTTCTGACGACAATCCCACAAGTTCAAGCGTCTCCAATACCTTTTCCCGGCATCCCTGCTTCCTGCCCTGAATCTGCAGCACTTCTTCTAAAGATTTCCCGATGGTCTCCCTCGGATCAAGGGAACTGTACGGGTCCTGAAATACGATCTGCATTTTCTGCCTGTATTTTCTGAGTTTGCGCTCCGAATAACCGGTAATATCTTCACCGTCCAGATAAATTTTTCCATCGGTCGGTTCCGTCAACTTTAAAATCGTTCTTCCAAATGTACTTTTACCGCAGCCTGTCTCACCTACCAGTCCCACAGTCTCGCCCTCATAGACTGTCAGTGACACGTCATCCACTGCCTTTACGACCGCTTTTTTCTTTCCGACCACTCCCTTTACAGGGAAATATTTTTTGATATGCTCCGCTTTAATTACTGCTTTTCTCTCGTCCATATATAACTCCCTTATTCACCAAACCTTGGGAAATGACATCTCACACTGTGATTTTCACCTGTTTTCTGCAATTCCGGTTCTTCTTCCCTGCATTTGTCTGTCGCATACGGACATCTTGACGCAAAACGGCAGCCCTTTTTGATCTGCGTCAGAAGCGGAAGACTTCCTTTTATCATAAACAGTTCCTGCTCGGAGTCTGTGGTCATCTGTGGAATAGACTGGATCAGTCCGACCGTATACGGATGAAGCGGATGTTCAAAAATATCCGTGACACTCGCTTCCTCTACCATCTGTCCAAGATACATTACGATCACCCTGTCGCAGTTTTCTGCCACTACCGCCATATCATGTGTAATGAGGATAACACCCATATTTTCCTCTTCTTTTAACTGCTGGATGAGATCCATGATCTGAGCCTGCACCGTGACATCCAATGCCGTTGTCGGCTCATCCGCGATCAGAAGATCCGGTTTACAGCAGAGTGCTATCGCAATCATCACCCTTTGACGCATACCGCCGGACAGCTGGTGCGGGTAGCTCTTCATCCGCTTTTCGGCGTCAGTGATACCGACTTCTTCCAGCAGCTTGAGGGCCTTCTGATATGCCTCAGCCTTGGGCATCTTGAAGTGCCAGAGCATCCCTTCCATGATCTGCTTGCCGATGGTCATGGTGGGGTCAAGGCTGGTCATGGGATCCTGAAAGACCATGGCGATGCGCTTGCCGTTGATGTGGCGGCGGATCCACTTTTTATCTTTTTGCAGCAGATCGACGGTTTCAGGACTGCCGTCGGCGTGATGGTAGCTGAACTGGATGCTGCCGCTGTTCACCTTGGCGTTCTGGGCCAGAATGCCCATGGCCGCCTTCATGGTGACGGACTTACCGGAACCAGACTCACCCACCAGCGCCACCGTCTCGCCCTTGTACAGGTCGATGTTCACGCCGCGGATGGCGTGCACCGGGCCTGCGGTGGTCTTAAAGGTGATATCAAGGTCTCGCACCGACAAGACCTGTTCTTTTTTCTTTTCAGGCATGGGGTGTTCCTCCTTACATACTCTTCATCTTGGGGTCCAGCGCCTCGCGCAGGCCGTCCGCCACAAGGTTGAAGCTGAGCATCAGCAGGCTCATGACTACAATGGGCGGGATGATCTGATACGGATGGGTGGTAAAGCTGTTGTACAGCTCGCTGATCAGAGAACCCAGCGAGCACTGCGGCACCGGGATGCCCAGACCCACGAAGGAGAGGAACGCCTCGGTGAAGATAGCAGTCGGGATGCTGAACATGACCTGCGTGATGATGGGTCCGATGATGTTGGGCAGCACTTCTTTGAAGATGATGAAGAAGCTGCCTGCGCCCAGCGTACGGGACGCCAGAACGAACTCCTGATCCTTCAGCTTGAGCATCTCAGCGCGGGCGATGCGGCTCATGCCCACCCACTCGGTCAGCATCAGAGCGAAGATGATGGTGATCATGCCGGGCTGCAGCACCAGAAGCAGCAGCGTAACGATGACCAGACGGGGGATGCCGTTGGCAACTTCCAGAAAACGCTGCATCATCATATCCACCTTGCCGCCAAAGTAGCCGGAGATCAGGCCGTAGCTCATGCCGATAAGCATATCAATGATCGCAGCAGCCACCGCGATGATCAGGGAGACGCGGGCGCCTTCCCATGTACGGGTCCAGATGTCGCGGCCGTACAGGTCGCTGCCGAACCAGTAGTAGACGTCATCCTTGCCTTTTTCGACATAGTTGTTGACGATCTTCGTGCCGGTGGTGGTGCTCATCTTCTCGCTGCCGTCCAGAATGCCGAACTGCTCAATGCCCGGCACGCGGGGTGCAAAGTTTTTCTGGCTCAGATCCTGCCCGGAGTAGGTGTAGCTGTTCATGCCCGGGCCAAAGATGGCCAGCAGCACGATGAACACGATGAGGATGAGGCCTAGCACGGCGCTCTTCTTGCGGAAGAAGCGGATGCGGACGTCTTTCCAGAAGCTCTGGGCCGCGAAGTTGGTATCCACCGCGATTTCAGCCGCGTTGTCCTTCCGGGCAAACTCTGCCTCGGTGAACTTGTGCTCAGGGTACAGTTCCTGCACGGCCTGCGTGATGGCTGCGGCGGTGCTTTCGTCGCCCAGTCGAATCGCTTTTTCTGCCATATCAGTCGTCCCCCTTTGCCAGACGGATGCGCGGGTCGATGATGCCGTACAGCAGGTCAACGACCAGCATGATGCCAATGTACATGGCGCTGTAGATGAAGCTCAGGCCGATGACCACGTTGTAGTCGTTGGACTGGATGGCCGTCACCAGCAGGCTGCCCACGCCGGGGATGGCGAAAATTTTCTCGACCACCAGCGAGCCGGTCATCAAATCAACGATGAGCGGGGCCAGCACGGTGATGATAGGGATAAGCGCATTGCGCAGGGCGTGGCGGAAGATCAGCGCCGGGCCGGAGATGCCTTTGCTCTCGGCCAGCAGCATATAGTCAGAGTCGAGGACTTCTATCATCTCGCTTCGGGTGAAGCGGGCGATGGATGCCATGGTGAACATGGACAGCGACACGCTGGGCAGGACACTCGAACCTAAGACATCCTTGGCGGAGAACAGCATCGGGAACCAGCGGAGCTTGAAGCCAAAGGTGTAGCTCAGGGCCAGTGCGAAAACGTAGGACGGCACCGACACGCCGATGACCGAGATAATGGTGGCAATGGTATCAAAAATGGTATCCCGCTTGAGGGCAGCGATGATGCCCAGCACAAGGCCCACCAGAGCGCCCAGCGTAACAGCCATGCCGCCGATCTGGATGGAGATGGGCAGGCGGGACTGGATGAGCTGGGAGATGGGCGTATTTTTGGAGATGTTGTAGCTCACACCCAGATCGCCCCGGAGCATATTGCCCACGTAGCGGAAGAACTGGATGTAGATCGGCTGGTCAAGGCCGTATTTTGCATAGAGCGCGGCTCTCATATCGGCTGTCAGCTTTTCGTCGTTGAAGGGCGAGCCGGGCATCAGCTGCATCAGGATGAACAGCACCAGCAGGATGGCCAGCAGCGTAAACAGCGAGGTGAGGATACGCTTGAGCGTATATTTTTTCACGTCAGGTGAACCCCCTTTGGTTTTCCTGTCCGCAGTCAGTCGTGCGCGGGCCGCGGACAGGTACAATGCCAAAAAGGCGCACAGTGGCTTTTGCGGGCCACTGTGCGGCCTTATTCAGTATGCTTTTGTTTTACACGCTCTTAGCGGCGTTCTTGTACACGCGGTTCAGTGCCACAGGGTGGAACTCCACACCGGTAACGGCAGAGGAGACCATCTCGGCATTGCACTGGCCGTACAGCGGGAAGATGACTGCCTGCTCCAGAACGATGGCTTCTGCATCGTACAGAGCTGCCCAGCGGCCCTCGGGGTCGGTGCAGAGGTCGCCGGTGGTGCACTCTTCGATGATGGAGTCAAACTCGGCGTCGCTCCACAGACCGTAGTTGTTGGAGTTGCCGGTGACCCACATACCCAGATAGGTCATGGGGTCAGCGTAGTCGGGACCCCAGCGGGTCAGGCCCAGCTGGAAGTTGCCGTCCTGCATATCCTGCACGCGCTGCTTCTTGGGTTCCACGGTCAGGTTCAGGGTAAAGCCTGCCAGCGTGGTCTCCAGCTGCTCCTTGACGACCTGTGCCACCTTCTGAGGTGCATCGTCGGCATCAACGATCATGTCGAAGGAGAAGCTGTCCTTGCCCAGCTCGCTCTTGGCGGTCTCGTAATACTCGGCTGCCTTAGCTGCATCGAATGCGCAGGAATCAGCAAACTTGGTCTGGTCGGCGCTGAAATCGCTGCCGTCGGGGCCGGTGGCAAACTGCGGCGGAACCGCGGTGTAGCAGGGTGCAGAGCCATCCTTCAGCACGTCCCCGGTAATGGCGTCACGATCCAGTGCAAAGGTGATGGCCTTGCGCAGGTTCTCGTTGGCAAGCTCCGGCACACCGTCGATGTTGGGGCTGATGTACCACAGGTAACCGGCGCCCACGCTGGTAAATTCGGGGTCATCCTTGACCTGATCCACCTGCTCGCCGTTCAGCAGGGTCATATCCAGAGCACCGGTCTGGTAGCTCATCAGTGCCTGCTGGCTGTCCTTGATGACCTGATAGGCCAGACCGTCCAGTGCGACCTTAGCAGCATCGTAGTAATCGGGGTTCTTTTCCAGCGTAAAGGCAGTAGCAGCCGGCTGGTAATCCGTCAGCTTGAAAGCGCCGTTGGACAGCACCGTGTCGGGGCTGGTGCCGAAGGTGTCCTTGCAGGTGTTGAAGAAAGCCTCGTTGACCGGATAGAAGGTGGGGAAATACATCAGGCTCAAAAAGTAGCTGACTGGAACATTCAGCTGGACCTCCAGCGTCTTGTCGTCCACTGCGGTGACGCCCAGATCGGTGACAGGCTTTTCGCCGGCAATGATCTCGGCAGCGTTGACCACCTGACCGATATCAGAAAGCATATAGGAATACTCGGAAGCGTTGGCGGGATCTACGGCACGCTGCCAGCCAAACACGAAATCGGCAGCGGTAACGGCATCGCCGTTGGACCACTTGGCATCCCGCAGGTGGAAG
>ENA-OPCD01001811-OPCD01001811.1-human-gut-metagenome-genome-assembly--contig:-NODE-1811-length-15891-cov-2.932559_pt1 | contig 15891 bp, 9 predicted proteins | sample MGYA00241560_ERZ501471 | MGnify/ENA primary metagenome ERZ501471 (study PRJEB25962, sample SAMEA2042578) | human gut metagenome | biome: human gut; feature: human-associated habitat; material: faeces...
AGGGGTTGTCGTGAGACAGCCTTTAATTGTTTATAGAGGGGAGCTTTTCCCCTTTTTTATTTTTCATATGACGGATCTTGTTATGTTTTGGCTTCACCTTGTCCTTTCACTCTTTGATTATCAAAGTGTACAAGGGTGAAGGTGAACATCGGGACTGCCTTCACCTTAAAAATTTGCTTTCACCCAGTGTCTCGTCCTGAAATAGGTTGACTATGCTCCCCCTTCTGTCTCTTATCCGAAGCAACCTATTTAAGTGAAAAATAAAGAGATTATGAATGTGTATAATGGTTTAATATATAATCATTTAATGTTTGTCTTATATCCTTCTATCTTATCGACCTAAGTCGAAAACCTTTTTGCCCATTGTCGAAAGCCTTTTTGCCCAAGGTCGAAAAGGTATTCGACTTAGGTCAAAAGCTCTATGGCATTATAGTTTGGCGATAGAAGCATGGCAGTTGTAGCTTTATAACACACTTTCCGTACTCGGTTTACTTTTTCCGGTGAAGGCGGTTGGCAGATTATGGCGAAAAAACAAACAGATAGTGTGTAGTCAACCTTCGTTTGTTTAAAAAGAACGTGTATCTTTATCTTCAAATAACTGGAATGTGATGGAATTACGAACAGAGAATGTGACGCGTTATATCATGCCTCTTCGGGAAGGCGGATCGTTGCCGGCATTGGCGGAAGCTGATGACGAGTTTAAATATGTCGTGAAGTTCCGTGGGGCAGGCCATGGGACGAAAGCGTTGATAGCCGAGCTGATTGGCGGTGAGATAGCCCGTGCACTTGGTTTCCGGGTTCCCGAGCTGGTCTTTCTGAATCTGGACGAAGCTTTCGGGCGTACCGAAGGTGATGAGGAAATCCAGGATCTGCTGCAAGGCAGCCGGGGATTAAACCTCGGCCTGCATTTTCTGTCGGGAGCTCTTACTTACGACCCGGTAGTGACGAAGGTCGGGGCTGAGTTGGCGTCCCGTATCGTGTGGCTGGATGCGTTTCTGACCAATGTAGACCGTACATTCCGGAATACCAATATGCTGATGTGGCATAAGGAACTGTGGCTGATCGATCATGGCGCTTCGCTTTATTTCCATTATTCATGGGTGAACTGGCAAAAGCATGCCGTAAGTCCGTTCGTGCAGGTCAAAGATCACGTGCTGTTGCCCGAAGCTTCCGGGTTGGAAGAGGCAGATGCCGAGATGAAACGCCTGCTGACGGAAGAGAAGATCCGGGAGATCGTGGCTCTGATTCCCGACGACTGGTTGCACTGGAGTGAAAGTCCCGGTAGGCCGCAAGAGATAAGAGAGATTTATATCCGGTTCTTATGTGAGAGACTGGCACATTCCGAAACATTTATAAAAGAAGCACAAGATGCAAGGAAAGCACTTATATGAATATGCCGTTATCCGTTTGGTCCCCAAAGTAGAACGTGAGGAGTTCTTTAATGTGGGAATTATTCTGTTCTCGAAAAGAGCGAAGTACATCAAGGCGCTTTATAAGGTAGACGAGAACAAGTTGAATCTGTTTTCTTCTGAGTTGGATCGTGAATCGTTGTTTGCCAATCTGCATGTTTTCGATAAAATCTGTTCCGGTACGAAGGAGGGCGGTCCTATCGCTGCTCTGGACGTCCCGGAACGGTTTCGGTGGCTGACAGCAGTGCGGAGTGCATCTATCCAGACTTCACGTCCGCATCCGGGTTTCTCCGATGACTTGGACCAGACGTTGGAGATACTGTTCAGGGAATTGGTTCTGTAACGATATTGTAATTGATAGTAAACAGCGATTTAATACTCCGGTTGTTCCTTTGCAGCGGTTTTAATTAGGTGAAAATATATTTGTTTTAACGCAAAAAGAACAAACATGGAGATTAAGAGTAGAGTGACCCGATTTGCGGGTTTGCTATGTATCGCAGGTGCATTACAGGGATTCCCTGTAATCTATTCCGCCAATCCGGGCGGAATCATAAGCGTAGCCCGGCAGGGCACGTATCATCTGACAGGTACGATTGTGGATGGATACGGAGAACCCGTTATCGGAGCCAATGTAGTGGAAAAAGGAACGACTAACGGGGCGGTGACCGATATTGACGGGAAGTTTTCGCTGGAGGTAGCCCCTGACGCTGTGTTAACCATCTCTTTTATCGGATATATCTCGAAAGAAATCACACTGAAAGGAGAGAAAGAGCTGAAAGTGGCCTTGGTGGAAGATACGCAGACGCTGGACGAAGTGGTCGTGGTCGGTTATGGCACACAGAAGAAAGTGAACCTGACCGGAGCTGTCGAACAGGTGACCAGCGAAGTGTTTGACAATCGTTCCGTTCCCAATGTGACACAAGCCCTGCAAGGTTCGATCCCCAACTTGAACATCCAGTTGACTGACGGCAAGCCGACCCGTTCGGCGAGTTATAATGTCCGCGGTACGACTTCGATCGGGCAGGGTGGTAGCGCGTTGGTCCTGATCGACGGTGTGGAAGGTGATCCCTCGATGTTGAACCCGAACGATATCGCCAGCGTGTCTGTCTTGAAAGATGCCGCTTCGGCTGCCATCTATGGGGCGCGTGGTACTTTCGGGGTCGTACTGATCACCACCAAAGAGCCGACTAAGGACAAGACTTCCATTACCTATTCCGGAAATTTCGCCATGCAGAAACCGGTGACGGTTCCCGACTTCGTGACCGACGGATATGAATATGCCAGTCATTTCTATGAAGCCTATCATGCATGGAACAACTATTCGGCCGACCCTAAGAACATTAACAAGACGCAGGAATTCTCCCTCGGCTGGCTGGAAGACTTCAAAAGACGGAAGGAGCAGGGCATAACTGACGAGGTGACGGTCGATGCTACCGGCAAATATGTCTATTACGGCAACGAGGATTATTATGACGCCCTGTACAAGAAAACGACTTTCGCACAGGACCATAACTTGTCGGTGACCGGTAACAACGGGAAACTGAACTACTACGTTTCCGGACGGTTCTATGGCTACGACGGTTTGTTTCGCTATAATACCGACAATTATAAGATGATGAACCTGCGTGCGAAAGGTTCCGTACAGGTGTTCGACTGGCTGAAGATCGAGAACAATATGGATTTTTCCAATATGGATTACCATAACCCGATCAACGTCGGCGAAGGCGGCTCCATCTGGCGTAACATTTCCGATGAAGGTCATCCGACCTCGCCTATCTTCAACCCCGACGGTAGCCTGACTTTCTCGGCCGCTTATTCGGTCGGTGACTTTATCTATGGCAAGAACGGTATCGATACCAATAACAAGGTGTTGAAGAATACGACCGGCTTTACTGCTTCCTTTCTGGAAAACAAGTTGCACGTACGGGGCGACTTCACGTTCCGCAACACGGACGAGGGACAAACGCAACGCCGTATACCGGTTCCCTACAGCACGCACGAAGGGCAGACGGTCGAACTGAGCGCCAAATACAATGACTTGAAGGAAAGTAATATGCGGACCGAGTATATTGCGACCAACCTGTATGCCGATTATGAGGATACATTCGGTGATGCGCATTATTTCAAGGGTATGGTCGGTTACAACTATGAACAGTCTACTTATAAGAGCACCTATGTGCAGCGCAACGGGTTGCTGCTCGACGATTCGGAAAACATCAACTTGGCGCTGGGAGATGCGATCACTACGTCGGGAGGTTATAACAGATGGCGCGTGGCAGGTGGCTTTTTCCGTCTGAACTATGCGTTCAAGGATCGCTATCTGTTGGAAGTGAATGGACGCTATGACGGTTCTTCCAAATTCCCGACCGATCAGCAATGGGCGTTCTTCCCTTCTGTCTCCGGTGGATGGCGCGTGTCGGAAGAGGCGTTCTGGAAGGTGAACCCGGATTTGTTCTCCAATCTGAAAATACGTGCTTCATACGGTTCGTTAGGGAATGGTAATGTTTCTCCCTATAGCTTCCTCGAGTTGTTGAGCATCAGCACTTCCGGTCGTGTCCTGAACGGTTTGAAGAACAAGTATACGAGTGCTCCTGCCGTCATGCCTGACGGACTGACCTGGGAAACGGCAACGACGACCGATGTCGGACTGGACTTCGGCATGTTGAACAACCGCTTGCAATTTAACGGTGACTATTACATCCGTAAGACAACGGATATGTACACGGTCGGCGAAACGCTTCCCGATGTGTTCGGCGCCTCTTCTCCCAAAGGCAACTATGCCGACATGACGACCAAGGGATGGGAAATCACGCTGACTTGGCGCGACCAGTTCACATTGGCGGAGAAACCGTTCAACTACGAGATCCGTGGTACGCTGTCCGACTATATCTCGACCATCGACCGCTATAACAACCAGACAGGTAACCTGGATGACTACTATGCCGGCAAGCGTGTAGGTGAAATCTGGGGATATGTGACTGAAGGGCTGTTCAAGGATCAGGCTGATATTGACAGCCATGCCGACCAGACACTGATCCAGTCTTCATCCAAGCGCATCACCTATCCGGGAGATGTGAAGATCAAGGACCTGAACGGTGACCATGTGATCGACTACGGCAATAATACCGTGGACGACCACGGTGACAAGACCGTGATCGGAAATGCGTTGCCTCGCTATGCGTATAGCATCAACCTTTCCGGTGACTGGAACAACTTCTTCCTTTCCGCCTTCTTCCAGGGGGTGGGTAAACAGGATTGGTATCCCAGTTCGGAATGTATTTTCTGGGGACAGTATAACCGCCCGTATAACAACATGCCTACTTGGCATCAGGGCAATTATTGGACAGAAGACAATACGGATGCTTATCTGCCCCGTTATGCCGGCTATAATGCTTCCCTGAAGTCTACACCGCAGACCCGCTACTTGCAGAATGTCGCTTATATCCGTCTGAAGAACCTGCAATTCGGCTACACCTTGCCACAGCCGATCGTTTCGAAAGCCAAATTGCAGAATGTACGGGTTTATATTTCGGCCGAGAATCTCTGGTGCTGGTCCCCGCTCTACAAGCATACGCGTGACCTCGACGTGACGAACATCTACGGTTCCGATCCCGACCTGACGGATGCCGATATGTCGTCCGGACTGAACGGGAACCGTGGTAGCGGTGACGGGAACAGCTATCCGCAGATGAAGAGTGTGAGTTTAGGTTTATCAGTAACATTTTAATTAAAGAACTATCAACGACATGAAACGGATTATATATTCTTTTGTATCAGTCTGTTTACTCCTTTCGTCCTGCTCAATGGACGAGACACCGCAGGCTTCGGTGGACAAAGACACAGTCTTCAGGACGGAGAAAGGGCTGGAAACATATTCCTATTCTTTCTATAATATGCTCCCTTCCGTCAGTGACGGTTTCAGGCAGGATGCCATGTGCGATTATGGAGCGGTGACCAGCTTCGACAACTTTATCCGCGAAGGGGCTTACTCGGCCGAGTTGAGCAGCGGGTGGTCGTGGAGCGATCTGCGCAACATCAACTACTTTATTGAGAACTGTACGAACGAGGCGGTCGATGAATCTGTCCGTAACAACTATATCGGCTTGGCCCGCTTTTTCCGCGCTTACTTCTATTACGAGATGGTAGTACGTTTCGGCGATGTGCCTTGGATAGACCGTACGTTAGGTGTGGACGACGAGTTGCTGTATGCTCCCCGCGATTCGCGGACTATCGTCATGGATCATGTGTTGGAAGACCTGGACTTCGCTTGTGAGAATATCTCGCGGACGAAGGACGAAACCGGTTCTCTGGTGACGAAATGGGTGGCTTATGCGTTGAAATCCCGTATCTGCCTCTTCGAAGCTTCTTTTCGCAAGTATCATACGGAGTTGGGATTGACCGACTCGGCCGACGAATGGTATCAGGAGGCTGTCCGTGCTGCCGAAACGGTTATGAAGGAAAGCGGCCATTCTATTTATACGGGTGAGGGTACGGATGCTTCTTTCCGCTCGCTGTTCATCAGTGATAAGCCGGTAACTAGCGAAGTAATGCTGGCGAGCTGTGCCGATGCCGGGCTGGCTGTGTTGGGCGAAGCTAACTGGTGGTGGACTTCAGGCACGTACGGAGCGCGTTTCAGTATGATCCGTACCTTTGTCAATACTTTCCTGAATACGGATGGGACACCGTTTACGGATCGTGCCGGTTACGAGACGATGGAGTTCTATGACGAATGCCAGAACCGTGACGCACGCCTTGCCCAGACGATCCGCACACCTGGGTATGAACGCGACGGGGTGCCTGCCGCTCCTAACTTCAACGGTTATTCCTATACGGGCTACCAACCGATCAAATATACGTTGGATGATACCAAATACGATGCCGGTGCTTTGAATACGAATGCGATTCCGTTGTTCCGTTATGCCGAAGTCCTGCTGAACTATGCCGAGGCAAAAGCTGAGTTGGGGACGCTGACGGATGCGGATTGGGCGAATACGGTCGGTGTGCTGCGTGCACGCGCCGGTATCACTGGCGGTCTTTCTGCCAAGCCGACCAAGGTGGATGCTTATTTCCAGCAAAACTATTTCCCGAATATTTCCGATCCGGTCATCCTCGAAGTGCGTCGTGAGCGCTCCATCGAATTGGCTCTGGAGGGGTTCCGCTTCACCGACCTGAAGCGTTGGAAACGCGGTGAGCTGATGACGATGCGTTGGACTGGTATATATGTTCCCGCCTTGAATGTCCAGATGGACCTCGACAAAGACGGTACGCCGGACGTGATCTTCTATAAGGGAGAGAAGCCGACCGGTCTGCCTGCTTCCTGTACGCCTGTTTCGGTAGGAGAGGGCACGCAGCAGGGATTGACCGGGGCGGATTCGGGTAATCTGACTTGGTCGGACGATGATCCGCGTATCTGGTATGACGATGGCCGCCAGTATTACTACCCGATCCCTCAGTCGGCAATCATCAAAAATGGAAACCTGAAACAGAATCCGGGTTGGTAAATGTGTAATCGATAAATGATAAGGATATGAAAAAGACAATAAGTGTATTTGTTTCGGTCCTCCTGCTGGCAGCTTTGCTCCAGTCATGGGCCATGAAAGAATCCCATCCGGCCACTGGTGGGAAGAGCGAACTGAACGTGGCGACTTTCAACCTCCGTATGGACACGGAGAAGGATGGCGTGAATGCCTGGCCGAACCGCAAAGAGATGGTGAAAGGACTGATCCGCTTTCACGATTTCGATATCTTCGGGACACAGGAAGGGTTCAAGCACATGTTGGACGGGGTTGCCGAGTTGGATGGGTATGCCTATATCGGTGCTGGGCGCGATGACGGCGAGGATGCGGGCGAACATTCCGCTATCTTCTATAAGACCAGTCGTTTTGATTTGTTAGACAAGGGGAATTTCTGGTTTTCCGAAACACCGGATGTTCCGGGCAAGGGCTGGGATGCTACTTGCTGCAACCGTATTTGTTCCTGGGGTAAGTTTCGCGATAAGGAGAGTGGCAAGGTGTTCTATTTTTTCAATTCCCATTACGACCATCAGGGGAAGGTGGCACGCCGGGAATCCTCCAAACTGCTGATCGCTCGTATCAAGCAGATTGCCGGAACGGATGCGACGGTCTTTGCGACGGGAGACTTCAATGCCGTTCCGACCGATGAACCGATGGTGACGCTAGCATCCGACGGTCTGTTGCTGGACTCGTATGACCTGAGCGAGCAGCCGCGTTATGGTACGGAAGGTACTTACAACAGCTTCAAGACGGATTCCGAGATGATGAACCGCATCGATTATATCTGGGTGACGAAGGGGACGAAGGTGAAAAAGTATGCTGTTCTCAACGATATGCAGTACGGTCGTTTCCCGTCGGATCATTTTCCCGTGATGATACAAGTCACGTTTTAAAGTTTATTTGAATGACAGGTACGGTGTGAGCCGTTTCTTGTCCGTATCTGTAAATTCTTCTATCAATTGCAGGTTCTCCCATCCGGAGAGCCTGCTTTTTTGTTTCCGGAGCTGTTCGATCGCTTTTGCCTGTCGGTAGTCGAGGTAAGGGTGTTTGCGGAGAGCGGCGGCGGGTAAGGCGTTGACCTCTAACCGGCGTACATGGAGCGTGTCGGCAATGAACCAGGGGGCGAGGGCTTGGTAGCGTTCTTCATCGATCCCATACACTTCCGCCAACTGGCTGACATCGTAGAAGCCCCCTAAGAGTTCTCTGTATTTCATGATCCGCCGAGCGAAGGTGCTGCCGATGCCAGGGACTTTTTTCAGGATCGTGGTGTCGGCGGTGTTGAGTTCGACGAGGGTTCCCGGCGCGTACTTTTCCGTTCGAGTGTATAGGGTATATCCTTTCCTCTTCTTGCCTGTAGGGTAGGAGTTGTTACCTGTAAGGGTAGGACTTTTATCTTTAAGGGTATTCTTGGTTTTATTCGGATGAGGTCCGGATTCTTTCCGGATGAAATTTTTTCCCCCTTCGGATGTATTTTTTCCGGTGATGATCCGTCTTTCGCCCGGTGCTTGTCGGTTTTCCGTTCGATGGGCATCTGTCTGCGCTTCGATAGGCATCCGTTTCGTGTTTGTCCAAAGCAATAAGATCCAGGAAATAGTGATGAGGCAAAGGAGTAAAGCCAGTGCTCTCCGTTCGCCTTTGGAGAAGTAGAGAAGGTCGCGCCAGTTCATGGTAAGAAAGTATTTTTTCGAATGGTTTTGGTCTCCATAAGACAGTTATTATTAAATGAATACTATTTTACAAAGGTATAAGTTCCCTGCCGATATGCAAGGAACTTACGGGTTTATTTTAAAATAGTTTCTTCAGCTGGTCAAGCAGGCCGAGTTCGTTTAGGAATACGATGCCGATGGCGATCGGGGAAACGTATTTCATGAAGAAGACATAAATGGAGAAGAGACGGAACTTGATCGTCCCTTCGTTGGTCAGCTCGGCTTTCAGGATTTTCTTGTCGACACGTGTTCCGACGAAGATGCAGGTCAGCATTCCTCCTAACGGCAGCATGATCTTGGCCGTCAGGTAATCCAGTGCATCGAAAAAGATCAGTCCACCTATCGTGAACTCTTTTAATAATCCGAACGAGAGTGAACTGAGAATGCCTAAGATGAATACACCGATCGAAACGAGCCAAGCCGCTCTTTTCCTTGTCATACGGAACTCTTCATGGATATAGGCGGTCACCACTTCATGCAAGGAAATGGTAGAAGTCAGTGCCGCCATCGCCAGCAAGATATAGAAAATAAGCGACCACAAGCTGCTGAACGGTAACTGCTCGAATACATTGGGCAAAGTGATGAATACCAGTTGGGCGCCTGCCGATGGGGCAATCCCGAAGCTGAAGACTGCCGGGAAGATCATGATCCCTGCCAGGACTGCCACAAAAGTATTGATGATCGTCACCTGCCAAGCTGTTGCCAACATGTTGGTGTCTTTCCCGAAATAAGAAGAGTAGGTGATAAGGCAACCCATGCCGAGACTCAGCGAAAAGAACGCCTGCCCGACGGCACTCAGTACAACGGATGAAGTCAGCTTGCTGAAATCCGGTTTGAACAGGTACACCAGTCCCGCTTCTGCATTTGGCAGCGTGACGGAGCGTACACACATCACGACCAGGATAAAGAACAGGAGTGGCATCATGATCTTGGAGGCCCGTTCGATGCCTTTCTCCACACCTGAGGCAATCACGAAATGCGTCAGTCCGATAAAGACTGCTGTCCAGAAGATCGGCCGGAGTGCATTGGAAGAGAAGTTGTCGAAGCCGGCGGTAAAGTCCACACCCGGCGTACTGTAGAGGTTGCCGTTTACTGTCTGCCAGACGTATTCGAGTGTCCAGCCGGAAACGACCGCATAGAAGCCCAGGATCAGGAAAGCGGCCAGGATGCCGTTGTATCCGATCCAGCACCATTTCGTCCCGGGGGCCATTTTCTTGAACGAACCGACCGTATTGCTGCGGGAGTAGCGGCCGATAAAGAATTCGGTTACCATTACCGGAATTCCTAAGAATATCATGAAGAGAATATAGATAAGCAAGAATGCGGCACCGCCGTTCGTCCCTAACATATAAGGAAAACGCCAAATACTTCCCAGTCCTACGGCGCATCCTACGGTAGCTAGGATAACTCCGAGTTTACTACCGAATGTGACTCTGTTGTCCACCATGTTTGAATGAATAATTAAGAATTAAAGATTAAGAAATAATTGCCCTCTTTTCACTTTCAACTTTCCCCTTTCAACTGTTGAACCGTTCCGTCCTTGATATGGATCACGCGGTCTGTATCGGTTGCCAGTTGCTCGTCGTGTGTGACGATGACGAATGTCTGGTGCATCTGGTTGCGCAAGTCGAAGAAGAGCTTGTGCAGCTCTTCCTTGTTCTTGGTATCCAGGCTTCCTGATGGTTCGTCTGCGAGGATTACGGACGGGTTGTTGATGAGGGCGCGGGCAACGGCTACGCGCTGTTTCTCTCCGCCTGACAGTTCGTTCGGTTTGTGGGACATCCGATCGGTCAGGTTCATGAAGTCAAGAATCTCCTTCGCCCTTTTCTCGGCTACAGCCGGTTTTTCACGGGCGATCAGTGCCGGGATCATCACGTTCTCCAAAGCCGTGAACTCCGGGAGAAGCTGATGGAACTGGAAAACGAAGCCGATGTTCCGGTTGCGGAATGCCGCCAGTTTTTCTTCCGAAAGGCGGACGGTTTCGGTCCCGTTTATATATAGTTTGCCGCTGTCCGGAGCATCAAGTGTCCCGATGATCTGAAGCAGGGTAGTTTTTCCCGCCCCGCTCGGACCGACAATCGCTACGATCTCACCTTCGCCTATCGTCAAGTCGATTCCTTTCAATACTTGCAGGGAGCCGAAGCTTTTGGTTATTCCTTCTGTTTGTATCATATCAGTTGAAAGTTGAAAGTTGAAAGTTGAAAGTTGTATAAGGAAAAGAATAACTTCTCATTTTCAACTTTCAACTTTCAACTGGTTAATAACATATGAGGCTAAGTAGCATCCGAATATTGCCGGCATATAGGAAACGGTTCCGGTCGTTGTCCGTTTGCATTGTTCGCCTTCCACTTCTACGACGGCATCAGGATTGGCTATCTCGGTAGAGAAGACAACCGGAATCCCTTTGTTGACGCCCAGACCGCGCAGTCGTTTGCGTACGGCTTTTGCCAATGCGCAGTTGCAGGTCTTCGAGATATCCGCGATCCTGACTTGTGACGGGTCCATCTTGGCTCCGGCACCCATTGAGGAAACGACAGGGATATTTCTCTGATAAGCGTGATACAAGAGGAATACTTTCGGACTGAGGGAATCGATCGCGTCGACGACAAAATCGTACCGGGTCGCCGAAAGTACCTCTTCCGTCCGTTCGTCGCGCAAAAATTCGTTCAGGACACCTAGTTTCAGACGGGGATTGATATCTAACAGGCGACGGGCTACGACTTCAGCTTTCGGCATCCCCAACGTCGAATGTAACGCCGGCAGTTGGCGGTTGATATTGCTTTCGTTCACCGTGTCGGCGTCGACGATCGTCATGTGGCCGATTCCGGCGCGGCATATCTGTTCGGCTGCATAAGCTCCCACACCTCCTAGTCCCACTACCAGCACATGGCTATGTGCCAGCCGCTCCATCCGGTCGGCGCCTAACAAAAGTTCCGTCCGTGTGTTCCAATTGTAACTCATTAAAATGATTTTGGATGCAAAAGTAATAAATCAATCAGAAATGCCCTGCTATTTAGCCATCTTTTAACGAAAAAGGGGCGATACACTCCGATTGTGAGAGATAAGGAATAATTTGTATCTTTGTCCGCAATAAATTCAAATACTTATGAAGATACAACTCTATTGGCTGCTTTTGGCAGCTTTATTGTTATTGTCTGGAAAAGCAGACGCCGCAAATAACAAGAAACCGTTTGTCATCCCTGAATTGCAGGAATGGAGAGGAGCTCAGGGGATGTTCACTCCTACGGCTACATCCCGGATCGTGTATACCGGAAAAGATCCGTCTGTAGCCCGTGTTGCCAATCAGTTTGCCGAAGACTACGAGCTGATGTTCGGCCGTCGGATGCAGGTCGTGCAAGGTCGTGCGGCTGCCGGCGATTTTGTGTTCTCCCTCTCGTCCGACAGCCGGTTGGGAGAGGAAGGCTACACGATGAAGATCACTGACCGCGTCATCGTTACTGCTCCTAAGAGCAAGGGGCTGTATTGGGCTACCCGCACGTTGCTACAACTGACCGAACAGCAGGGTAATCAGGCTTTGCCGAAAGGGACAGCCCGTGATTATCCCGACTATGCGATCCGTGGTTTTATGATGGATTGCGGGCGTAAATTTATTCCAATGAGCATGTTACGTGATTATGTGAAGATGATGGCCTACTATAAGATGAACACATTCCAGATCCACTTGAACGATAATGCTTTCAAGCAATATTACAATCACGACTGGAACAAGACCTATTCGGCTTTCCGCCTCGAATGTGAAACTTTTCCCGGACTGACCGCCCGCGATGGCTATTATACAAAAAAGGAGTTTATCGCCCTGCAACAACTCGCCGATAGCCTGGGTGTGGAGATCATTCCGGAGATAGATGTCCCGGCACATTCGCTTGCTCTTACACAGTATAAGCCGGAGATCGGCAGCGAAGAGTATGGCATGGATCATCTTGACTTGTTCAAACCTGAAACTTATGAGTTCGTGGATGCTCTTTTCCGCGAGTACCTGGAAGGACGTAATCCCGTCTTTACCGGCAAACGTGTCCATATTGGAACGGACGAATATTCCAATAAAAAGCAGGATGTGGTGGAGAAATTCCGTGCTTTCACCGATCACTATATCCGTTTTGTGGAAGGTTTCGGCAAGCAAGCAGTCGTATGGGGCGCGCTCAGCCATGCCAAAGGCGATACGCCCGTCAAATCAGAAAATGTCGTCATGAATGCTTGGTACAACGGATACGCCGATCCGGCAACTATGATCAAAGACGGATATCAACTGATCAGTATTCCGGACGGACTGGTATATATCGTTCCGAAAGCCGGCTACTATTATGATTACCTCAACGAACCATACTTATATAAGGAGTGGACACCCGCCCATATCGGCAAAGCTGTATTCGACGAAAAACATCCTTCCATTCTTGGCGGTATGTTTGCCATCTGGAACGACCATGTCGGCAACGGTATCTCGGTGAAAGACATCCATCACCGTATATTCTCGCCCCTGCAAACACTCTCTGTAAAGATGTGGACAGGCGCTCAAACAGGCATTCCTTATGAAACATTCAATGAAAAACGTGCCCTCCTCAGCGAAGCGCCCGGAGTCAACCAACTGGCAAGAATCGGCAAAAAGCCGGAATTGGTATACGAACGTTCCACAGTCGCTCCCGGCAGCACTTCCGATTATCCGGAAATTGGCTATAATTACACTGTCAGTTTCGACATTACCGGAGCAAAAGAAAGTGAAGGAACCGAATTGTTCCGTTCGCCTAACGCCGTATTCTATCTGTCAGACCCTATTCGGGGGATGATGGGATTTGCACGCGACGGCTATCTGAATACCTTCCCCTACAAAGTGAATCCGGGAGAAAAAGCAACAATTCAGATAGAAGGAGACAATTGCAGTACAACGCTGAGAGTCAACGGTAAAGTGGTTGATGAAATGAATACGCAGAAACTTTACTTTAATGCGGGAAAAGATTCAATGAACTATGTACGTACACTAGTTTTCCCGCTGGAGAAAGCAGGAAACTTTAATAGTAAGGTACAGAATCTGAAAGTATACAATTATTGCGTAAGCAAACCATAAGATTTAGATACGGATTACACAGATTTCACATTTTTTTAGCGGTACAATCTACCAAAAACCGTATCAATCTGTGTAATCCGCTTCTGGAAGAAGCACAATCATTCATTTCATTTACGTACGGATTTGAGCAAAATGATAGTAATAGTATCTTAAAATGGGGGTGCCCCCAATGGAGATACTACTGTTTCATTCATTTTTGAACCGTTACGAATCAATTCAAACCTGTATAACCAAAAGCTACACAAACGTTTCTTCCCTAAGCAATAAAACGCTTTTTTATTGTCACTTATCACTTTTCGAAGTTAACTAACTGATTATAAACATATCATCGGTGATAATAAGCGGTGATAATACGGTGACAATAGCTGCATCCATACATTTTATTGTCACTTCCCTCCCAATCTCACTGTTCATCTCACCTACTGCTATCTCCCCATCAAGCCTACTTCATCCGAGTCCTGATCCTACGCAACAAATACCGTATACTACCGGTATCTTTCTCTTATAGTGCCTTTATTGTTCCATTAAGACACCGATCTCTTTAGTTGTTCACGGCCGTGGCAAGTATTGTTCACGGTCGTGACAAGAGTTGATCACAGCCATGAGCAGACCTGTTCACGGCCGTGAAGAGCTAAAGAGAACGGCACTCTATTCCTACTTTCCTTATAGGAAAAAGCAAGTATATAAGGAGCTGAAGAGAACATTAGCACTATCTTACGACTCATTACACCGCAGACAACAAACAAAAAGAAGAGTCATATCTACAAAAGAAGAGACTCCCTCTTTGGTATGCCAAAGAGAGAGTCTCCTCAATATATATACAGCTAAAGCAGTTTATTTATATTCCTGCCAGCTCTTAATCTGAATATCACTCAGTTTCAGTTCACAGAATGCTTCGATGAAAGCACTTGCCAGACGGGCATTGGTGATCAACGGAATGTTATGGTCGATAGCACCACGACGGATACGGTAACCATTCGTCAACTCACGTTTGCTGTGGTGCTTCGGAATGTTGACGATCAAGTCGAACTTATGGTCAGCGATCATCTTCATCACGTTGTTTTCAGCACCCGGTTTTTCATCCGGCCAGTAAACCGGAGTCGTTTCTACACCGTGAGCGTTCAGGAATGCAGCCGTTCCGGCAGTAGCATAAATCTGATATCCCTTGGCAAACAACATACGGCTCGCATCCAGCAAATCTACTTTAGACTTCATAGCACCGGAAGAGAACATCACCGCCTTTTCCGGAATCTTGAATCCTGTAGCGATCATTGCGTTCAGCAATGCTTCAGAGAAATCGTCGCCGATACAACCTACTTCACCGGTAGAAGACATATCCACGCCCAATACCGGGTCTGCGTTATGCAGGCGGGAGAATGAGAACTGGGAAGCCTTCACGCCAATCCAGTCGATGTCAAACGCCGACTTGTCCGGACGAGAGTAAGGAGCATCCAGCATAATCTTCGTGGCCGTCTCGATAAAGTTACGTTTCAGCACTTTGGATACAAACGGGAAACTACGTGAAGCACGCAGGTTACATTCGATAACTTTCACCTCATTGTTACGTGCCAGGAACTGAATGTTGAAGGGACCGGAGATATTGAGTTCCTTTGCAATCTGACGACTGATTTTCTTGATACGGCGTGCCGTAGCGAAGTAAATTTTCTGTGCCGGGAATACCAGCGTAGCGTCACCGGAGTGCACACCGGCAAACTCAACATGCTCGGAAATGGCATATTCCACCACCTCGCCGTTCTGTGCCACGGCATCGAACTCAATCTCTTTCGTATTCTGCAGGAACTGGGAAACCACTACCGGATATTCCTTGGAAACCTCGGCAGCCATTTTCAGGAAGTTCTCCAATTCTTCTTCATCGTAGCATACATTCATTGCAGCACCGGAAAGCACATACGACGGACGCACCAATACCGGATAGCCTACTTTCTCAACGAAGCCCTTCACATCTTCCAGACTGGTAAGTTCCTGCCAAGCCGGCTGGTCGATGCCGAGCTGGTCGAGCATGGCAGAGAATTTGTTACGGTTCTCTGCACGGTCGATAGAAACAGGCGAAGTGCCCAATACAGGAACAGACTGACGATAGAGTTTCATTGCCAGATTGTTAGGAATCTGACCGCCTACGGATACAATTACGCCGCGCGGCTGTTCGAGGTCTATAACATCGA
>ENA-OPCD01001836-OPCD01001836.1-human-gut-metagenome-genome-assembly--contig:-NODE-1836-length-15698-cov-2.755610_pt1 | contig 15698 bp, 17 predicted proteins | sample MGYA00241560_ERZ501471 | MGnify/ENA primary metagenome ERZ501471 (study PRJEB25962, sample SAMEA2042578) | human gut metagenome | biome: human gut; feature: human-associated habitat; material: faeces...
AAGAAGCAAAGGACATCTTAGAACTGATTAGAGATAACATTGAGACACCAATTCCAGAGATCACACGTACCGGGTTGGCAATTACGGCTTTAACAGCGGTAGTAGTAGCCTTGACAGCCGTCTTCCTTGTGGAACTAGCAAACGCCTGCCTACTGCGGCTATTTGCTTTGATGGTGTTATGCACCGGTTTCTTTGGTAAATCCGCCTTTCTCAGCTGAAAGTGCTCTTTTGCCTTGGAGATGTTTTGCTTGGTGACCTTTACACCCTTGCGGCCGGCCTTATCCAGCCCATGAACAGCTTCGTGCGCCGCCGTTTCCGTTCCAGTCAAAGTGCGGTCGGCGGCGTATTCTTCGGGAGAGGATTCCGCCGCAAAGACGCCGTGCTCCGCCTTGTCCTTGGTGCGGACATAGGCATCCTTCATCCGCTCAGCGGCCACCGCCGATTTGTCGATTGCCTTTACCGTTCCCTTGACCACATCCCGTATCTTGATGTCAGGCATTGTTGCCCACCTCCGCAGAGGGCGCGGCGATCCGCTTGGCAACAACGACCATGCGCCCGTTTTTGCGGCTGTACTCGCAGGTGGAAAGCGTGATCAGCTTATCGCCGTATTCCGCCATTGCGCCGGTGTCATAGAGAGAAAGCACCTTGCATTGGGCGATATAGGCATCAAAATCCTCCGCCGACTCCGCACGGGTAAAGTGGTAATACTTGAAGCCCTGCTCGGAATAGGCGACGGTCTTGAACACCGCCACGATCTCATATTCGCCAAAGCCAGATAGCGTATCAAAATGGATGGTCTTGTGCTCTCTATAAAAGTCCTCGTTTTCATACTTGCAGAGATCGGTAAACATCGTCCCGTTGTTCATGTGGTGGCCGTAGATCACGCAGTTGTCGGACAGCGCAATGTCGCAGTTTTCCTGTACATAGGGCACGCCGTAATCGCTGTACTGTTTGTCAAAGCCCCGTTTCAGATAGAAATTCGGCTCGTCCACGGTCTGCATCACGGGATAGTCGATGTTCGTGCCGGGAACGGAGAGCCAGCCCACAAAGTCACTGTTCTGCTCCTGCACCGCCCGGTACTTTTCAAATGCCGTCAGCTCCGGCAACGGCTTGGTTTCCACCAGTGCGGCGACCTGTTCAAAGGCTTCGGTGGCCTGTTTTCCGTCCGCATACTGCCGACAGAGCATGATGCCGGAGAAAAGGAAAAGGGCGGCACATACGGCCGCCCCGATCATCAGATATTTGCTTTTCATATATGGCCTCCTTTAAGATGCGTTTCCGCTGCCGAACACACCCTCGCCGGGGCGCGTCGTCATCAAGCGGTAAAGCTCGGTATCTTTGGGAAAACGGTTGATAAACGGCACCAGCGCCGAGCCGTATTTGATCAGCCCGCAGCCTGCGTCGGCGTTGGTGACATAGCTCATTTGCTCGTCGGAGATGTTCAGGAGCTTCGAGAGCTTGGCACGGTCGGAAAACGCCTGATTGAGCATGACCACGAACTCGGAGTTGGAAAGCATCGTGCTCGCCTGCACGGAATCCAGCAGATATTCCACATTCTGCGTGATGGCGGTGGGATAACCGTTGCGCTTACGGAACTGTCGCCATGCGGAATTAAAGAAAATACCGCTCTGTTCGTTTTCAAACACGACATGAAATTCGTCGATGAAGATGTGAGTGCGCTTGCCCTTCTTCCAGTTGAGAGTGACACGGTTGAGGATGGTGTCGGTGATCACCAGCAGTCCCGTCGGCTTCAACTGCTCGCCAAGGCCGTGAATATCGAATACGACGATGCGCTTGTCGAGATCGACGGTGCTTTCGTGGCCGAAAATATCCAGTGAGCCGGTGGTGAACAGCTCCAGCGACAAGGCGATTTCTTTTGCCTTTTCTTCGGGCTGTTCCAACAGCTTGTTTCGCAGGTCACAGAGCGTAGCGGGCTTACCCGTCCGCTCGGCGTCCTGATACACCAGCGCCGTGCAGCGGTCGATGATGGATTTTTGCTGCGGGCCGACACCGGCCTTATCGATCTGCTCCACAAGGGACATGATGAACTGCGATTTCTCCACGATGGGGTTGTTCTCGCCGTAGCCGTCCACCATATACATGGCGTTCAAACGGTCTTTGCCGCCAGCCGCCATATGAATGACGGTCGCCGTTTCCTTACCCAGCGCCGCCGCCAGCGCACCAAATTCGTTTTCGGGATCGCAGATCAGCACATCATCGGTGGTGTCGAGAATGAGAAAAGCGATCAACTCCTTGGCGCTGAACGATTTGCCCGAACCGGGCACACCCAGCAGGAACGCCGACTGGTTCAGAAGATTTGCTTTGTTGCACATGATGAGGTTGTGGGAGATGGCGTTTTCTCCGAAGTAAATACCGCCCTTGTCCTGCACCTCCTGCACCTTAAAGGGCATGAACACCGCAAGGCTCTCAGTGGTGAGGGTGCGAAACGCATTGATCCTCCGTGTGCCGATGGGGAGAACAGTGTTCAGCCCGTCGAACTGCTGGAATTTCAGCACGGCGAGCTGGCACATATGCTTTCGTGCCACGGCAAGTACCGTTTCGGTGTCGCTGTCGAGCTGCTTTTTGTCGTCGGCGGTAATGACCATCGTAATGACCGCCAGCATCATCCGCTGATCCCTCGTGGTCAGGTCGTCCAGAAACTCCTTGCTCTCCTTGCGCTGGAGCTCCATATCATAGGGGACGACAGCGGAGAAATTGTTGTTGGCGTTCTGCCTGCGCTGCCAGTTGGTGATGTTGGTTTCGATGCCGAGCAGACGGTTTTCCACTTCCCGCACGGCCTCGTCGGTGGGGATCGGCACAACATCGATCGACAGCATCATATTTCGGTTGAAATCGGTCAGCTCCGTGACCATGCTGTCTTTGATATACGAAGCGTAGTCTTTCAGAAACAAGACCCGGCAGTATTTCTCGCCCAGTTTCAGGCAGCCGCTGCTTTTCTCCATAGAGTCGGGGCAGATATAGTCCTTGAAATCGTGCCCCTTGCGCATCATATCCTGCGGGTCAAAGTGAAAGGCCGCTTCTTCACCCTGACGGTAGAAGTCGTGGAGCACCCGTAGCTTTTCGGCGGCATCCAGCTCGGTACACTTGGAGCCAAGGGCGGCAAAATGGGTGATCAGGTCTGCGCCGATCCGGGCAAAGTAGGTGCGGGCTTCTTCGATGTCCTTCTTCCAGACCGACACCGTGATATATTTCTCCTGAATGATGCCGTTGGCACTGGTAGCCTTGTCAAGCAGCATTTGATTGTATTCCCTGCGGTACACATCGCAGGCATCGCCCCGCATGGGCATCAAGATCGACTGCTCGAAATTTGCCCGGTTCAGTCTGCGGTTGTTGATGGTGATTTTCGTCGTCGCCCCGGAATCCAGACTGTTCAGCAGCTCCGAATAGGCAAGGAACATCTGCTCCTTGTCCTCACGGCTTGCCACAAGGTAGTTGATGTCGGTAAACTGATAGGTCTTGGAAAAGCGGCTGCCCACCTGAAAAATGCCGTCCTTCCAGATGCGGCGGACGGGGATCACATCCTGCACCTTGCGGGGCACGGTGTACCGCTTCTTGTCCTGTTTCAGCAGGTTTTTCAGCGTCTTGATCATGATTTTCCTCCCTCCAATTTGTCTTTAAGCGCTTCATAGTAGAGGTTCGATGCTTCAAAGCAAAGCTCTTTCGGCTCTAACAGCTCCGAGCGCAGCCACGCCCAGAGGAATTGCTCGGCGGTCATACCGTGGTAAGTGATAAAGCCCAGCGCCGCAAAGGGTGCGGCACCGAGAATACACATCCAACTGACGGTTTCCGTCCCGAAGTGGGGTTTTAGCAAAAAGTGCAGCCCCACGGCGACGAGGATCGCCAAGACAGAAAAAACGAACTGCCGCATGGACAGCCCGAAAAACATGGATTCCGTATAGTTGCGGATCTCCCGATTGATTTTCACTTCCAAAATTCTTCCTCCTTACAGTCCCATCATTTCTCTGACAACACGGTCTGCCATTTTGACTGCGCCGACGAGCACCAGCATATTGAAAACCAACTCGCCCACATACGACCACACCTGTGTCACCGCCGCCGCATCGGGATCGACGACGGGCGGGCTGGATGCGAACAGCGAGAAGATGATGCAGGCAAGCACGATGATTGCACCCTCCAAGCAGACGGCGGCATAACTCTTGATAAAGCTTTTGCCGATGTTCTGCGACGGCTCGCCCGCAAAGGCCGAGAGCGGGACCGGGGCAATGGCCGTATAGAGATATAGTTTGAAAAACCTGCCGTACACGGTCATGATCATGATAAATGACAAGACCGTAATGAACAGCCCGCCGATCAAGGTCACTGCCCATAATGGGATGCTTTCAAAAAAGCCGCAATCCTCCACGGCGGTCACGATCTCGGCGGGCAGCACGGTTTCCTGCGCCGCCCCAAAGCCTGCGGCGTTCATGATGGTGGAGATCAGCCCCTGTACGATGTTGAACAGGGCAATCATCAGCTCCAAGCCGTATGTGACGGCAAGGACGAAGCGGATGAACACTTTCAGGGCGTGCTCCGGCCGTTTCAGCTCTGCAAAGCTGCCGCAGGTTTTCATCACGCCCACCACGAAGAACAAAACGAGCAGCGCAAACCCGATGGCCTGCACCGCACCGTGGATGCCGACGATCACATTCCAGATCGTGCCGCCCTTAAATTGCTCCGGCGACTGCGTAATGAGCTGCCAGATCTCTGCCAGCTTTTCGTTCCAAGTTTCGAGTGCGTTTTCGAGATTCTGTACGATCCAGTTATCCGACATTCGGCTCACCTCCCGTCAGCGCGATATCGCAGGCGACCTCGTTGCCCCAAGCATCCCAGCCGTCCGCTTTCTGACGGGCAAACAGCTCAATGCGGGGCAGATCACCCATCAGCTCGACAATGCGCCGCCTTGCTTCGTCCGGCTTTTTGCTGTGTTCCTCGATGTGGGAGAGGATGACTTGATGCACCCCGGCTGAGCGGCGTTTCGGGTGTCCTTTGGTGGCAAGCATACAGAACTCCGCATTGGCTCTCGTCCAGTGTCCCATGCCCCAAAACAGACTGTCGGACTTGCGGTTCTGCTTGATCCATACGAAAGCCACCGTCTTATACGAAAAGCCCCATGCACGCATGACCGAAAAGCAATCGTGCAGCAGCGGGATCGTTGTCCATAGAAACAATACGCAGTCGTCTGCGGCAAGTGTGCCGACCGGCAGCGCCCGTATATCTTCCAGTTCCATTGTCGGGTAGTGGGATTCGGCTGAGCGGCCAAGCCCCTTTTTAGAATAGACCTTGTACCGCCAAGGCGGGTCTGCGTAAATAATGCTGTATTTCTTCACAGCTTCCTCCTTTCCGGCAAATAGGGGCAGGCCAAAGTGACCTGCCCCGTGCCCGTGTCATTTATCTGCTGTCCCGGTCGGGCGAACTGCGAATCACGCCGTACACATCGTCTACAAAGTAGCGCCCGGCAAAGGGATTGAATATGGCGTGGCACTTCACACCGTTGTATTCAGCAAGGTAGTCGTTGTCCCCGATGCGTTTGAGGATCGTCGCCTCACCAAGCACATGGGTTTCTCCCTGTTTCAGAGAGTGGATATAACACTCGCACTTTTCCATTTGCGGCCTCCTTTCAGCCCGTGATTAGGTTGAGAATTTCTTTGGCAAAGGTGATGACGATGCCGCCCGCAAGGGTGAGAAAGCCGTTGCTGCGCTGGCTGGGGTCGTGGGACTGGAACGAAAGTCCCACCTGCACGATGCCCCAGCCGAGCAGGATCAGCCCGACCGCACGGATCAGACCGAAAATGAAATCGCTCAGGTTGTTCACGACGGCGATTGGGTCATTGGCGGCAAAGGCCGGGACGGAGCAGCCGAGCACAAGAGCGACTGACAGCACAGCGGCGCAGTAGAAACGAACGCCCTTTCTGACCTTGCCGGGCACGGGCAGCTTGTTTGAGGCCTTTTTGGTGTTCTTCATAGGTTCATCCTCCTTGAATTGGATTAAAAAAGAGCCTCTATATCCTCATCGGAAAGAAGCTCATAATCGGGTATGGGTTTATTGAATTCAAACAGCGTTTCTGCGGCAACGCCTGCAAGTGAGAGCGTTGCAACGGCATTTTCCGTCCCGCCGTGTTCATAGGGTGCTGCGCCGCCGTCCTCGGTCAGCGCAATGTTCGGGTGTTTTAGAATGTCGTATTTTTCGTCCATTACCGGCCGCTCACCACGGATAAACAAAAGGGCGTAACGGTTGTCCAGCATACGCACCTCGTCCGGTGTCAGAAGATCTCTGCCGCTGATCTGATAGTTCGTGCTGTAATTGCCGTTGCGCCCGGACGATTTGCCGTAGGTGTTGGTGTCGATGGTGGATTTGCCGAGATAGGATTCCGAGATCAGCTTGTGGGTCGAAGTTTCGTTGCCGCCGAGATAAAGGAACTCATCGCAGTTGCCGAGGATCGACTCCCATTCCTTTTCAAACAGCGCTTTGAGTGCCGCTACATTTTGCAGAATGATCGACACATACACATTGCGGGAACGCATGACCGCAAGGATCTTGGAGAAGTCCTCCGGCAAGCTGACATTGCTGAACTCGTCCATCAAGAAGTGAACGGGAACGGGCAGACTGCCGCCGTATTTGTGGTCGGCCAGATAGAATAGCTGCTGAAAAAGCTGGGTGTACAGGATGCTAACCAAAAAGTTAAAGCTGGTGTCATTGTCGGGGATCAGGGCAAAGAGCGCCACTTTCTTTTCTCCGAGGGACGGCAGATCCAGCTCGTCCGTGGCGGTCAGCGCCGCCAGCGAGGACAGATTGAATTTCTCTAACCTCGCCGCCAGCGTGATCTGAATGGATTTCAGCGTTTTGGCGCTGCCGGAATGATAGTCCTTGTAATATTTCACGGCGATATGGTCGGGCTCCCGCATTTCCAGCCGCTCAAACAACACATCCAGCGGCGACTGGTAGGAATCATCCTCCTCCCGCACCTCACCGGCGCGCAGCATTTCCATGACCATCGGAAAGTTTTGCTCATCGGGCGGCGCTTCGTGGTAGAGATAGTAGACCAGTGCCGACAACAGCATAGCAGCCGTCGTGTCCCAAAACGGGTCATTGGTCTGGCTGCCCTTGGGTGTGGGCGCCTTGAACAGATTCGTCACCAGCATCTGCACCTCGTTGTCATCGGTCAAATAGACGAATGGGTTATAGCAGTGACTTTTCTCCATGTGCAGCAGATCCAGCACCCGGATCTCATATCCGGTTTCCTCCAGCAGCCGTCCGGAATCGCGAAGCAGCTCGCCTTTGGGGTCAAGGCAGACAAAGGACGAACCCTGCGGTGACAGGCAAGCCTCATACAGGCAGGGCTTGGCATACGAACGGGTCTTGCCCGCGCCGCTGCCGCCGATGATAACGGTATTCAGGTTGCGCTTGTGCTTGCGGCCGTTTAGCCCCATACGGATGTGCTGCGTGAACACCTTGTTTGGCTTTGGCGGGCGTGCCCGATACTTTCGGTTCACGGTTTCCACATTGCCCCATTTGGCAGAGCCGTGTTCCTCGCCGCGCCGGTAATGACGGCGGGTGGAAAGATAGACCCCGATCACCATGGCATACAGGGCAATGAAAACGAGGACAGTTTTCAGGCTGTCCTCGCACCACTCGATATGAAACGGCTCATTCATTGCCGATGGAAATTGCCGAAGGATCTCGGGAAGGCCACCGGAAGCAGCCGGGGCGATCAGCAGCCCCAGCCACACCGCAGGGATCAGCCCCGCCGCATACCACAGCCATTTTTGTTTACCGTTCATCTTTCTGCTTGACTCTTTTGGATTTGCTCGGTGCGTCAACGGTTTTAATGAGAACTTCATCGACAATATCGGTGGGGCGTTTGTCCTCGATCAAATCGTTACGCAGGTTGTTGAGTGCATTGATCACGACGCCGTGCTGATACGGATCAAGGGTCAATACACGCATATCCTGTTTTTCCATGGCTCATCGCTCCTTTCCGGTTTCCTTTTGCGCTGCCGTGCGGCTTTGCTCCAGCGTCCGCGCCATTTTGCCGGTCATGGTCTGCAGCGTGTCACGAATGTCGGTCAACTCACCGCGAATGGTCTGCGGCTCCGCATTTTTCAGCTCATCGGGCAAGCGGCTGAAATCATACCCCTGTGTGTCCACACCGTACTTGCGGCACAGCATATAGGAAACGCAGTAGCTTTTGAAGGCGTCAGCCTGCGGGGTACTGTTTTCCTGCTGCGCCATCTCGGCACGAGCCAGTGCCAGCGATACGCTGCGAAACAGGTCTTGCCCGTCCATACCGCGCTGGACGAAGATGGTTTTGCGCTCATAGTCATACACTGCACCGTTTTGCACGCTGTCGGCCATTTCAATGGGCACCGGGCGCTTGGCGATCAGTGCAGAAAGCAGCAGGCGGTCATCATAATGCACCTGCGGCTGCCGCTGGCGTTTGGCATCCGTTTGGCTGATGTCAAAGACCTTTTTCACATTATAGTAGTAGCCGGTGCGGCCATCCTCGGTCACATAGCTGTCCCCGGCTTCCAGAATGGAAATGCCTGTTTCGTTTTTGCGGACATAGATGCCGCGTTCTTTCCAGCCGTCAAAGTCCCGCAGGCGGGTGGCCTCATCGTTCTGTGCATAGATCAGCAGCGCGTTTGTGGCCGAATAGCGGTCAAATCGTGCCTGCACATCCAAAAAGCCCCGAAAGGCTTCTCCGTCCCGCATGACCTCCTGTGCCATTTCATCCGCCAGTGCATACAGGCTGTCGCGTTCCGCCTTCTTCTTGGCGGCATATTCCTCCTTGGTCAGCTGCGGACGGTCGCTCTGCGTTTCCGTGGCAGTGGGGGCGGTAAAAAGATCATCGAAGTTTGCCATAGCTTATCTCTCCTTACTTTTTCTGACCCGCTTTTTCGGCGGAGTCTGTCGGTGTTCATTTTGCGGTCGTGTACTCTTGGCGGGTCTGCTGCGTTCGGTCGGCTTGCGCTCCTCCGTCTCCTGCTGCTCACGGCGGATCTCCTTCAGCTCCTCGCGGACAGATGGACGATCTTCCTTAGCAGTACCCTCGGCGGATCTCTTTCTGGATTTTGAGGAAGGCTCGGACGGACGGGATTTCGCAGCCGGGCCCTTGCGTGGGGTTTTGCGTTTGAGCCGCCGTGGGGTTTTCTTGGGCAGCCTCCTGCTTCTGCGCAGGAGCTGCCATCATTTCATCCAGCAGCCGGTCGTCTTCACTCTTTTGCGGGCGCTCCTGTTCGGGAGCCGTCTGCCCGGCGGCATCCTTATTCTTATCCCGTCCTGTTTCCGCGTTTTCACGGATGACTTCGGGGTCGGATACCGTGGCGATTTTGATGTTCTCCACAATGCGGTTGATCTTGGCGGCATCTTCGGCGCGTACCATGATTTCACTGACGCCGTGTGGGTTGTCCTTTGCCTCCCGCAGAACGCAGTAGACTACGCCGTAGCGCTTGGCATCAGCCACAAAGCGGGCCATGTCCTTATTTTTGACGGTGAAAATAGTCAGCTCCTTGCCGCTGCGCAGCATGGAGGTAAGTCGCTGGCGTCCTTTGATTTTGTTCTTGTCCCGGTTTTTCAGTGCTGCGTACAGAAGCGCCGCCACCTCCTTTGCCGCACTGCCGGTGATTTTTGCCGCAACCTCCATGCCCTCCAAGCTCAGTCGGACGACCTGTTCAGCTGCGTCTCCGGATGTGTTCATGCTGTTGTTCCTCCTTTTGTCGTTGTTTTTGTGCGTCCTCCCGGACAGCTTTCAGTTTCTCCGCCATCACGCCGGAGCGCTCGGCAATATCGTCGCACAGATGCACTTCCCGGCGCAGCGCTTTGAGCCTTTCGGACAACTCCCGGATCTGCGCCCGATGTGCGTCGGCCTGTTTGGGACTGTCCCGGACTGCCTTTGTGCGCAGCGCATTTTGCAGTACCCGGCGTTTGGCGGACAATTCTCGGATATTCACCTCCTGTTCCTTTTTATATAAAGCAAGCTGCTCGGCGGTATCAATTTGATGCCGTGCGAGCAGCCGTACTTCCTGTGAGATGTTATTCAGTTTGAGCAGATCTTCCCGCAGCAGAAAATGGAGCCGCGTCCGGTTTTGCGGACGGCCTTTGGGGAAGATACCAAGCTTGTAGCAGTAATAGAAATACAGTGCGCGAAAGCCGGTGATCTTGCACGCAGCTTGCCGGCTGCCTTGGACGCGGTAGGTTTTTGGCCTTGGTTTATCGGTCATTTGCCGCTCCGGCTGCGGCAGGGGCTGTTGCAAAATACGCTGCCGGATGGCCTCGGCGGTGTAAGCCTCTCCGAAATTCCGGGTCAGACGGACAAAGCGCTCCTTACCGGGAGGGCGCACCGAAATATCCTTGCCGAATTTCACCTCATAGCCCTTTTGACGAAGCAGATAGTAAAACTGCTTTTCGGTGACGCTCTGCCGGATCAGCTCATCGATCTCGCTGCGGATCAGTCCGCGCCAGGTGGGACGCTGCTCCTGCTCTGCACGCCATTCCCCATAGTGCTTTGACTTCCCGGCTTGCGGCCGTTGGATGACCGACAAGTTATATTCCCGGCAAAGGGTGTCGGACATGGTGCGCATATCATGATAATCTTTTTCGGTGCGGTGGTATTTGATGCCGTCCACAAAGGATACCGTATTCAGCACAAAATGATTGTGCAGATGGTTTTCCTTATCCAGATGGGTCGCCACCAGCACCTGATACCGTTCGTCCCAAAGCCGCTGCGCCAGCTTCACGCCGATCTCATGCGCCAACTCCGGCGTGGCCTCGCCGGGCGCGAAGGACTGATACCCATGGTAGGCGATCACACCGTCCTCCTTGCCGAAACGCTTTTTTACTGCCAGCATCTCGTCCCGTGCCGTGGACGGTAGGCAGTTGATGCCGCTGATAAATTGCCGTACCACCATTGCACTCTCGTCGTCCGGTGTGACCGTTGTTTTCTCCGCACGGACAGCATAATCGATCACATCCGAAAGGTTTTGTGTCTGCACATCGGTCAGTTCCTCTTGCCGATAGAATTTCGGATTATCCGTCTTGTCCGGGTTTTCGATATACAGCACCACCTTGCCCAGCCAGCCCTTGACCGCCCAGATGGATGTGGTAGCCATGGCATTACTCCTGCTTTGCCGGAAGCACGACCGCCGCTGTAACCTCCCGGATGAGCTTGTCCAGTCGCTTGCTGTCCTCGTCATAGCGCTTTGCATCCACCACATTCAGTACATGGGCTTTCTGTGCGATCTGGTTAAGGTTGTGCCCCACATAGTGCATCTCACGCATAAAGGCAAAGTATTCCGGCGGCGGTGCTTCACGGGGTACCTCTCCGGTGATCAGATGGCGAAGGTAGGCTTCGCGGGACAGACGGCATTTTTTCACTTGTTTATTCAGATTTTCCGCTTCCTTGCGACTTAGCCGCACCTTGATCTCAATGTTTCGTTTAGTCATGTTCATTCCTCCATATAGCGATATTGCCGCGCTCGGCGGCGCAGGGGTTACAGGGGGATGCCCCTGTCAAGCTGCCTTTTGTCCCCAAAAGGCGTTGCTTGCTGGTATAGCACATTCTCACGCTCCCTGCGGTCGTGCGTCGGAGCCGACCTGCCGACAAACGATCATCGCTCCCGATCCCGTCCGCGCTCCGGAAGCGCCATCACACGGTCATAGTCCTCACGGAGCATATAACAGCGCTCTACGCTCCAGCCCTTTTCACCACCGCGTTCGACCGCCATATACTGCTCCAGCCGGACACAGGGATCCGTTCCGTCCAGACAGCTTCCATAGACGGAATATCCACCCATGTTCGGCTGAAACGCTTTATTGCCGCTGGACACGGCGTAGGTGCGGGAGCGTTCGCTGTATTGTACGGTAAAACAGTCCTGCATAAAGGTGATATAGCCGCATACATGAGTGCCGGCACGCTCGGCTTTACGAAACAGCTCTTTCATTTTTCCATAGGGTAATTCGACCTGCTGTTCGGGATACTTCGCCGAAAAAGACACGCCGTCAAAATCCTCGGCCACAAGAATGTGCTCGCTGTTTTGATACTGACGGCGCACCGCTTCTTCGGCTTCTTCGCGACTTTCGGCTTCCACCGTAACGGCCCGTTTCAATGTTTCGGTAATGATGACCCTGTATTCGTTCATCGTGCAAAGCTCCTTTCCGTCATCGGATTTTCTTTCGCCGGTTGCAATCCCATCCGTATACAAAGCCAATCGTTATAATCCTTGCCTTGCCGGGGGAAGGCACTTGCTACTTTATAACGCTCGGCCAACTGCTGTCGGATCGCCTCGGTGGCGCTGCGTCCGGTCATGTCATTATCCAGGCACAGGCAAATGGTTTTGATCTCCGCATGGTCTTTCAGATACTGTGTCAGCGCCAACGGCAGACGGTGCTCCTGTGTTTCCTTTTGCGGCTTATAGACTCCGGCCAGGGATAACAGATGCTGTGACCGCCACGACAGCCCGCCAGCCTGCGCCATGGTGGCATAGGATAACAGGTCGATGGCCGACTCGAATACGCAGAGCATCCGACTTTCGCCCGTAGCCGGGAGGGCAAAGGAAAATCTCTTGTCGCTGCCGGTCGCCTCGCCCTTAAAATCCGTTCCGATGCCTCGCAGGCACGCATAGCGCGGCGTTCCGTTCCTATCCATGCCGACGAATACGGCATTATGGTAGGGGAGGCTTTCATACAGCTGGCCGGAACGGATACACTGCTCGATCAATCCACCGTCAATGCCGCGGCTTTTCAGATAGGCAATAACGCGGGTATTGCTGTTACTTTTGGGCGGCAAGAGCAGCGTTTTCGGCTTCTCCGGCTGAGCGCGGGCATGAAAAACGGACGGTCTTTCCGCCGCCCGTCCCACGATCCGCTCTACCGCCTCGGTAAAAGGGAGCTCTTTGACCTTGATCAGGTAATCCAGCGCTGTTTTTCCGCCGATCCCGCGTGAGAACCAGCACCACTTTCCATTGGAGATTTTAAGGCTGTCATGCTCACGGGTGCAGTAAGTGTTGCCGCCGAAATGCACCAGCTCCTGCGGCTCATAAGTCTGGAGGTAGGTCAGCAAGTCCATTTTCTTTGCCCGGTCGATCATCTCTCTTGTAACATAGCCCATCGGTTCATCAACTCCTTGAAATAGAATAAGCCGGACAGGCTTCACATCGGTGAAAGCCGTCCGGCTATGTATGGGATCTGCATACTCTATGCAGATCAGGGTTATTCGGTTGTGGTGTCCTCATATGATAAATTAACTTATGATAATCTCGTTTATAGTATATGGCAAGGGCGCAGAGGAGCCGATCCATTATCAGATATTTTTCCCATCAGTTTTCCTATGGCTAAATTATAACCGCTGCCGCTTGAATAATTTTATCATCTGTTTTTGCATTATTTCTGCAAAAACAAGATATAAATATTGACACAGACTATTTTAACTGCTATAATATAGGCGAAGAATGGAGAAACTATACTGTGGATGGAGGTATCCGCTTATGCTTATACAGTTTTCGATTGAAAACCACCGGTCTATCAAGGATAGCGCGGTGATCAGTTTTGCCGCTTCAAAGGATAAGTCTTTGGAGTCTTATCTGCTGCACCCGGACGAAAAGAGAGCACTTTTACCGGCTATTGCTATTTACGGAGCGAATGCCGCCGGCAAGAGTAATGTGCTGCACGCACTGATGACGATGAAGGATATGGTCGTCGGAGAAGCGGCCAAAATATCCAAGGGACAAAAATTGCCATGGGAACCGTTTGGTGACACCACAGTGCCTACATCCTTTGAGGTCGTGTTCATTTATCAAGGTGTTCGGTATGCTTACGGCTTTTCTTTTGATGCCAAGAAGATCTATACGGAGTATCTATACCATTGGCCGAACGGGCGCGAGGCACTGATTTTCTCAAGAGAAAACGGCGCATACGAATTCCGTGAGAATGTTAATGAGCAAATCACACTCAGTAACCGCACGCCGGATAATAAGCTGTATCTTGTTTCCTCAAATGACTGGAACTTGCCGCAAACGGAAAACGCCTACAAGTGGTTCTTGGAAAAGCTGACATTCTTGATGGAGGAAGCACCGGCTACTTCGGAAACGGTCGCGCAGATCGTCAGCGGCGATGAGAAGAAGGCTCGTATCCTGAAGGAACTGTTGCTTGCAGACCTCGGTATTTCCGATGTGACCGTCAAGAACATCTCCGGCAAGGCCCCGGTCATTACAACCACGCACCGAGTCATCGGTGCGGATGGCAGTGTGGAACACTTTCAGCTCCTTATGGATCAGGAGTCGTCCGGAACACAACGATTTTTCTCCCGTATCGGCGGCTGGCTGCAAGCGCTGGAGAACGGCGCACTGCTTGTCGTTGACGAGATCGAGGACAGTCTGCATCCGCTCCTGACAAAGCGGCTGATCGAGATGGTTCAGGACAATACGATCAACACAGAGGGAGCACAGCTTCTGTTTACGACGCATGATGCTATGCTGCTTGATCTTACCTTCTTCCGCAGAGATCAGATATGGTTTGCGGAAAAGGATGAGAAGTCCTGTGCGACTGAGTTGTATTCGCTGGCGTCCTTCTCTCCGAGAAAGGGTGAGAACATCCGCAAGGGGTATTTGCAAGGACGCTTTGGTGCGATTCCGTTTATCGGAGGTGACGGCTTATGGCAGGAATGAGAAAGGAATACGACCCCAATAAAGGCAGTCGCCGTAAGCGTAGACCTATCATTTATATCATCTGCGAGGGCAAGGAAACGGAAACCAAGTATTTTAAGCATTTCCGTTCTCGTAACTGCCTGGTAGACATTGTGCCGATTTCTTCTAAGATTCGATAGGGACGCCTTCCGTGGGCTTTCAGTGGTGTTAAGCGGGTTTGCCGCGGGATTTCCATACCCGTAGATACGCTCTGTTCCACTGTTTCCGCCCCGGTTTTTCTGTTCGTGGGTCACGGCGTGGGTCAACGGGAAATTCCCGTTTGCCAAGGTATACCAGCCATCCCACCATGAGAACCTCCCGCCCAGAAAGTCTGACCGTCCCGGTTTTGTCCCGGTTTGCAAAATGGTCTTGCAATCCACCTGTCGCCGTGCTATACTTCCATCGTAATTGAATAGAAAGTCTTCAGGGCAGGGTGTGATTCCCTACCGGTGGTACAGCCCACGAGCCGCAAGGCATGATTCGGTGAAACTCCGAAGCCGACAGTATAGTCTGGATGAAAGAAGATGGATGAATGCAGGAAAAGTGTTTCTTTTCTGTGTCTTTTTGAGATATCTGCTCTGGATTGTTTTTGAACATTCCGGAGCTTTTCTTATTTTGGCACAGGGAGTCTTTTGGTGTGTGTTTCTGATGCTCTGAGCGATTCTGTTCGGAGCATTTTTTATTTTGTATTTTTGAAATCTGTCTGGAGGGATTCTATGAAGGATTCAGAATATATGGAGCTTGCACTCATGCTTGCGAAAAATGGGCTCGGATGGACGGCACCAAACCCGATGGTAGGGGCAGTGCTTGTGAAGGATGGTGAAATCATCGGTCAGGGGTGGCATGAAAAATGCGGTGAGCCGCATGCAGAGCGAAACGCATTGGCAAATTGCAAAAAATCGCCGCAGGGCGCAACGCTTTATGTCACATTAGAGCCTTGCTGCCATCAGGGCAGACAGCCGCCTTGTGTGGATGCCATTCTGGAGGCAGGCATTCGGCGC
>ENA-OPCD01001843-OPCD01001843.1-human-gut-metagenome-genome-assembly--contig:-NODE-1843-length-15681-cov-1.839050_pt1 | contig 15681 bp, 12 predicted proteins | sample MGYA00241560_ERZ501471 | MGnify/ENA primary metagenome ERZ501471 (study PRJEB25962, sample SAMEA2042578) | human gut metagenome | biome: human gut; feature: human-associated habitat; material: faeces...
GGTAATCGAGAATATCCGTATGGCATTTGCCGACGTGCTTGCTAAAGTTGAGCGCTTCAATGCCATCGGTGCGGAAATGGCCGATCCTGATGCCGATTTCGATGCTCTGATGGAAGAAATGGGCGCGCTTCAAAACGATATCGATGCTGCAAACGGATGGGATCTGGACAGTCAGCTTTCCCAGGCAATGGATGCTCTGCAGTGCCCCGACCCCGATGCTCCTGTAAAGGTGCTTTCCGGTGGCGAGCGCCGTCGCGTTGCGCTGTGCAAGCTTCTGCTTGAAGCGCCTGACCTGCTTCTTTTGGACGAGCCTACCAACCACTTGGATGCCGAATCGGTACTGTGGTTGGAGCAATTCCTTCATCGTTATCCTGGTGCGGTGCTTGCGGTAACGCACGATCGCTACTTCCTCGACAACGTCGCTGAATGGATCTGCGAAGTTGATCGCGGTCATCTGTATCCCTACAAGGGCAATTACTCTACCTACCTGGAAACCAAGGCTGCCCGCCTGGAATCACAGGGTCAGCAGCAGGCTAAGCTGGCAAAGCGTATGAAGAACGAGTTGGAATGGGTTCGTTCCAGCCCGAAGGCGCGCCAGGCAAAGAACAAGGCCCGTCTGGCTCGCTACGAGGAGATGGAGGCCGAGGCCCGCGCAAGCCAGAAGCTCGACTGGACCGATATCCGCATCCCTGTGGGCCCGCGTCTGGGCAACAAGGTGCTCGAGGCCCATCACCTGCACAAGGAGTTCGACGGTCGCGTGCTCATCGATGACCTTTCGTTCACCCTGCCGCGCAACGGCATCGTGGGTGTTATCGGCCCCAATGGCGTTGGCAAGTCAACCCTGTTCAAGATGATTGTGGGCAAAGAGCCGGTTTCTGGCGGCACGCTTGAGCTGGGCGAAACCGTTCAGATTTCCTACGTTGACCAGAATCGTGAAGGCCTTGACCCGAAAAAGACGCTTTGGGAAGTGGTTTCCGACGGGTTGGATTATATCCGTGTAGGTGAAACCGAGATTCCCAGCCGTGCATATGTGGCGAACTTCGGCTTTAAGGGCTCTGACCAGCAAAAGCCCTCTGGCGTTCTTTCTGGTGGTGAGCGCAATCGTCTGAACCTCGCTCTTACGCTGAAGCAGGGGGGCAACCTGCTCCTGCTCGACGAGCCCACGAACGACCTGGACGTAGAAACGCTCGAAAGTCTCGAAGAAGCGTTGCTGGCGTTCCCCGGCTGCGCAGTAATAACCAGCCATGATCGTATGTTCCTTGATCGCATTGCCACGCATATTCTTGCGTGGGAGGGCACCGATGAAAACCCCGGCAATTGGCATTGGTTCGAAGGCAACTTCGATTCTTATCAGAAGAACAAGATCGAACGCCTGGGCGAAGAAGCTGCAAAACCCCATCGCCTGCATCGCAAGCTTACGCGCGATTAGTGTTCAGCGGATAGTTTTTTGACCGTTCGAAAACAGAGGCAGCCTCTTTCGGGGCTGCCTCTTTATATTGGCTGGAACTCCCGAGGCTGTTTTGGTTTGGTGCTGAGCGAAAGCAAAGCCCAACGGTGCAGTAGCGACAATCGAAAAGTTTGAAGATGTTAATAAACAAAAAGGCAACCTCGAAAGAGGTTGCCTTTTTGTTTATTAGCTTGCTGGGATTGAAGAAAGTGAAACTTACTTGGCCTTGCCCTGGTTTGCTACGGCGTTGATTTTTGCGTTGATGGTTTCTTCGTCGCCAACGTATTTCTTGTCAAGAACGTTGAAATCCTGGTCAAAGGTGTAAACCAGCGGTACACCCGTAGGAATGTTTACGCCTACGATTTCATCGTCGGAAAGCTTGTCGAACTGCTTTACCAGGGCACGCAGAGAATTGCCGTGAGCAACGATGAGCACGCGCTTGCCGGCGCGCATCTGGGGTTCGATTTCCTCTTCGAAGTAAGGCCATGCGCGAGCGATGGTGTCCTTCAGGCATTCTGCCAGGGGCATTTCGTCAGCGGGAGCGTTGCGGTAAGGAGCCATAAGGCGAGGATTGCGCTCGTCGGCTTCCTCTAATGCGGGAGGACGTACGTCGAAGCTGCGGCGCCAGATTTTAACCTGGTCTTCGCCGTATTTTGCAGCGGTTTCAGCCTTATTCAGACCCTGAAGAGCACCGTAGTGACGCTCGTTCAGACGCCACGTCTTGTTGACGGGCAGCCATTCGCGATCCATTGCCTGAAGAATGTGGTTCAGCGTGTGGATAGCGCGCTTGAGGTACGAGGTGTAGCACACATCGAAGTCAAAGCCAGCTTCAGCAAGGGCGCGGCCGCCATCGGATGCTTCTTTGCGGCCCGTATCGGTAAGGTCGACGTCCATCCAGCCGGTGAAAAGGTTCAGCTTGTTCCATTCGCTTTCGCCGTGGCGGACCAAGACGAGTTGCATGGTCGAATCAGTCATGATTCCTTCTCTTTCTCGTAGTAAGCGGGTTGCCCCGAGTTTATTCATAATGCGCGTTATGCGCTAAGCAAAGAGAGCTGAGAACACAGGCGCAACATATTCAGTATGACGTTTCGACGAACGTGTGGGGCACTGGTCGGGGAGCGTTACCGTGCTTTCGTTGGACGGTGCATTTGAGCTGGATGTGTCGCTTCTCTGTCCCCTGTGCTGTACACGCAGCGTGGCGATGGGTTGGTATGATGGAACGAAAAGAATCTGCGCTTTAAGGAGCTTACGCATGAACGAAATAAAATGCCCACACTGCGGAAAGGTATTCCAGGTCGACGAGCGCGGTTTTGCCGATATTTTACGTCAGGTACGCACTGCTGAATTCGATAAGGAAATAGCCCAGCGAGAAGGCATGCTGCAAGAGCAGAATGCCCAGGCGGTAAAGCTCGCCGTTGCTAAGGCCCAACAGGATGCTCAGGCGGAAACTGCCCAGCGCGATGCTCGTATCGCTGAGCTGGAAACACGCCTTGCTGCCGAAAAGCGCGAACGCGAACAGGCCGAAAAGTCATCTCAGCTTGAACATGCCAACGAACTTGAAGCGGCGCTTGCGAAGAAACAAGCCGAAATTGTCCAGCTGCAGGCGGATGTGAAAAAGCTATCGGCCGACCACGATGCGCAAAATCGCATTGCCAAGGCAGAGCATGAGCGCTTGCTCTCTGACGCAACCGCGCAGCGCGATGCGGAAATTGCGGCATTGCGCCAGCAGATTTCCTCCCAGGAAAGCGCCTTCAAGCAGCAGCTTGAATCGCAGGTTCAGCAGTACTCCCAGAAGATTGCCGCCGATAAAGCGGAAAGTGCTCGTGTGGCCGCCGAGGAATCGGCAAAGCTCCAGCAAACCATTGTTGCGCAGAAGCAGCAGTTGGAATCGCAAACTCAGCAGTTCAAAGCCGAAAAAGAACTTGCAGTAAGCGAAGCCCGTGCCGCAGTTGAGCGTCAACGCGACGAGCTGGCTGCCCAGGTTAAGCTCCAGGAAGCCCAAGCGGCTCAGGAGCGGGCTGCCTTGCGTGAGAAGATGACCAACGAGCTTGCTGCAAAAGACGAGCTCATCAAGTACAAGGACGAAGAAATTGCTCGCGTTAAGGAAATGAAGGCGCGCCTTTCCACCAAGATGGTTGGTGAATCGCTTGAACGTCATTGCGAGACCGAATTCAACAAAATCCGTGCTACGGCGTTCCCACATGCGTATTTCGAAAAAGACAACGATGTGGTCGATGGCACCAAAGGCGATTTTGTCTTCCGCGAAACCGAGCCCGCAACGGGCGAAGAAGTGGTTTCCATCATGTTCGAGATGAAGAACGAAAACGACGAAACGCGCACCAAGCACAAGAATGAGGATTTCTTCGCCAAGCTCGACTCCGACCGCAAGAAGAAGGGCTGCGAGTATGCGGTTCTATGCACCATGCTTGAACCCGAAAACGAGCTCTATAACGAAGGCATTGTTGACGTGAGCTACCGATATGAAAAGATGTACGTTATCCGTCCGCAATTTTTCATACCCATCATTTCCATTTTGCGCAACGCTGCGCTGTCTGCCCTGCAGTACAAAACCGAGCTTGCTGAAGTGCGCAATCAGAATATCGACATCACGAACTTCGAAAACTCGATGGAAGATTTCAAAACAAAGTTTGCGCGCAATTACGACCTTGCTAGCCGTAAGTTCCAGACGGCTATAGATGAAATCGATAAGACCATTGACCATCTGCAGAAAACAAAAGAGGCACTGCTGGGTAGCGAGAGGAACCTACGCCTGGCAAACGACAAGGCGCAAGACCTTACCATTAAAAAGCTTACGCGTAAGAACCCTACGATGAAGGCGAAGTTTGCTGCGCTGAAGGAAGGGGAAAACGCCCTGCCTGAGGCTGCCGATCAAGAGGATTAGAAAACCAGCACACGCTTCTTCCGTTTTGTAAATCTTTCCCGAATAGCTTGAAAGGGGAAAGCGACAGGGCTCGCTTCGGCTTAGAATGGCTTCGTTTTGTTTAAGAGCGGAATTTCAGGAGCGCTTGGTGACCCACAAAATGACAGGTAAGCAATGGCTCGCCCTCGCAGGCATCGCTGTTGCAGCGTTTGTGTTCAATTCTTCGGAATTCATGCCAGTTGGCTTGCTTACCGATATCGGAAAGACGTTTGGAACCAACGAGGCTACGACGGGCATGTTGGTTTCGGTATATGCGTGGGCGGTAATGCTTCTTTCCGTGCCATTGATGATTATCGCAACGCGCCTGGACTTTCGCAGGCTTCTCTTGGTGGTTATCGTGGTGTTCCTGGTTGGGCAGGTTCTTACGTCGTTGTCGACAAGCTACTGGATGCTCATGGCGGCGCGCATGGTAGTTGCTTGCGCGCATTCGGTATTTTGGGCTATTGCCGCGCCTATTGCGGTGCGTTTGGTGCCGAAAAACAAGCGCGCTCTTGCTCTGAGCGTTGTCGAGACGGGCACTGCTGTTGCGGCTATTGTTGGCTTGCCATTGGGCCGAGCTATTGGCTTGGCGGTTGGATGGCGCCTGACGTTTGCCATTGTTGCGGTAATCTCTGCGCTTTTGCTGGTGTACCTGCTTATCACTTTGCCTTGGGTTCCTGGTGCAGAGCCCTTCAGCATTGGGCAGTTGCCGGGGTTGTTCCAAAACAAGGGCTTGGTGGCGCTGTTTATTCTTACGGCGTTGTATGCATGGGGCTACTACACAGGCTATAGCTACATCGAGCCATTCTTACTACAGGTGGCGGGGTTGGAAAACGACGTGGTCACCTTGGCCCTTTCCGTGTTTGGTGTTGCAAGCATCATCGGCAGTATATTGTGTTCAAAGCTGTATCCCCGTTTCCGTTTCTCGTTCTTTAGGGCTATCACCATCGGTGTGCCGGTAGCCTTGCTGCTGATGCATGCGGCGGCGGGTTTGGGCTTTGCGGCAATACTTGGCGTTGTTGTTCTGTGGGGCATAAGCGCGGCTTCGGTGAGCGTTGTGTACCAGGCGGAGATCATCAATGTTTCTTCCGATGAAGAGGAAACGGTTGCCATGGCGTTTTTCTCGGGCATCTTCAACTTCGGCATCGGCACTGGTGCGCTTTTGGGCGGTCAGGTGGTTAACACACTGGGCATCGCGAGCGTGTTTTATGCGGGCGGCATCATCGGCATGGTCTCTATTCTGTTCTGTTTGGTGGTGGCCGTTGGGCGCCTTAAGCGCTATTCCGTGAAATAGCCCGAAGCGCATGGTTTCCGCTTGGCGCTTTGAGGGGGAGCGTGGCGGCGCCCACAGGAGTCGTCACGCTGTGCAGTCCGCGCTGCCCGCTTGGCACCACGCTGTGCAGTGTGCGGTTGCCGTTCACGGAAGCCGCCGCGAAGCCGCTCGCGATGCTACGCTGGGTCCGCCCTGACCAAATCGTCATGCTGAAGCTGCTCCGAGAGTCCAGAAACAAAAATCTCGACTTTTTTGCAACTTTTTTGCGATTAGGGATTGTTCCGAGCTTTCCAACCAGGGATTGAGGTGCAAAAGCGCAGGTAAATCGGTTTCATGGCGGCCTGTTTTCGCTTTGTGGGGACGGAAGTGAGCCCCTAATCGCAAAAAAGTTGCAAAAACGCCTCAATTTTTGTTTTCACGATGAGTGGATTGCCCCAACGGATAGATATCGTAATGGGTGCTGGGTAGAGGAGCGGAAATCCAACGTCTGTTGGGTTTGATATGCGTTATGCATTTGGATAACGCTTTAATTTAACGATTGTTGTTCGGCTGGAACCTCTAGCGCGTGATTGTCGAGATTGGGGTCGTCCTAATTGGCGAATCGTATAAAACGGCGGCTAAGGGAATCCTTTTGCCGCCGCTGATGATCTTGCTTGTTTGGTCAATTTGTTGCTTATTGCGCGTTGTTTGCCACAAGTTGCTTGAGCGTATTCAGATCGTTATCGTCGGGATGGGCTAGCGCTTTGTCGAAATTTTCGATCATTGCATCGATGTTGGGCATGTGATCGGGCTGCTCTTTCATCTTCTCGTAGCGCTCCCGTACGGATTGGGGCATCTTGCCTTGGCACATGAATTCCCCGACAACGGTATTACTTGCATCGAGGGATTCCTTGGTTTTATCCAGGATGCGCTTGAAATAGGCTTCGCTGCCTCCGAATCCTGCGGTTCCGAACAGGAATATTTTCTTGTTTCGTAGCGTTTTCAAGAGACTTAAGGCGTTGTCGTCGGCAATGCCTTTGTTGGTCCAGAAGCCTACGTAGACCGTGTCCGACTCGGGCTCGTTTGCCGCACAATCGCCAAAATAGTCGCAGTACGCTGCGGGTAATGCTTTGCGGATAGCTTCAGCAAGCAGCTTGGTGTTTCCGGTGTTGCTGCTGAATAGAATTGAATAGCGTGATTGGGTCATAGTGTCCTGCTTTCTGCAGATAATGTTTGGCGAACATTGTAATCCCGTGATTGTTTCGTCGAAGGCGCGACTACAGCATTCCTTATAACTCGGTACAAATTTGCCCAACCCGCCGTTTGTGGATTAAAACCGACATATGTCGAAAATAGGATTGACAGGTACGACTGCCTATCTAGACTAAATAGTGACATATGTCAGAAAAGGAAGTGCTATGGCGGGACGAAAAGGAAGAACTCGGTTCGTGGGCATCGTGCCCGAATTCGTTGGATTCGTGCCTGATGGTATTCCTACAGGGGATACCGTGGAGCTTGCCTATGACGAACTTGAGGTAATACGACTTCTCGATTTAGAGAAAATGAGCCAGGAAGAAGCGGCGGCTCATATGGGTGTTTCGCGAACCACGGTAACGGGTATATACGAACGGGCTCGTTCGAAAGTTGCTGACAGTTTGGTGAACGGTAAGCGACTGTGCATTGAGGGCGGTAACGTTGCGTTTCCTCCATGTGGTAGCGCCGATTTTAAATTTGCAAGCAATCCCAAGAAGAAGGAGGCTCTTATGCGGGTTGCAGTAGCGTACGAAAATGGCGAAATTTTCCAACATTTTGGAAGGACTCAGGCATTCAAACTGTATGACATTGACGACGGCCGGGTCGTGGCAATGCAGGTAGTCGATACTCAAGGCTCTGGTCATGGGGCTTTGGCGGGCTTCCTTAAGGGAAATGATGTCGATGTTCTTCTGTGCGGCGGTATTGGTGGCGGCGCCCAAAGTGCGCTTGCAGCTCAAGGCATCGAACTGTATGGTGGACTGTCTGGATTGGCAGACGATGCCGTATCGTGCCTGCTGGCTGGTATTCTTGAAAAGAGCACCATGCCAGCTTGCGATCATCATGGGCATAGCCACGGGGAATGCCATCATGGTCACCAACATGCGCATGGGAAATGTCAGGGTCACGCACAGGCTCATGATGAGTGTCAGGGGCATGGCCACGAACATGGTGCATGTTGCCATGGCGGCCACAGCAATTAAAGCTCTTGCTCTAAGGAATGTGGGGCTGGCTGACGGAAATGTCGCCAGCCTTTTTTGTCTCCAGCATAGATAAGCTGATCGTCCACCTGGTTGGGAAGTTGGTAAGCTTATGCGAGGAAACAGAGTTCAGGTAGTGCAGGCCTGTGCGTTTCGACTCAGCGGGTATAAGCGATGTTGCGTTTGAGCAGGAGTGCAATAGTGGATTCGCACTGCCGAACTTGAAAAGGAGCCATACGGCGAAAACGCTGCGATATATCGGATAAGAGCGAAAGACTATGGATGGGGACAGTCAAATGAATGCTGAACAGGGGCCAACTAGCATAAAAGTAAGGGGAGCTCGGGTTCATAACCTGAAAAATGTTGATGTCGATATTCCTTTGGGCGGCATCGTTGGCATTGCGGGTGTATCCGGATCGGGAAAGAGCTCGTTGGCGCTGGGGGTTCTGTACGCTGAAGGTTCACGGCGCTATCTCGAATCGCTTTCCACGTACACCAGAAGAAGGATGACGCAGGCAGCTCGAGCTGATGTTGATGAGGTTCTCTATGTGCCGGCGGCGTTGGCTTTGCATCAAAGGCCTTCAGTTCCCGGTATTCGTTCCACCTTCGGCACAGGAACGGAACTGCTTAACAGTTTGAGGCTGATGTTCTCGCGCCTTTCCAGCCATCGTTGTCCCAACGGTCACTATGTAGAGCCCAGTATTAATGTTGCGGCAATGGATGGTGAACTGGTTTGCCCGGAATGCGGCGAGCATTTTTTCGCGCCTGGGGCAGAGGACCTTGCCTTCAATTCCGCGGGAGCTTGCAAGCATTGTGGAGGAACGGGAATGGTTCGAACCGTCGATCGATCGACGCTTATCCCCGATAAGAGCAAAACCATAGACGAAGGCGCTGTTGCGCCTTGGAATTCCCTTATGTGGTCGCTGATGACTGATGTCTGTCGGGAAATGGGCGTACGTACCGATATTCCTTTTTGCGAGCTTTCCGATAGGGAAAAGGAAATCGTTTATGACGGCCCGATGGAAAAACGTCATATCTTTTACGTCCCGAAAAACAAAGACAGCGCTTCGGCCGGCGAGCTGAACATGACTTACTACAGCGCAACTGCAACAGTGCTCAACGCCCTCAATAAGGTCAAGGACGACAAGGGCATGAAGCGCGTTGAGAAGTTTTTGAAAGAAGAGATATGTCCAGAATGCCGCGGTACAAGGCTTTCCGAAGAAGCTCGAGCACCACGATTGATGGGCATATCGTTAGCGGATGCCTGTCAAATGACATTGAAGGATTCCATAGCGTGGGTCAAGCGCGTACCCGATGCCCTACCGAACGAAATGCGCGCTATGGCTCAGAGTATCTGCGAGTCGTATGAGGAAGTTGCTGCTCGGCTAATGGAGTTAGGTCTTGGATACCTAACGCTTGATAGGGCTTCGTCCACGCTTTCTACAGGCGAACGTCAGCGCATGCAGTTGGCACGAGCAGTGCGCAATCGTACAACGGGCGTGCTGTATGTTCTTGACGAGCCCTCTATCGGATTACATCCTGCGAATATTGTCGGATTGAACGGCGTAATGCACGATCTTGTGCGGGACGGAAACTCCGTTTTGCTCGTAGACCATGACACTCAGATTCTCAAGGAATCGGACTGGCTTATCGAAATGGGTCCGGGTGCAGGTGCCGAAGGCGGAACGGTTATTGCCCAAGGCACCGTGAGGGGTATCGAAGGCAACCCGAATTCTGTAATCGGACCCTACCTATCTGGTGCGGCAGCGGTTGATGAATGCTTAAAACGGACTGCTGCCGATTCGGAAGACCTTATTCGCATGGAAACTGGTTCGATCCATACCGTAAAGCCGCTTTCGGTGCGCATACCCAAGCATCAGCTAACGGTAATTACGGGGGTTTCTGGCTCGGGCAAAACCACCATGGTGCTGGAGAGCCTTATTCCTGGTCTGGAGGCGCTTTGTTACGGTAAACCCATGCCAAGCCATGTTTCTTCCATCCAGGCGGAAGGCATCAGTCATGTGAAGCTGATCGACGCAACGCCCATCGGTGCTAACGTGCGTTCAACCGTTGCCACCTATGCCAATGTGCATGATGCATTGCGAAGGACGTATGCAAGAACGGCAGATGCTAAGGAGCTCGGTCTCAAAGCGGGCGATTTTTCCTACAACACAGGAAGCCTCAGGTGTCCCGTTTGCGATGGCACTGGAACCATATCGCTTGATGTTCAATTTCTTCCAGATGTTGATATTCCTTGTCCGGAATGTCGTGGGTCAAGATATCGAAAACAGGCAAATCAAGTTCGTTACAAAAACAAGCAGGGCGAGGAGCGTTCTTTGCCCGAGCTTATGAATATGGATGTAAACGAGGCGGTAGTCTTTTGCCAGGACCTCAATTCCGTACGGCCGAAACTTGAAACTCTTCGAGATTTGGGGCTGGGATATCTTACGCTTGGCGAAGAGACTCCCTCGCTATCTGGTGGTGAAGCGCAGCGGCTAAAACTGGCAAGTGAAATGGGCAGGGAACAGGCCGATTCGGTTTTCGTATTCGATGAGCCTACTATTGGCCTTCACCCTAGGGATGTCGAAACGTTGCTGCAGGTGTTCGATGCGTTGATTGCCAAGGGGGCAACGGTTGTCGTGATTGAGCATGACCTTGATGTCATTCGTTCCGCTGATTGCATTATTGACATGGGTCCTGGCGGCGGTGAAGAGGGTGGCAGAATTGTAGTCTGTGGCACGCAAGACGATGTGCGGAAATGCCCCGAAAGCGTTACAGGGAAGTTCATTTAGATGGAATGAAGGTGGGAATCGATAGCTGCTTCAAAAGTAGTTTTGGTCGGTTGAACAGATTTAAAACCATCAAGGCGTGCAACGAACGCGTTTGTTTGGCGGGTGCAAGTGCTGGTCTTGGCAGGTGAGATCGGTGAACATTCCAAAATGATGGCTCTGTTCTATGGTCGTAAAGATTGAACAGCGGTGTAGGAATTCTACGATCAAGCTTTTAAACGTAACAATTGGGTGATATTTTTTTTCCATTACTATCCTTTTGGAAGGGGGATGTGAGTGGTCGAAGAAAAACAGGAGAATCCGCTGCACGCAAAGGAAGAAGGGCGTGCAGAAGGTTCTTCGGAAGAAACCACTGGTAATGGCAGGTCGTTGGGAGTTTTCTCGTTCGAGGGCGATATTCCACTTACGCAGGCGGTTCCATTGGGCCTGCAGCATGTGCTGGCCATGTTTGTGGGCAACTTAACACCGCTGCTTATCGTGACGGGCGTTTGCGGTTTGGCCACCGCCGAATTCGCGGAAATTCAGTTGGCGCTGCTGCAGAACGCCATGCTGATTGCTGGCGTGGTAACGTTGGTTCAGTTGTTCGGCATCGGCCCTGTAGGCGGCAGAGTACCTATTATTATGGGCACGTCGTCTGGCTTCATCGGCGTGTTCAATTCCGTTGCCGCATCTATGGGCGGTGGTCTTGTTGCGTATGGCGCTATCATGGGTGCTTCGCTCATCGGTGGTTTGTTCGAAGCTGTTCTGGGCTTCTTTTTAAAGCCGCTTCGCAGATTCTTCCCGTCTATCGTCACGGGTACCGTTGTGCTTTCCATCGGCTTGAGCCTTATTAGTGTTGGCGTTAATGCTTTTGGCGGCGGTAACAGCGCGGTTGACTTTGGTTCTCTTGAAAACCTGTGTTTGGCGCTGGTTGTTTTGATCGTCATCTTGGCGGTTAAGCATGCCACCACGGGTTTTGTGAGCGCTTCTTCGATTTTAGCCGGCATTATTGTGGGTTATATCGTTGCGGGCATTATGGGCTTGGTTCTGCCAACTACGGGTGTTACCGCCGAAGGTGTTGAGTACACCAAAGCTTGGGTTCTGAATTGGGATAAAGTGGCTGAGGCGTCCTGGTTTGCCGTTCCGGCTTTGATGCCCGTTGCTCCTGTGTTTGATATGCGAGCTATTGCTCCTGTGCTGGTTATGTTCGTTGTTACGGCTGTTGAAACGGTTGGCGACATCTCGGGTGTAACCCAGGGCGGCATGGATCGCGAAGCAACCGACAAGGAGCTTTCCGGTGGCGTTGTTTGCGACGGCATCGGCTCAACATTCGCTGCTTTGTTCGGTGTTTTGCCCAATACGTCTTTCAGCCAGAATGTCGGCCTGGTTGCCATGACTAAGATGGTTAATCGCAAAGCTTTGGCGTGCGGCGCCCTCTTCTTGATTCTGTGTGGCTTGTGCCCGAAGCTGGCGGCAGTAATTTCGATCATGCCTCAGTCGGTTCTTGGCGGCGCTGCTGTTATCATGTTCGCCTCTATTGTGGTAAGTGGTATTCAGCTTATTACGCGTGATCCGCTCACCTCTCGTAATCTAAGCATCGTTTCGGTTGCTCTTGGATTGGGCTACGGCATTGGCGCTAATCCTGCCGTTCTGGCTGGTGCGCCCGAGATGGTAAGCCTTATCTTTGGTGGTTCCGGCATTGTTGCCGCAGCTGCGGTGGCCATCCTTTTGAATATCGTGCTCCCGAAGGATTCGGCTCTTCTTAAGAAAGATTCGGACAACTAGGTATTAGCTGTTCTGGTTTACTTTGCGCCCAGGTGGATAATTCATCCATCTGGGCGTTTTTTCGCGAATAACACGTTTGGTTTGGCGGAGAAGTCTCTGCACGGGTGTTCGTGGATGCCGTTCTGAGCGCGTGCCTGCTTGTTGTTAGGTGGGTGATCCTTAGAGTGTGCGGCCCTCGGTTGAGACCTGTCTTTGGTCGTGTCCGATTAGCGAGCGCAACTAAGTAAGACGGGGTTATTGTCCTGGTGCAATTTTGCGCCCGTTAGAGGCCTAGGTGCTTCTTCAAAAGGATCAGATCTGCAGGCGTATCAACATCGAAGAGTTCCCATCTGCTTGAAACCTTGATACATCTCACTAACTCTTTGTGCTGTTTGGCGACATAGCCGCCGCCTTTGCCGGATGGGAGCGTTCGCAGTTCGTCGAATGTCCAGGAGGGGAATAGCACGGGGGCGCCTGGCGCGCCTTTGAAGCTGGCGCGCCATATGAATTCAGGGGTGTTTTCTGCGGCGCATAAAAGGGCGGTAATAGAGCTTGGGCTGATAAGCGGTTGGTCTGCCTGGAAAAAGGTAACGGTGTCGCATTCGCCTATGGCGTCCATGCCCAAACGGACCGTATCATTCCGATGCGGCTTGTTGTGCAGTGCCACTGCAACATCTAGTTCGTGGCACAGCTTGGTCACATCGTTATGGCGAGTAACCACCACACGTTGTTCGAAGCGGCTTTCAGTTGCCTGAATTACGTATTGAATAAGCGGTATGCCGTTTAGCTTGGCCATAAGCTTATTGCCCCCAAATCGAGTGCCCATACCCGATGCCATGATGATGCATCCGTGCTTCATTGTTGTTTGCTTGGCAAGGTATGGCATGGCGATAGTTCCCTTTGCGAATTCGGTGGTTGGATTTGCCCTCTAAGCGGATAGCTATCGGTTCAAAGTATAATAAGAATAACTATGTAAAGTTCTAGTAATGGGGTGAGTGTCATTATCACCTTCCAGAAATATGTGCGTCCACAGAGCTTGGAAGAGGCCTGGGAGTTGAACCAGAAAAAGCGCCATCGCATCGTTGCTGGCATGATGTGGCTAAAAATGGGGAAGCACTCTTTCGGTACTGCTATCGACTTGTGCGATTTGGGCTTGGACGAAATAGAGGAAACCGAAAACGAGTTCCGCATTGGCGCTATGGTTACTTTGCGGCAAATGGAAAAGCACCTTGGTCTAGCCGCTTATTCTTGCGGTGCGGTTGAAGCTGCGTTCAAGGATATTGTGGGCGTGCAGTTCCGCAATGGCGCCACATTGGGCGGAAGCTTATGGCGCCGCATGGGCTTCTCTGACATCGTTGCACTTTTTATGGCCATGGACAGCTACGTTGAGCTTTTCGAGGGCGGCATAGTCCCCCTGGAAGAATTCGTGGGCATGAAGTACGACAAGGATCTTCTGGTGCGGCTCATTGTGAAAAAGCAGCCTGGCGCATTTGCCTATCAGGCGGTACGTAAACAGCGCACTGATTTGCCTTCGCTCAACTGTGCTGCGGCGAAGTTGGGCGATGAATATCGCGTGGTAGTGGGGTCGCGTCCTGCGCGCGCCATGATTCTTCGCGACGATCAGTGCATCTTGGCTAACGGTATTACGGAAGAAAGTGCTGCCTCTTTTGCTGAGTATGCTGCGAACACCGTTCCTGTGTCGGGAAACATGTGGGGTAGCGCCGAGTATCGTAAGGCGTTGGTCCCAGTGCTTACACGCCGCACCCTAATGGCTTTGGGGGAGGTGTTGTAATGGAAATCAAAATCAAATTGAATGGAAAGATGGTTTCCGACGATATCCCAGCTGATATGCTTTTGATTGATTTCGTCCGCGCTCATAACTGTTTCAGCGTTAAGCGTGGGTGCGAAACGTCGAGCTGCGGTTTGTGCACAGTGCTGCTTGACGACCAGCCTGTTTTGTCTTGCTCAATGCTGGCCGCTCGTGCGGATGGCCATAGTGTGTATACCTTGGAGGGATTGCAGGAAGAGGCTTCTGAGTTTGTGGGTTACATTGCCGACCAAGGCGCCGAGCAGTGTGGCTTTTGCAACCCTGGCTTTGTGATGAACACCATTGCTTTGCTTCGCGAAAACCCCGATCCCACGGATGAGGAAATCCTGGCATACCTTAGCGGAAATCTGTGTCGTTGCTCGGGTTACGTGGGCCAGCAACGCGGTATTCGCAACTTCTTGAACAGCAGGAAATCGCAGGAGGCTGAACGTGAATAGACCCGAATACCAATCTGTGGGCAAGTCCGTTCGAAAAAAGGACTCGCTGCAGTTGTTGCTGGGCAAGCCTGTTTACACCGACGATATTGCCCCCGATGCGTTGGTGGTGAAACTGCTTCGAAGCCCTCACGCCAATGCCATTGTTGAAACCATCGATGTCTCAAAGGCCAAGAAGCTTCCTGGTGTTGTGGATGTGTACACGTGGGAAGATGTGCCTAACGAGCGTTTTTCAAACGCGGGTCAAACGTACCCTGAAACCAGCCCGTATGACCGCCTAATTATCGACCGTCATGTGCGGTTTGTGGGTGACGTGGTTGCTATCGTTGCCGCCGAAACTGAAGAAGCCGCCGAAAAGGCCCTTGGGCGCATTAAGGTTACGTATAACGTGCTGGAACCGGTGTTGGATTTCCGCGCAGCCAAAGACAACCCTGTGCTGGTGCACCCCGAAGACAACTGGCATATGCTGTGCGACCTGGGTGGAGACAACGCTCGCAACTTGGTAGGTGGCACCGCCGATGCCGATGGCGACGTGGAGGCGGTGCTTGCAGATTGCGATATTGTACTGGAGCGTACCTACCATACGAAAGCCTACAACCAGGCCATGATGGAAACGTTCCGTACCTTTACTCAGCTTGATCGCTATGGCCGTTTGCATGTTATTTCCTCTACGCAGATCGTATTTCATGTACGTCGTATTCTGTCCAATGCATTGGGTATTCCGAAAAGCCGCATTCGCGTAGAAAAGCCGCGTATCGGTGGCGGCTTTGGCGCAAAGCAGACTGCGGTCTGTGAGGTGTATCCTGCGTTTGTCACCATGAAAACCGGACGCCCTGCAATGTGTATTTTTTCGCGCAAGGAAGCGCAGACCTGTGGCTCTCCGCGCCACGAAATGGAAATCTCTGTGCGTTTGGGCGCCAACAACGATGGGCGCATTCGCGCACTGGCTGTTAACACGCTTTCTAATTCAGGTGCGTATGGCGAACATGGCTGGGCCACGGTTGGCTTAACCGGCCACAAATCTATTCCGCTGTATA
>ENA-OPCD01001855-OPCD01001855.1-human-gut-metagenome-genome-assembly--contig:-NODE-1855-length-15632-cov-3.163639_pt1 | contig 15632 bp, 17 predicted proteins | sample MGYA00241560_ERZ501471 | MGnify/ENA primary metagenome ERZ501471 (study PRJEB25962, sample SAMEA2042578) | human gut metagenome | biome: human gut; feature: human-associated habitat; material: faeces...
TCCGACAACTTCGCAATTATGGGACTGCGTCTCTTCTGTGAGTATTTGGATGCTATTGCATATATTTCTGTAGGAGAATCTGATACACAGGCTCTTGGTACACTGAATGTAACATCGGAAGCTGGCTCAGAAACAGGAAAGACAAAATTGACTGTAAAAGAGCAGTTGATGTCAATGAAAAACTGCTGGAAGTACAAAGATGCTGTAGTCGCAACTCCAGTAACTTTCGGTATGGACGTTAAGAATTGGTCTAAGTGGGATGGTGAGTCAGAGATTTCCTCAACAGCAGCTCACCACGTCACCTTGGTTGAATGTGATCAGAATTACAAAGCTGTTCGTTCTGGTGATGTAGCTGTAACTGTTAATGCGGGAGCCTAGGAGGTAAAAATGTATAAAGTAATTGTGTATTTTACAGATTTACATGATAACGATCATGAATACCACGAGGGAGATATTTTCCCTCGTGAAGGTATAAAAGTGGCAGATGAACGATTGGCAGAACTTTCCGGAAGCGATAATAAACGCGGAATTCCATTGATTGAAAAGGTGGAAGAAGAGCAAGAAAGGAAACCGGGGAAACAACCTGGAAAGAAAAAGGAAGAAGCAGCATCTGAGGAGTAGGTGATCTGATGTTAGATGATATAAAAGAACTTCTTGGAATATCGAAAGAGGATACACCCCAGGATAATAAGTTGATGCTCTTGCTCAATGCGACAAAAAACCGATTAAAGGTGCGGCTGGGTGGAGCAGAGCCACCCGAAGCACTGAGCTATATCATTGTTGATGTTGTGATTAAGCGGTTCAACCGGATTGGTTCTGAGGGACTTGCTTCACATACTGTGGAAGGTGAGAGCCAGGTGTTTGCGGAAGATGATTTCGCAGAGTATGAGGATGATATCCAAGCATACTTGGACAGTTTGGAGAACGCTACGAAAGGCAAGGTGAGATTCCTGTGAGATATGATACACCAATTTTTTTTCAGATGGTTGTTCCGGGAGAGTACGATAAAAAGACGGGAAATTATGTCGATAATCAGATTAAAGAAGTAATAAGGTATGCTTCGGTTATGGATACTGGGGTAGAGACAATGAAACTGGTGTATGGAAGTATCCAACAGGGAAGTCTAACAATTCAGTTACAGAACCAGTATGAAAAGCCATTTGACCAGATTCGTGTTGGAAAGAAGATTTATCAGGTGGACAGCCGGAGAGACTTGAGGACAAAGCAGACTTTTGTAGTGTCGGAGGTACAGTGATGGGAATTAAGATTACTGGCATGGAAGAATTGCAGAAGAAACTGAAACGCTGCGAGAAACTGGAAGCTGTAAAAACTGTTGTTAAAAAGAATGGCAGTGAATTACAGGCGAAGGCGCAGGAAAAAGCACCGGTTGATACTGGACATTTGAAAAGAAGTATTGGACTGGATATTACGGATGAAGGTCTGACTGCGGAAATTGAGCCTACAGCAGATTACGCAGCATATGTGGAGTATGGAACCAGATTCATGAACGCTCAGCCATATATGAAGCCGGCGTACAATGCGCAGAAAGGGAAGTTCAAGTCTGATTTACGAAAACTTGTGAGGTGATGCTATGGATCCACAGCAGGAGTTATTCAGTGAGTTTTTAGTATCACTGAGAGAAAAGTATAAGGATACGGGTATTGGTGTGTATGATACGTTGTTACCGCCAGATGATACACCGTATCCTTTCATATATCTTGCAGATAGTCAGCAGAATGACCAGAATACAAAGTCTGAGACCATTGGGAGAGTCAGTCAGACATTTCATGTGTGGCATGACAATCCAAGACAGAGAGGGACGGTATCAGGCATTCTAGCAGAGATTAAAGCAATGTGCAGGATATTAGAACATACGGAGAATTATGCCTGGCAAATCAGGAATGTGAGCCAGCAGATTCTCCCAGACACAACGACAAAACAACCACTTCTTCACGGTGTTTTAGAAGTGGAATTTCAATTTAGTTAGGAGGATGAAAATGAAGTTTAGCAAATTACAATTATTTGCAGAGGCGGTAGCTGGTAAGAAAGTTATTTACCTGTACCGTATTATGAGCAAGTCAGCATCAAATGATGCAGTAGGACTTGCATTTACAACTGAGAATGAACGTACTAAGTCAAAAGATGCTGATACGACAGCAACAAAAGACGGAACAGTGCGTACTCCGGGAACTTCGGAGGTCGAAATCACAGCTTCCAGTCTCTTGAAAAAGGGAGATAAATTCATTGACGAATTGGAAGATGCTTTGGACGATGATGAGATTTTGGAAATCTGGGAAGTGAACCTGGAGGAAGAAGGTACTGACACGAACAAAGGAAAGTACAAATCAAAATACTTCCAGGGATATCTTACGGAGCTTGACCAGACATCAAGTGCAGAGGATAATGTAGAGATTTCTCTCACATTCGGGATCAATGGAAATGGTGTGAGCGGTTATGCGACCGTGTCAGCGGAGCAGAAAGAAATTGCCACATATGTATTTGCGGATACACAGAAAACAGGAGCGTAGGGAGCCTAGATAACAGGCTCTCTTTTTCGTGTGCGACATCGCATCAGAAGGGAGATAAAGAAATATGATGGAACTTACAATTAACGGAGCAGTGTATCAGTTTAAATTCGGAATGGGATTCTTAAGAGAAGCAAATAAGCTTACCGTAGTTCCGGTTCAGGGAATGCCGGGAACCACAAAAGAAATAGGAGCAAGGTATCTGATCGCTAGTGTTGTGGTTGACCAGGAACCGAATGCACTGGTAGATCTGTTAGATTTGGCAAATAAGGGAGAGAATCCAAGAGTAACAAAGGCAATGTTAGATTCTTACATTGATTCGGAAGAGGTAGACATCGATGAACTCATGGAGAAAACAAAAGATTTTTTATCGAAAGCAAATGCTACCAAGAAAGCAGTGAAAGAGATCTTGAAAGAGTACGAAGAACAGATGGCGAAGAAGAAGGCTCAGGAGCTGTAGAAGAAGACCTATATAAAACCGTAGCAAGGAATTGCTTTCGGTATTTTGGCTTCACGTCATTTAAACAGGTGGATCAGCTGACATTGGCAGAATATGAACTTATGATGGAGGCTTTAGAGCTTCGGATGCTTGACGAGAGTTTACATGAACATCGTCAGGCATTTTTGAATTTTGCGGTAAAGGCAGAAAAGAAAGCCGGTAAAGGCAAGACCAAACCAGTTTACAAGAGATTCCGGCAGTTCTTTGATTTCGATAAAGAACTGAAAAAAATGAAGAATCGAAGGAAACCATCCAGATTCGCTGGAATAAGCAAACTGCTGGATAGAGAGGAGTGAGAACATGGCAGAATCGTATAGTGTAAAAGCAATATTATCAGCGCAGGACAAGAATTTTTCATCTATTATGAAATCCTGTCAAGGATATGCAAATAACTTGAAAACTACTCTCACTGGAGGTCTTGGATTTGGCGCAATGGCAGCAATTGGTGGAAAGGCAATGTCATTGATCACGAATTCTGTCAGTGATTTATCAAAAGAGACGATAGAGACTTCAGATTCCATGTATAAATTACAGGCTGCTATGCGTTTTAGTGGATATGCAGAGGACGAAATTCAGAGAATCGCTGGTGCAACAGGCACATTAAAAACATATGCAGATAAAACCGTGTTCTCCCTGCAGGATGTTATGAGTACATTCGGCGCATTTTCGGCAAATGGAATCAAAGACGCAGACAAGTTGACGGAAGCAGTCGGTAATGCAGTTGCTGTATTTGGTGGAGGTGCAAAGGAATATTCCTCGGTAGCACTTGCGATTTCACAGGCAATGGCGGCAGGGGCGTTACATGCGCAGGACTGGAACCAGATTATTAATGCCAGTCCGCAGCTTGCTGGAGGCTTGCGGAAAGAGTTGATTAAGCTGAATCCAACATTAGGGAACGACTTCAAAGGAGCAATGGAAAAGGGTGCAATTACCGCAGACATGCTCGGACAGGCTATCAATAACATTGGTATGACTGACATGGCGAAAGAAGCAGCCACATCCGTAACAACATTTGAAGGAGCTATGAGTAACTTAGAGGCATCTGCAGTAAGCGGAATGATGAAGCTTTATGATACTTTCGCAAAGCCAAAGGTGATTGATGCCATTAATGGATTAACCGGAAAAGTCGAAGCGGGATTTGATTGGATGTCTGCTAATATTCCAAAAGCAATTCAAATAATATCTCCTTACTGGAATGTATTCAAAACAGATGTCATTGATGTAGGAAGAGCGTTTGGAGATGCTGCAGGATCGATCATTGGTGAGGTTCAGAATCTTACAGGAGCCTTCGGGAAGAAGGAAAGTGTAGACAACTTTTCGGAAAGCATGGGAACTGCAACGAATGCTCTTACTACTTTTGCAGGATTCTTGAAAGAACATGATAAGGAAATAGCAAAAGCAATTACGATATTACCGAAACTATATGTGGCTTATAAGGGATTTAAAATTGCCAGTGCGGTTGCACCATTTGTAGGTGCATTTACAGGAGCAGTAGGTGGATTGGCAAAAGCTGGTCTTGGGAAAATAGCACCTAATTTATTTAAAGTCTCGAAAGGGCAGGAAGCAGTTGGAAAATCCAGTGGTGGAAGTGCAAAGAAAATGGTAGCATCTGCGAAAGCATTTGCGTTGATGGGAGTAGGAGTACTAGCAATTGGAGCCGGCTTCTATCTTTTGGCTCAATCAGCGGTTGCGGTAGCGAATGCAGGACCGACGGCTATTGTGGTTTTAGCTGGTTTAGTAGGAGTGGTCACAGCGTTAAGTGTTGGTATGGTCAAAATGCTTTCTTCTATGTCTGGAGGAACGAAGAAATTGACAGCAATGACTCCGGCACTTCTTGCTTTAGGTGCAAGTATCCTGATGATCAGTGCAGGATTTGCAATATTGGCATATTCAGCAGTACAAATTGCTCAGGCGGGACCGTTGGCTGCGGGAGTAATGCTTGGAATGGTCGTGGCGTTGGGTGCGCTGTTGGTTGTAGCAAAAAATGTAGCACCGGCGTTGTCTGCCGGAGCTGTGGGTTTTATAGCTTTTGGAGCAGCGGTAATACTTGCAGGAGTGGGAATGACGATTTTGACATCAGCAGCTATTAACCTGGCAAACGCAGGACCACTTGCAATTGCGTGTATGGTTGGTATGGTGGCAGCGGTCGCACTTTTGGCAGTTGGAGCAGCTGCTTTGGGACCGGCGCTTACAGCTGGATCCGTGGGAATGATTGCGTTTGGTGTTGCGGTAGTGCTTGTCGCGACTGGGGTATTGATTGCCAGTGCAGCATTAGCTGTCATGGCAGGTGTACTTCCGACGATTGTAATTTATGGACAACAGGGAGCTTCCTGTATCGCAATGCTTGGTGCAGGAATGCTGGTGCTTGGAGCTGGTACATTGGTAGCCAGTGCGGCATTTATAGCGCTTGGAGTCAGTTTGGCGGTTGCAGCAGCTGGATTGACACTTTTAGGAGTATCTGTTGTTGTGGTATCGGCCGGAATACTTGTATTTGGTGCAGCTATGGCAACAGGTGCAGCCGGGACTGTCGCAATGGCGGTAGCATTGAAAGCTGTGAATTCCAGCATGAAATCTATAGCAAGCAATGCAAAATCAGCGAATAGTTCACTGAGTAGCATGAGAAAATCGGTTGATGTTGTAAACGCTGGATTAGATGCAGTTGGTTCAAAAGCAAAGTCAGCCATGAGTTCGCTTAAGAGTGCACTTAGCAGTGGAGCAAGTAGTGCGACATCATCCGGACAAGCAATTGGAAACAACTTCAACGATGGCGTATCTAATGGAATGAGACGTTCGGTATCAACTGCAAGGTCAATGTCGGTGCTAGTAATATCTGCAATGAGGTCTTCTGGACAAGGAGCGTATACTTGCGGAGTGTATATTGGTGCTGGGCTTGCAAATGGTATGGCAAGTCAGTTAGGACATGTCAGATCAGTGGCAACGCAACTTGCAGCAGCTGCAGAAGCAGCAATCCGAGCAAAAGCACAGATTCATAGTCCATCCAGAGTATCGGATAAGCTTGGTAGTTATTTCGGTATTGGGTGGGTTAATGCAATACTGGGAAAAGTTAAGCTTGCGAGAAAAGCGGCAGCACAACTGGTGCAAATACCAGAGTTGGCGACCATACCGGATATTGGTATGAACATCCGGACAGATATTAATGATTTGGATGACAATTATGAGTATACCAGAAATGGAACTTATACCATTTATGTTCCGGTTGAAATTGATGGAAAACAGGTCGCAAAAGCATCAGCGGTTTATACACAGGAGGAGCTTGATAAGCTTGATAAGCAGAATAGAAGGAAGAGCGGAGTTAGATAGGGAGGCAAGATATGTATAAATTCATAGACACGACAGAGAGTCAGGATAACACAGAGTTGCCTTCCGAGGCACTCTGCATTAATGGAATATACATCGAAAATGAAATTGAGGGCTATAGGACCTTAAGCGTGGAAGGGCGCGAACTGTTAGAATCTGAAGTTAGCAATATTCAGATTGGGAATCAGGATGGCAGACGCTATAAGCAGAAGAGGGATGAATCTCGGACAATTCAAGTGAATTATCAGATGCTCAGCAACAGCACGGAAGATTTCCGAGAAAAATTCAATAAGCTATGTTCTCTGATCAGTGTAGAACAAGCAGAGCTGGTTTTTCGAGATGAGCAGGATAAATATTTTATCGGCACAAAAGAAAGTGTTGGAGACGTAGATCCCGGAAGACTGAATGTTGTAGGCAGCTTTTCGTTCATATGTACAGACCCGTACAAATACAAAACAACGGAAAAGACGGCAACAAATAATGGAACGGCTACGGAAATCACACTGAAAAATGAAGGGACAAAAGCAGTTCCAATTAATGTCACAGCACTCATGAAGTCTGAGAATGGATATCTTGGACTGACTCTGGACGATCGATTCTATCAGATCGGGCATCCAGAAGAGGTGGATGGTGTGAGTTATGAGGCGTCCGAGCGGTTATTTGATGACCACTTATACAGGGACTGTGGCTGGGCGCTTAACCAGGGAATCACGCCGCCGGTCACGCCGGAGAGACTGCAGTCTGGCACAATAACTTATGTCAAGGAGTCTGGAACAGAAGGATACGCGAAAGTTTCCAATTATAAGACTGGCGACAGCTGGCATGGGGCAGCATTGACTAAGACGGTGCCGGCGGACGCAAACGGCGAATACCCGGAGAACTGGCGTTGTGACTGGCGTTTTGATTTCAACACAGTTGGGGCTGAATCTGATGCAGGAAAGCAGGTCGGACACAATTCTGTAACATTCTCGGATGCAGATGACAACATCATCGTGTCTGTGGTGTTTGAAGACAACAATGCGTCTCTTGAAAGGTCAGATATGGCAATCTATATTGGTCAGAAGCGCGTTTGGGATACCAAAAACACTACGAAGTTCTATGTGACGGGACGCGAAGGTGATGGTGCTTGCATGCGAGTAGAAAAGATTGGAGAGAACATTACGGTCAAATTCAGTTACGCCGGAATCAGCAAGACTTTCAAGGCAGAGGATTCTTCCGCGAAATTGAGAAAGATTACCTGGTACGGTGCCGGATACAAAACGAATCCGACGATCCGGAATAATCTGTTAAGAGCAATCAATGTGGTAAAGCATAATGTTCAGAAATATGATGATATTCCAAATTATTTCCAGCCGGATGATGAGATTTATTTGGATGGAAATTCAAACAAGCTATACATTAACGGAATCTTGGATTGGGATACCGTAGACATTGGAAGCCGACCGTTACTTCTTCCTCCAGGAGAACATACACTTGGCATTGTAACATCAACATTTTCGCAAATACCAGAAGTTACAATAACTTATAGAGAGAGGTGGTTATAGATGGAATGGTTTATCATCGGGCGTGACATGCATGTACTGTGCAATCCGTCCACAGATTCGCCGGACAGCTTGCGGATTGATGATAGCGGGGCTAATCAAGGACAGACGATTTCGCTTACGAATAATGTGGCAATCGGAACTTATGATTTTACGACATTTCCCGACCATGAAGATGTTAAATACATCACGGAAGGAAATTATATTGCATTCAAGGATAAGTACGGAAAAGACAGGCTCTATACCATCATGACCGTTGAAGGAGACGATGAATTAGACGTACATTGTGAGGATATTGGCCTGGACCTTATCAATGAGGTTGCGGGAGCCTGGAATGTGTCGGCAGAATCTGTAGAGGATACCATGAATCGATGCTTACATGATACAGGTTGGGAAATCGGTATCAATGAGATTCCGGACCGCAAAAGAGCCACAAAATATGAAAGCAAGACGGATAGTCATCTGGCCAGAATTGGGATGATCATGAATGCGTTTGATGCAGAATGCGAGTTTGTAATTGAGATGAATGGATCCACTGTCGTGCAGCAGATCGTTAATATTTACAAGACAATCGGTGAAGACAAAGTGCAACAGAATTTTATTGATGACATCAACCTGATTGCATTAACTCGTTCAGGCAGTATCGAAGACTTGTGCACCTGCCTAATCTGCTACGGCAAGGAAACGGATGGTGTAGTGACGAACATTTCTTCTATTGAATACGATGATGGAAGATATTACAGCCCCAAGGGGCATACGCGTATCTATGATAGGGAAGCGCATCAGAAATGGTCCAGATTCCGAGCTTATGATTATGTAGGACAGGGAGAATTTGACGGATATATCAATGGAGCATTCCAGTATGATACGGATTCTCCACAAGAACTATTTAACAGAGGGCTGTCAGAACTCAAGAGGCGAAATGATAAGAAAGTATCCTATGAGGCGGAGTTATATGATTTACAGGCGGATATCGGGGATACCATTCAGATCGCAGACAACAGATATCAAGAAAAAATATACCTGTCTGCCAGAGTGCAGGAAGTACAGAATCATTACACGGCTGTCGGAGAAGATACCGGGAAACTTGCTAATTATACATTAATGGAATCAAAGAAGACGCAGGATGTTGATGCCATCATGAAAGAGCTGCAAGGCAAGATTGTATCTGTGGATCACAGCGAAGTAAGTTATCAGGTCGGAGATTCCGGGACAGAACCACCAGAAGGAGAATGGAGCTCCGAGCCAGTATCTGCAGAGTCGGGAAAATATCTCTGGACTAGAACAATTACCTATTATACGAACGGCAGTAGCAACACCGCTTACTCGGTTGCGAAGAGTGGAACTAACGGAGAGCCGGGAGAGGATGGTTATTCCCCGACCGTGGACATCGATAAGAAAGATGGTGAGACTACGATTACAGTAACAGATAAGAACGGTGCGAAATCTGAAACTATCAAAGATGGGACTCCGGGCAAGGATGGAGATTCCGGAATCATTGTGTCTGAGACGGCGCCGGAAAATCCGGAGGTGAATCAGTTATGGACGACTGGATCAAAACAGCCGATTAAAAGATGGGATGGAAAAGAGTGGGCACTGTATTACATCGCCATTGAAAATCTTGATGTTGAGACGCTGAGTGCCATTACTGCGAAACTTGGAACAGTAACTGCAGGAATCATACAGAGTGAAGATGAGCAGTTCGTAATTAATACCCTTGAACAGTTGATTTCATTATATTCCAAGACAAATGGCTACACCCTCGATATGGAACGTGGTGAGTTACTATTTGGTGGAATGGATTACTCGACCGGATACCAATTGCCAACGATACTATCGCCTATCGGGTGGTTTGGGGATGTGAACGGGGACAGGGCCAGGTATTTTCTTCGGCACAAGTCTGATGATGTATATGTCGGATTGACTAAAGACTATTTTACAAATTGCCAGGAACTTCCGATCTACAAGACGCTCAAAGAATATAAGAACATGAAGCAGAATATTAACCGGATGACGGCGGGAACGAAAGTCGTACAGACCTCTAATAGTGCCACATCGGTAGCGGTTCTAACTAGCGCAGAGCTAAATACTCTGTTGGACGTGGACGATAGTTCAAACAGCAATACAACCGTGTCATTCGTAAATGGTGACGGCTCTGTTCAGACTGTGCATGTGCAAGGAGCGACATATCTGAATGGAGTCTGGTACGCGACGTTGGCATCTGGCGCGAAAGCTGGCTCTATTAGAATCAATTATACGGCTACGTATTTCGGTGAAAGCTCGGGAGCATCTGGAACTATGAAAGCACAAGCTAAGACGGTGACGCCAAGAGTTGCAGAACAAGTAGTCACACCGGATGAAGGTTATGATTGCCTGTCCAGTGTAACGGTCCGGGAAATCCCATATGTAGAGTCCGACGGAGAATCCGGCGGAACAACTGTCAATATCGGATAGGAGGTGAAAAAGTGGGAATCAACAAGGTAATGTATGGCTCAAAGACGGTCATAGACCTATCGGGCTCTACGGTAGCTCCAGATAAGATGTTGAAAGGAATCATAGGGTATAACGCTGCGGGCGAAGAGGTTATTGGAACACATCAGTGCCAGGCAGGCATCGGAACTGGTGCTTATGTATGGGCGAGTTATGACGTAAAAGAGGAGTGGAATTATACAACAAAAAGTTTGACAAGTACATCCTTTCCAGATGGTTATGATAGCACAACATATGTTGGTTGGACTATAACGAATGACGGATATTTTGAATTGAATAAAGGGACAACAAGTGGCGACACATATTATTTGCCGAAAGATTCGGTGGGCAGGAAAGCGAAGAAAATTTTAAGAAAAGGCAGGTACTCGGTTATCAATCCGTATACGGTTATGACGGTAAAGGATGCACCGGACACAGTAAAAGGTGATAATCTGCTCGGATATATATCGACAGACGCGGAAGACGCATATCCATTAAAGGGTGTCCAAGATAATAAGTATTATATCCGTATATCTGGTTCAGATGCCGATGTTACAGCAGGTAAGATGCTATCGGGAATTGTTGGTTATACAAACAATGGAAAAGTAACAGGTTCCATTCAGAGCCAGGCTGCACAAACAATAACACCAGGCGCATCAGATAAGACCATAGCGTCTGGAAAGTATCTGTCAGGTACGCAGACAATCAAAGGTGATGCAAATCTGTTAGCGGAAAATATTAAAAACGGTGTATCCATTTTCGGAGTTGTCGGAAGTTTCGCAGGGGGCAGTTCTGGTGGAAGCAAGACAGCACAAGGGACTGTTACGGGTGCAGGCGCAGATCCAGTTACGATAGATACGGGACTTGATAATGTTAGCACTTTTGTGTTATTTTGCCACAAAAGCGCCTCGACAAGTGGAGTGATAAGTGCGGCATATGCAGATGGAACTACAACAGTTGTCGGTGTAAGTTATAGCCAGTACTTTAAGACTGTTGGATATAGTTCGGGGACAATTGCTGTCGAAGGCGGAACGGTTTCGTATACACCAAAAGATAATACGGCAATAACAAAACTAATGCAGGGTGCGGAATACACATGGATAGCAATAGAATAGGAGGAAAACTATGAGAAAAATGAGAAAATTATTAGCAACTGTATTATTAGCAACCTTAACACTCACCTGTGCAGTGCCTACTATGGCATGTACGCCACCACTCGATCCACCACATGTGGAAATCCCAGAGATCACAGTCAAGATTGACGATAAGTTGCAGGATGCAATAGATGCAGCAGCGAAGAAGTTTCTTGAAAAGAATGTATTGGAAAAGCCTGTAATTAATAATGCAACATATATCCAGAAGACAACCAGATATGGAACATATGGATGCTTGAGTGCAAGTTGGAATAAAGTAGATAATGCAACAAGCTATGAAGTTGAAGTCACAAAAAGTGATGGAACACAAAAGATATATACCACTTCTTACAATGCGTTTGTACGAGCGAATTATTACGATGAATTTCTTGATGACGGAATGGACGGTGCAACTGTTAAGGTGAAAGCTTACGGTGTGGATGAGACATTCAGCCTGTGGTCGGACGAAGTTGATGTAGACCAATATAATTTCTAAGATAAGAAAGGAGATATCACATGGCAGTAAAACTGATTGATATTAAGCGCACGTACTCAGGCGGCGGGATGTGCCTGAAGCTTCTTGCAGACAGCAAGGAAGATACACTTCCGACGCTTATAGCAGACGTTCCGGGGCTTACCGGCGCCGGAAGTATAACTCCGGGCAGTATCTGCTATACACCGGCATTAGATATGTGCGTCATGGGAAATAATGGACAATGGGGGCCGTGGGTATGATAGAAAAAGCATTATTATACAAGATTCTGGCAAACAGAACCGGGGCAGAGATATCTGCCTCCGGGAACCCAGCAATCATGTCAGATACATTAAAGAATAATCCGATGAATGAGATGAAAGTATTTGGGTGGAGTAAGCAGGAGACGACAACCGGGGCGCAGTTATGGGATGAAGATAATGCCATGTCCGGATACATTCTAGCGGATGGTACCGTGCAAAATGCTAACAAAACTAATAACGAAGTGATAGGAGATTATCAGAAGGTATCGGGTAATAATATTACATTAAGTTATTCTGTTACAGTTCCTGAGACGATAACATCACAATCATTATGGTTTGCAATAAGCTGTTATGATAGTGAAAAGAACTTTTTAAAAAGAAAAGATTTTCAGAGAAACAGTGCAACTGGATTGCAAAAAGGAAATACAACTATAGAGCTAGTAGAAAACACGGAATATATAAGAATCAGTTGGAGAAAGTATGCAGATGGAGTGCTTATGGCCAGCGAAGGTACTGAAGCTCTCCCTTACGAACCTTACACCGGCGGACAACCATCGCCTTCTCCGGACTATCCACAGCAGATTGTAAGTGCTGGCAGTGATGGGAAGATTGAAGTGAATGTGAGGGGGAAAAATCTTGTCGATGTATATGGATACAGTGCAAGTGACATACCTAGTCCAGAAGCGGAAAGAGTATCATTTAATACCTATGGGACAACTTTAAGTACGACAGAAAAGACGGATAAACTTATTGTGAATCAAAAGATTATAGATGGGGCAAGTATCAATAGTTATACATCCGGTTATTTTTGCATTGGAATAAATCGCAAACTTGAAAATGATAAAGATTACATTATAACATTTAATATTGATGTAATTCAGAATCCATTCTCTGCATCTACCATCTTTGTTTTGTTTAATGGTATTGAAGCTAATAGGGCTGAGGTGATAGGAGATAAAGTAACAGTAAAAGTAAGCTGCAAAGAAGACGGAGAAAGACAATATGTTGAAGTCAGAAACTGCGGAATGAGCATGGAAATCAGTAATTTTATGATTACTGAGAAAGATGAAAACACAATCTACGAACCCTATTACGAACCGCAGACTATTTCTATCAACACACCAACAGGTCTTCCGGCTATTCCAGTAGACACAGATGGAAACTACACCGATGCCAATGGTCAGCAGTGGATATCTGACTATGTGGATTTGAAGCGAGGGAAGTATGTACAGAATATATGTGACTTACCGCTAAAAGATATCAGCCTCGAATGGAATACCTGGGGAGTGAATGTTAATGCCAGTAATAGTACTGGATTTTTTGCATACGTAAAGAAATATGCGCATGTAGGAAATACAAAAGCATTAGCTACTATATGCCGGCATCATACTGACACCTGGGGAGGGAGAAAAGTTGGTTGCAGTGCAAATGTAAATAATAGTTATATTACAATTTCATTGTATACAAGTGATTTAGATGATGCATCGGATAACACAAAGGCAATAGCATCTTTCAAAAAGATTGTTAAGCAGACGGATACACACGTATTATATGTTCGTGCAGACCCAATCGAACGCGACCTCACATCAGAAGAAATTGAGGCATACAAGAACCTTGTAACTTACGCCGGAACAACCATCGTGGAAAATGATGCAGAATGCTATATGGAAGTATCTGCCGGTGGTGGAGACAACCTTAGAGCAAAGAAGCTGGCACTGCTCCTGGGAGATTAATCTTGGAAAACGTCTCCTTCTGCTGTATAATGGCGGTGGAAGGGGAGTGGGTATAAAATGATTAGAGACATAGGCGAGGAAATCCAACAGTTATTAAAGATAAGCCCAGCAATGACATCAACAAATATTTCGGAACAGTTGGGAATATCAAGAGCTACTTGTATAATTTGCCTTAATGATTTGATTGATAAGAAAATAGTGTATTCGTTCAAGACCAAAAATGGTGAAAAAACATATTATTCTATAGAAGAAGATACGACAGTTAACGATTGGGAAAATATACGTAAAGTAGTAAAAGAAGAGACTGTAAATGCAAAAGATACATATGATGATTTGGAAGAAAAGTATGATGAAGTTAGTAAAAACGTTAATGGGCTGTATGCAAATATAATATCTATTATATCTGTGTTTGTTGCCATATTTGCTTTGATAACAGTTAATGCAAATATTACTTTTAAGCTTACGCAAGAAAATATGTATGATGTATTTTGGGGGATAATAGAAGTAAATATATTTGTTGTAATTTGTATTGTGATATTACTTGTTGTAACCAGAGTACTTATTATCAATCCGTTATTAGGAAAGAACAAGAAAAAGAAAGACAAGAGAGGTTAACGCCTCTCTTTTTCTATGCAAAAGAGGTGAACACATGGAAATCAGAGCAAGACCGTAAGGTCTTATTTTTGTGCACATTTTTATACGAGAAGAAAGGACGATTTATATGATGGAAAAGATTTTAGTATTACTATCAAGTAACTCATTTATCAGGATTCTGCTGATTGCAGTGACACTGGACACGCTTCTTGGAGTACTCCGGGCAATCAAGGAGCATAAGTTTAATAGTTGTGTTGGAATTGATGGAGCAATCCGCAAGGCAGCCATGCTTTTCTCAGTTTGTCTTTTAATGGCAACAGATGTAATCATGCATATTAATATGCTTGGCATGGTGCCAGAGAAGTACATACAGATTATGGGGATTCAGAAACTTGGAATCTGTGAATTTTTCTGTCTGTTATTTATACTATACGAAGCGGTCAGTATTTTAAAGAATATGACCCTATGTGGCTTGCCAGTCCCGGCAAGAATCAAGAAATGGATTCAGAAATTCTTGGAAGATATGACAGAAGAATTACCAGAAGATGCGGAAAGCAAATAGTGATGTGCGACATCGCACAGGAAGGAGAAGAGTATGAACATTATCGAAACAAACCTTAAATTTGGAGCATTATCAAATAGAAAGAGTACTACAAGAGCAATCCTGCATCACGCGGAAGCTTCCAAGTGCACAGCCGAGGATATCCACCGCTGGCACCTGCAGAACGGCTGGTCCGGTGCGGGTTATCATTTCTTGGTTCGCAAGGACGGTTCCATCTACAGACTCCGGCCAGAAAATGCAGTGGGCTCTCATGCCAAGGGTAGCAACAGCGATTCTCTTGGAATCTGCTTTGAGGGGTCTTACATGACGGAGACCATGCCACAGGCACAGATCAACGCAGGCCGAGAGTTATTAGGCTACCTGAAAGGCAAGTATGGATTCAGCAAGGTCCAGGCTCACAGAGATGTATGCTCTACCAATTGCCCTGGAACAAACTTCCCAATCGACCAGATTGCTGGAGTAGCTGCATCAGCGCAGACTCCAACGCCAGCACCAAAGAAAGAACCAATCGACGGAGAATTAA
>ENA-OPCD01001868-OPCD01001868.1-human-gut-metagenome-genome-assembly--contig:-NODE-1868-length-15553-cov-6.170603_pt1 | contig 15553 bp, 13 predicted proteins | sample MGYA00241560_ERZ501471 | MGnify/ENA primary metagenome ERZ501471 (study PRJEB25962, sample SAMEA2042578) | human gut metagenome | biome: human gut; feature: human-associated habitat; material: faeces...
AGGAAGGACGTATCGAAGGCGAACGTGCTGGACGTATCGAAGGTGAACGTGCTGGACGTATCGAAGGTGAACAACTCTACCTTATCAAACAGATTATTAAAAGAATAATTAAAAACTCCCCTGTTTCTCAGATAGCTACCGATTTGATGGAACCACTTGACACTATCCAACCGGTCTATGACCTTGCCATGAAGCAGGCACCTGATTTTGATGCTGAGAAAATTTTGAATCAACTGACTTCACTCAATACTTCTACTGTAACTAAATAGGTAAAAATCCATCAAGTTCTCTACTATCAGAACTTGATGGATTTTCCATGATACTATATTAATTTTCACTATACGGCCACTTTTTCCAATACTTCAATATTCTTTTCTTTCTCGCCACTACCATTCGTTTTAAATCTCAATAGAGGAATTCCATACATTTCCATTATATGATTTTTCAACAAATCTCTTGAAGCCCGCATCCTGCATCGTATCTTTTTTGTGGAATTCATATCCATAATATCTGGTATTCATGCGTTCCTCATTGCTTTTTATTTACTGTATTTTTTCATATATGGCTGTCTATATTTTACCAGTTCTTTATCCACTTGTGTATATAATATCCAATTCCTATAAAAATGCATTTTCCTGCTATACCAAAAATTTCTCCAGCTCCTTTTTTCGTATGTCTGGCAACATAAAATCACCACATTCATCAAAAAAGGAATGTGGTGACTTCGCTATTCGATATGCATTTTTATAACTTTTTAATTCTTCACGATATTTGAATTTCTATACACGGACAACAATATTCCCATATAAAAGTAAGTAATCATCATGGTCATATTTCCATGAGATAAAAATGGCATATAATTTCCGCTAATCGGATAAAGTCCTGCATTTACTCCAATATAGAACAGTGACTGTAAAATCAAAAATATTACACAGCCGATGCTGAGCATATATCCCAGGCGATTCTTCTGTTTTACCGCCATTCGAAGCAATAGTGCCATAAATACCGCAAATACTACAACTAGAAAAACTCCTTTTACATTTCCAAAATAATGGAACAGGTATGTCCAAATATAATCATTTCTTGCATAATTATAAAGCGTGACAGCTTCTACTTCTGCGGCACCATTATATGGATCCGTTACTTCTATTTTTCCGGAAGATTGCGACTCATGCCATTTACTTGAGTTTTGATCTTTTGCAGTATTTGCTACGTCTGCAACCGCACCTCTTGTATAATCCCAGTGTTCTCCGGTAATTAAAGCTTCCAGTCGATGTACCTGATAATCTGTAACGAAACGTCCATTACCCCAAAATGTTATTCCGGACATCAGTATCAGGCAGATTCCAATCACACCCCACATTCTAATCAAAAATTTCTTTTTATTTTCTCCAAACCAGCCCTTACAGACCGCCACATGCAGTAAGACCAGCCCTGTAATTCCTGTAACAACTGCAGATGACATAAATGGTATCATCAAATCGGTAAGTACTGATATTCCAAGACACACGGTACTAATGAGCAGTCCTTTCGTTCCTTTTCTGCGGAAATGATAAATTGTCCCTGCGTAAAAGGGAATGACCAGATAGGACAATAACATCTGAACTATACTTCTGCCATTGACCATCGGTCCAATCCACATTGTTTCATCAAAAAAGATCTTACTAACTATGGAAAAGACTGCCGGTATCTGCATGACTGCCCAAATTGGAAATGACCACTTTACTAATACAGAATAATCCAGATAACAGATTCCCAACATGACCGCTATTCCTATTAACATTGCACTCCAAATTCCGCCATATAAAAAGTTATCTTTGAAAGCTTCCAGTGTACTCATATTCATTGTTGGAAAAGACGAAGTAACTACCGCCTGTAGGATCAGTCCCATAATACTAATAATTAAAATCGCCATCAGAACTGTCCATTCCATCTTCGGGCGGTGCACCCGGTCAAGCTTCACGCCTGCCTCCACTGGATCTCCCATCTCCACTACAGCCATCGACTCGGCTTCTTCTTCACCTAATCCATGAGCCATGAAATCCTGTTTCTGGTCTTCAATATGTGCTTCTACTTCCTCCGCAACCATGGTTCGCGCACGCTTTGTACGAATCTGTTCCGTCAAAGATTTCAAATATTCCTGTCTATCCAAAGCATACACCTCCCAGAACATTTCTCACTGCTCCGGCGTATTCTTTCCATTCTTTTTCTTTTGCACGGAGTTGCTTCTTTCCTTCTCTTGTTATGGAATAATACTTTCTTGTCTTTCCACCCGCTTCCTGCTCGTAAGACTTTACAAACTCCTTTTCCTCCAGTCCATGAAGGAGCGGATATAATGTTCCTGCTTTTAACTCAAATACATTCTCTGACTTCTCCCTCAAAGTCTCGATCATCTCATAACCATACATGTCTTTCTCTTCCAGAAGCTTAAGAATCAACATCATCGTGCTTCCGGACACCAGGCTTTTATCTACTGCCATTTTATACCTCCCCTTTCTTTTTCAATTCAGAATCTTTTTAATCAGTTCTGATTTTTGCATTCATATCTACCCTGCCGACACATCTTATCCGATATAACTGATATAAATTGACTTTCATCATTAAAACAATGTTTTATATCGGCAATCGATATATCGGTTATCTATATAGTATATCGGCAATCGATATATGTCAAGCATTTTCTGTAGCTATGTGAGAGATATGTGCAAGATATATGCAAGATATGTGCAAAGATATATGCAAAGAAGCAGCCGTTTTCACGACTGCTCCTGAACTTCCATATGCGTCTGATGCCTAAATCAGGAAATCTTATTCAATGACGATTTCAAACTCGTCCCCAACTTCCTTTGATGTTGGTTTCTTTCCCTGACTCTTTGCATATTTTTCAACATTTTCTTTCTGTACCGGCTCACTTACCAATACTTTAATTGGACCTTTTTCATTCTTCAGAGCCTCCGCTGTCAGCATGATCGGCTCTGGGCAGGAAAGTCCTCTTGCATCTACTTCTACCATATCTATATACTCCTTTCAGACATTATTTTCAGCTATTCTGTTGTAATTATTTCATCTGAATTTCTTTCTGTTCTTATTTCTTAGCTGTCTCTCTCTTGCATGTAAATGCTATGATGAACAGAACTACGATGCAAAGAATACATGCAACTTTTCCGTTAGTTGGAACTGCTCCGGCTACAACAGCTTTTGTCTCCGGGTTAAGTGCTGTTCCACTTGCTGCAAGTCCGAAGTTGTGACAGATTGCTGCTCCTACGAACATTCCGATTACAGTGACTCCTGAATCAGAAGATCCCTGTCCTGCAAGGATTAACTGACGAAGCGGGCATCCACCTGCAAGAACTGCTGCAAATCCAACTGTATACATACCAAGGATATTCCACAAGTGTTCAGAATGTGCAATAACTCCTGGTGTGTTAAATCCTACTACAAATTTTCCTGTTGCAATATTGAAGATCAGCATTACAACGAAAAGTCCGCCAATAACAGATAATAAATCAAAGTTCTTCATAATAATGACATCACGGATTCCACCTGCAAAGCACATTCTTGATTTCTGAGCCATAGCTCCGAAGATCAGGCCTCCTACAAGAGACATAATGATTGGTGCGTGTAAGCTTCCCGGACCAGCCGCACTTACTTTCAAAAGTGATGTGCATGTTGCAAGAATCAGAATTCCAACAACGATGACCGGAAGTACTGCTCCACTTGCTTTTGTTGTTGCCTGTGCTTCCAAGGCTGAATCCCTGTTTCAGAGCAAATACACCAGTTGCTACTCCAAGAATAAATCCGATAAGTGCTACCCATGCATTTAAATCACCGGCTGACATACGAAGTACCATACGAAGTGGGCATCCCAAAAATACGAGTGCTCCGATCATAATGATCACACCAAGTACAAAACGAATCATCGGTGAAGATCCACCTGTAGAGCGGAATTCTTTTGTCGCAATTGAAATAATAAATGCACCAAGAACCAGACCGATAATCTCTGGTCTTGCATACATTACTGCTTCAGCCTGATGCATCCCCATTGCACCAGCTGTATCACGGATAAAGCATGCGATACAGAATGCCATATTTGCCGGGTTACCAAAATATGCAAGACATGCTGCTACAAGTCCGCATATCACACCTGCCAACGCAAGTGTTTTCTTTGAGCCTGTTAAATTCATATTTTTTCCTCCTCCAATAACATAACTCTCGTCTTTAGATTACAACTTCTATTTTAGTTTCTTTTTTTCGACACGTCCAATTGATAAATGCATTAAATCCCTTATATTTATTGTTAATGTTTATACGTATTACATATCGTATTAATAGGGTTAGTGCTTATATTTTTTCTGTTTTTTCTTTATTTTTCTTGTATTTACTATTTTCTTCCTGTTTCTTCGTTTATGCAGCTCTCTGTTTTTATACATTTCCAATGCATATTTTGCATATTAAAAAGATTTTTCCATTTTTTTCTTGCATATTTATGAATTTAGGTGTATAGTATGATTTGCGATTGCAAATAAGATATTTTCTTATTAGAATAGAAAGTAAATGATACATTAGGAGGATTTCGAAAATGAAAGAAAAAGTCGTATTAGCATATTCAGGCGGACTGGACACAACTGCTGTTATTCCGTGGTTAAAAGAGACATTTGGCTATGATGTAATCTGCTGCTGCATTAACTGTGGACAGGGCGAGGAGTTAGATGGTCTGGAAGAAAGAGCAAAGATGGCTGGTGCTTCCAAATTATACATCGAGGATATCATTGATGATTTCTGCGACAACTACATCATGCCTTGTGTAAAGGCTCATGCAGTATATGAGAATAAATATTTACTCGGAACAGCTATGGCTCGTCCGGCAATTGCTAAGAAATTAGTTGAAATTGCAAGAAAAGAAGGTGCTGTAGCAATCTGCCACGGTGCTACTGGTAAAGGAAATGACCAGATTCGTTTCGAGCTTGGTATCACAGCACTTGCTCCAGACATCAAGATCATTGCTCCTTGGAGAATGACAGATCTCTGGAAGATGGAATCCCGTGAAGACGAGATTGCTTACTGTAAAGCACATGGTATCGACCTTCCATTTGATGCCAGCCACAGCTACAGCCGTGACCGTAACTTATGGCACATCAGCCATGAAGGTCTTGAGCTTGAGGATCCTTCCTGCGAGCCAAACTATGAGCATCTGCTCGTACTTGGTGTTACACCAGAAAAAGCTCCAGATGCAGGTGAATATGTAACCATGACATTTGAAAAAGGTGTACCAACAAGTATAAACGGACAGCAGATGAAGGTATCTGAGATTATCATGAAGCTTAATGAGCTCGGTGCTAAGCACGGAATCGGTATCTGCGACATCGTAGAGAACCGTGTTGTAGGTATGAAATCCCGTGGTGTATATGAGACACCTGGCGGAACAATCCTTTACGAGGCACATCAGCAGTTAGAGGAGTTAGTTCTTGACCGTGCTACGACAGAAGTTAAGAAAGATATGGGAAATAAACTTTCTCAGGTTGTTTATGAAGGAAAATGGTTTACACCACTTCGCGAGGCAATCCAGGCATTTGTTGAGTCAACTCAGGAGTACGTAACAGGAGAAGTGAAATTCAAACTTTACAAAGGTAACATCATCAAAGCCGGAACAACTTCACCGTACTCACTTTACAATGAGTCTCTTGCAAGCTTCACAACTGGTGACCTTTATGACCACCACGACGCTGACGGATTTATCAATCTGTTCGGACTGCCGCTTAAGGTTCGCGCTATGAAGCTTCAGGAAGTAAAGAGCAATAAGAAATAATTCTTGAAACCATAATTAAAATAATCATAAAAAATAGTGTGTAGATTATCTTTGTAATGACCTACACACTATTTTTATTTAAGAATGCTTTTTCTATCTTCGGAATATCTTCGCTACGCCTGTCACTGCTGCCCCGATTACTACATACACATCTGCCAGGTTCGCGGTGAGTCTTCGAAGTCTGCTGTTTTTCCACTGGATTCCGATATAATCAATGACTTTTCCACGAATCAGTCTGTCATAGGTATTGCTGATTGCACCGGCTGTCAGAAATACCATGCCGAATTTTCTGAGCCATTTTCCTTTTTTGAGAAAGAGCCATGCATCATAAATTGCAAGCCCGGCACACAAGATACCAGATGTCTTTCTCACCAGCTCCGGCTTCTTATCCAGTGTATTAAAACAGAAGCCTTTATTATAAACCTTCCGGAGCACAACTTTGTCCAGAATTGTCTCCCGTTCTTCCTCTTCTTCAAAATTCTCCTCAATGTACTGCTTAATGCCCATGTCCACGCACACCAGCACAACAAGAAGTCCTCCTGCTGCCATCAATAACATCTGCTATACCTCCTGAATCTTGCGTATCTCCTCCTGGCACTGTACTGCTTCTTCCTCTCTCTTTTCGATTGATTCGCACAGGGCAATGTACTCTAAGTCCGCCACTTCTCCTGCTTTGAATTTTTCATAAATCTTCTTTCCGATTTCGATGTAATCCCTTTCATTGGCACGATCCAGAGAACGAATCTGGCTTTTGATACGTTGCACTTCCAGGGTATCTTCCGTCTTCTTTCCAAAGTCCTCTGCTACATCTGAAATTTTCTTTCCTAACTGCTCAAAAAAGTCTGCCATATTGTACCTCTCCCATCTGTTATAATCTTCTCAATCTGTCCAGCGATTGATACAGGTCCATCGTTCCATAGCCCCACTGTCGGTTCGGGAATTCTGAAAATGTGTTCTGCTGTGCTCCTAATATGATAATATTTGCCACCTGACTTGTGGTAACTCCTGCCGGAATCGGCTGGTTCAAAATCCATTCCATGATCATTGCACAGGCTCCGGCTGTGATTCCCGTTGCCACACTGGAACCGCTTCGCCTTACAAATGTTCCATTTACCCCTGCTCCCAAAACCTGGACTCCTGGAACTGCAAAATCAGGTTTTATTCTCTTGTCTCTAGTATAACCTCTGCCAGAATTAATATCAACACTCTTATCTGCTCCCCTGTAATAAGCAACCGTGATCGGATCATCGGTATTCGCAGGCTCTGTCAATGTCACATCCGGACTTGCCTCCAGAAAATATACATTTCCATCGAGAAATTCCCGCACCGGAAGCCAGATGTGAAACTCTCCATCTGCACGCCCCAGCGACTGTACTCCTATCTTCCAGATACCCTGTGCCGGATGATCGAATTTCAAAAACAAAAGCTGGGATCTTCCATCCCGCAAAAACAACTGGTATTCCACATCCACAACCGTCTGCTCAAAGGGAAATGTAAGCTGATAGCGACTTCCCTGCCGAATGGAAATCACCGGACTTCTCTCCCCAGACGGAGATATAAGATACGCTGTCACAATATTGGGAATGGTCCCCCATAATTCTGCTACAAATCCCGTATTTCCACTTTCGACACGCATTTCCACTTCCTGAACCTCTCCTACCTGATTCAGTTTTCCCTGAAAATGATGTCGTTCATTTGCCTCATTTCCTCCTCCGATAACCACGCACCGATCTACCAGTCTGGAATAGCTTCCGAGAATCCGCGACAAACTGGACATTCCATTATGTCCGCCAAGATTCGTTCCAAGTGCCACACACATAACAAGGGGCTTCTGTTTTTTCAGTGCCAGAAGATGCAGATACCGAAGTCCCTGCACAATATCTGTCTCCTGATAACACACTGCCTTCTGTCGTATTCCATAAAATTTTCGCAGATAATCTTTCGCTTCTTTTAACTTCACTACTGCAATTTCAGCCTCTGATGCCGCCCCGGTAAAACCTTCCTGGATATTTTCTCCACCTGCTGCCACACTTGCTAAAAATGTACCATGTCCATTTTCATCGCTTACTGGCACAATTTCCTTTGGATTGTCACTTTTCAGTGCCTGATTAATCTGATTATTCGTATACTCACTTCCATATGTAAATGTATCCGGTGGCTGACCGTTCTGGTCAGTCTGATCCCATATCGCCGTGATTCGACTGCTTCCATCTATGTTTCGAAAGATTTCATTTTCATAGTCTATTCCTGTATCCAAAAATCCAATCATAATTCCTTTTCCTCGAAGATTAAGACCCGGGTAATTCTGAAGCACACTGATTCCTGTCTCATTCATAGCTTCCATATCCAACAGTGCATAGCAATTTGGAATGCTGTTATAACCATAAGCCGCAATGCTTAGTTCTTCCCCTAGACTTTGATCCACATATGCTACACGATAGCCAAAGCCAAGGCTCTGCACACAAATCTGGCTCTTGGGATAGACCAGTTCCTGATCTAACCGGTAATTCGGGATAATAAAATCCCGAAAATCCTGAGAGAGGATTTTTTCACGGCATGAAGTATCTTCTGTCTCTTCCTCCTTCTGCTGTGTTGCTATCACTCTCTCCTTCAAAACATTGCTTTTTGTATTTTTTTGTGTCTTTAACAATGTATTTATTTCTCCATAACTATCATTCATAAAAAAGAAAACACCTCGTATACTTTTCATATGTATATGAGATGTTTTCTTATTTTATTATTGGGCATTATCTTCTATATTTTTATAACTGCCTTACTATCTATGCCTGACTTTCTAATCTCGGTACTTCCTGCCCTCTCAGCGTGATAATCGGACCACCAGTATTTTCTATGTACTCCTGTGTAATCGTCACTTGACCGATGCTGTCATCTTTCGGGATTTCATACATGATATCCAGCATAAATTCTTCGATAATCGCACGAAGGGCTCTTGCTCCTGTATCCTTCTCCATCGCCTTTTTTGCAATTGCACGTAATGCACCTTCTGTGAAATCGAGCTTCACTTCATCCAGTGCAAGAAGTTTCTGATACTGCTTCAGAATTGCATTCTTTGGCTCCTCCAGGATCTTCACATACATATCTTCTGTGAGTCCCTGTAATGTAAAGACTACCGGAAGTCGTCCCAGGAACTCCGGGATCATACCAAAGTTTCTAAGATCTTCTGTTGTTACCTTCTCAAGAATCTTCTTATCATGATCATATTTATCTTTCAGATCTGCGCCAAATCCAATTGCAGACTGCTTTGTAAGTCTCTCTTTGATGATGCCGTCCAGATCCGGAAATGCTCCTCCACAGATAAATAAAATGTTCTTTGTATTGACTGTTGTGAGCGGAACCATCGCATTTTTACTGTTAGCTCCAACCGGAACTTCCACTTCGCTTCCTTCTAAAAGCTTCAGCATTCCCTGCTGTACGGACTCTCCACTAACATCACGCTGACTCGCATTTTTCTTTTTTGCAATCTTATCAATCTCATCAATAAAAATGATTCCCTGTTCTGCTTTTTCCACATCGTTATCCGCTGCTGCCAGAAGCTTGGATACAACGCTTTCGATATCATCTCCAATATAACCTGCTTCCGTCAGAGATGTAGCATCTGTAATCGCAAGCGGCACATCCAGAATTCTTGCCAGCGTCTTGACAAGATAGGTCTTACCGGAACCTGTAGGTCCAATCATCAGCATGTTAGATTTCTCGATTTCAATGTCGTCCATGGAATCCGTTGCCACACGCTTGTAATGGTTGTATACAGCAACAGACATCACTTTCTTGGCATATTCCTGTCCGACTACATACTCGTCCAGGCTCGCCTTGATCTTATGCGGTGCCGGAAGGTTATGAATGTCAACGAGCGGCGTTGCCTCCTCGCCTTCTTTTTTCTTCTTCACGCGCTGCTGCTTTGGAATCTGCTGGCTCATATCATCAATATTTAAGAACTGAACTCCCGGCATATTCATAAGCTGGCTATAATCAATCGCACCACCGAAGTTCATATTATTCATAGCATCAAAACTCTTTTGCATACAGTCATTGCACACACACATATTGTTCGGAAGATTGATCATCTTTCCAGCCACACTCTCTGGTCTGTGGCAGACAAAGCAGACTTTCTCATATTCATCATCGTTATGATTGTCATTGCTATTATTATCGTTGTTATCAATTGTATCTACATAATCCTGTTCAGACATGGTTCTTTCCCTTCTTTCCTACTTTTGTTCCTCTACCATCTTAATGAACTGCTCCTCCGAAATAATCGGAACTCCCAGTTCGTTTGCTTTTTTATTCTTTGATGAAGTCGATGTCACATCATTATTGATTAGGTAATTTGTTTTGGAAGTGACAGATCCCGTAACTTTTCCTCCCAGGCTCTCAATCAGTTCCTTGACCTCTCCCCTGTTTGCAAAGTGTTCCACACTTCCGGTGATAACAAAGTTCACTCCGGCAAAAATCTGTTGACTCTCTGATTCTTCTTCCTTTGGAATCTCAAGCTCTTTAAGCAGTCGCTTTAAGCTTTCTACATGCTTCTCATCCTGAAAATAAGTTACAAATGCGCCGGCAAGTACTTCTCCTACTCCCTGAATCTCTGCAAGTTCTTCTGCAGTAGCATGAATCATACGATCCACATCACCGGAAAATTCTCTGCAGATGACCTTCGCATTTGCAAGACCAATTCCCGGAATTCCAAGTGCATAGATAACTTTCGGAAGTGTCGTCACTTTTGCTTTCTCCACATTTGCAATCAGGTTCTTGTAGGATTTTTCTCCAAAACCTTCCATCGTCTGAATCTCTTCCTGCCATTTATCCAAATGGAAAATGTCTGTGAATTCCTTTATAAATCCACGGTCAATGAACTTCTCCAGCGTTGCCTCTGACAAACCTTCAATATTCAAAGCATCACGGCTCGCAAAGAGTGCAAATGCTTTGACATGCTTTGCCTGACATTCCGGATTGGTACAATACAGTGCTTTTGCATTGCTGACCTGGCGAATCTCTGTCTTGCCGCCACAGACCGGACAGACTTTTGGAATATCTTTCACACCACTTCTTGTCAGATTCTGTGCAATCTGCGGAATGATCATATTGGCCTTATAAACTTCAATCTCATCCCCCACACCAAGTTCCAGTTCTTCCATAATACTGATGTTGTGGACACTAGCACGGCTCACTGTCGTTCCCTCCAGCTCCACCGGTTCAAAGATAGCGACCGGATTGATGAGTCCTGTTCTAGATGGACTCCACTCAATCTCCAGAAGCTTTGTCTGACGGATCTCATCAGCCCATTTAAATGCAAATGAATCTCGTGGAAACTTAGACGTCCGCCCCAGTGATCTTCCATACGCTATATCATCATATACTAACACAAGTCCGTCGGACGGGAAATCGTTCTCGGCAATTTTTTCTGAAAATTTAATAACTTCCGCCTCTACTGTGTCTCTTATTACTTCGTGGTATTCTACTACTTCAAACCCCTGCTCTTTCAGCCATTCCATCTGACAGGCTCTGGAATTATGGAAATCCACATCTTTTGCACTGACCAGTGTAAATGCATAGAATTTTACATTTCTTTTTGCTGTAATCTCACTGTTCAGCTGACGTACAGAACCACTGCAGAGATTACGCGGATTTTTATATTTTGCTTCTGCTTCCTGGATCTTTTCATTAATCTTCTCAAAATCTTTATAGCCAATCACTGCTTCGCCGCGCAGTATCAGCTCACCTTGATAGCTGATCTGAAGCGGTACATTTTTAAAGACTTTTGCATTGTTTGTGATGACCTCGCCTACTTCTCCATTTCCACGGGTGACTGCCTTAAAAAGATGTCCGCCCCGGTAAGTCAGAACAATGGTAAGTCCGTCCATTTTCCAGGACATCAGTGCCTTCTGATCTCCCACAAAATTCTTTAATTCCTCTACATCTTTCGTCTTGTCCAAAGAAAGCATTGGGCTTTCATGCCGTTCTTTTGGGAGTTCACTGACCACTTCATATCCGACTCGCACCGTCGGACTGTTGGAAAGTGTGATCCCAAGCTCACGCTCCAGTTCCTGAAGTTCATCATAAAGCTTGTCGTACTCATAGTTGCTCATGATTTCTTCTGCGTCTTGATAATATGCTTTTGATGCTTTATTTAAAAGCTCCACCAGTTCCTTCATGCGTTCCTGCCTGTTCATATAGCTTCTTTAACTCCTGTCCTTCTATTTTTCGCACTGCTCCACTCTTTAAGCTTCCCAGTTCTACATTCATAATTCTTATTCTTACAAGCTTTGTCACTTTATATCCAAGTGCTTCGCACATTCTCCGGATCTGACGGTTCAGCCCCTGTGTCAGAATAATGGAAAATGTGTACTTTCCAATCTGCTTTACCTCACATGGTCTTGTTACCGCATCCAGATTCTTTTCCACGTCCTGTATATGCACACCCTCTGACATCTGCCGCACAAATTCTGAAGTGATTTCTTTATCCACGCGGACATGATATTCCTTTTCATGATGATATCTCGCCCGCATCATACTGTTGATCAGTTCTCCGTCATTTGTCATAATAAGGAGGCCTTCCGAATCTTTATCCAGTCTTCCTGCATAGGTCACCCGCACCGGATAATGCAGGAAACGTATGATATTATTTTTCACTTTCATATCCCCGGTACACACGATACCTGCCGGTTTGTTGACTGCCAGAACAACCTTCTGTTCTGCACCCTGGATCACTTTTTTCCCGACACAGATTTTCTGCTCCTCTGACACTTTCATGCCCGGTACAGCCCGTACGCCATCCACCGTCACACGTCCCGCCTCTATGAGACGGTCCGCCTCTCTTCTGGAACAGACACCTGCCTCACTGAGGTATTTATTTAATCTTATCATTTACTAACACTCCAATTACTTTGCAGTTCCTATTCTGTCTTATCCGTTGTCAAAATACTGCTCAGCTTGTCATCCTGTACAAAATTATTGCAATCGTACAAAAACAGCACACTTGTAATTTTATTCTTATCTAACAGATCCGACACATGCTTCTGATAATAATCTGCATCTACCACGATGATCTCCCTGTAATATGGAATTAAAAATGGAATCATACAGTCTGCAAAGGAATCCTTCACCAGAAGCAGCCGGTCCGTGCTGTCTGCTGTCGTGCGGATATCTATTTTATCATAATCTCCACTGAGAAATACTTCATACGCATCAGGTTCGTCCAGTTTTGTACGGTCATAAAGCTCTGCTGTCTTTATGCCCTCAGACTCATAGCTTGCCACCATCTGCGTGTTGTCGGAAGCATTTTCCGTTAAATATGCGTAAATCGGTTCACGGTATCCGCTTTCAAATCCACTTGTTCGGGAAAGATTTCCACTGAAATCACCGGTCACTACATAAGGTTTTAAAGCCGGTGCTTTCGAAGTGTCAAGCCCTAAATCTGAAGCAATCTGCTGCCATACAAGACTAGCTCCAAGCGTTGTCCAGCGGGAATCTGTGTGGTAATAAATTTCCTTATCTTTATTCGCATTTAGAACACCTTGTGCATCAATCCAGTTCACACTGTCTCCAAGCATACTCTGAATCTGTGCAATCTGCACTGTCTGATCTTCCACCGGAGCATAAGAAGGAAGCTTATCTGCCCATACATTTGCAGCGTCCGGAATCAGTGCCATATACATCGGCACATCGGAATAATCCTCGGCAAGCGCTGTAATCGCGTCCACATTTGCCTGAACCTTCTTTTCGTCCAGCTTATTAATATCCGCCAGAAGATACTGGTTCTTTCCTCGGTACACACCGTTCACGTCCCGTCTTCCAAGAACTGTATCCAGTTTCGCCTGGGTATCTTTCACCGTCTCTTTGAAAAATGTCCTTCCTGCTCCTGTCACATTCACAAGACACAGGATCATGATCACGGCTGCGAATACAAATACTGCACTTCTGCCTCGCTCCAGACGTTTTTTATTCTTTTCTTTTTTATCTTTCTTTCCAAATACCAGAATCTTCTTCCAGATAAGATTCGGAAGTGGTGTACTTGCAAGAAATGCCACTACAAGAACGAACACATTTCCAAGGAAAAGATATCTTCCCATGATACCAACCACATCGCCTCCGCCAAATCCAAACATCACTTTCAGATAACCAAATGACGCTGCCGGTGTCTTACCGAAGAAAAATACCCAGCCAAGCGCTGTGAAAAACCATGTATAAATCTGTCCAAGCACAGGTGGTAATCTCTTTAAAAATGGCAGTGCATAACGCTCCACGATCTGCCAGAATGCAAGGTAGATACCCCAGAGCAATCCACCTGTGACCGTTACCTGCCACGGTGCATTCTTCCACATACCTGCATACCAAAGTCCCATCAGAATTCCGGATACAAGTGTTCCAAGCCAGCCGCCCCAGAGTGGTTCACAGATGTAATCCCAGAACCATGCAAAAACAGAGCTGTTAAAACGTCGTACAAATGTTGTTATGTTACGTGCTACATATGGATAGCGGAAATTTTTCTTCACATCAAATCCAAGCATTCTGCAAAGTCCCACTGCCATATCACAATATCCACTGAACGCAAAGTAAATCTGGAACATGAAGGTTGCACATCCCAGCCATGCACCAAACACAGACAACTCGCCTGCCTTCAAAGACATGATCTTGGTGAATGAATCTGCCAGGTAATCTGCAATGATAACTTTCTTTGCAAAACCACATACAAATAAAGTAATTCCTTCGCCGGCCTTTGCCCAGGACAATTTGCGAGTCTTTAATTCCTTTCGGATCTGCGGATATTTTACGACCGGTCCTGCCAGGAACAACGGAAACATTGCTATGTAAACTGCAAAATCCAGAATACTTTTCTGAGCCTTTACATTTCCCCGGTGAATCTCAATCAGATAAGAAAGCACCTGTAAGATGCAGATTCCTATTCCGACCGGCACTTCCGAAATAAAGCCCACGCGTTGTCCGATAAATGCAAAGAACACATATACTATAATATTGATCAGTATGCTTCCAGCAAATAACTGCTCCGTACTCCTTCTTCTTCGCATGTAGCCTTCCATCTGAATTCCTACAGCATAATTAAACAATATAAAAAATGCCAGAACGACCAGATTGACCGGGGCTCCCCATGCAAAAAAAACTGCTCCCCCTGCAACCAGGGCAATGTCTTTTATCTTTCCCGGAAGCAGATAATACAATATGAAAATAACTGGTAAAAATACACATATAAATGCGATACTATTGAATAACATAATTTCTAAACGCTGCCTCCAGAATTTTATTAATACAAGCCTCATAATAAGCTTTTGTCATTGTACTTCCGTCCTCCCCATAATAAGAAGCGTCCGTAAGATCTGTTGTGTCTACATATTTCACTTTTTCTTCCTTACAAAGAGCCTTCAAAGCTTCATTGTATGAAGTTACATCCAGCGCGGTACTCATCTTGGACGAACTACTATCATCTGATAATGTATCACTATCACTATTGCTCTTAGAATCTGTGCTGCTCTTGGAATCTGTACTGCTCTTAAAATCCGAGTTGTCAGTTGTATCTTTAGCATCTGAATCTGAATCAGTATCTGAATCGGCTGAACCTGTCGCATCACCTGTACTTGTCAGTGACAGGTATGCCGGGATACTGCATACATAAACCTTCGTATCCGGCAATGCTGCTTTCACCTGCTCAACAAAGCTTTTGTAATTCGCTGCAAATGCATCCGCTGTCTCTCCACTGACTGCTACATCTCC
>ENA-OPCD01001880-OPCD01001880.1-human-gut-metagenome-genome-assembly--contig:-NODE-1880-length-15500-cov-2.502687_pt1 | contig 15500 bp, 15 predicted proteins | sample MGYA00241560_ERZ501471 | MGnify/ENA primary metagenome ERZ501471 (study PRJEB25962, sample SAMEA2042578) | human gut metagenome | biome: human gut; feature: human-associated habitat; material: faeces...
GCGAATGCAGGTCGGATCGCGTGAGTGCGCAGCACGGAGCGATCCGAGGGCTTTCATGGTTCGTGCTGCCCGCGGTATCGCGAATCGGATAGGGAAAGTCCCTTCCCCTGTCCGATTCGCGATACCACGGGCAGCTCACAGCAAGGCTGTTCGCTGTCCGTTGCCCGGCAAATATCTGCCCGTGCAAGCACAGCAGCTGCCTCCCGGGTTTATCGCTTAAGATTGCTGAGCATTTGAACGGTTCAAACTACTCAGCAATCTAATTCTTATTTCACTGTAATTTTATATGTATCACTATTGTTCCATAGATCACACTTGTTTTGATCTCTTTGTAATCATTGGGCACTTCTTAGAATCAAATGAGCTAACCGCTACTAATGCGATTAAAGATCCAAGATATGCTACAAACAGTCCTAAATCAGCATTCATGCCAATGAAACTTCCAATGAAAGCTCCTGTTCCAATGACTGCTCCAACACCCATTGCAGCGAAACAGCCTTTAACGGTAGCCCCTTTATAGAATACTGCACCCAACAATGGTACCAACACAGATCCCATGTAAGGATAGTTAAAGAGAATAATAGCATCCAGCAAGTTGTCAATCTTGAAGCTGAGAAGTACACCAACGATACAAGCAACAACCACCGTTACTTTTGCGATTACTTTTGCTTTCGGAAGCTCGCTCATTTCTTTATCCGGGTGCATAACACCTCTGTACAAGTCAGCAGAGAAAGATCCACCAAGTCCAATGAGCAATCCACTACCAGAAGACATTGCCGCTGCCAACACAGCCGTTACTACCACTGCTGCCAGTACTGGATTCAACAGTTCAGATACTGTAAATGCAAAGATACTGCTATGATCTGATCCTGGGAACACTGCCTGCCCTGCAGCACCTACCAAAGAAGCTGCAAATCCAACAACGATTGTAATTACTCCACCTAAGATACAAGCTCCCTTTGCGGTCTTTACATCTTTTGCTGCCTGATAACGCAGGAATGCGTCATAAGAAACAGAAATAGAAACCAACATAGGAGTTACTTTGTAGATAAATTTACTAAACAGTCCATCTGCAAAAACTTCTCCAACCGGCACACCATTGTTGTTCAATGTCACCAGTGCTGCAATCGCTGCAACCGGAATACCAACCATAATGATGATAATCTGAATCGTATTTCCGATGGCTACTGACCACATTCCACCCATAACAGCAGACACCAAAATAACTACTGCACAGATGATTACACTTCCAGAAAACGGAAGACCAAACGCTGACAAAATACTTCCACAAGCAAGCAACTGGGAAATAAAGATACCCAACATAGACGGTACATTACTCAGCCATGCCCATCCACGAACTACTTTATACTTTCCAAAACGTGCCTCGAAATAGTCCATCGGCACAACGCCTTCGACCTCTCTCATACGGCCTGCAATAAAAATACCAGCAATAATACATCCTAGACCACAGCCTATCGCATAATACATTCCCGGCCATACACCAAACTGAGATCCATCGGTTGCACCGCCAACGATGATACCTGCTCCAATCTGTACAGATGCGATGGAGAATCCGCCAACCACAAGCCCTACATTACGACCTGCTACCAGGAAATCATCCACTTCATTATTCTTGTTCCTCGTGAAGAAACCAATCCCTAACAAAACCACAAAATAGATAGCAACAACTACGATAATAAACATTTTATGATCCATATCTTATTCTCTCTTTCTCACAATATGGAATCGAGTCGCTTTTCCTCCTCAATTCAGCAACATGTTACCCTTCATTCTGGGGGCAATCCCCTCTGCCTCCAATGTTCAAAATATCCTATTTCACGCTTCATGTCCTGCAAACACCGCCTTGATTTTTCCTGCTAATCCCGGAACCTTATCTGTCGGTACAGCACTCAAAGCTAAGCGAATTCCTTCTTTTAACGGAATTACGAAAATGTTATTCTGCGCAAGCTTATTTGCCAGACCGGCTGAATCCTTCGCAGGAATCGTGATGAAAAATCCTGCCTCATACGGAAGAATTTTTAAATTTTCCTCTGCTGCTTCCTTGATAAAGATTTGGGCACGATTTGCCAGCATCTCGCTGAACTGTGCGCGCTCTTTGTCCACGCTTGCTTTCAACTGCGGATCTGCTGTAATCTCTGCCAGCATTTTCTGTGCACCGCGGCTTCCGTTTGACCAAGTTGCACGGTTTGAGAAAGTATTTACGTTTGCAAACTCTTCTGCAACTGTCTTAGAAGAAGACACACCAATCAGTGCACCTGAGCGCATTCCATATACTAAGAAAGATTTTGACATACTGTATGCCACTGCCAATAAAATATTCTCCGGCAGATCTTCAAAGTATTTTAAGAAACTTCTCACTTCATCTGGGTCACCTGCATAGTCGATATATGCCATATCCCACAGAATGATAATTTTCTTATTTGGTTTTTTCGCGCACTCACGATAGAAGTTCATAATGTCTTCCCAATCCTCGTCAGTCATGGTATAACCAGATGGATTATGGGCCGGAGTATTAAAAATGGTCATGACACTGTCTTGTGTCTCTAATAACTTGGAAACTGCATCTTTTAAGTTCTTTCTGGAAAACTCGTTGTTCTCATCGAACATCTGATACATTTCCCATTCTCTTTCATTTTCCTCGGCGATCTCACGATATGGTCCCCAGTGCCAGTTTGGAATCACAAACTTCTGGCCTTTTTCCACATAGTTAAAGATCATATGATGAATTGCACCTGTTCCTCCTGGTGTTGCCACAGCGCCTGTATAAGTTCCTTTCGGCTGATGGCCTTTAAACGCATTGGCAATCGCTGCATCCAAGTAGTCTTTTAATCCTGGAATTGGAGCGTAATCCATCAGTTCATTTGCCGGAAGCTCGCGATAACATTTGTTGACGGTAGGCAAAGATAAGAAATCTCCATTCTCATCCTTTAACACACCTAAGGTGGCATCCGTCACATTTTCTTTTCCGTACTTCGCAATCGCGGTTCCTGCATTTCCTGCTGAACTGAAACTGGGATCTGGTTTTCCCTTGCCAGTAGCATTTGATGCTGTCATGGTAAATTCTGCCATTTTTATTCCCCCTGTCTTTTTCCTTTGAGATGCTCTCACATCTCTATTTTATTTTCAGGTATGCAAAATGATAACCTATTCTCCTTGTGAATTTCACAGCTACCATTTCGCATACCAATTCATAAAGCACTGAATTATTTATATTTCACGATCAACGCGTCTACCGCGCAAACCCCCTGGCCTTCTGGATATACAAATACCGGATTAAGATCCATCTCTTTGATCTCATCTTTGTGCTCGTATGCGTAATTTGCGATTTTCACCATCATATCTGTGAGTGCATCCAAATCACATGGAGCAGAGCCACGGTATCCAGTCAGCATTTTGTAGCTCTTCAGAGATTTCAACATGTTCATAGCCTCTCCCTTGTTCAGAGGAACCGGATACAATGCCGCATCTTTGAAGACTTCTACATAAATTCCACCCAATCCTACTAAAAGCATAGGACCAAACTGTTTGTCATTTGTCACACCAATAATAATCTCTACACCAGAAGCTGCCATCTCCTGAACTAAAATTCCATCGGTCTTCTTTCCAGGATTGGTTCTCGCCACATTCGCCATAATTTCATCGTATGCAGCAACAGCCTCCTCCTCATTTTGAATACGAAGTTTTACACCGCCGGCTTCTGTCTTGTGCAGAATCTCAGAAGAATTAATCTTCAGCGCCAATGGATATTTCATCCCTTTGACAGCCTCTTTGATCTCATCTGTACTTCTCGCAATCGCCTGTGCGGGAACTGGAACTCCATATTTCTTCATCTCTTCTTTGCTGTCGAACTCTGAGAGCGCATAAGTCTCAGCTCCCTCGTGATCCTTCGGAACACAGGCTTCCAGATTATGCTCTTCATAGTTATAAGTAGCGAAGGTTAGCAATTTCTTTAGCGCTGAGAAAGAAGTACCCATAGAAGACATCAACGGAACCCCCGCATCTTCCAGAATTCTTCTGGAACCGCGGAAACGATAACCTTCCAGCGACGGAATCGCCACAACTGGCTTATCCACACCCAATTCTTTTGCATGAGCGATGCTCTTACACATATCAGAAGTGGTCAAATCATCGTCTTTCTTAACGTTTACACCCACAGTAATTAATCCTACCGCAGGGTCATCATTAAATGATTTCAGAACACCTACTGTACGCTCGTCATCGTGGAACAAAGTGGTAGTAGCATCCAGAGGATTCTTAGCCGAAGCGTAGCCCGGGATGAAGTTTTTCAACTTGGCCTTTGTCTCGTCAGAAATCTCTGCCAAATCCACGCCCACTTCCTCAGCGATGTCGGCACTCAGAGTACTCTCTCCACCGGAGAAGCTAATCACTGCCACTTCTTTCTTCTTCGGGAAGTTACCGTTCAGCACGCTCAGAGTCTGTGCCAGACACATGAACTCTTCCAAAGTCTCTGCGACAACAACGCCGTATTTTTCAAAGATACTCATGTAAGATTTATTAGATCCCGCCATACTTCCAGTATGGGATGCCGCTGAAATCGCGCCTCTCACAGATCTTCCTGATTTCAGAATTACCACTGGTTTGCGCATCATCGCAGCTTTCTTTAATGCACGTACAAATCTCTCCGAGTCACGAACACCTTCAAGATAAAGGGCAACAACAGATACGTGTTCGTCTTCCACAACAAACTCGAGGAATTCTTCCAGTGTGACAATATTTCCATTTCCTGAAGAGATTGCGTAAGAGATATTGAAGAAATCTGTGTTCAATATCTCTGCACAGATAAATCCACTCTGTGCAATAATCGCAATTCCATGAGCATCATCTTCCAAATCCCAATGTGTATGGCCGCCCCACATATTGACTTTATCCACATTGTTCAGCATACCCATACAGTTTGGTCCGCAGATACACATGTCATATTTTCTGGCGATGCCTTTTATCTGCTCTTCCAGTGCGATTCCCTCTTCAGTGTTCTCCTCTGAGAAACCGCTGGCATAGATCACAGCCGCCTTCACTCCAAAGGCACCGGCCTCTTCCAGCAGCGCCGGTATTGTATGGCAGTTTGTTGCAAGTACCACACACTCAGGAACTTCTGGCAATGCCGAAATACTAGGATAGCATTTTTTTCCAAAAAGCTCTGTCTTTTTGGGATGCACAAAATATGCGTGCTCTACTATCCTACTATTCAATGCACCCTGAGCTGCACCACGTCCAAAACCAGGTCTATCCGTTACCCCCACAACTGCAATACTCTTAGGTTTAATCAGTTTTTGTATATCCATCTTTGCCTCATACCTCCGCTACATTCTTTGCTCTATACTGCCGCTTACTGAACGTAGTTATAACCTTCGTTAAACGCCGCCTCATTCGCTGCAGTAAATTTCTCTTTGCCTTTCTTCACGAACATTTCCTTCAGAACTCTTCTGGCCATATCTGGCTCGAACAGTCCGCATTTTTTAATCAATGCACCAATTGCAACAATGTTAGCTGCTTTCGGATTGTTCGCTTTCATTGCCAGCTCCATACATGGAACTCTAATGATGTTAAAATTTCCTTCCACTGTCTGATCGTCAGCAACCTCATCGCTGTTGATAATCAACGTGCCGCCTTCTTTCAGGTAAGCCGCATATTCCAGGGAAGGGGCATTCATAGCTACCAGTACGTCGGATTCCTCAATATCTGGTCCGCCAATCACGCCATCTACATATTTCACTACGCTGTATGCTTTTCCACCTCTCATGGCAGGTCCATAAGTGGGCATCCAAGTCACTGTCTTTCCTTCTTCCAGAGCCATCTCAGCCATGATCATGCCTGATGTCAAAACTCCCTGTCCACCAAAACCAGCGAATACTAATTCCATACTCAATCACCCTTCCTTTCTCTCAACTCGCCCAAGGTGTAATAAGCAGAAACCTCCTTATCCATCCATGCAAGAGCTTTGTCGATCGGCATACCCCAGTTGGTAGGACATGGCGCCAATACTTCCACCAGAGAATATCCCTCGTTATTCAACTGTGCCTCGATTGCGTTCTTTACATATTTGCGTAGTTTACGGATCTCTTTCGGACTCTGAACAGATCCTCTAGCTACATATGCCACGTTTGGCAAAGAAGCGATCATTTCCGGCAACTTAATCGGCATACCAGTCCAGTTTGTATCTCTTCCGTGAACACTGGTCGTAGTTTTCTGATCTGGCATGGTAGTCCAAGACATCTGTCCACCTGTCATACCAAAGTTATTGTTATTTACCACAAATACAGTAATATTCTCGTTACGATATGCAGCGTTCATAGTCTCCGCAAGACCGATTACATATGCATCTCCATCTCCTTGATAAGCGATAGAAAGAAGGTCTGGTCTCGCAACTTTAATACCCATAGCGGTAGCTGCACCTCTTCCGTGAGCAGTCTGGATTTTGTCACCATTCCAGCTCATGTTCATATTACAGGAACATCCAACTCCAAGAGTCAAAATTGTCTTATCTTCGTAACCATTCTCTTCGATTACTTCTGCAATCAGACGGTTCAAAATACCATGGCCACATCCTGGGCAGAAACTATTCGGTATACTAACCATCTTCGGTGTTTTTCTCAACACTGCCATTTAGAACACCTCCTTCATCTGTCCGGCTTTTACCTGCTCATAAAACTTCACAACTTCTTTTGCTTTCGGAATATGCTGATTTGTAAACTGTCCATAGATCGGAACATCTATTCTCGTCTTCTTCGCTGCCAAAGCTACGTCCTCTACCAGCTGACCAGCATCTGTAGACTCTACGGAGATAAAGCCTTTTACATCTTTGTTTACCTGCTCAAAAGCTTTGTATGGGAATGGCCATACAGTGATAGGACGAATGATGCCGACTTTCTCACCCTGAGCGCGCAGAATATCAACTGCGTTTTTAGCTGTTCTGGAAGGAAGTCCAAATGCTACAAATACGTAGTCTGCATCCTCTACCTGATATGCTTCGTATCTCTGCTCGTTCTCAGTAATCAACTCATATTTTGCTTTTGTTGCACCTGGTTTATCTGGATTTGCCAATCTGCCGTGATCACGGTTTGTTCCATCCCAGGTCCATCCTAAGTCCTCAGTTCTCTCTTTGAACTCTGGGAATTCCACTGCTTCCATCATCTGTCCCAGAGCAGCCTCTGTCAGAATCTCTACTGGATTGCGGTATTTCTCTGCCAGATCAAATGCTATGTACATTAAGTCGATAGTCTCCTGAATGCTGTTCGGTGTCAAAACGATCACACGACAGTCACCATTGCCGCCACAGCGGGTATCTCTCAAATAATCTGTCTGAGAAGAATCCAAAGTTCCAAGTCCAGCTCCCCAGCGCTGAACATTCACCAGTACTGCTGGATAGTTGTTCGCACACATATAGGAGATACCTTCCTGTTTCAGTGAGAATCCTGGGCCTGAGGAACTAGTCATAGATCTCATACCACAAGCATAGGACCCAAAAATCATATACATTGCAGACATCTCATTTTCTGCCTGCAAAAAAGTTCTTCCAAGTTCTGGCATACGCCAGGACAAATACTCTCCGACCTCTGTCTGAGGAGTAATCGGATATCCTGCATAAAACTGACAACCTGCACGCATAGCTGCTTCACCGATTGCATGGTTGCCTTTCCACATCTTCTTCATAGTCTTTCACTCCCTTTCACTCTTCAACGATCTCAAATACATTATCTGGGCATACAATATAGCAAGTTCCACACTGCGTACATTTCTCATGGTCCACCGCTACATGATCATATCCTGCTGCATTGAGCTCACCGGACAGGGATAATGATTTGGTTGGACATGCTACGATACAATACTTACAGCTCTTACACCTCTCGGGACTAATTGTAAGTTTGGCCATAATGCTCCTCCTTTCCCATCTACTATTCCTCTTTAATTTTACTGGAATAGAGAATCCATTCTCCTAATTTTCTTTCGTTTATAGTTCGCATTATATATTATATATAATATATAATCAATGGTTTTTATGCATTTTACATAAATTCGTCAAAAGTTATCAATTTTTCATATCGTTTTTGTACAAATTTCAATCATCATTTACTTTCTTCATTATATGACAATATTTGTTTACAATTTCAATTTTACAACTTATTTTTGACTAAAAACATCTGCATTAGGGCTTTAAGTGCCCATTTCTACAGGATATAGCCCCTTTAAAAATCCTTTCAAAATACATATACTTTGCTATTGTAAATTTTTATCAAAACCCAGCGATGTCTTGCCATATTTTCAAAGAACAAAATGAGTAGGCCCATTTCAGCTTCCCCTCAATCTTTGAGGGGCGTGTGCATTCTGTCCGGAGGTTTTTCATCTACTAGGATATCCATCGCAATTTCCTAGTAAATAAAAAAACACCAACCACATAAAATGGTTGGTGTCTGTCTTTCACAAATTAATCCTGCACGTAAGGCATCATAGCCATATGACGTGCTCTCTTGATTGCAACAGTCCTGTGATTCTTCTCGGAAGAATTTTTCCTCTCTCAGATACGTATCTCTTTAACTTTGCTACATCCTTGTAATCGATCTCATTGTTCTCTTTTCCACAGAATACACATACTTTTTTTCTTCTGCGGCCGCCTCTTCTCTTCATCGGAGAATCTGGTCTCTCGCCTCTATTGTATGCCATGAGTATAACCTCCTTCTATAATTCAGTTAAGCGGACATCTGAAATGTCACCAGACACACATCCGCTCTGCTACTTTTTTGTGAACGCAGGCTTTTCCTGCCTGTCCATGCCACCTACCTAGCTTTCTAGTTAAATGGCAATTCTTCATCAATTCCATCCGGAATGTTCATAAAACCGTCGATGGAAGCCGCCGCACTGCTGGGTGCCGCTGGCGCTTCTGCCGGCGCAGGAGTTCTCGGATGTGACGCCGCATAGCTGTCACTGGCAGATTTACTTTCTGCAAATTCCTGCTCTTCCACAACTACCTCTGTCGTATACACCTTCTGGCCTTCCCTGTTTGTATAACTGCCAGTCTGAATTCTTCCGGTTACTACGAGCTTGGTTCCCTGATGAAAATACTTCTCAGCGAATTCGCCTGCTCTGTCAAATGCAACACACGGAATGAAATCCGCTGTCTGTGCGCTGTCGTCTCCGTTTCCGCCTCTGCGGCCTCTGCGGTCTACTGCCAGCGTGTATCTGGCGATTGCCATAGCTCTCTCGCCCTGAGAGTATCTCACTTCCGGATCTCTCGTTAATCTGCCCATCAGAATTACTTTATTCATACGATCACTCTTTCTTTATCTACTCTTACGCATCCTGTCTTACGCATAAGTATCTGATAACCGGCTCCATGATGCGGATGTGGTTCTCCACCTCATTCGGGCATACGGAATCAGACTCGAAATGTACGAAGTAGTAGAATCCTTCTTTCATTTTCTGAATCTCGTAAGCAAGTCTCTTCTTGCCCCATTCATCAATGTCAGTTACTGTACCGCCGAAACGTGTGATGTAACCTGTTACTTTCTCCATCGCTGCGGCTCTCTCTTCGTCCTCGAGTTTTGCGCTAAGAACAACTGCTAATTCATATTTGTTCATGCTCTTTCTTACCTCCTTGTGGTCTTTTGGCCCTCTGCTCATCCTGTAGAGAGCAAGGATATTGTATATCACGGTTTTCAATACTACCATATTTTCACGCTTCAGGCAAGTGCTTTTTTAAATCTTTTGTGTTTTTTTCTACAATCTTTCGTGCCACCATGATCTGATGACCGCACCCCTGACATTTCAACCGGAAATCTGCCCCGACACGCAGGATTTCCCATTCAAAACTGCCGCAAGGATGTTTCTTTTTCAGTTTTACAATATCTCCCACTTCATATTGATATGTCATTCTGTCACCTCACTCTACTTTTATACTCCACGATTCTTTTATAATTTTATTCAAGTCGAACGCAGTTTCCCATCTGATTTTAACATACTGCCGAAAAAACCTCTCCGATCGGTGCCTGGATCACCAGATCGGCACGACTGTCCATTGGGGTCTCGGATTTGTTGATCAGTACCAGCTTATTACCTCTGTAATAGTCGATAAGTCCCGCTGCCGGATATACTGCGAGGCTTGTTCCTCCAATGATCAACACTTCTGCCTGGCTGATCGCGCGGATGGCTGCCTGCATCGTGGAAGAATCCAGTCCTTCCTCATATAATACGACATCCGGTTTGATCTGACCACCGCAACTGCACATCGGAACCCCCGCAGAATTCTTGATATACTGTGCATCATACAATTTTCCGCATTTTCTGCAGTAATTGCGGTGTACGCTGCCGTGAAGTTCCAGCACCTTTTTGCTGCCTGCCGCCTGATGAAGTCCGTCGATATTCTGTGTAACCACTGCCTTTAACTTTCCTTTTGCTTCCAGTTCGGCAAGTTTTAAATGTGCCGCATTTGGTTTTGCATCCAGGGCCAGCATTTTATCCCGGTAAAACCGATAAAACTCTTCTGTTTTTTCCATATAAAAAGTATGACTCAGAATTGTCTCCGGTGGATAATCATATTTCTGATGATACAGGCCGTCCACACTTCGAAAATCTGGTATTCCGCTCTCTGTTGACACACCAGCTCCCCCGAAAAACACGATATTATCTGAATCTGCGATCCACTGTCTTAATAATTCTGATTTTTCCATCTGTTCCGCTCCTTCCAAAATGATTCCTCTCAGAATCACTGTACGCTGCACTTTGCTTCTGTTTTTATAGTATACTGCACGAAAAAAAATAGCAACTCCATTTTATCCACCCCTTCGCAACTGCAAAAATGTCCCCGGCATTCTTGCAGTCCACACGCACCATTCGTAAAATGTTTTTTCATAATTTCTTCACACTTTTAACAGTTGACATATTTTCTTTCGTGATATTTAATATATCTTAGCGGCAATTAACATAATAGGATTACAATGCCGGAAAATCTGTATCCGACTGTGTCTGCACATCGTGATGTAAAGCGGACATTCGCAATCCGCTTTCGCTACTTGCTCATGAACGCAGTCGCTTTGCGACCTGTCATCACACTATATTATAGAAACGGGAAGATAAAAACATGCATATTTCATTCGCAGGAAAAAAAATCCGGCTGCTTGCACTTGCGGTCACTATTTTTATGATTATTTTTGTATCCGCCAACTGGCGGCTCTATCTGGATCCGACACTGGATCTGACATGTGGGACCATTCTGTTTGTTCTGTCTCTTCTGGCAGGACCGGTTGCTGGATTTCTCATTATATTCAAACCATCCGTGGATGACAAATATAAAGCACTGGCCAACACGGCATTGTTTTTTATCATGCCGGTTCTTACCATCCAGATGGTAGAGGTATTTAATGAAAACTATATATGGTGGTTTTCTGTACCAACTTTCCTCGCAAACTATATGATTTACCTGGTGTTCTACCTGTTCTTTTATCTGCTCACCGGACGTTATCATATGGTAGGACTGATTGTAAATATTTCTTTATATGTATGGTCATTGCTGAATTATTTCATTGAACTGTTCCGCGGTTCTCCTTTTGTTCCGCTGGACGTACTGAGTTTCGGCACTGGTCTGAGTGTATCAGACGGTTATACTTATGAGCTTAGTTGGAAACTGATCCTCGGTTCTATCATGTTTTTCCTGATCTATCTGGTAAACAAAAAAAGTGTCAACATCAAACCGAAAAAATTAAAATTCAAACTCCTGGCAAAACTTGCTCCGGCAGCTTATATCGCAGTTGTTGTAATTTCCCTCTTTTTTACGGATTATGCTGCAAATCTCGGATACAAACCGGATTTCTGGGATCAGTCCAGAGGCTATCACCGCACAGGTTCCTTCTTTAATTTCTGTCTGAACACCAAGTACCTTATTATCCGGAAGCCCTCTGACTACAATGCCGCCAATGTCAGCGACTATGTGGCAGAAACGCTGAAAGATGCCGGCGTAGATCCTGATGATCATACGGTCAGCACCAATCTGCTGACCGGCCAGAACGATTACACAGCAAATACGGATGGCACCATGCCGAATATCATTTGTATCATGAATGAATCTCTGTCTGATCCAGGTGCTCTCGGCAATCTGGAAACCAATGAAGACTACATGCCATTCATTCACAGTCTGACAGAAAATACCATCAAAGGTTCCCTGTCCATGCCGGTATTCGGTGCAGGAACAAGTAACAGTGAATTTGAATTTTTATCCGGAGATTCCATCTCCTTCCTGCCCACCGGGTGCAACGTATATCAGTCCTATGTAAAGGATACTGTTCCTTCCCTGGTATCCACCCTTGGTGCACTTGGTTATTCCAGGACCGCTTTTCATCCGTATTACGGCGAAGGCTGGAACCGCAGGAATGTATATCCACTGCTGGGATTTGAAAACTATATCAGTATCGAAGATTTTGTCGATCAGGACATTCTGGATACTTACAAGCAGAACAATGACGTCACCGAGTATGAGATGCTGCTGAATGAACGGTATCCGGACCGCAACATGCTGCTGCGTCGTTTTGTCAGTGACAGCTATGATTATTCCATGGTAGAAAACATGTATGAGAATCGGGATACATCCAAACCGTTCTTCCTTTTTAACGTCACCATGCAGAACCACGGCGGCTACGCCATGTCCTATACAAACTTTTCACAGGAAATATATGTCACAAACATGAATGGCATTTACCCAAAGGCTAACCGCTATCTGTCCCTGGTAAAACGCTCTGATGAAGCATTTCAGGAGCTGGTAGATTATTTCAGCAACGTGTCAGAACCGACCATTCTCTGTATGTTCGGGGATCATCTGCCCTCCATTGAAGATGGATTTTATGAAGAACTGTTCGGCACCAGTCTCGATCACCTGACCACGGAACAGCAACAGCTTCGTTACACCACACCATTTGTGATCTGGGCAAATTATGATATTCCGGAAGCGACACTGAATCAGATCAGTGCAAACTATCTGTCTACACTGGTACTTCAGACTGCCGGACTTCCACTGACGCAGTACAATCGTTATCTGGCCTCCCTGTATCAGAAGCTTCCTATCATTAACACGGTTGGTTATGTGGATGCAGATAACAATTACTATACGCATTCCGAAAACAGCAAATACGATGACCTGCTCTATCAGTACCATTGCCTTGTATACAATTCACTGATTGACCGGAATAACCGTGATTCCTCTGTCTTTTTCATGAATCAGTAATTTCCTACTATGTTAAGACCTGAGCATCTGTCTTTTCCGACAGTTCTCAGGTCTTTTTATCTGTATCTTTCCATATTTTAGTAATTCTATACTATCATGCAACACTTTTCGATGTTATGTTGCACACTTTCTAAACACTTTTTACAAATCATTCTTCATAGAACGATACTTTTGCAACATTTCAAAGCATTTTGTCCAACTTATCACTTTCATTTGCACTTTTTATTGTGCATTTTGTGTGTTTTTATTGACATGGTCTTACCATCTATGTATAATAAGCTCATGGAATTTATATTTTCTTTATGAATTTCACATTTGCTTAACTTTTTTAAAATTTAGGAGGGTTTGATTTATGGCTTTAGGTATTATTGGTATTGTAGTCGCTCTTGCTATTTTCCTGTATGGCGCCTACAAAAACGTATCCGTACTGTATCTGGCTCCGCTCTGCGGCGTTATTGTAGCAGTAACAAACGGATTGAACGCAAACGATGCATTCACATCTCTGTATGTTGGTGCCGTTGAAGAAAATGCAGCAACCGGCGTATGGGAAATCGGCGGTGTCTGCGGAATGATCACAGCAATTTTCCCGACTGTATTCTTAGGCGGTTTATTTGGTAAAGTATTAGCAGACAGTGGTGCTGCTCAGTCTATCGCTTCCACATTAGTAAACAAATTCGTTATGCCGGTAAACAATAAAGAAAAACAGGCAAAACGTGCCGTTTTAATTATGTTACTTATCGAGTGTATCCTTACATACGGTGGTGTAGATGGTTTCGTAGCTATCTTCGCTACATTCCCGATCTGTATGTACATGGCAAGCCGCATTGGTATTCCGAGACGTATGGTTCCGGCTATGCTGGCTTTAAGCTGTGGTGCTAACTCTGCTCCATTCGTATTAAGTATCAATAACATCATTTGTATGAGCATCCTGCATACAAGCCCGGGTGTTGCTCCAATCCCGGGATTTATTTCCTTCATCGTAATCGAAGTTGGTATATACTTCATCTGCTCCACCTTCATCATCAAAGAGATGAGAAAAGGCGAGACATTTGATTATGGTAACTGTGAGCCGATTCCGGATGACAATGCAAAAAAACTTCCGCATTTCGCACTTGCTATAATTCCGTTAGTAGTTGTATTCCTGCTTTTCGCTATCGTACAGATTGCTTCCTTAGCTCTGGTATCCGGTATCGCAGCAGTAATCATCCTGATGGCTCCGCACTTCAAAGACAATGAGAAAAAAGGCTTTCCGGCATGGGCAGGAAACGTTCTCAATTCCTTAAACATTGGTGCTGCAAATGGTGCAAGCGCAATCATGACTCTGACAGCTGCAGCTGGTTTCGCAGCAGTTGTACAGCACACAGATGCTTTCAACGGTTTCGTTGGAATCCTCTTTGGCATGAAAGCTTCTCCGTTAGTAATCGGTATCGTACTTGCTATCATCGTAGTAGCATTTACATCTTCACCGCCAGCAGCTTTAAGTATTGCACTTCCGATGGTTGCTGCAGCTTATATCTGGACAGCTAACCCGATTCTGAATCCGAACGCACTTGCTCGTTGTGCTGCTATCGCAGTTTCCACATTCGAGACACTGCCGGTTAACGGACTGATCCTGATCACAACCGGACTTGCTCAGGTTAAGATCAAAGATGCATACTTACCGATGTTCTTACAGACAGTTATCATGACATTAGTTGGAACAATCCTCTGTGCTGTCATCCTTACTGTTGCACCGGGACTGGCATAAACCAACATCATTTTCGACAATTATCTTCGTAGTGAAAGAAAGTTAAGCCATATAGAAACGCTGCTTCACATTGAAGCAGCGTTTTTCATCTTAGTAACAGAAATCAACAGAAAGGTTTATACTTATGAAAAAAAAGAATCCCTTTAACTGGGGCACTTATGTCACACTGATCGGCGTCGTAGTTATCTTTGCCATTATTTTTACTGATGCCATCGACACCATATATGTACTTCCGGTTCTGGGTGCTCTCTGCCTTGTATACGGTATTTTCGGACTTCTGCAGTCCCGCGGCAGCAATGAAGCCGGACTGGTTCAACGCTCCATGCTGCAGCTGATCCTCGGTGCATTTGTCATCTTTATCGGTATGATCGAAGCACTTCATCTGAATCTGACACAGAGATTCTGGGATATTTTCCTGATTCTCATTGTGGTGGTCATTGCGATCTGGATGTTTCTGCGGAAACGCAAGTAAAGTCTTGTTTGTGTAGCTGAAAATTTAATCTGTGA
>ENA-OPCD01001886-OPCD01001886.1-human-gut-metagenome-genome-assembly--contig:-NODE-1886-length-15481-cov-2.940296_pt1 | contig 15481 bp, 10 predicted proteins | sample MGYA00241560_ERZ501471 | MGnify/ENA primary metagenome ERZ501471 (study PRJEB25962, sample SAMEA2042578) | human gut metagenome | biome: human gut; feature: human-associated habitat; material: faeces...
TTTTTATTGCTTATTATCCGCACCCAAAAAGTTGCATTTATAAGTTGAACTCAAGTAGTTTATTTGCGAATGGGAGGGGAGCACAATGGATTGTTTCAAAAGCATTAAAAAAAGGAATTGGTATACACCACGGTTCAGTTCCAAAGTATATACAGCAGGAAATTATTTCACTGTTTAATCAGAATATTTTAAAGATCCTAATATGTACTACTACTATCACAGAGGGGGTAAATACCACAGCTAAAAACGTGATAGTGCTTTCTGGAAAAAAAGGAACGAAAGACTTAAAAAAGTTTGATGCACAGAACATAGAGGGGCGAGCTGGTAGATTTATGCAGCATTATCAAGGGCGGGTCTTTATTCTAGATAAAAATTTTGCGGATCGAATGAACGAAGAGGACGAATTGTTGCAACATAAATTTTTTGACAAGAATATTGATAAAAAAGATGTGGATATTGTTCTATCAGATTCCAATTATCTCACAATCGAGCAAGAAAATAGGAAAAAGCAGTTAGAGGCTATCAAAGAAAGTGGAATAATGCCTAAAGCATGTTTTGAGGAGTTTAGAACAATATCATATGATGACAAGATTTATTTGTACAATACAATTGCTCGCTTTTCAACAACAGATCATGAAAAGATAACAGAGTTAATAAGACGTTACGTTGGCCAAAGGAAGTCTTATCTTCCAGGTCTTGAACTTATATGTCAAACTATCCGTCCAATTATCAAAAATGACAATTTACGTTTTTATGTAGAGAACGGAAATGATCAGTCTGGTAACTGTTATCTTGTTGGTATGATTTCTGCTTTTATTTCTAAAGGATTTTCAGGCTCGGTAAATTATCATATTAGAAAAGAAGGGGATGTGGATAAGGGAGTTAGAAAGGCTGCTAATTTTGTTTTTAATATGCTCCGTTACCAAGTAGTAAAATATTTCGGTTTATTTAATTTGCTCTACAAACAATTTGAATCAACTCGCAAGGGTGTAAATGTTGATGAAGTTAATGGCATTGAAGCGTTATTACTCAGGCTTGAATATAGTGCAGATACAAGATTAGGAAGACAGGTTAGTGACATTGGTGCATCTTTTAATGTGGTGAAATACTATGATGTAAAAGAGAATAATCCAGATGATCGCGAGCTTATTGGAAAATATTATAACCAGCTGGATGATTATGAGAAATACAATGTCGCAAGAATAGATCAGATATTATAACATTTGATAGGAGGTTTGAAGATATATGATGGATATAATCTCAACTTTAGAAAGCTCAATAAGAGTCGGAATGAATTATTAGTTCAGATCATATATAAGGAAGGATACTTTATACCAAAACATTGAGGTCTCAATATAATGAATCAAAAGAGTTCTCTCTTTTTGGCGAAATTTTGTATATTTGCGACCGAAATGGTGAGCGTTCTTTGGCTATTCAAAACAATGTACCTCAAAGCACTCCGCTCATTTCTAAATCGTTACCTGTCCGTATCACCCCAAACGGTAACCTCTTACTTCTCAGCCAGATAGCCCGAAACTTAAAAAATGACTCGGAAAATTTATTTTCCTGGTGAGGAATTTTCTGCTGCGTTGCGGGCCTTTTCCTCTTTCTTCAGCAGCCCTTCCCGCCACCAGCATTGGAATACGGGGACGACAAACATGGTCATCGACTGGATCAGCATGCCGCCGAAAGTCGGGATTGCCATCGGAACCATAATATCGGCTCCCTTTCCGGTCGAGGTGAGGACGGGGAGCAGGGCGATCAGGGTGGTCGCGGTTGTCATGGCTGCGGGACGTACACGTTTGAGTCCTGCTGTCACGACGGCTTCACGTATGGCGTGCCTGGTCTGCGGGTCCTTTTCCAGGAAGACGTGATGGATGTAAGTTCCCATCAGCACACCGTCGTCTGTCGCCACTCCGAAAAGGGCGATGAAGCCGACCCATACGGCTACGCTCAGGTTAATGGTATGCATCTGGAACAGGTCCCGCATATTGACTCCCGCCAGCGAAAAGTTCATGAACCAGTCCTGACCGTACAGCCAGAGCAGGATAAAGCCGCCGGCAAAAGCCACGAATACACCGGAGAAATGAATCAACGAGGCCGTAAGGGTCTTGAACTGGAAATACAGAACCAGGAGGACGATCAGCAGGGCCAGGGGAACGACGATCATCAGCCGGGCGGTGGCACGTTCCTGTTGTTCGTAGTTTCCGGCAAACTTGTAGGAAACGCCTTTTGTTAGTTTCAACTCTCCGTTTTGTATCTTTCCTTCGATCACTTTTGTCGCTTCTTTTACAACATCCACTTCCGCTTTTCCCTGTTTCTTGTCGAAGATCACGTAGCCGACCAGGAAGGTGTTCTCACTCTGGATCATCTGGGCGCCTCGGGCATATTCGATATCGGCGAGTTCTTTCAATGGGATCTGGGCGCCGGTGGCTGTCGGAACCAGGAGCATGGACAATGCTTCCGGATTATCACGCAGTTCGCGGGCATAGCGGAGGCGCACGGGGAAACGCTCGCAGCCTTCGATCGTCTTCGTCAGGATCATGCCGCCGACGGCTGCACTTAGTATCTCCTGTAAATCTTCGACGTTCACTCCGTACCGGGCCATGTTATCCCGGTTCAGCTTAATCTCCAGATAAGGTGCTCCGACCGCCCGGTCATAGAATACGGACGAAGGGATCACGGAAGGAACGTCTTTGAGCGCCTGTTCGATCGCCTTTCCGCTCTGCTCGATCGTTTCCAGATCCGGCCCGTATATCTTCAATCCCATCGGAGCGCGCATACCGGTCGAGAGCATGACAAGGCGTGCCTCTATCGGTTGCAGTTTCGGGGCGGATGTGAGTCCGGGCAGGTGGGTGACGTTGACAATTTGCTGCCAGATATCGTCGGTGTTCTTGATTTCGGGACGCCATTGCCGGAAATAGTCTCCTTTGCGGTCCGGTATCAGGCTATCTGCCGGAATCAGGCGGAAGCCGTCTGCCGGATTGTAAGTGCCTCCGTTTCTCAGGAGATATTCTCCTTTCCGGTTCACTTTGAAACGTTCCCGCTTTCCGTCTTCGTTCAGGATATATTCGGGACGATAGTTGATCGTATTCTCGAACATCTGGGCGGGAGCCGGATCGAGTGCCGAGTTTACCCGTCCCCATTTGCCGATTGCCGTTTCCACTTCGGGGATGGCTGCCAGGCGTTTGTCCAGCGCTTCGATATAATTCAGGTTTTGCTCGATTCCTGTATGGGGCATGCTGGTCGGCATCAACAGGAATGAACCTTCGTTGAGGCTGGGCATGAACTCTTGCCCGATCCGTTTCCAGATCAGGATGCCGCATAGGATAGTCGCGATCGGTAGCAGCATGAACTTCCACCGGTTATTCAGACACCAGCGAAGGATACGTTCGTAGTAGATCACCAGTAACCAGAGCAGTGCAAGAATGATGGCGATACATCCTGTTACGAAAAGAAGATTGACGATAATGCCTTTCTGGGGGCCCATCGGCAACCATTCTTCTGCCAAGAAGTAGGTGGCGACGACAAGTGCGATACCGATATTGATATAGTTACTTATTCCGGGTTTCTTCCAACGGTGAGCAAGCAGGTTGTTAAGTCCGACGGCTGTAAGTCCGAGTGCCGGAATATTACTGTACAGGACAGACAAGAGGACACCTGCTGCAATCAGTATGTAGTTGAGCACTTTCCGTATCCGCTTTGAGTCGATCCGTACCGAAAACAATATATAGGATAAGGTCGGCAGCAAGATCAATCCCAATACGAAAGCAGAGGCCAGCGCATAGGTTTTCGTGTAGGCGAGGGGAGAGAACATTTTTCCTTCTTGTGCCTCCATTGCAAAAACGGGCAGGAAACTGACGATAGTCGTGATCATCGCCGTGGCAATGGTCCCCGACACTTCACTGACCGCCTTATAAATAAGGTTTACCATCGCTTTCCCTTTGCGGATGCCTCTGTTTTCCGGCATCTCCATATACCGGATGATGCTTTCGACAAACACGACGCCGACGTCCACCATCACGCCGATAGGGAGCATGCTGGCTATCACGACGGATGCCCGGAGGTTGAGGACCAGCACGATGATAACGATGATACAGATCAGTATTTCGTGGGATAAAGATGTTTCGAGCGTGCCGATTGTCTCTTTGATCAAGCCTGTCCGGTCGTAAAAAGGTACGACGGTGATTTTGGAGACAGTCCCGTCGGGCAAGGTTTTCTGGGGAAGTCCGGGCGCCATCTCCTTGATTTTGTCTTTTATATTATTAATGACTTCCAAAGGGTTGGAACCATATCGGGCGATCACGACACCGCCGACTGCTTCGACACCTTCTTTATCCAGCCCGCCGCGCCGCGTACCTGGACCGATATTTACAAACGCTACATCGGAGATGCGTACCGGCACACCGTCACGACGGCTTTTTCCAGGTCGGATACATCTTTGATGTAGCCCAGGCCGCGGATCAGATATTCGACCTTATTGATCTCCATTGTCTCGGCGCCGATATCGAGATCGCTTTTCTTGATCGCCCCCATAATATCCATAACGGAAACATTAAAGGTGCGCATGGCATCCGGATTCAGCTCGATCTGGTACTCTTTTACAAAACCTCCGGCTGATGCCACTTCCGACATTCCTTCGGCGGTCGAAAGGCTGTATTTGACATAGTAGTCCTGTATGGTACGCAGCTCTTCCGCATTCCATCCTCCTGTCGGTTTTCCGGTTGCCGGATCGCGTCCTTCCAACGTGTACCAGTAGATTTGTCCTAAAGCGGTTGCATCCGGACCCAACACTGGTTGTACGCCTTCGGGCAGCGTGCCGGGGGGAAGGGAGTTGAGCTTTTCGAGAATCCGCGAACGGCTCCAGTAGAATTCTATATTATCATCAAAAATAATATAGATGAAGGACATGCCGAACATGGAAGAGCTACGGATCGATTTGACTCCGGGAATCCCCAATAGGGAAGTGGTTAGCGGATAGGTGATCTGATCCTGGATATCTTTGGGCGAACGTCCCATCCATTCGGTCGCTACGATCTGTTGATTATCGCCGATGTCGGGAATCGCGTCTACCGGAATCGGATTGCGGGGAATGATCCCTCCGTGCCAGTTAAATGGAGAAGTCGAGATGCCCCATACGACTACCAGCACTAAGATCAAAAAAAAACGATAAACATGTTCAAAATACTTATATCGAGGGAAAGGTAATAAATCCCCGGTTATTGGATAATTTGTTAGCTATTTCATTCTTAGTTCGATAGCTTTTTACATACGATTTAATTTATTGTGTTAAAGAACGGAATACTAACATTTTCTTTAAATAAAATGGAAAGTTTAGCTATTGTGCTATAATTACTTTTCGTATCTTCACCGAGAAATAAATTTTGGTTCTACGTTTTTTTAATTATTAAGTTGCTGGAAATATGGTAATAGCTTATTTAAGAGTAGGAACTTCAAACAAGGAACTTCTAGAAGAACAGAAAGATGAGATTGAACGTTATGCTTCGAATCATGATATGAATGTCGATAAGTGGATTACGGATGTCACTGTCGACAAAGGGAGGGAAGATGAACGTAATCTCGCTAGGGGACTGGATCGTATGCAAAAAGGCGATAGTCTGATCTTTTCGGATATTTCCCGCTTGGGACGAACTTTGTCGGAAGTTATGGATATTATGGGACGCTGCATGGAAAAAGGCGTTCAGATCTATAGTATAAGAGACCGGTATATCCTAGACCAGGCATTGGATTTGCCAGTTATGGGAAACGTGTTCAAGTTGGTGACGGAGATCGAACACAGTTTGATGTCAATCCGTACCAAAGAGGCATTGAATCATAAGAAGAGCGCGGGAGGCCCGTTAGGCCGTCCGAAAGGATCGGCTGCAAAACAGTCTTTCCTGGATGCGAATAAAGAAGAGGTGATCAGCATGCTTGAACGCGGAGACACTGTTTTCGAAATTTGTAAACGTTTTAATGTTTCCAGAAATACCTATTATATGTTCAAACGGAACTACGGACTCTAAAACCAATCCTTTTTCCGCATGTATAGCCAGGTCGAGATTGCTGTCAGTAGCATGAGTGACCAGGCTATACCATATCCGTATTGCCAGTCCAATTCTGGCATCATCTTGAAGTTCATCCCCCATATACCAGCCAGGAATGTCAGCGGGATGAAGATCGTGGATACGATTGTCAGGCGTTTCATGATCGCATTCATGCGCAGGTCGTTATTGGATATGTAGAGATCGACCAGGGAAGATATGATTTCCCGGCAGCTTTCGGTTGTCTGGATGATGAACTGCAACTGGTCGGATAAGTCGTTATAGATGGGAAGGATGTCGGAGCTTATGATTCCGTTTTCGGTGCGCAGCAGTTTGGCAAATTGCTCTTTCAGTGGTTGGCTGTTCTTGCGGATAACCATATATTCTTTCCGACGTTGTTGGATAAGCAGCCCCATATTACCTTGGTCGTTTTTGATATCGAGCAGGGTCTCTTCTATATCCTCAAGCATTTCCTCCACTTTGGAGGCCGATTCCACTAAATTGGCAATGATCGTATTTAAAAGGAATGCCAGGAGTAGTCCGCTGTTTTTTCGGCGAATATTCAGCATATCGGATTCGATGGCTTTGTAGGCTTTTTCGAATACAGGATTGTTGCTTTCCGTGAAGCTGATGACTACGTTTCCCGTGATTAGGATGCTGATATGTTCGGAGTTGATCTCCATATTGGTGTCGTAGTAGGAAGAATTGAGTACGATAAGCATGTGTTTGTCATACTCTTCTATCTTGACTACGTGTTGGGGAGTCAGAATATCTTTGGCGTCCAGGTTATGCATCCCGAATTCATTGACGATACGCGTGACCGCCTCCGAATCAGTCAGACCGCTAACCTGGAACCAGTTGATACTATTTCCGTCGACAAATTTTTTGAACGACGTTTCGTTTGTCTTGATCTCCCGTGTGTGCAGAGTGTCGGTATTGTACTGTGTGAGGCTGATCCGGGTAACGGTATCATGCTCGCCGGCATAGAAATATCGGTCGGCAAGATGCCGGTTGGAAATATGCTTACGCTTGTGTGGATGTACATATTCTCTTCGCCTCATATCTGTTTGTTCTTATTCGAGTTCTACAACCGTAATACCCGCACCTCCGAATTGGACATGTTCGTCGTGATACTGGCGGACGCCCGGAACAGTGTGCAGGTAATCGCGTATCAGCTGCCGAAGTATGCCTGTCCCTGTCCCGTGCAGAATACGGATGCGAGCGGCACCAACCTGTATGGCATCGTCCACAAAGTAAGTAACGGCCTGTAAGGCTTCGTCCCCTCTCATACCTCTAACATCTATCTCCTGCTTGAAGTTCAATTTCTTTTCATGCATATCGTCCGCTGTCTGGACACTGACAAAAGTACTTTTTTGGATCTCTTTCTTGATTTGTCCTTTGCTGACCTTCTCCAGTTGTTCCAACTTGACTGTGCTCTTAATCATGCCGAATGCTACAACTGCCTGCTTTCCTTGAACTTCCATAACGGTTCCGGCTGAGACTTGTCCTTTGAGGCGGACGTTGTCGCCAGCTTCTATGACATCACGGTTGAAGACCTGCTTGGAGGCCGGCGCGTTTTGTTTCTGCTTTTTACGTTCTTTGCGTTCTTGCAACTTCGCCATTTTACGGGCGATCTTGCCGTCCTCTTCTTCGGCTGCTATCACAGAAGCCTTGAATTCTTCCAAGGCTTTGCGGGCAAGCTTGGTCTGTTCCTTTTCCGCCTGTGCCTCTTTGATTTCGCGGATCGTGTTTTCGATCTTTGCGTTGGCTTCGGAAAGGATACGCTGTGCCTCTTCCTTGGCGTTACGCATGATCTCTTTCCGTTGTTTGTTTACGGCTTCCAAATCCTGCTCGTAGCGGGCGGTAATATCTTCCAGCTTCTTTTCTTGTTGGCGGATATTCTGTCGCTTGCTTTCCCAATAGCGTTTGTCACGAACGATATCCTGTAGATATTTATCCATATTGATATAGTCGGAGCCGACATTAGCAGATGCATCCGCAATGACATCTTCCGGTAGGCCGATCTTCCGGGCGATCTCGACGGCGAAAGAACTTCCCGGATTACCGATCGACAGCTTAAAGAGCGGTTGCATCAGGTGGCGGTCATAGAGCATGGCGCCGTTAACGATCCCTTCCGTGTCTTTAGCGAAATGCTTCAAGTTCTGGTAGTGAGTCGTGATAACGCCGTAGCTGTGATTCCGGTTGAAACGGTCCAACAGGGCTTCGGCAATCGCACCTCCGATCTGGGGCTCCGTACCACTACCGAACTCGTCAATCAAGATTAGAGTTTTGCTGTTACAGTTCTTGACGAAAAATTTCATGTTCGTCAAGTGTGAACTGTAGGTACTCAAGTCGTTTTCAATACTTTGCTCATCTCCGATGTCAATGAACAGGTTTTCGAACAATCCCGTTTTCGAGCTTTCATATACGGGGATCAACAGGCCGCATTGCAACATATATTGCAGCAATCCGACCGTTTTCAGGCAAACGGATTTACCACCGGCGTTCGGACCGGATATGATCAAGATCCGTTTTCCCTCGGTCAGCTCGATATCGAGGGGAACTACCTGCTTGCCCTGTTTCTGTAAAGACAGGAATAAGAGCGGATGCACGGCACGTGCCCAATCCATTTGTCGCTTATCCTCCACGATCGGCTTGATCGCCTTGACTTGCTCCGCGAATAACGCTTTCGCACGAATGAAGTCAATGTCGGCAAGAAACTCGTAAGATTGTAGGATATCCGGAGCTAAAGGACGGATCACGTTCGTGAATTCCGTCAGTATCTTAATGATTTCCCGGCGTTCTTCCCCTTCCAGTTCCCGGATGCGGTTATTCGCTTCCACGACCACCTCCGGCTCTATAAAGACCGTCTTGCCACTGGCGGACTCATCATGTACGATACCTTTTATCTTTCGTTTGAAAGCCGGGGCTACCGGGATCATCAAACGACCGTCGCGCATGGTCGGTGTCACGTCCTTATCGACAACCCCGTCTGATTGTGCCGCACGGAGGATGGATTGCAGGCTGCGGGATATACCGCTCATCGTGATCGTTATCTCCCTGCGGATTTGCGATAGGGTGGAGGAAGCACTGTCCTTGACCTTGCCGAATTTATCGAGGATGCTATCGATCTTTCCAATCAATTGGGGGAAGACAAAGATATCTCCCGCCAATTCAGTCAAGGCCGGATACTTGATTTCCTCATCGTCCATGGGCTTGAAGAAGCGTACGATGTCATTGATCGTTTGCAGGGAACGTTTGAGGTCGAATAACTCCCGTTCATCCAGCCAAGTACCTTCCGGCCGAATCCGTTTCAAGGAATAGCGCACGTCGAAGAAATAACTGGCGGGGAATTCCGTGTCTCCGTGTAGGATACGGATAAACTCATCGGTTTGTTCCAATCGCTTGGATACGACCTCGAAATCGGCGGAGAATCCCATCTCCGCTACCCGCTCTTCCCCGAGCGGGCTTAAACATTTTTCTGTGATTAAGTGACGGATCTTATCAAAGCCCGTCTTTTGTTCAAAATTTTGTGGATATATCACGTGTTTGTAAAATCTTTATTTGATCTCTACCGTCACTTCAGAGCGAATGGTAGGACGGATAATTACTTCTAATTTTGTCTTGCCACGCTTTATATTAAATGTACAGGCGTTGTTGCCGGACGGATTAATATAAGGGGCGAAATAGTATAAATAAGAGAACGCCGGCAAGTAATCGGAGCTTTGCGACGCATCCGCTATTTGGGGATATTTGAATACGTCCCAAAACATGCAATATTTGAAACCGTTCGCGTCCGTAAACATCGTCTTCGGATCACGATATTGCATCGTGTTCGTGATAAAGCGTTTGTAGGCGGATGAGAACTCCTCTGCCGAATGATCCATCTTATGGCGGCCGATCTTTTCTATAATGTCACGAGGACGGATGCCTGCCGCATAAGCGGGAGAGTTACGATCTACGTCAACCACTTGATCCAATTTATCGATATCGTAGCTGATCCCCGTATAATTATAGGTCTTCTTGCTCACCTTGAACGGTACGTTACGTCCGTATTTCGTGTATGGGTATTGCATACACATCAACGGGACATGCACCCGGGCGTATTCGTCTAAACGATAAGAGTCTTCCAGCAACTCGTTCGCCTCACATTCCCAGAGTACACGTCCGGGGATATCTTTTTGATCGATGATACGGATACCGAATTGCAACAGATATTCGGCTTCCGCTTCGGCGGCGGCGTAATTCAAGAACGGGAATTTCTCCATCTTACTGTGCGAGAAGTTGTACCGGTAAGTCGGTTCTTTTTCTACCAATACTTTATTCGCTCCCAGATAGTTCGGGTTCTTATCGAAAAAATAGAAAGTCTGTATCAATAAATCCGGCTTCGCGATATCAACCGTAAGTCCTTTTTTGGTCAACTCGTTCTCGATGCATTCGTTGATGACCGTTTCCAGTTTACGGTTATTCTCGTCGATGGTCGAGAAGGCGAATGTCTTGAAGTTACCGAAATCTACGCCGTCGGATGTGACGGTAGTCTTGAACGGGCATACGAATTCTTGCTCATTGGTTGTCTCCAAGCTATACATCGCATAGGCGGACGCCAGCTGGTCTTCCGTGATGGCGTTACTTTTCTTGCAGTCCTTCTTTACTAATACTTGTTTAGAAGGAGAGGAAAGGTTGCTGATAGTCAATAGGACATCGTTTCTTCCGGCGGGATTCAGCAGTTGTGGGATCTCATCGACAGATATTTCCGTCACAGGTACACCGTTGATCTCCTCGATCACGTCGTATTTCTTAATACCTGCTTGCTCGGCGGATGAATAAGGGATGACGCTTTTAATGACCGGCTTGTTATTTCCCCAGTTCTTGCTCTGGCTGATATCGTATGTGAAGCCTAGTCGGCAGATGGATGTATTCCTGTTTTGGGCGGAAACCGTACAGACCGCCAATACTAATAGCAACGTTGATAAAATCACACTTCTCATCATATTCTGGAATTTTATTTACTCTAAAAATACCTGTTTCGTTTAAAACATAGGCAAAGGTAAAGATATTTTTGATGTGGTGGAATAGTTGGCAATATATTTGCTGCTATAATAGTGTATGAACTTGATATGGATGCTGTGTATATACTTTTTAAGGGTATTTATGTGGTACCGTATTTCGCTTACAATTAGTTAGTAATGAAAAAAATCAGATAGATTATGAGCAAGATGAATCCAAACGAGAAAAAAGAAAACGCTTCAAAAAACGAAAACGTGAATAATGAGGAAGCGACAAATTTGCAGGAAGAACAGTCAAATGCGGCAGATGAAGCTGCCGGCTCTGACAATGTGTCGGGTGAGGTGGAAGCCTTGCAAAAGAAATATAACGAATTGAACGATTCCCACCTGCGCTTGATGGCGGAGTTTGACAATTACCGTAAACGTACGATGCGTGAGAAGGCCGATTTGATCAAGACTGGCGGCGAGGGTGCGTTAAAGAACCTTCTTCCTATTATCGACGATTTCGAGCGTGCCTTGCAGAACGTCCGTGCGGCGGAGGATGTAGAGGCCGTTAAAGAAGGCGTGGACTTGATTTTCGGTAAGTTCATGGGCTATCTGTCTCAGCAGGGCGTGAAGCCGATCGAGGCCATAGGCAAGCCGTTCGATACGGAGGAGTTTGAGGCTATCGCTACGATTCCCGCTCCGGAACCGGACATGAAGGGCAAGGTATTGGATTGCGTACAAACTGGATATACCTTATTTGACAAGGTAATACGTCACGCTAAAGTAGTAGTGGGAGAATAATCGGAAAATCGGCAAATAACAAATACAAGGATGGCTAAAAGGGATTACTATGAAGTGCTGGGCGTTGAGAAGAATGCATCGGCGGATGAGATAAAGAAAGCGTACCGTAAGAAGGCGATACAATTCCACCCGGATAAGAACCCGGGCGATAAGCAAGCGGAGGAGAACTTTAAGGAGGCGGCAGAGGCATACGACGTGTTGAGCGATCCGCAAAAGCGTCAGCGTTATGACCAATTCGGCCATGCGGGTGTCGGCGGGGCTTCACAAGGTGGCGGCTTCGGTGGTGGTATGTCCATGGAGGATATCTTCTCCCAGTTCGGTGACATCTTTGGTGGACATTTTGGCGGTTTTGGTGGCTTCGGTGGTTTCGGCGGTTCTCGTGGAGGACGCCGGGTGAACCGTGGATCGGACTTGCGTGTGAAGGTGAAGCTGAACCTGAAAGAAATCGCTAACGGCGTGGAAAAAAAGATCAAGGTGAAGAAGTATGTGCCTTGTTCGCATTGTCACGGTAGCGGGGCGGAAGGCTCGGAGGGTGTGAAGACGTGTGATACGTGTAAAGGTAGCGGTGTCGTTACCCGTATCGCCAACACGATCCTTGGGCAGATGCAGACGCAGACGACTTGTCCTACTTGTGGTGGCGAGGGCAAGATCGTTGTCAAGAAATGTACGGAGTGTAACGGTGAGGGCGTCGTTCGCGACGATGAGATTATCACGATCAATATCCCTGCCGGTGTAGCCGAGGGCATGCAGCTCTCCATGAATGGTAAAGGCAACGCCGCACGACATGGTGGAATCAACGGCGACTTATTGATCCTTATCGAGGAGGAACCGCATCCGGAGTTGATTCGTGATGAGAACGATCTGTTATACAACCTGCTATTGAGTGTTCCGCAAGCAGCCTTGGGAGCCACGGTAGAGGTCCCGACCATCGACGGAAAGGCGAAATTGAAGATCGAGCCGGGTACACAGCCGGGTAAGGTGCTTCGTTTGCGTAATAAAGGACTTCCTTCCATCAATAGTTATGGTACGGGCGATTTGTTGGTGAACGTGAGTGTATATATCCCCGAGACTTTGTCGTCTACGGAGAAAGAGACGCTGAACGGATTGGAGAATTCACCGAACTTCCAGCCTAATAAGACGATGAAAGAGAAAATCTTCAGTAAGTTTAAGCACTTCTTTGATTAACGAATAGGAAAGACTACTGTGTTCGTGTGAGAACACTATAGCATTCGTGGATAAACACAGTAGTGTTTGGAAATGAATACTATAGTGTTTATCGCCGGAATACGGTAGTCTTTTTTCATAAGTCCTAAAATGAGTATCCTATGAGAATATATACCCGTGGAGGAGATAAAGGAAAAACCGGCATACATGGCGGTGAGCGTGTCGATAAGGATGACATCCGTATTGAGGCGAATGGGACGTTGGATGAGTTGAACGCCGAGATCGGCATAGTCCGTACGCTGCTGCCTCCCGATCATGAATGGCAGGTGTTGCTGGGTAGGATACAGCGTGAGATGATGACCGTGATGTCTCATGTGGCGACACCATCGGCGATCCGTGATAAGAATCCGAATCCACTCCCCGATGATTTGGCCGCCTTTTGTGAGTCCCATATCGATGATCTATCCGCCCAAATGGAGGATAACGGGTATTTTATCCTTCCGGGAGGCACACCTGTTTCGGCGCACCTCCAATTGGCCCGTACGATCACTCGCAGGGCCGAACGCCGCTTGTGGACATTGAATCGGAAAGACCCGGTTCCTGCCGGGATCATGGCGTTCGTGAATCGTTTATCGGATCTGTTCTTTACGATGGCACGTTATGACATGTTTCGTCAAGGGAACGCCGAGGAACGTTGGCAATCCTTCCTGTATAAGCGGAAAAATAAATCCTAGAGGGCGATATCTTGCCATTTGCCTTTCACGAGCTCACGGGTAGACTTGAAGCCGGCTTGCTTCAGCAACTTGAAAGCCTCCTTGCGACCGTCGTTCACCAAATCCGGATAATGGCAATCGGAGTTCACCATGACAGGGATATTCATTTCCCGCATCCGTGATAGGTATTCCACACGGGGGTAAAGCTCTTTTTTCTTGGTCCAGTTCTTGGTGTTGACCTCTACCATCAATCCTTTCTCCTGAACCAGATCCAGACAAGCCTCAAAAGGCTTCCGATACCAATCCTCCTCAAAATTGAAGATCTCGTACTTCTGTCCGTTCATATAGATCTTGTCCATATGCCCGACGATATCGATGCCTCCGGCCTCTATCATTTTCATCGTGGTATCGAAGAAACGCTTGACAAGCAACCGGACATCTCCTTCAAAATGACGCTCCACGGAGTGGGCGTATTCCCTGAATGAGCCGTCTATACAGACCATGTTCTCTTCGACCAGACGCTCTGATACGGGCAGGAAATGGATGGAACCGATCCGGTAGTCCAAAGGCAACTCTTGGAAATAGGGGATCGAGGCGTTATAGGTCTCGTCCAGATAATCAATCTCCAGACCGGCATATATTTCTAGTTGATCGCTGTATTTCTGTTTCAGTCGGTTTATCTCTTGCAGATACTCCGGCATATCGTCTTTAGACATATTCCAGAAGGTCTCGAACGGAAGCGGCGAGTGGGAGGAAAAACCGTACGCACGGAACCCGTGTGTTATGGCGAATCTCACGAAATCCTCCGGAATACTTCTTCCATCACAAAAAGTACAATGACTATGGTAGTTACTGAGTTGCATGATTGTTCTTAGTGATTAAAAAGCCACATCCAGATCATCTTGCCCGGATGTGGCCTTGTATGATGAATGAGAGAGGTGTTATTTGATAACGCCTAGCTCTTTTCCTACCTTGATAAACGCGGCGATAGCCTTGTCCAGATGCTCAGTCTCGTGGCCGGCGGACAATTGTACACGGATACGAGCTTGTCCCTTCGGTACTACCGGGTAATAAAAACCGGTTACGTAAATACCCTCTTCCTGCATCTTGGCGGCAAAATCTTGAGACAACTTAGCGTCGTACAACATAACGGCACAGATAGCGGATTGAGTCGGCTTGATATCGAAACCGGCTGCCAGCATCTTGTCGCGGAAGTAACTTACGTTGTTCATTAATTTCGTATGTAAAGCGTCGCTTTCCTTCAACATCTTGAACATCTCCAAGCTTGCGCCTACGATGGCCGGAGCCACGGAGTTAGAGAACAAGTAGGGGCGAGAACGCTGGCGTAACATATCGATAATCTCCTTCTTTCCGGTCGTGAAGCCACCCATGGCACCACCGAACGCCTTACCCAGCGTACCCGTGAAGATATCTACACGTCCGTAAACATCAAACTGCTCGGCTACGCCATGACCCGTCGGGCCTACGACACCGGCAGAGTGAGACTCGTCCACCATAACCAATGCGTCATATTTCTCGGCAAGCTCGCAAATCTTGTCCATCGGAGCGACATTGCCGTCCATGGAGAACACGCCGTCCGTGGCGATGATACGGTGACGTTGGGCCTGCGCCTCTTGTAGGCAACGCTCCAAGTCCGCCATATCGGCGTTAGCGTAGCGATAACGTTTAGCCTTGCATAAACGAACACCGTCGATGATAGAGGCGTGGTTCAAGGCATCCGAGATGATAGCGTCTTCCTCGCCGAACAATG
>ENA-OPCD01001909-OPCD01001909.1-human-gut-metagenome-genome-assembly--contig:-NODE-1909-length-15394-cov-3.242519_pt1 | contig 15394 bp, 10 predicted proteins | sample MGYA00241560_ERZ501471 | MGnify/ENA primary metagenome ERZ501471 (study PRJEB25962, sample SAMEA2042578) | human gut metagenome | biome: human gut; feature: human-associated habitat; material: faeces...
ATTACCCAGTAAATACCGATACCTACCGGGAAAGAGAAACAGAATACGGCAGACATGATCGGCATGAACGTATTCATGCTCTTCATAGAAGCTTCCATTGCACTCGGTTCACTGTTCGGAGCCTGCTTTGGCTGCGGCATCAGTTTGTAGTTCATCCACTGTGTCAGCCATGCAAGGATCGGAACCATGGCAGCGGAAAATACCAGAAGGTATCCTGCTGCTCCGCCCTGTGCCATACCGCTTTTGATAATAGCCAGCGGGGTATCTGAGATATTCAGGTTCAGGAACGTATTCATATGGCTGGTCTGCTGCGCTACTTTATCGAACAGATCGGAAAATCCGCTGAAATCGCTGATTTGTGAGAATTTTTCCATCTGTGACGGGGACAGTTTGTACAGAAAATCAATCGTTGTTGTCTTGGTAAATTCTGTATTGGCTGAGATTCCGGTCATTGTGATCTTGTTGTCGGTTAAGAACTGGCTGATGATACTGCCAAATCCATCGACAGACATGATCTTTGCGGTCAGTCCGGTAAATACGTTTCTTACTCCGGAGATATATCCAGGAATGTGATAGATTACCTGGTACAAAGCCAGCAGAACCGGCATCTGAACCAACAGCTGTACGCAGCTTCCTGTTGGAGATACACCATATTTCTGATATACTGCCTGTGTTTCTTCCTGCATTGCCATCATGGATGCCTGATCTTTTTTTCCGTTATATTTTTTCTGGATCGCCTGAAGTTCAGGCTGCATCTTCTGTGATAACTTTGAAAATTTCTGCTGTTTGTAAGTTAACGGGAACAAAATAGCGTAGATCACGATAGTAAAGATAATGATGGAAAGACCAACATTCTCAATACCGATCATTGACATCAACGCATAAATACCATTCATTACCCAGCCAAGTACTTTGGCGATCGGTCCTAAAATAGCACCATTGTATGCTGTTAATAACATATCTGACACTTGTAAATACCTCCACTATGGAACTGGATCATATCCACCTTTTGAAAAAGGATTACATCTTAAGATTCTCCATAAAGCAAGTGCTCCCCCTTTTAGAGCTCCGTACTTTTCAACTGCCTCCAACCCATATAAAGAACAGGTCGGGCAATATGGACACTTGGTCGTTTTCATCGGAGAAAGATATTTTCTATAAAATTTTATCAAAGCGATCAAAATTTTTTTCAAAATGATTCCATCTTCTTTTCTTTACTAATGATCTTGTGAAGACCCCCAAGATGCAGCAGCGCACTCTCCACTTCATGATACGAGATGTCCTTCGCTGTGCTCCTTGCGACGACTACAATGTCCAAACCACTATTGAACATGTCTTCATGCAGTCTGTAGCTTTCCCGGATCAGCCGGGTCAGATGATGTCTGATAACACTGTTTCCAACTTTTTTACTGACGGATATGCCAAGACGATTTCCTTCTGTATGATTTTCCAGAACATACATTACCAGATAACGGTTCGCATAGGATTTTCCCTGCCTGTACACTTTCTGGAAATCACTGTTCTTTTTTAATGATTCCGAAAACTTCATCCTAGTATGCCCTTTCTGATTATTTACCTAAGGCACCAACTACCTTCTGTCTGTTTGAAGGTCTCTGCTTACTTTACCCATAAAATATCTTTGAATGAACAAATAGGTGGTACAAAATGCACCACCTCATTATTCATCCATTCTTCTTAAGGAAAGAAAAGACCACAAAAATGTGGCCTATGCTGATAATTTCTTTCTTCCTTTTAATCTTCTAGCAGCCAATACTTTTCTTCCGCCTGCTGTGCTCATTCTGCTTCTGAAGCCATGAACTTTTGATCTCTGTCTTTTCTTCGGCTGAAATGTCATCTTCATGTTATATCCACCTCCTCTGCCTGGCATTCACCATCATCCTGAAATGACGATGCGATAGAAAACGTCCTAAGACGCATATTCTCAGTTAAAAAACATCATTCTCAATTATAGCAGAAAAATGTTTCAAGTCAAGCACTAAAATTCTGTTTGACCTCATTTTACTTATCTACATTTCAACATTTATCCATTTGTGGAAAATGTTGACCACTATATATATAAGGAAGAAACTCTATCATCCTATATCTTGTTATTTGCTTTTCCACAGTTATCCCCCGAAAATGTTAAAAAATGTGGGTTGAAGAATGCCGATTTTTAGCGGTTTCGCAAAGTTATCCCCAATTTGTGGATAACTTGTGGATATTTTATGGATAATCCACGGATAATCTGTTTATAAACAGGATAATCCCTTATATTTCGCGGTCTATAACTTTTTTCGACTTATTCACACATATTTTTTCCCTTCATGCAAATTTTTATTATTCAGGCTTTCTATTTTGCCCAAATTGGGGTTTTTTTGCATTCACCCTAACTTAAAATACCCTGTACAAACTTTTCATTGATAAAAGCAAAAAAATAGTGTAGGATAGAACTATGTAGGATTTTTTATCAGGAGCGTACAAATTTGGGCGTAAGCTCATATTTGTTATGCGCAAAATACAGCGCAAAAATGAGGATTAAAATGGATAAAATTTTAGAAAAATGGGACGAGATTCTCTCAACCGTCAAACATGAGCATGATATCAGTGATATTTCTTTTGATACCTGGATTCGCCCGCTCGAAGTTTACGGCGTCGAGGGCAGCACTTTATATATACTGGTTCCATCGGAACAGATGACCCTAAGCTATATTTCAAAAAAATATTATCTTCCTTTAAAGGTAACGATTGCAGAACTTACGGGGACAGAATACGAAATCAAGTTCATCCTGCCGGAACAGACAAAAAATATCCGCACCGGCAATAGCGGCGTACCGAAAAAAAATGCACTTTCCGAAAAGGCGGACAGATCAAATCTGAATCCGAACTATACATTTGATACCTTTGTGGTGGGCAACAATAACCGGTTTGCACATTCGGCGGCGCTTGCTGTGGCAGAATCCCCCGGTGAAGTATACAATCCGCTGTTTATTTATGGCGGTGTGGGGCTTGGCAAGACGCATCTGATGCATTCCATTGCACATTTTATTCAATCGACACATCCTGCATTGAAGGTTCTGTATGTTTCCTCAGAGACATTTACAAATGAATTGATTGAGGCGATCAGAAACGGAAATAACATGGCCATGAGCCGTTTCCGGGAAAAATACCGCAGTATGGATGTGCTGCTGATCGATGATGTACAATTTATTATCGGAAAAGAAAGTACGCAGGAAGAATTTTTCCATACGTTTAATGAACTTCATGTGGCAAAAAAGCAGATCATTTTATCCAGTGACCGGCCGCCAAAGGAGATGGAAACACTGGAAGAGCGTATCCGTTCACGGTTTGAATGGGGGCTTCTGGCAGACATCGGTTCGCCGGATTATGAAACGCGGATGGCGATTTTGCGGAAAAAAGAAGAACTGGACGGTGTTTCCCTGGATGATGCGATCCTGAACTATATTGCATTGAACATCAAGTCTAATATCCGGGAATTGGAAGGGGCACTGAACAAGCTTGTGGCCTATGAGAACCTGGTGCAGACAGAGATTACGATGGAGATTGCAGAGAAGGAGCTTCAGAATATTATTTCTCCGGATATTCCGCTGGAAGTGACACCACAACTGGTGGTGGAGGTAGTTGCGGAACATTTTGGCATTACGATGGATCAGATCACCTCGAAATCCAGAAGCAATGATGTGGCAAAACCGCGGCAGATCGCCATGTATCTGTGCAAAAATATGACAGATGCATCGCTGGAGACCATAGGAAAAGCTGTTGGCGGCAGAGATCATTCCACAGTCGTTCATGGGATAAAAAAAGTGGGAGATGACATCAGCACAGATACTTCTGTGGAACGGCTGGTGGCGACGATTCGAAAGAAGATTAACCCACATTGACCCAACCCGTTATGCACAACAAAAGAAAAAAGAATGATGGTGGCAGCCCCCTTAGCGTAAGGCGTTGCAATGTTATACACTTATCAACAGCCCCTAAGACGGCTACGGCGAAAACCATTTTATATATAGATACATTACATGAAGATATGATACCTGAAAGGAGTTATTCACATTATGAAGTTAATCTGTTCAAAAGCAAGCCTGTTAAAGGGTGTCAGCATCGTATCCAAGGCTGTTCCATCCCGGACAACCATGCCGATCCTCAACTGCATTCTGATCGATGCATCGGCAAATGAGATCAAGCTGACTGCAAATGATATGGAACTTGGCATAGAGACAGTTATTGAGGGCGAGATCGTGGAGCGTGGCATCATTGCACTGGATGCAAAATTTTTCTCCGAGATCGTTCGTAAACTCCCGGATAATGATGTTGTCATCGAGTCAGATGATACGTTTCAGACAACGATTACCTGTGAAAAAGCAAAGTTTAACATCGTTGGAAAATCCGGTGAAGATTTTTCCTACCTTCCGTATATTGAGAAAAATGAGTCCATCAGCATTTCCCAGTTTACATTAAAGGATGTTGTCCGCCAGACCATTTTCTCTATCGCGGATAACGATACAAACAAACTGATGACCGGTGAACTTTTTGAAATCAATGAGAACCGCCTGAGAGTGGTATCTCTGGACGGACACCGCATTTCTATCCGTAATATCGAGTTAAAAGAAAGTTACAGCCCGCTGAAGGTTGTTGTTCCCGGAAAGACACTTCAGGAGATCAGCAAGATCCTTACCGGCGAAGCAGAGGATATGGTAGATATCTTCTTTGCGGACAACCATATTTTATTTGAGTTTGATGAGACAAAAGTAGTGTCCAGACTCATCGAGGGCGAGTATTTCCATATCGATCAGATGCTTTCTTCTGATTACGATACAAAGGTAAAAATCAACAAACGTGAGTTTTTGAGCTGTATTGACCGTGCAACCCTGTTGATCCGGGAAGGCGATAAGAAGCCGATCATCCTGAATATCCAGGACGGCAGCCTGCAGTTGAAGATTAACTCCTTTGTAGGTTCCATGAACGAGGAAATCGAGATCGAGAAAGAAGGAAAAGACCTTCTGATCGGTTTCAACCCGAAATTCTTTATTGATGCACTGCGTGTTATCGACGATGAGGAAGTTACATTATACATGGTAAATCCGAAGGCTCCATGCTTTATCAAGGATGATGCGGGAACTTATGTATATCTGATTCTGCCGGTCAACTTCAACGCGGCAACGGTATAACAGACAACCTCTTGAAGAGGTTTTCAGAATAAGACAGGAGAGCGACATATGGAAAAAGTTATCATCAGAGATGATTTTATCAAACTTGGCCAGGCCATGAAGCTTGCCGGCATGGTAGGTTCCGGTGTGGATGCCAAAATGCTGATCCAGGACGGCCAGGTAGAGGTTAACGGAGAAGTAGAATACCAGCGTGGCAAAAAACTTCATGAAGGAGATGTCATTACATTTAACGGAGAGAGTGTTCAGATCGGCAAATGATTATAAAATCACTGGAATTAAAGAATTTTCGCAACTATGAGTCCCTGGGGATCGCTTTTGATGCCGGGACCAACATCTTGTACGGAGATAATGCCCAGGGAAAGACAAATGTGCTGGAATCTTTGTATGTCAGTGGAACGACAAAGTCCCACAAGGGCAGCAAAGACCGGGAAATGATCCGTTTTGACGCGGAGGAGGCGCATATCCGTACCGTCGTAGAGAAGAATGGTGTGGATAACCGCATTGATATCCATCTGAAGAAAAACAGTGCAAAAGGCATCGCTGTGAACGGCATTCCCATCCGAAAAGCCGGGGAGCTGTTCGGCATCCTGAATCTGGTTGTTTTTTCTCCGGAGGATCTGAATATCATCAAAAACGGACCTGGTGAGAGAAGAAGATTTATGGATATGGAACTTAGCCAGCTTGACAAGATATATCTTAGTAACCTTGTTAATTACAACAAAGTACTTAATCAGAGAAACAAGCTTCTCAAAGATATAGCATTTTCACCATCAGAACAGCTGATGCAGACTCTTGATATATGGGACATGCAGCTTGTTAAGTATGGAAGCCTTATTATTAAAGGCAGAAAAAGTTTCATAGAAAAGATTAACACAATAATCAGTGATATTCATTCCAGACTTACTGGTGGTATTGAGAATATTAAAGTATGTTATGTTCCTGATGTTGATGTGAATGATTTTGAAGAAGAAGTAAGAAATTCAAGACAAAAGGATATTAAATACAAGGTTACAGGTAAAGGACCTCATAAGGACGATCTTATATTTTTAATAAATGACAATGATGTGAGAAAATATGGTTCACAGGGACAACAAAGAACAGCTGCACTTTCACTTAAATTATCTGAGATAGAACTTGTGAAACTTGTAATTAAAGATACTCCGGTACTTCTTCTTGATGATGTTTTGTCTGAGTTAGACAGTAACAGACAGAATTTTCTGATAAACAGTATTGGAGATATACAAACGATTGTTACATGCACCGGACTTGAAGAGTTTATTAATAACAGAATGAATATCAACAAAATATTTAAAGTAACAGATGGTCATGTAGTTAATGAGAATTAATTACATTTTGCTTTGTAAAACAAGGAGGAATTAAAGTGGCAGATCAGAATGCAGAGAAGAATTATGGTGGAGACCAGATTCAGGTACTCGAAGGTCTTGAAGCTGTAAGAAAAAGACCTGGTATGTATATTGGAAGTACATCAGGAAGAGGACTTCATCATCTTGTGTATGAGATAGTTGATAATGCAATTGACGAAGCTTTAGCAGGTTTTTGTACACATATTGAGGTTATGATTAATAAAGATAACTCTATCACTGTAATTGATAATGGTAGAGGTGTACCTGTTGATATTAATCATAAGACAGGAAGACCTGCCATTGAAGTTGTATATACCGTTCTTCATGCCGGAGGTAAATTCGGTGGTGGAGGATATAAGGTGTCAGGAGGACTTCACGGTGTTGGTGCATCTGTAGTTAATGCTTTGTCTGAATGGCTTGAAGTTCAGGTAAAGAGAAATGGACACATTTATCAGCAGAGATACGAAAGAGGAAAGATATGTTATGACCTTAAGATAGTAGGTGACTGCGATATTGAGGATACAGGAACTCAGGTTACTTTTCTTCCTGATTCAGAGATTTTTCAGGAAACAACTGTATTTGAATTTGATATTCTTATGCACAGATTAAGAGAAATGGCATTTCTTACTAAGGGAATCAAGATTACTCTTACTGATTTAAGAGAAGGTCTTGAGCAGCAGAAAGTATTCCATTATGAAGGTGGTATCAAGGAATTTGTTCAGTATCTTAATAAGAGTAAAGAACCTTTATATAGCCAGATTATTTATTGTGAAGGTGTGAAAGACAATGTTCAGGTTGAAGTAGCATTCCAGCATAATGATGGATACAATGAGGTTGTCGATTCATTTGTTAATAATATTAAGACGCCTGAAGGTGGTACACATCTGACTGGTTTCAGAAATTCACTGACTAAGACTTTTAATGATTATGCAAGAAAGAATAAGATTCTTAAGGATAGTGATCAGGGACTTTCAGGTGATGATATAAGAGAAGGTCTCACAGCAATCGTATCTGTTAAGATTGAAGATCCGCAGTTTGAAGGACAGACTAAGCAGAAGCTTGGTAATACAGTTGCAAGGGGAGCAGTTGACAGTATAGTAAGTGAACAGCTTACTTACTTCCTTGAGCAGAATCCTGCAGTTGCAAAATCTATATGTGAAAAATCGTTGCTTGCACAGCGAGCGAGAGAAGCTGCAAGAAAAGCAAGAGACTTAACAAGAAGAAAGACTGCACTTGAAAGCACTTCACTTCCTGGCAAGTTAGCTGATTGTTCAGATAAAGATCCTAAGAATTGTGAGATATATATCGTTGAGGGAGATTCAGCCGGTGGTTCTGCAAAGACTGCAAGAAGCCGTGCTACACAGGCAATCCTTCCACTTCGTGGTAAGATTCTTAACGTTGAGAAAGCAAGACTTGACAGAATACTTGGAAATGCAGAGATTAAAGCGATGATTACTGCATTTGGTACAGGTATTCATGAAGATTTTGATATCACAAAACTGCGTTATCACAAAATCATCATTATGACCGATGCCGATGTCGATGGTGCACATATTGCAACACTTCTTCTCACATTCCTGTACAGATTCATGCCTGATCTGATCAAGGAGGGACATGTATACCTGGCTACACCGCCACTTTACAAGGTGGAGAAAAACAAGGGTGTATGGTATGCCTACGATGATGACGAGCTCAAGCAGATTTTAAATGACATAGGCCGTGACAATAATAACAAGATCCAGCGATACAAGGGACTTGGCGAGATGGATGCTGATCAGCTCTGGGAGACAACAATGGATCCTGACCACAGAATTTTGAAACAGGTCATGATAGACGGAGAAAATTCATCTGAGCTTGATGTGACATTTACCACACTGATGGGTGATAAGGTAGAGCCAAGAAAAGAATTTATTGAAGCTAATGCCAAGTATGTAACAAATCTTGACATCTAGCAGGGAGGAGTAATTTAAGTGGACGACAAAATTTTTGACCAGATACAGCAGGTCGATTTGAAAAAAACAATGGAGAGCTCCTACATAGATTACGCGATGAGCGTTATTGCGGCAAGAGCTCTTCCGGATGTAAGAGACGGACTGAAGCCGGTGCAAAGAAGAATTTTGTATTCCATGATCGAGTTGAATAACGGTCCGGATAAACCGCATCGTAAATGTGCCCGTATCGTCGGAGATACAATGGGTAAATATCACCCTCATGGAGACAGTTCTATATACGGGGCTTTAGTAAATCTTGCACAGGAATGGTCAACAAGATATCCTCTTGTTGACGGTCACGGAAATTTTGGTTCTGTCGACGGAGACGGAGCTGCCGCGATGCGTTATACAGAAGCACGTTTAAGTAAAATTTCAATGGAAATGACGGCGGACATCAATAAAGATACGGTTGATTTTGTCCCGAACTTTGACGAGACAGAGAAAGAACCTGTTGTACTTCCGTCAAGATTTCCTAATCTTCTTGTAAATGGTACGTCAGGTATCGCGGTTGGTATGGCAACCAATATTCCTCCGCATAATCTGCGTGAAGTCATCAATGCCGTTGTAAAGATCATAGACGATCAGATTGATGAAAACGGAGAAACTTCGATTGAAGATATTCTTCAAATTATCAAAGGACCTGATTTCCCTACAGGGGCAGAGATACTCGGTACGAGAGGAATAGAAGAAGCATATAGGACAGGCCGCGGAAAAATCAGAGTAAGAGCTGTGACAAATATCGAGCCGATGCAGAACGGAAAAAACAGAATTATCGTTACAGAACTTCCGTTTATGGTAAATAAGGCACGTCTTATTGAAAAAATAGCAGAACTTGTAAGAGACAAAAAAGTAGATGGAATTACGGATTTAAGCGATCAGTCAAGCAGGGAAGGAATGCGTATCTGTATCGAACTTCGCCGTGATGTAAATCCAAATGTTATTCTAAATCAACTTTATAAACATACACAGCTTCAGGATACGTTCGGAGTGATCATGCTTGCACTTGTAAATAATGAGCCGAAAGTCATGAACATTCTTGATATGCTGAAATATTATCTAAAGCATCAGGAAGAAGTTGTTACAAGAAGAACAAAATACGATCTGAATAAGGCGGAAGAAAGAGCTCATATTTTGCAGGGATTGCTCATTGCCTTAGATAATATTGACGAAGTAATCAAGATTATTCGTGGATCGAAAAATGTTCAGGAAGCAAAAGCAGAGTTGATCTCTCGATTTGATCTTTCAGAAGTGCAGGCACAGGCAATCGTGGATATGCGTCTGCGTGCTCTTACAGGTTTGGAAAGAGAAAAACTGGAAGCGGAATATGCTGAATTGATGAAAAAAATCGAAGAATATAGGGCAATTCTTGCGGACAGAAAACTTCTTCTCGGAGTTATAAGAAAAGAAATTCTTGTTATTTCCGAAAAATACGGAGATGAAAGAAGAACTCATATCGGCTATGATGAATTTGACATTTCGATGGAGGATTTGATTCCGAGAGAAAATGTTGTCATTACTGTGACAAATATGGGATACATTAAGCGGATGAGCATGGATACGTTCAAGAGCCAGAACAGAGGTGGCAAAGGAATTAAAGGAATGCAGACGCTTGAAGAAGATTTTATAAGAGAATTATTTGTTACAACGAGCCATCATTATATTATGTTCTTCACAAATAAAGGTCGTGTGTACAGGCTGAAAGCATATGAGATACCGGAAGCTGGAAGAACGGCAAGAGGAACGGCTGTTATTAATTTACTTCAGCTTATGCCGGATGAAAAAATTACGGCGACAATTCCGATCAAAGAATATGAAGACGGAAAGTATCTGTTTATGGCAACAAAGAAAGGTCTTGTTAAAAAGACTCCGATCCAAGATTATATGAACGTGAGAAAGACCGGACTTGCGGCAATCTCATTAAGGGAAGACGATCTTTTAATCGAAGTAAAAGTAACAGATAATGCACAGGATATTCTTCTTGTTACAAAATATGGACAGTGTATCCGGTTCAACGAAAAAGACGTTCGTTCCACAGGCCGTGTTTCTATGGGTGTCAGAGGAATGAATTTGAGCGATAATGATGAAATCATCGGTATGCAGATGAGCAGTCAGGGCAAAGATATGCTGATTGTTTCGGAAAAAGGTATGGGAAAACGTACAAGTATGGAAGAATTCACAAAACAAAATCGCGGCGGAAAAGGCGTGAAATGCTATAAGATTACGGAAAAGACCGGAAATGTAGTCGGTATGAAAGCTGTAGATGAAGAAAGCGAGATCATGATCATCAATACAGAAGGAATCGTAATCCGAATGAAATGTTCTGATATTTCTCAATATGGAAGAATAACATCAGGAGTAAAATTGATTAATCTTCCTGAGAAAGAAAGAGTGGCAAGTGTAGCAAAAGTAAGAACAGCTTCAGCGGAAATTGACGGTGAAGAAGTTGAAATCAAAGAAGAGGACGACTCGCCGGAAAATACATCTGAAATTATAGTGGATAATTCAGAAGATAACGTATCAGATGATGTGGAAAACAAATAAAAACAGAGAAAACATTGTTGATAAATAGTTTAATCTGTGTGAAAAGATCGATAATGAACTGATTTTTCAATCGTTAGAAGTTTGCGATAAATAGATTGAAAAAAAGTTCATTGTCGGTCTTTTTTTGCGGCGCTGCGAACAGAAGTACGGATGATGTTCTATTAAGAATACGATGTAATAATGGGTGATGATATAGAATAAAATAATTTATAAAAAGTATTAAAGTAAAAAGGTAATACGTAAAAAGAAAGGGAGCGGGACAACTGGGAAAGAAAGTTTTGTACATGGCAGTGAATTTTATGATCCGTGCGGTGATAGGAATGGCGCTTATTTTTTTTATAAATCAATACGTTATTCCACCTGAATCTTCAATTAATGTAGGTTTGAATGCAGTCTCTTTTTTGACATCGGGAATGCTTGGAATTCCTGGGGTTGGACTGCTTTATGGGATTGTTTGTTATCAGATTTTGTGAGTTTTTTACAAAAAACAGCAGATTTAAAATTTGTTGTAGACAAAATAGAATCTGCTGTTTATAATGCATTTTACCGACAGAGATCAACTGTTGGAACATCTGTTTTTGAGGGAAAGCAGATATTCAAAAATCCGGGAGTAAAAAAGACCGGATATCGTATATTTTTATTCGTGCTGTATAGTTCACGGCAAAATTCAAATTATGACGGAAAAACAATATAAAGGCATTGCAGGTAATTTTTTGATTTGTGATGTGCAGAAAGAATATGCGGAACATTTATTAAGCATATTAGTAAAACGTTTCGGAATGCGTTTTCAATTTCATTTTTTCAGTAATGTGAAAAAGATAGAGCAGTTTGCGGAAAAAGCAGAGATAGAAATTCTTTTGATTGCGGAAGACTGCGTCTCTGAAATAAGGGGGAATGTAAAAGCAAAAAAGAAATTTATATTGTCAGAAAGTATGAAAAAAGAGGAAAAACAGGGAGAAACGACGATATTCCGATATCAGTCGGCAAATGAGATTCTTAAGATCATTCAATCGGGGATAGGAGAAGAAGAGGCGAAAGCCGCACATAAGCCGCAGAAAAAAACAGAAGAAAAATATGATGCGGTTCAAAGTGATTTTACTGCTCCAAAAAGAAAAATAGGAATACGTGACGAACCTGAAGAAAGCGGTCTGATCGGTATCTATTCTCCGATACACAGAATCGGAAAAACAGAGTTTGCACTTTGTTTAGGCGAAAAAATATCGGAAAAAGTTCCGACTCTTTATATCAACATGGAAGGATATTCGGGAAATGATTTTTATTTCAAAGGTGAAAAAAATCAAGATTTAGGAGATCTTCTGTATTACTTAAAGCAAGAGAGAATTGATTATGGTTTGAAAGCAAGCCTTATGACAGGGCAATATAAGCAATTGGATTATATCATGCCTATCTCAAATGAGAATGATCTAAGAGAAGTGACGAAGAAAGAATGGATCTATTTTTTGGATACGATTATGGACCAATGCATATATAAGGCTGTAATCCTTGATCTTGGTGATTGTGTTTCGGGGCTTTACGACATATTGAAAAAATGTAGTCGTATATATACGCCTTATATACAAGATGAAATTTCTATGGCAAAAATGAGGCAATATGAAGAAAATTTAAAAACAGCAGGATATTCGGACATATTAAAACGAACCATGAAGCGACAGATGAGAGTGAAGTGACATAGTATGATATCTGCAGAATTGATGTATGAGAAAGTTATGCATCGCATGGATATGACAAAAGAAACAAAGGAAGAAGAACTTCAGGAAATTATAAGGACTGTATTAGAGGATGAGTCTAAAAAAGAATTTATCCCCTTAAGTGAAAAAATCAGATTGAGCAGGGAACTGTTTAATGCTTTTCGCAGACTGGATATATTACAGGATTTGATTGAAGATGACAGTATTACAGAGATTATGGTGAACGGAACGGAGAACATTTTTTATGAGAAAGAGGGAAAGTTATATCGGACAAACAGACATTTTTTCTCAGAGTCAAGATTGTGCGATGTGATACAGCAAATTGTAGGAGAGGCAAACAGGTATGTCAATGAGACTTCACCTATTGTCGATGCAAGATTAGCTGATGGATCTAGGGTAAATGTTGTATTAAAGCCAGTGGCAGTGAACGGACCGATCATGACGATCAGAAAATTTCCGTCAAAAGCGATTAAGATGAATGATCTGATCAAAATGGGAAGTTTAACGAAAGAAGCGGCAGAGTTTATCAGGAAGATCGTCCGTTCAAAATATAATATTTTTGTGAGCGGTGGAACAGGAGCCGGGAAAACAACTTTTTTGAATGCAATGTCGGATTTTATCCCAAAAGAAGAAAGGATTATTACGATAGAAGATAATGCAGAACTTCAGATTCAGGGAGTTGAAAACCTTGTCAGACTTGAAGCGCGTGAAGCGAATTTGGAAGGAGAAGGAGCAGTTACGATTCGTGATCTGATCAAATCGGCTTTAAGAATGAGACCGGATCGCATTATTGTAGGTGAAGTCAGAGGAGAAGAGACTGTAGATATGATTTCATCGGCGATGCTGAACGGACACAGCGGATCAATGTCAACCGGTCATGCAAATAACCCGAAGGACATGCTTCACAGAATTGAAACGATGATGATGATGGGAATAGACCTGCCTTTGCAGGCGATTCAAAGGCAGGTTGCATCGGCTCTGGACATTATTATTCATCTTGGAAGAATCAGGGATAAAACGAGAAAAGTTCTTATGATTGAAGAGATACTCGGATATGAGGATGGGAAGATACAGACAAAAACATTATATGAGTTTAAGGAGGTGGGAACAGAAAATGAAAAAGTTAAAGGAAGCATTATGAAGGTTGCTGAACTTGAAAATACCGGAAAACTTGTGGCTGCAGGATATTAAAAAAACAGAATACATTTTTTTGGCAGTAAAGTCGATAGCGGTCATCCTTTTGATCACATATGTATTTTACGAATCTTTTCTTCCGATATTTTTTATGATTCCCATATGGGTTATATATGCAAGAGACGGACTTCGTGATTTGTGCCGTAAAAAAGAAAAGGAATTCAGAGTTCAATTCAGTAATGCGATACAGGCAATGGGAGCGGCATTGAAAGCGGGATACTCTGTAGAAAATGCGATAAGAGAAGCAGAAAAAGATCTCGCACCTATGTATGAAGAAAATGTAAGGATCAGAAAAGAATTTAGAAAAATGGTACATCAGCTTGATATGAAAATGCCGGCAGTCAGCGTGATGGAACAGTTTTCCGAAAGAATGAAACAAGAGGATACAGAAGATTTTGTCACTGTATTTTCATCTGCGAAGATGAGCGGAGGAGACAGTATTTCAATCATACGAAATGCAGTAAAGATTATAAGCGGGAAGATTGATACGGAACAGGAAATCCAAACGATGTTCGCTTCAAAAAAATTAGAATTTGAAATTATGTGTGCAGTTCCGTTTTTTATTATTTTATACATGAAGCTGACATTCGGAGAATTTCTAAGTGTTTTATACGAAAATGCAGCGGGGAGGTGTTTCATGACAATTTGTTTAATCGTATATATTGCAGCGTACAGCTTTGGAAGAAAAATCATTCATATTGAGGTATAGGCTATGAACAGAGCAACAGTAAATAAAATATTCCAAAAGCATCCTGTTTATGTTAAAGCAGGGATGATCGCGGTCATTTCGATTATTATTTTCGGATGTGTATATAGTAAAGATAATGGGAAAAAGCTTGAAAAAGATGAGAAAGGAAGGGAAATATTAAGACGGAATGAGAGCGGAAAAGATGAACTCAAAAACATGAAAGTAAAGATTGATGAAAAACAGGAAGACATCAGTATTTCGGTTTCAGGGAAAAAATATGATGAAGAAGAGCTGAAAAATGCATTTTCAGAAGCTGAAAAAGAAGTTGAACAAGCTGTTCTCGGAAAAAATAAAAGTTTGGATGAAGTAAGATCGGACTTGAATCTAATCACATCTGTTCCGGAAAAAAATATGAAAGTTTCATGGGAACTGGATCGTTATGACGTTATGGATATACAGGGACATTTACAGCAGGATAATTTATCGACAGAAGGAACATTGATAAAACTTACAGTGATTTTAACATATGAAGATGAGGAAGAACGATATGAATTTTATGCAAAAGTATTTCCGTCGGAATTAAGCGCTGATAAAGAAGAGATGAGGCAGCTTCAAGAAAAGGTTGAAGAAGCTGATAAAAAGACAAAAACAAAAGACTATATCGTTCTTCCCGAACAGGTAAACGGAAAAAAAGTTATATGGGCATATGGAGTTCAGACGA
>ENA-OPCD01001923-OPCD01001923.1-human-gut-metagenome-genome-assembly--contig:-NODE-1923-length-15319-cov-2.482639_pt1 | contig 15319 bp, 11 predicted proteins | sample MGYA00241560_ERZ501471 | MGnify/ENA primary metagenome ERZ501471 (study PRJEB25962, sample SAMEA2042578) | human gut metagenome | biome: human gut; feature: human-associated habitat; material: faeces...
AAAATCTGTCTGCAAAGATGATACTTTTTAAGTTTGTATCAAAAGAAAAATCATCGCCGCCCGTTAAAAAAACCAAAAGTTCAGGATATTTATGTTTCATCGCCGTTATGTAACCCGAAATTTCATATTCCATACCTTTCAGCACTCCTTCGCGCATTGCCGTATCGGTATCGCTGCCCAACGGCAGGCGCCGTCCCTCCCGAAGCACCAGCGGAAGCCTTCCTGTGAACTCATGGAGCGCCCTAAAGCGCATCTGCACGCCCGGCGAAATATTTCCGCCATGATAACGTCCGGCGGCATCTATAAATTCATAAGTAATGCAAGTCCCGGCATCTATAACCAGAATATCCTTGCCGGGAAACTGTTCGTATGCGCCCACCACAGCCGCCATCCGGTCATATCCCAAGGTTTCGGGCGTTTCGTAAAGATTCTCCACCGGAAGCAATGTTTTTTCATTTAGCCACAACAATGAAACGGGTAAACTTTTCAGTTGTGCCGACACCCGTTCATTCAAATCGATAACGGTAGCCACGATTGCCTTCTCGACAGCATATTTCGCACATATATCCGACAGACATTCAAGCGTTTGATTAGAATCATAGAATATTTCTACAATATCCTTATCTTTAAACACCGCTATCTTTGCAACGGTATTACCTATATCGATAATAAGATTCATTCTGCATATATTTAAAGCGGCGCAAAGATAGCACTTTTTTCCTTTGTTCTACATGCATAAAAGAAAAAGGTTCTCCTATGACAATTGCTGTTTTAAGATTTAAAGTCTATCTTTGTAACGAATTACAAGATACACTCTTGATTAAATCAATGATAATAAAAAAGACAAATGAAGTTATCTCCATCGGTTTTCCGTTCACTTATTTTTCTTTTCTTCAGCCTGTCCGTCGTCACTATGCAGGCACAAGAACCAAAAAGAGTTATTCCGGACTCTATACGTATCAGTCTGTTGACATGTGCCTCGGGAGAAGAAATATATTCCCTTTTCGGACATACGGCTATACGGTACGAAAACTACACCCGCGGCATTGACGCAGTATTCAATTACGGCATATTCAACTTCAATGCTCCCAACTTCATCCTTCGTTTTGCCTTGGGTGAAACGGACTACCAATTGGGAGTAACCGATTATGAACGCTTTGCCGCAGAATATTATTACCTGGAACGCGATGTCTGGCAGCAAGAGCTGAATCTCACTGTACAAGAGAAAGGAAAGTTGGTTATGTTACTTGAAGAGAATTACCGCCCCGAAAACCGGATATATCGTTATAACTTCTTTTACGATAACTGTGCCACACGTCCGCGCGATTTAATAGAAAAGTCCATTGACGGCACGCTGCAATACGCAGGCGACATGACAGACACTGATTCCGGCATTTCTTTCCGAGACCTGCTGCACAAATACAGCAAGGGGCATCCCTGGTCGCGTTTCGGCATGGACTTATGTATGGGCAGCCAAGCCGACAAAACCATCAACCGCAGACTGATGATGTTTGTACCTTTCTATGTACAAGAGTACTTCAACCAAGCCCGCATTGTAAACAAAGAAGGAGAAACACGCCCTTTGGTACTGAATGAAGAGCAAATAATAGTAACCGGCAACGAAGAAGCGGAACAGCCTTCCGATGGCTTCACCCCTATGCAGGCCGCCCTGCTCCTTCTTATACTGACCGCAGCCGCCACCATCTACGGCATACGCCGGAAGAAAACGCTTTGGGGAATCGATTTCGCGCTGTTCTTTGCCGCCGGAACGGCGGGATGTATATTGGCGTTCCTTGCCTTGTTCTCCCAACATCCTGCCGTCAGTCCCAATTATCTGCTGTTTGTGTTCCATCCGCTTCATCTTTTCTGCCTGCCTTGTATGCTGAACAGAGTGCGAAAAAGGAAAAGAAGCCGTTATATGCTGGCGAACTTTATTGTTTTAACACTTTTTATATTGCTTTGGCTCGTAATACCGCAAAGATTTCCGTTAGCAGTGTTACCTTTGGCACTTTGTTTGCTGATACGTTCTGCAAGCAACCTAATTCTCACATACGATAAGAAATAATGAAGAAAGGACTGATAACTTCCATACTCGCACTGACATTCGGCAGCCTGCAAGCCCAGCCACTGCCGCCATCTCCGAAACTGGTGGTGACGTTGACAATAGACCAACTGCGTACAGACTACATGGAAGCATTCTCGTCATTGTATGGAGAAAAGGGGTTTAAACGGCTGTTAAGGGAAGGGAAAGTATTCCGCCAGGCTGACTATTCTTTCAATGTCGCCGACCGCGCTTCTGCCATTGCCGCTCTCTACACGGGTACCACACCGTCCATGAACGGCATCATAGCCGAACGTTGGTTTGACCCCAAAACCCTGCGTCCGAAGAATTGTGTAGACGACTCCGCTTTCATGGGTAACTATACCGACCAGAACACCGCCCCTACCCAACTGTTGACTTCCACTTTTGCCGACGAACTTAAAATAGCCACTAAAAACGCCGCACTGGTATATGCCATTGCCCCCTTTCGCGATGCTGCCGTCCTTTCGGCCGGACATAGCGGTAACGGCGCATTCTGGCTGAATCACCAAACCGGCAAATGGTGCGGCACAACCTATTACGGCGAGTATCCCTGGTGGCTGAGCCAATACAACGACGGGCAATCACCCGACTTCCGCATCAAGGAGATGGAGTGGAATCCTCTTCACCCCATCACAAGCTATACATTCCTGCCCGAATGGCGCACCATCCCTTTCAAGTATAGATTTGAAACAGAAAAGGACAACAAGTACCGCCGGTTGATAACCAGCCCGCTCATCAACGATGAAGTGAACCGTGTGACAGAGGATTTGCTGGATAAAAGCAATATCGGCAAGGACGACATCACTGATTTGCTTGCAATCACTTATTATGCAGGCAACTACAATCACCGTAGCACGCAAGAGTGTGCCATGGAAATGCAAGACACCTACGCCCGCTTAGACCAAAGCATCGCCCGCTTGCTGGATATGCTGGAAAGCAAAGTAGGCCTGCAAAACGTACTGTTATGCATCGCGTCCACAGGATATGCCGACCCGGACGGAGCAGACATAGGCATCTACCGTATTCCCGGAGGAGAATTCCATCTGAACCGTTGCGCCACTTTGCTGAACATGTATCTGATGGCTACTTACGGTGAAGGACAATATGTAGAAGGCTTTTATAATCAACAGATATATCTCAATCATAAATTAATAGAGGAGAAGCAGTTGAATCTTGCCGAAATACAACAAAAGTCGGCAGAATTTCTGGTGCAGTTCAGCGGAGTTAACAAAGTATATTCCGCCTACCAATTACTGCTGGGTTCCTGGGCTCCGCAGATGGAGCACATACGCAACGGGTTCCACCGCCACCGCTCCGGCGACTTGATTATTGAAGTCTTGCCGGGCTGGACCGTTATGCAGGAAAACAGCAATGACAACCGCGTAGTACGCGCTGCCACCATAGCCACTCCCCTCATTCTTCTTGGCAAAGGAATAAAGCCGGAAATTATCCGCATGCCGGTTGCCATAGACCGCGTTGCTCCCACCCTATCGAGTGCGATGCGCATCCGCGCCCCCAATGCGTGCACAGCCGCACCGCTCAATTAAGGAACAAACTCCGCATTCTCCGTGGCAAGTCCTTAAAATAATCAGTGCAACTTTACATTATCTATTGCAAAATCAGTAACTTTGCACGCCATATAAACTTTAGTAAATAATAATAAAAACAAATACATAATGGGATTTAATGAATTTTTAAGCTCGATTTTCGGAAATAAGGCTACCCGTGACATGAAGGAAATAAAGCCGTGGGTAGACAAAGTAAAAGCCGCTTATCCGGAAATAGCCGCATTGGACAATGATGCCCTGCGTGCCAAAACCGAAGAACTGAAGGCATACATCCGTAACTCGGCAGCGGAACAACGCTCCAAAGTGGAAGAACTGAAAGCAAGCGTTGAAAACACGGAACTGGAAGAACGCGAAGAACTCTTTGCTCAAATAGACAAACTGGAAAAAGAGATACTGGATATTTACGAAAAAGCATTGGACGAGGTGCTGCCCGTCGCTTTTTCCATCGTAAAGGAAACCGCCAAGCGTTTTTCCGAAAATGAAGAAATCACGGTAACCGCTACGGAGTTCGACCGCCATCTGGCTGCTACCAAAGATTTCGTACGTATTGAAGGCGATAAGGCCATCTACCAGAACCACTGGGTAGCCGGCGGCAATGATACGGTATGGAACATGGTACACTACGACGTACAGTTGTTCGGCGGTGTGGTACTGCACAAAGGCAAGATTGCGGAAATGGCAACCGGTGAAGGTAAGACTTTGGTGGCTACCCTGCCCGTATTCCTCAATGCACTGACCGGAAACGGTGTACACGTGGTAACCGTGAACGACTATCTGGCAAAGCGTGACTCCGAATGGATGGGTCCTCTTTATATGTTCCACGGCTTGAGCGTGGATTGCATCGACAAGCACCAGCCCAACTCCGACGCACGCCGCCAGGCTTATCTCGCAGATATCACCTTCGGTACGAACAACGAATTCGGTTTCGACTATCTGCGCGATAACATGGCTATCAGCCCGAAAGACCTGGTACAACGCCAGCACAATTACGCCATCGTCGATGAGGTGGACTCCGTATTGATTGACGACGCCCGTACTCCGCTGATTATCTCCGGTCCGGTACCCAAAGGCGACGACCAGCTCTTCGAGCAACTCCGTCCGCAGGTAGAACGCCTGGTAGAAGCACAGAAGAAACTTGCCACGCAATACCTTGCCGACGCCAAACGCCTGATAGCTTCAAACGACAAGAAAGAACAGGAAGAAGGATTCCTTGCCCTGTACCGCAGCCACAAGTGCTTGCCGAAGAACAAGGCATTGATTAAGTTCCTCAGCGAGCAGGGTATCAAAGCCGGTATGCTCAAAACCGAGGAAATCTACATGGAGCAGAACAACAAGCGTATGCACGAAGTGACGGAACCGTTGTACTTCGTCATTGATGAAAAGCTGAACAGTGTAGACCTGACCGATAAAGGTATCGACCTGATCACCGGTAACTCCGAAGACCCGACATTGTTCGTTCTTCCGGACATTGCCGCAGAACTTTCGGAATTGGAGAATATGAACCTGACCAACGAACAGTTGTTGGAGAAAAAGGACGAACTGCTTACAAACTACGCTATTAAATCGGAACGTGTACATACTATCAACCAATTGTTGAAGGCTTACACCATGTTCGAGAAAGACGACGAATACGTAGTGATCGACGGACAGGTGAAGATTGTAGACGAACAGACCGGACGTATCATGGAAGGCCGCCGTTACTCTGACGGATTGCACCAGGCTATCGAAGCCAAAGAAGGCGTGAAAGTGGAAGCTGCCACACAGACTTTTGCTACGATTACTCTGCAGAACTACTTCCGTATGTATCACAAGCTATCCGGTATGACCGGTACAGCCGAAACGGAAGCCGGCGAACTCTGGGACATCTACAAACTGGATGTGGTAGTGATCCCGACCAACCGCCCGATTGCCCGTAAAGATATGAACGACCGCGTCTACAAGACGAAACGTGAAAAATATAAAGCCGTAATCGAAGAAATCGAACAACTGGTGAACGCCGGACGCCCGGTATTGGTAGGTACTACTTCGGTAGAAATCTCCGAAATGCTGAGCAAGATGTTGACCATGCGCAAGATCGAACACAAGGTGCTGAATGCGAAGTTACACCAGAAAGAAGCTGATATTGTTGCTACTGCCGGTTTGAGCGGAACAGTTACCATTGCCACCAACATGGCCGGTCGTGGTACCGACATCAAACTAAGCCCGGAAGTGAAAGCCGCAGGCGGTTTGGCAATCATCGGTACGGAGCGCCACGAATCCCGCCGTGTAGACCGCCAGTTGCGTGGTCGTGCAGGACGTCAGGGTGACCCGGGTTCTTCTGTATTCTTCGTATCACTGGAAGACGATTTGATGCGTCTGTTCTCTTCTGACCGTATTGCCAGTGTAATGGACAAACTCGGTTTCCAGGAAGGCGAAATGATCGAGCACAAGATGATCTCCAACTCTATCGAGCGTGCACAGAAGAAGGTGGAAGAAAACAACTTCGGTATCCGTAAACGTCTGTTGGAATACGACGACGTGATGAACTCGCAACGTAACGTAATCTACACCCGCCGTCGCCACGCCTTGATGGGAGAGCGTATCGGTCTGGACGTATTGAACACGATTTACGATACTTCTACAGCTATCGCCGATCAACACGCCGAGGACTTCGAGGGCTTCAAGTTGGAATTGTTCAAGACATTCGCCATGGAAAGCCCGTTCACGGAAGACGAATTCAAGAGCATGAAACCGGAGCAACTCGTAGAGAAATTGTTCGAGGAGGCATTGAAGACTTATAAACGTCGTATGGAACGCATGACGCAAGTCGCTCACCCGGTCATCAAGCAAGTGTACGAGAATCAAGGAGCGATGTACGAGAATATCATGATCCCTATCACGGACGGCAAGCGCATGTATAATGTATCTTGCAACCTGAAAGAGGCTTACGACACGGAATGTAAGGCAATCGTTAAATCCTTCCAGAAATCAATCGTATTGCATATGATCGACGAGGGATGGAAAGAGCATCTACGTGAGATGGATGAGCTGCGCCACTCCGTACAAAACGCTAGCTACGAGAACAAGGATCCTTTGTTGATCTACAAACTTGAATCTTACAACCTGTTCAAGACAATGGTAGACAACATGAACCGTAAGACAGCCGCCATCTTGATGCGTGGACAGATCCCGGTACGTGAGGAGCCGACCGAGGAGCAACGCCAAGCCATGCAAGCCCGTCAAGCGGCCGTAGCCCAGCAAGCCGCCCAAGCGATCGCCGAGGAAAGAGCCCGTCAACGTATCGCCGTACAAGAGGCCGCCCCGGAGAAGCACGAGGATATGAGCCGTTACCGCACGGAGAAAACAGACTTGAGCGGAAACAACACCCAAGCTGAGGCACCTCAACCGAAGCAAGCTCCGGTCCGTGCCGAGAAACGAGTAGGACGCAATGATCCATGTCCTTGCGGAAGTGGCAAGAAATACAAGAACTGCCACGGACAAGGTTTATAAGGAACAAGAAATAAGATAAAAAAAGAGGGACAGAATACCAATCTGTTCCTCTTTTTTGTATATTGCAGGCATATAAACCCATTAAATGCTACCATTATGATTATTGGAATTCCAAAAGAAATCAAGAACAACGAGAACAGGGTAGCTCTTACTCCCGCCGGAGCCAAAGAGTTGGTGAAAAGAGGTCATACCGTGTATGTACAACACACGGCTGGTATAAACAGTGGTTTCGCCGATGACAACACCCGTTGCATGGTCGATAAAGAAGTATTCGCCGATGGTTGCGCCTGCGTTGATGTCAACGCCAGTGCCGCTATGGGCGTATTCAGTCATGATGCGGGGGATAAGCGGGACGTTCTGCGTGTACAATTCGTGGGCGATACGGTATACGAAGATAGCGAAGAAGCCCGGATACGAGAAAATAATTTCTTCTTTGCTTTGCGCGGCTGGGTCGCCATCAAAAGCGGCCTGAACATCGGTAAGCAGCACGCGCTGGACTTCGGGTAGCTTCTCGAAGAAATTCTTGCAGATCTCGTTTACGCGAGCCTCAACTTCCTCTTCGCTGATGTTTTCGGCTCCCTTGAACAGTAGTGCTTCTTTCAGCTGACGGCGCAAGGAATCTTCGATACGGATCAGCGTTTCGCCGATGAAGTATTCGGGGTTGGTGCCAGTGGGGGTTTCATCGCCGAAATAGCGAGGGAACATCACGCGGCGCAGATCCTTGATGATGTTGATGATGGCTCTCTTGTTGGGAAAGTGCTTGTCGGGGTCGGTGAAGAAGATCTCGGTGGCGCTGTAGTTTTTGGCGATACCGGCAACGATTGAGTCGAGGTTTTCGTTGAACATGCGGTCCTCTTTCGGTTGATGATGCGCTTTTGATTGGTGGGCGCGTTTTTGTTTTTCCTATCGTAGCGTGAAGCGATGCGCACTCCAATACACGAACCGTTAATTCCGACCATTTTTGTAGGTTTTTGGCACGGAAGCGTTGATCGGATGCGGTTGACAGCCAGCTGCATCTATGCGACTGCGGTAGTTGGGGTGTTTTGGGTGCTGGTAGAGCAGGCGTAAGCCAGATTGATGAGGAGGGCATAGGCCAGAGCCAACTGGTGCGATGGATAGCTATCAGATTAAAGATATGTGGGGAAATAGTTAGATAAACTAAGTAATTTGCAAAGTGCGCTACAGTTACATCTTGCAGTTATTGGACAAAACATGCATTTATGAAGAGAACTTAGCGCATTGTACGCAACGACAGTGGTGCGCATAGAGCCGCGTATGGTTTTTCGTGGCATTGAGGAGATCGAATTGATTCGCATTATTGTTGATTCAGGATCCGACCTGTTGCCGGAGGTTGCCTGTGAGCACAACATTCAGGTTTTGCCTCTTCTCGCCAATGTGAATGGGGTCGAGTATCGCGATGGGATCGATCTGGAACGCGATGGCTTTTATGCGTTACTCGAAGAAACGGGCGCGTTTCCCAAGACCTCCCAAGTGTCACCCCATGCGTTCGCTGAGGCATTCAAAGAAGCGCGCGATTCAGGTGATGAGGTTATTGCTATTACTCTTTCCTCGGCGTTGAGCGGTACCTATCAAAGCGCCAAACTTGCGCAAGCCATGGTGGGGGAAGAGGGCGTTTATGTCGTTGACTCCCTGACTGCAACGTATGCCATCGCCATGATTGCGGAATATGCCTGCGCGCTGCGTGACGAAGGCTTGTCGGCAAAGCAGATCGTTGCTGAAATCGAACGATTCAAAGGTCGAGTGAAGCTGGTAGCCGTGCTTGACACGTTGGAGTACCTGCAGCGCGGTGGGCGCTTGCCCAAAGCCGCCGCCCGCTTGGGCGAGGCTGCTAAGCTGAAGCCCGTTGTGGTAATCAGCGAAGAGGGAGAGGTGGGCCTTAGCACCGCTGTGCTTGGGCGAAAACGCGCTCTCGATACGCTATTGAAGAAGGTTGCTAAATATTCGGTTGATGCTTTCTTCCCGGCTATTCCGATTTATTCCTTTGGCACAAAAACGTGCGCGAAGATGGAGGACGAGATGATAGGCGCTGGTATGAATTTGTCTGGCAGGCGTCAAATCGGGTTTGTAATCGGCTCCCATATTGGCCCAGGCGCTTACGGCGTTGTTTTTGTAGAACGGGAGTAACTGCACCGAATCCCACGTCAGTCCGTTGAAAGTTCACTACGGCTAATTTCTGACGATATTCTTTCCGCTTACGGGTATCATGGGCATCGATAAAAAATGCCCTTTGCACTGGGCATAAGGGCTGTAATGCAAGAATCGAGGGCTCCATAATGCGTTTACTCGGCGAGGATATTACGGTATTGACGGGACATGGTTTCGATGAAAAAGGACCGTATCTTCTCATCAACGATATAAGCAAAGCGGCGCAGTATCGTTTTAGTGTGAGGAATAGAGCATTCACTTTGAAACAACTGCCTGAACGGTATTGCGTTGGTAGGTTTGATTTGCTTACGCACCAGAAGAGCGTGTGTCCTTTGCAAGTGAAGTTGCTGCCTTCGGAGCAGGACAACATGTGTCCTGCTTGCAGAGAAGCAACGGGATTCAACCCATCTTTCTATTACGCTGAAACAATTTCGCCGCAGCAGCGCGCCTACAACGAAACGCCCCATTACGTATATCTTGCCTATTTCTCTAAGCAGCATATTAAAGCGGGTATTTCATCGGAAACGCGAGGCATAGAACGTTTGTTGGAACAAGGAGCTCGCGCCGCTTGTATTGTTGGACGCTTTCCTGATGCGTATGAAGCTCGCATTTTGGAGGCTGCATTGTGCGCTCAGTCGCAGATACTGGAAACTATGCGTGCATCGGTGAAAGCGCGATTACTTGCGGAAGAGCCCTATAAACCCGTGGAGGCTTGCGAGGCGCTAGAAGCTAGGGCGAGTGCTCTGGCGCAGATCGATGAGGTGACCCGTGCGGGGTTCTCGTTGAAGGAACCAGCCCAGGATCTTTCTCGTTATTATTTTGGCGGCCCTTCGCCTGATGTCAGTGAGTTGCAGTTGCCGAAAGGCCATGAAACCGAATGCGCGGGAGAGTGCCTTGGAATGGTTGGGGATAAACTAGTTATGAGGCAGGGTAATTTTGGGTATGTGGTTTCCCTTAAAGAATGGGTTGCTCATGCGATCGATCTTTTTGAGGGAGAGGTTCACTTCGAATACGAGTCGGCACCGCAGCAGATTTCATTATTCTAGCTCTGAGTGCTTGGGGCTCTACAAATGCTTTAGTTTTAAGCGTCGTTCCGGTTTCGGGCGGCGCTTTCTATTTTCTCAGAAGCTTCTCCAGAAACGAGGTTTTTAGAAAGCTCGGCTAAACGCTTGGCCGAAAGATGCTTTCCCTCCTTAACCCACTGTCGATAGAGGGTTAGCGCAGTATTGCAGCTAAACATAAGAACAAGGGATATCTCGGCAGCGGAAAGGCGCCCGAACTTTCGGGTATTGATGCGCTGAAGTTCGGTTAATCGGGCAATGAGTGTGCTGCTGATGCTTTCCGAGCTGGTACCGCAAATCAAGCATTCGTATACGGGATTCTGATTTCCTCCCTCGCAGAGATGGAGGATCAATTCGGCGACGAATTGCTCGTTGTTTTCAGGTAGATTCAAACCTTCGGTTTTGTCGAGAAACGACCCTATGAAAACGTCGAGGTATTCCTTGGCAAGGTTTTCAAGTGCAGGGTAGTGACGGTAGAACGTCTTTTTGCCGATGCGCGCTTGGCGGCATAGTTCAGCAACGGTAATGGACTCGAACGCTTGTTTGCCAGCGAGCTCTTCAAAGGATCCGTGGATGGCGTCAAGGGTCTTTACGATGCGAAGGTCGGTAGCGTTAGCCATTCGTTTCTCCTTGCTGCTTTTGGGTGCTTGTCTGCCTGTTTGATTCATAGTACCCAATAACACTGCAGGGTTGGATTATTATGACGAATAACACATGGGTATATTAAGCTATCTAAGTAGCATAACTATTTATAATCCCAGGTAAGATCGGTGCTACTAGAGTGTTGTAGGTATGGGTTTTAACATAAGAAAGGGCAGCTGTTTTGCTGCCCTCGATTCAATAATGGTTTAATTCAAAGCGTCTGCGTGGATTATTGTCTGGATGCTTTCTCTAAGGCTTCAGACAAAAGCGCATCTACATTTGCCCCGATCACATCTAAGCCTGCGGCGCTTACGCATTCCGTTTTCTCAATGCCATACAAGCGGGCAAGGACAGCGATGTTTTTGTAACCGCAGTCCGCTTCATCGGGAAGCGCGCCTCCTCGAGTGGTGACGTACGTGAGCTTGTCGGCCTTGCAGAGTCCAACGGGGCCATGCTCAGTGAAGAGATAGTTGACTCCCACTATGTCGATGTGTTCGATGTACGTTTTCAGTGAGGCTGGGTAGCTGGAAGCCCAAAAGGGGGCCGCAATAACGATCCGGTCGGCATCGCGGAACTGACGGGCGTAGGAAAATACCCCATCGTCGAATTCCCCTTTTTGCTCCAATGCTTGTCGCGCATTCAGCGATTCGGTAGTGAGTGGGGCGAGTTTTTCTTCTTCGAGGACGATCTCTGTAACCTCAAAGGGCTCTTGTGCCTGCATTGCCTCAATAACGCCTCTGGCGAGTTTCAGAGTGCGGGAAGTTGCGCGATTCACGCAGGCATTTACAAAAAGCAGTTTCATTATGGGTCCTTCTTCTGTTGGATCAATACGAGAAAGCCCCTTTAGCGTAACGCTAAAGGGGCTTTCGTGATCTGGTTTGTTGTGTTTGATCGAATGATCGTTGGATGGCTATGCCTGTCGATAGTGGTGCAGGAAGTCGTCCAGATTGGTCATGCATTCACTGAGCACTTCGATGCGCGGCAGATATACCACGCGGAAATGGTCGGGCTGTTGCCAGTTGAAGCCCTTGCCTGGTACCAGCAGGATCTTCTTTTCGTGCAATAAATCAAGAGCAAATTGCTCGTCGTTAGTAATATTGAATTTCTTCGCGTCAATTTTTGGGAAGATGTAGAAGCCGCCCTTGGGTTTTACCGCGGTAATACCGTCGATGCTGTTGAGGGCGTTGTACACGTATTCACGTTGTTCGTATACGCGTCCGCCGGGAACCACATAGCTTTCTACGCTTTGGTGTCCCCAAAGCGCTGTTTGAACGATGCTTTGCGCGGGAACGTTGGAGCACAGGCGCATGTTCGAGAGCATATCGATTCCCAGGATGAAGTCACGAGCGCAGTCGCGGTTGCCGGAAAGAACCATCCAGCCAATGCGATAGCCGGCAATCATGTGGCTCTTCGAGAGGCCGCTGAAGGTGACGCAGAACAGGTCGGGAGCCATGCTGGCGATAGACACATGCTCTTCACCGTCGAACACCAGGCGGTCATAAATCTCATCGGAGAAGATCATGAGCTGGTGCTTGCGAGCCACATCGACTATCTCCTGCAACACTTCGCGCGGGTACAGTGCGCCCGTGGGATTGTTGGGGTTGATGATGACGATGGCCTTGGTGCGCGGTGTGATTTTGCTTTCGATGTCTTGAATGTCGGGATACCACTCCGCCTGCTCGTCGCAAATGTAGTGAACGGGATTGCCTCCAGCAAGGGTTGCACAAGCTGTCCAAAGCGGGTAGTCGGGGCTTGGGATAAGGATCTCGTCGCCATTATCGAGAAGAGCTTGCATGCACAGGTTGATAAGCTCGCTCACGCCGTTGCCGGTGTAAATGCTGTCCATGTCCACGTTGGGCAGGCCTTTGATCTGAGAGTACTGCATGATGGCCTTGCGGGCGCTGAAGAGCCCCTTCGAATCACTGTAGCCTTCGCAGTCGGGTAGCTGGTGACGCATGTCCTGCACAACTTCATCTGGGGTGCGGAAACCAAAGGGGGCGGGGTTGCCGATGTTGAGCTTGAGCACGTGCATGCCGGACTGCTCCATGCGGGCGGCCTCGTCGACGACCGGTCCGCGCACGTCGTACAGCACGTTGTCAAGTTTGGTGGATTTGTTGAAGTGGCGCATGGGTGTTCCTTCCGGTTCGTGTGATGGTGACGTTGTCTGGGGTGCGGGCGCTTGGGATGATGGCGTGCGTGGCGCGTCGGCCCGGCCGCCGGGATTGTCCGGCACCCGTTTCGGCTGCGCCGGCATGCCGGGCCGTCCGCGATCATGGCCGAGCAGCCATTGCTCGTCGACCTGCAGTGTATCGGCGAGGAACCTGAGCGTATCCGCGCGGGGCGTCGTCTTGCCGCTGACATATTGGCTGATGTGGCTTTTGCCGAGTTTGACACCTGACGCCTGGGCGGCACGCACGATGTCGACCTGTCTGAGGTGACGGGCGTTCATGGCGGTTCTCAGCCGCGTCGCGAAGCTCTCCAATGATTTCCTCAATTCACGTTGGTTCAAAGTTCAAATTCTGGTTCAAAAGAATATCACGGCTTTGTCAGCGAAACAACCTGAGTTCAATTTTATCTGTATTGAACTTCTCTCCGATGGACATATTTAGTTTGCTTACAAACCAAAAGGTGCTAGCACGGCAGCGAAGCTGCACGGTACGAGACCACGGCGGAACGCGAGAGACTGCGAAGCTCTCTTGCGCAAGGTAATCGAGAATCTTCAAGCCTGACGCAACAGGCATCCCGTCGACCTGCCTTCCAGCACTACATCGGGCAGAACACACGAAAGGAGTCATGATTCATGCCGTATTCCATCAAGCGGCTGATATGCTTTCTGGCGGGAATCGCCATCGAATCCTTCGGCATCGCACTCATCACGAAAAGCGACCTCGGAACCTCGCCGATCTCCAGCATAGCCTGGGTGACGCATTCTCCATCGTGAGCAAGGTGAAGTTCGGCACGGTCAAGGTCTGCTTCGACGTTTCACTGCCGGAGCCACTACAGGCCGACCGCGCCGAACATGCGCTCGATGACGGCGTCGTTGAGCAACCGGCCTCTCCTCGTGGCGACGGTATGGCCCGTCGTCGGGTCGAGGGTGATGAGGCCATCCCCGACCAGTGGCGTGAGGCACGCGTCGTCGATGATGCGCAGCGTTCCCTGCGCCGCATCCTGCGCCCGGTTCACCGCTTCGATATGCCGATTGACGCGGCCGATGTCGAGCCCTTCCCGAATGCGCAGGCCAAGCATAATGAGCTCTTCAAGGTTCTCCGTGGGCGATATGGTCTCATCGCCCGACCACGGCACACGCCCGTCGTTGATGGCCATCCCCCACATGCGCGGATGCGCGATGTCCCAACCGCGCATCGATGTGGAGGTTACGGAAGCCGAAACGTCTCCAGCGGCGTCGCTGTTCGCGGCGTCACCGTCTGTGGAGCTGCCCATAACCGTGTTGTAATGGCTGTGCGCTCCAGGGCCCAGGCCAGCCCAGTCGACGTTGCGCCAATACCCGAGATTGTGCCGGCTCTCGTAGCCCGGGCGCGACCAGTTAGAGATCTCGTACCATTCTAGGCCCGCCGCGGCGAACAGGTCATCGGCGATCTCGTATTTCGCTGCCTCGTCGTCATCGTCGGGCTTGGGCAATGTGCCCGCCGCGATCTGTCGACCCATCTTCGTGGTCGGTTCCACGGTAAGTGCATAGGCGGAGACATGGTTCACGCCAAGATCGACTGCCGTGCGCACCGAGTCTCGCCAATCGTCAAGGCTCTCCCCCGGCGCCCCGTAGATCAGGTCCACGCTGGAGCGCAGGCCGGCCCTGTCGGCCGCCCTGACACCGGCCTCCACATTGGCGGGCGTATGCGTGCGGTCGAGGTTTTTCAACACATGCGGCACGGCTGACTGCATGCCGAATGACACGCGGGTGAACCCTCCTTCCGCGAGCGCGCCGATATAGCGCTCGTCGACCGTGTCGGGATTCGCCTCGGTGGTGATCTCCGCCTCCGGTTCGATGCCCCACAGGCCGCGGACCGCGTCCAGCATCATTACCAGATCGCGCGCCGGCAGAATAGTGGGCGTGCCGCCGCCGAAGAACACCGTGGAGACGGGCGGCTCCTCGATGCCGTGCACGAGCTGCCAATCGCGCACGAGACGCATCTCACGCACCACCATGTTCGCGTAATTGCCGCGGGACGCGCCCGCGCCCATGTCCGTGGCCGTGTATGTGTTGAAATCGCAGTAGCCGCAACGCCGCATGCAGAACGGCACATGGATGTAGATTTCGTAGCCTGCCGCATCGCCCGCATTGGCGGGGGGTT
>ENA-OPCD01001930-OPCD01001930.1-human-gut-metagenome-genome-assembly--contig:-NODE-1930-length-15283-cov-4.609272_pt1 | contig 15283 bp, 13 predicted proteins | sample MGYA00241560_ERZ501471 | MGnify/ENA primary metagenome ERZ501471 (study PRJEB25962, sample SAMEA2042578) | human gut metagenome | biome: human gut; feature: human-associated habitat; material: faeces...
TGAACCGCGTGCTCTAGCCAACTGAGCTATCCCGCCATATTTATATTCGCTGCTCTCTTGAACCAGCCTCCTAAGTTTACAATAAGATTCTACTTTCGTCAACAACTTTTTTTAAATTTTTCAATTTTTTCTACATTTGCAAAAATTTCATCTTTTATTTCGTCCCTCGCATCAGTAAATACCTATGTTCCAATAGATACTCAAAAGAAAAAGCGAGTCTGTGCGTGGAATCCGGTTTTACCTCGTAGATATATTTTCCCGAACTCCTGCACATTCTCGCTGAGTGTATTCACTCCTCTTCCTGATCAGGCGTTTAAAATATTCATGAATTCTTCTCCTGTAATCGTTTCTTTCTCATACAGATACCTTGCCAGATCGTCCAGTTTTTCTCTGTTCTCCATCAATATTCCAGCTGCTTTTTCATGTTCACTTCGAACAACTTCCACAACCTTTTCATCAATCTTTGTCTGCGTCTCTGTCGAACAGGTCAGGGAAGAATCTCCTCCCAGATACTGATTCGTCTGCACTTCCATTGCAACCATATCAAAATCACACGTCATTCCATATCTTGTGATCATAGCCCTTGCAAGCTTGGTTGCCTGTTCAATATCATTGGAAGCTCCCGTCGTGACTGAACCAAACACAATTTCTTCCGCTGCCCTTCCTCCTGTAAGAGTCGCAATTTTATTCAGGATTTCTTCTTTTGTCATCAGATAATGATTGCCTTCCTCGACCTGCATCGTATAGCCAAGAGCCCCCGACGTTCTGGGAACAATGGTAATCTTCTGTACCGGAGCTGAATTAGTCTGTTTTGCAGCCACAAGCGCATGCCCGATTTCATGATATGCCACAATCCGCTTTTCTTTATCTGTCAGGATCGCATTTTTCTTCTGATATCCGGCGATAACAACCTCAATACTCTCCTCCAGATCTTCCTGCGTTACAAATTTACGGTTGTCACGAACTGCACGAAGTGCTGCTTCATTTACAATATTAGCAAGTTCCGCTCCAGAAGCTCCGGAAGCCATACGTGCCACTTTATTATAATCTACATTATCACCAACTTTTATTTTCTTTGCATGAACCTTCAGGATATCTTCTCTTCCTTTCAGATCAGGAAGTTCTACCGAACCGTCCCGGTCTTAAAAGAGCCGGATCCAGGGATTCTGGACGGTTCGTTGCCGCAAGAATGATCACGCCCGTGTTGTCTTCGAATCCGTCCATCTCTGTCAACAACTGATTCAAGGTCTGCTCACGTTCATCATTTCCACCTATCTGTCCGTCCCGCTTCTTACCGATTGCGTCTATCTCATCAATAAACACAATACATGGTGCTTTTTCTTTTGCCTGTTGGAACAGATCACGCACCTTTGATGCACCCATACCAACGAACATCTCTACAAATTCAGAACCGGACATGGAGAAAAATGGAACATTTGCCTCACCGGCAACTGCTTTTGCAAGCATCGTCTTACCTGTTCCCGGAGGTCCTACAAGAAGAATTCCTTTCGGCATCGATGCTCCGATTTCTTTATATCTGGCCGGGTTATGAAGATATTCTACAATCTCGCTTAAATTCTCTTTCGCCTCATCTTCACCTGCAACATCACGGAAACGGATTCCCTCGGATGATTTCACATAAATCTTCGCACTGCTTTTTCCCATTCCGAAAGACATGGCGTTTTTCCCACCGGCCCGCTTCATCAATTTTCTGGACATGTATTCTCCCAATGCCACAAAAAACAAGATTGGAAGCACCCAGGATAAAATATTAACCAGGATCGGAGATGACTGATCAATTTCTTCTCCGTAAAAAGAAACATCCGCTTCATATAATCGTTTCGTCAGATCCGGATCATTGACCATCGCCGTTTTGTAAATGGTCTTCCCGTCTTTTCCTGTAAATAAGATCGTATTATCCTGTTGCTGCAATTCTACTTTTTTTATCTCCTTTTTCTCGGTCATAGAGATAAATGTTCCATAATCTACATCTTTGATCTGCTTTTCCTTTATGTAAGGCATCGCAATAATGTTAAATAATATCAGGATAATCAGCACAATCGTATAATAAAACATCAACGGTTTTTTCGGCCGTTTCACCTGTTCCATAATCATTCCTCCATTCTGTCAATATCAAATTCAATTTTCTTTTATATGGTAACAGTTTTTGTCTGATTATTCCAGTTTTATATTATGAAAATTGTATGAATTTCGTAAAATAAAAATATTAAAGTACAATCTTCCAATTATAATTCCTTCGGTTTCGGCCACTTCTGAGTACCGGCTTTTAAGAACTGTGATTTATCTATAAACTTCAGTCTCCTTTTCAAGAACCAGACAGATGCCAGGAAATAAAATGCAACTCCGCCTAGTATATTAATCCAATAACCCAGATACATACCCAGCAGCGTCATACCGATCAACACTGCTGCGATCAATGCAGGTACCGGATGGATTGGTGCAACATATCCACGCTCAATCGTTCCAAGGGGATACATTTTCCGGAACCGGAACATCATGATCACTGTCAGCACATATACCATCAACGCTGAAAATATAGAAAATGTAACAACCTGATCCAACATTCCTGTAAATGCAAATGCCATAGATATCGGCAGTAAAAATACAGTTGCCCGGTACGGTGTCTTATATTTCGGATGTGTCTTTGCAAATATCGGCGGGATCAGCCCATCTCTTGACATTGCAAACCAAGCTCTGCTTGCATCGTTAATGCAGCCATTTGCTGAAGCCAGACACGCCATGATCGTACCAACAAACAATGCAATGATAACATATAATTTTCCAGTTGCCAGTGCCGCGTCATACAACGGATATGCAGACTCACCAAGCTTTTCTGCCGGGACAAGACCTGAGCACACAAACCATGTTGTAGTAGCACCAATCAGCAGCACGGACAAACCTATCATAGTTCCCAGTGGCAAAGCTCTGCTGGTAGACCTGCATTCTTCTGCCGCCAGTGCTCCTCCTTCGATTCCCAGGAAAAACCAGACTGCAAACTGCATGGCTGCAATAATTCCAAGATAACCATATGGAAGTCCATCTGTCATTTTTTTCAAATTAATCAAAGTCAGCTGTGGATCATAAAAACTTGTTGAAAACAATAAAATAAATATTGTCACAAATGCAACTGCCGTAATCACAAAATTCAGGGTCAAGGTTGCATAGACACCACGGTAATTCATATATGTCAGCACAAGCAGACTTAATATGATAAATGGCAGCGCTTTCACATTCGGGTTCAATGATTCAAGTATCTGTCCGACGACCAGAACATCAGCTGCTTCCAGCATTGCATATTCCAGCACAAGCATCAGCCCTACGTTAAATGCAGCTAAAGGTCCAAGCATATATTTCGCCATTGTATACTGTCCGCCTGCCTCCGGCATGACAGAACCCATCTCCGTATTCATCATCACGATCATGACATAAAGCATGGCTACCGTCCAAAGTGCAATAACCGAACCAATCGATCCTCCTTTTGCGACCGTAAAATTCCATCCCATGAACTCTCCAACAAGTACAATTCCTACTCCAAGAGCCCAGATATGCATTGGTCCAAGAACTTTCGAAAGTCCCTGACTCTTTTCATTTGTCTTTTCTTTCTCCATAAGTATGCCTCTTAGTCTTTCTTTTCAAGCTTTTTCTCTTCTCTGTTCCTTTTTTCCACTTTTATCAGATCACTCAAGATCAAATAAAGAAATACTGCACATAATACCCATGCTGCAATATTTATAATTGTCCATATGCTCATACCTGTTCCTGCTCCTTTTCGCTATATTCCAGTTCAATAATTTCCTTTAAATCTTTTTTGCTTCTTTTCACAAGAAATGTTACATATGCTGCCAGCGCAACTACAACCGGCACCAGTGTAGATGCCTGGATCACATATGCTTTTCCTGCCTCCTTGACACCTGCAAGATTTTGAAAAAGCATCGTCACAAGCAAAACCACAAAGCATAGGATCATTACGAAAAACACATCTATCACTTGCATTATTTTTTCTTTTTTCGTCTCTTTTTTATTTTCCATCTTCTGTCACTCCTGCTACGCATCTTTCTTCTGCAATTTCAAATTTTCAAGATCCTCTTTATAAATCACATCTTTGTTTCTTTTTAAGTGTCTGTAAACTGCAAAAAATCCGAGGGACAATGCACTTCCAGTCACCAACGCAATACAAATCATAATTGTTCTTGTAGTAGAATCTCCCGCTACCTGTAAAGCCTGTCGTAATATCGTACTTAAAATACACCACATAAATATTGCAAACCCTGCCAGAAGAATGCAATCCCTGTGGTAGACTTTCTGGATTTCCGCCTCAGACACTTCCATTTTTGAGCCCATTTTTTTCATCCTTTCTGTATAAAATTTCCCGCACGCTTTTCAATGTTATCACGATAACATTAGTTGTTTATATTATACTCTTTTATGTATAAAATTCAATTATTTTTTTAATAAGTGGAAAATCTTTTGAACATAAAATACTGATTCTGCCGGAGACTTTTTGCATAACAGGAAATAAAATTCCTGTTATGCAAAAAAGAAAGCCCCGTAAATCCGGGACTTTCCAAATATTTTAATGTTTTTTATACAATTCCCTGAGCTGTCATAGCATCTACAACTTTCTCAAATCCTGCAATGTTAGCTCCTGCTACGTAGTTACCTTCCATATCGTAACGTTTTGCAGCATCTACCATGTTGTGGCAGATATTTACCATGATGTTCTTCAGTTTTGCATCAACCTCCTCGAATGTCCAGCTAAGTCTCTCACTGTTCTGTGACATCTCAAGAGCAGATGTAGCAACACCACCGGCATTCGCTGCTTTTCCAGGTGCAAAGATTACACCGTTCTCCTGCAGATACTCAGTTGCCTCGTATGTAGTAGGCATGTTAGCACCCTCGCATACAGCTACACAACCGTTTGCTACTAACTGTTTTGCATCCTCTAAGTGAAGCTCGTTCTGTGTTGCACATGGAAGAGCCAGATCTACCTTTACAGACCATACGCCACGTCCCTCATGATACTCTGAGTTCGGACGATAGTTCTTGTACTCTGTCAGTCTTGCGCGTTTTACTTCCTTGATTTCTTTTAATGCTGCAACGTCGATTCCGTCCGGATCATATACCCATCCTGTAGAATCACTTGCTGTTACAACTTTAGCTCCAAGCTGCTGAGCTTTCTGGATTGCATAGATTGCAACGTTACCAGCTCCGGAAACTGCAACTGTCATTCCTTTGATGTCTTTTCCGTTGATCTTTAATAATTCTTCTGTAAAGTAGAGAAGTCCATATCCTGTGGCTTCTGTTCTTGCTAAAGATCCACCGTAACTTAATCCTTTACCTGTAAGTACACCTTCGTATACTCCGCGGATTCTCTTGTACTGACCAAACATATATCCAATCTCTCTTGCGCCTGTTCCGATATCTCCGGCCGGAACGTCAGTGTCAGCACCGATATATTTGCAAAGTTCTGTCATAAAGCTCTGGCAGAATGCCATAACTTCTCTGTCGGATTTTCCCTTAGGGTCGAAATCAGAACCACCTTTTCCTCCTCCGATTGGAAGACCTGTCAGTGAGTTCTTGAATACCTGCTCAAATCCAAGGAATTTGATGATTCCAAGGTTTACGGAAGGATGAAGGCGTAAGCCTCCTTTGTATGGTCCGATTGAACTGTTGAACTGTACACGGTAACCTGTATTTACCTGAACCTGTCCATTATCGTCTACCCATGGAACACGGAATTTGATCTGTCTCTCAGGCTCAACCAGTCTCTCAAGCAAAGCGTCTTTTCTGAATTTCTCCTCGTTTGCTTCGATTACCACTCTCAATGATTCCAATACTTCTTTTACTGCCTGGTGGAATTCTGGCTCAGCAGGGTTCTTTGCCACTACTTTTTCCAGTACTTCATCAACATATGACATACCTTTGTACCTCCTGAAAAAATGTTATTATGAAATTTAAAGCGCCATATTTCTTGATTTATTTGCATTCATCATTCAAAAAAGAAAGACGGCAAAACCGTTCTTCTCCTTCGACGCTTTTGTCCTTTAATATTGTAAAGTATTTTACTTTATAACACAAGATTTTTTTTGCAAAAAAATGTTATTTTTATATTTTGTGCAATTTTAATTTTCATTTCCTGCATAATTTTGTATTTTTGCCGAAATACAGAACAAGCGCCTGCAAAATTTGCAAGCGCCTGATTATTTTTATTTAAAATATTTTACTCCAGACTCAAAGATCTTCAGATCCTGTTCTCCGTAAATGTTCATTGCAACGGAACGTCCACGTCTTTCTGAATGGGCCATTTTACCAAATACTCTTCCATCCGGGCTGGTGATACCTTCGATTGCAAGATAGGAACCATTAATGTTCCATGTCTCATCCATAGATACATTTCCCTGTGGGTCGCAGTACTGAGTTGCAACCTGTCCATTTGCGATCAGCTTGTCAAGCCACTCTTTGCTTGCAACAAAACGTCCCTCTCCGTGAGATGCCGGGTTTGTGTAAACTCCGCCAAGCTTTGCTCCGGAAAGCCATGGAGACTTGTTGCTGACTACTTTCGTGTACACCATCTTAGAAATGTGGCGTCCAATTGTATTGTAAGTCAGTGTAGGAGAATCCTCTGTCTGTCCTGTAATTGTTCCATTTGGAACAAGTCCCAGTTTTACAAGAGCCTGGAATCCATTACAGATACCAAGTACCAGTCCGTCACGCTCCCCAAGAAGTTTCTCAACCGCCTCTTTCATCTTCGCATTCTGGAATGCAGTTGCAAAGAATTTCGCAGAACCATCCGGTTCATCACCAGCGCTGAATCCACCTGGGAACATGATCATCTGAGACTGCGCGATTGCTTTTTCAAATACATCGACAGAATCTACAATATCGGAAGCACTCATATTGCGGAATACTTTTACGATTGTTTTTGCTCCTGCTCTCTCAAAAGCTCTCTTACTGTCATACTCACAGTTTGTTCCAGGGAATACCGGAATAAATACAGTCGGCTGAGCGATCTTGTGTTCGCAGATATGTACTTCTTTTGTATCAAAAAGACCTGTGTCAATCTTCTCGTCCTGTCCCTCTGCTTTGGAATTTGTAGCAAATACGCTCTCCAGTGTACTCTCCCATGCTTTTTGGGCATCTGCAAGGGCAATCTTTGTATCTTTGTATTCAAAATTCTGCTCTTCTGTCACTTCACCGATGACTGTGTAATCAATCGTCAGTCCATCCAGCTTGTCAGCCGGAACTTCAGCAATCAGATCTCCAAATGCAGGTGCGAACAAGTCTTTTGCCTCTACGCTCGCATCTAATGTTACACCCATGCGATTACCAAATGCCATCTTGCTGACAGCCGGAACGATTCCGTGTCTGTCAAGTGCATAAGCTGCCACAATCTTGCCGTCATGGATATCAGCAGTAAATTTACCATACTGGTCCATAACTTTTTCATAAACCGGAACATCATACTCGTCTGTCGGGATCTGAAGCCATACAAGCTTATCTCCTGCTTTCTTAAGCTCCGGTGTAATAATATCTTTTTCTGTTGCCACATCCACTGCAAAAGAAACCAGTGTCGGTGGTACATCAATATGCTCAAATGTTCCGGACATACTGTCTTTTCCACCGATAGAAGGAAGACCAAATCCAAGCTGTGCACTGTAAGCACCAAGAAGTGCTGCGAATGGCTGGCTCCATCTATGTGGATCCTCTGTCATACGGCGGAAGTACTCCTGGAATGTGAAACGGATCTTACTGTAATCTCCTCCTGCTGCCACAATTTTTGCTACAGACTCTGTCACTGCGTAAATAGCTCCGTGGTACGGACTCCATGTTGACAGATACGGATCGAATCCGAAACTCATCATTGTAACCGTATCGCAGTCTCCTGTCAGTACAGGAAGCTTTGCAACCATAGCCTGTGTCTCTGTCATCTGATACTGTCCGCCATGCGGCATAAATACAGAAGATGCTCCAATGGAACCGTCAAACATTTCCACAAGACCTTTCTGTGAGCACACATTCAGATCTTTTAATGTCTCCATCCACTTTTCTTTGACATCTGTCACTTCTTCTCTTACGAGGATACTGTCTTTGCGGCTTGGAATATCTACAGCTACTTTTGTCTCCTGATGAGCACCGTTAGTATCTAAAAATGCTCTGGATAAGTCTACGATCTTCTTACCTCTCCAGGATAATACAAGTCTTGGCTCCTCTGTTACGACAGCTACCTTTGTTGCCTCTAAGTTCTCTTCTGCTGCATATCCCATAAATTCATCTACATCCTTCGGGTCTACAACAACAGCCATACGCTCCTGAGACTCAGAAATTGCAATTTCTGTTCCATCAAGTCCTGCGTATTTCTTCGGTACTTTGTCCAGATCTACCTGAAGTCCGTCTGCAAGTTCTCCGATTGCAACAGAAACTCCTCCGGCTCCAAAGTCGTTACATTTCTTAATTAATTTGCTGACTTCCTCTCTGCGGAACAGTCTCTGGATCTTACGCTCTGTCGGCGGATTACCTTTCTGTACCTCTGCTCCACAAGTCTCGATAGACTCCTCTGTATGTACTTTAGAAGATCCGGTTGCTCCACCGCAGCCGTCACGTCCGGTACGTCCACCGAGCAGGATAATGATATCACCAGGATCTGAAGTCTCACGGATTACTGCACGTCTTGGTGCTGCTCCGAGAACAGCTCCGATTTCCATACGTTTTGCCACATAATTCGGGTGATAGATTTCCTTAACTGCACCAGTTGCAAGTCCGATCTGGTTACCATAAGAACTATATCCATGAGCCGCCTCACGAACCAGTTTCTTCTGAGGAAGCTTTCCTTTCATTGTATCTTTGATAGATACAGTCGGATCTGCTGCTCCGGTCACACGCATTGCCTGGTATACATAAGTACGTCCTGACAGCGGGTCACGGATTGCTCCACCAAGGCAGGTAGCTGCACCACCAAATGGTTCGATCTCGGTCGGATGGTTGTGCGTCTCGTTCTTGAAGTTGACAAGCCACTCTTCTTCCACACCATCTACTTCAACCGGGACAACGATACTGCAGGCATTGATCTCATCGGATTCTTCCTGATCCTGAAGTTTGCCTTCTTTTTTCAGCTTCCGCATTGCCATCAGTGCAAGATCCATCAGGCATACAAATTTGTCTTCGCGTCCTTTAAAGATCTCACTGTGTGTCTGAAGGTATTCTTTATAAGTATCTTCCATCGGCTTTCTGTAATCGCCATCACCGAAGGATACTTCTGTAAGTTCTGTTGAGAATGTAGTATGACGGCAGTGGTCAGACCAGTAAGTATCCAGAACACGGATCTCTGTCATAGATGGATCTCTGTGTTCCTCCACTTTGAAATAATTCTGGATGTGCTGGAAATCCTTGAATGTCATAGCAAGTCCAAGAGAACTGTATAACTCTTTCAGTTCCGCTTCCGGCATATCTTTGAATCCGTCAAAAATCTTTACATCTGCCGGCTCATCAAATACTGTCACCAGTGTCTCCGGTTTCTCTGCTGCAGCTTCTCTGGAATCTACCGGGTTGATGCAGTGATTCTTAATTGCCTGCAGTTCTTCGTCTGAAACTCCGCCTTCAATTACATATGTAACTGCTGTACGGATTACAGGAGTCTCATCTTCTTTAATAAAACGGATACACTGCTCTGCGGAATCCGCTCTCTGGTCGAACTGTCCCGGAAGGAACTCTACAGAAAAACATTTATCTGTTTCATTTTTCGGGAATTCTTCTTTATAAAGGAAATCTACCGGCGGCTCTGCGAACACACCATTGCATGCCTTTTCAAATGTTTCTTCTGAAATATTCTCTGCGTCGTAACGAATCAGAACTCGTACATTTGTCACATCCTGAAGTCCAAGATAATGACGGATCTCATGTCTAAGGCCCTTCGCCGCAACAGCAAACTCCGGTTTCTTTTCTACATATACGCGCTTTACATTACTCATATATAATCTCCTCTTTCTGTATTACGTGTTCAAAACACGATACTACCTTCATTACATTATCTGTTTTTATCCTACCATAGTTTTCTTCATTAGTATAATTAATAAAATTAAACAATCTGATAAGCACCGCTAATTGATTGTCGTTTTCTCGTATCTTTCTCGGAGTCAGCAATATTTATTCTACTTTTTCATATTTTGTGCAACGGATTTTTTTATTCTGTTGTATTTTCCCTTTATTTATCTTATAATAAGATGAATATTTATTAGGAGGTCTAATAAAATGATGGATATAAACTACGAATTATACAAAGTATTTTATCACGTCGCCACCACATTGAATTTCTCAGAGGCATCCAAGCAGCTGTTTATTTCACAGTCTGCTGTCAGCCAGTCGATCAAAACACTCGAACGAAAACTGGATCAAACGCTTTTTATCCGAAGCACAAAGAAAGTCCAGCTCACACCGGAAGGAGAGATTCTCCTGCGCCACATTGAACCGGCCATGAATCTGATCCAGAAAGGTGAGGCTCAGCTTTTAGATGCCGCTTCTACCGGTGGGCAGATCCGCATCGGTGCAAGTGACACGATCTGCAGATATTTCCTTGTTCCATACCTTGAGAAATTCCATAAGACTTTCCCGAATGTACATATTAAAGTTATCAACCAGACTTCTTTAAGATGTACAGAGCTTTTAAAGAACGGACTGGTGGATTTGATTGTTGTCAATTATCCGAACGCAGCGCTCAACAATATTTCCGCCTCTATGAAGATCAAGAATTTCCATGATGTTTTCATTGCCGGAAACAATTATCCTGAATTAAGGGAAAAGAAACTTACACTTGCCGATCTGCTCCACTATCCGATCCTGATGCTGGATAAGAACAGTACGACAAACGAGTTTCTTCATCGCCTGTTCCAGCAGCATCAGCTTGATCTCGTTCCTGAGATCGAACTTACAAGCAATGATCTTCTGATCGATCTTGCAAGAATTGGGCTTGGAATCGCATTCATTCCGGATTATTGTCTTTCTGAGAACAATGATGGTATCTTCAAACTGGATATGGAAGAAGAGATGCCAGAGCGTTCTCTTGTGATTGCTTACAACGAGCAGCTTCCTCTGGCTAAGCCTGCACAGGAATTTTTGAACTATTTTAAAGAACAGTAAAATTTTGTACTGTTCGGAGCCAAGCAGAATTTTAAAATCAGCCTTAAAATGCAAGCATTTTATACCTGTTTTATGAAATTTCATCTGGCTCTGAACAGTTACAAATATTCTTGAATCACTTTTTCTTTATCCAATAACGATTCTTATTTTTCATTTATCGATTCTCCCAGAATTCTTCCATCTTTTCTTTTATCTCTTTCCGACTACACACTTCGTATTCCTTCCACTCCCTCGGAAATAGCTGCTGATACTGTCGATTCTGAAAACGGTCATCAAGCAGAAGAATAATTCCTTTGTCATCTTCGGTGCGGATCACTCTTCCTGCGGACTGAAGTACTTTATTCATTCCGGGATAAAGGTACGCATAATCAAATCCTCGCATCCCTTTCTGGTCAAAATAATTTTTCACGATTTCTCTGTCATTGCACACCTGTGGAATTCCTGTTCCGACAACGATCACTCCGATCAATCTGTCATGTGTAAGATCGATTCCTTCTGAAAATACACCACCCATCACACAAAATCCAAGCATCGGATGATCTCTTTCTTCTTCAAACATTTCCAAGAATTCTTCTCTCTGATTTTCTGACATAAATTGCGATTGAATTACCAGTTCTACTCCGGATGCCAGTTTTTCAAACTCTTCCAAAACATCCTCCATAAACTGATAGGAAGGAAAAAATGCAATGTAGTTTCCATTCTTCCCATCCACTGTGCCTCTCAGATAATCGGCAATTTTGCGATACATTTCTGTGCCTCTTTGTGTATATTTTGTGCTTGCTTCACTTCCGATCAGAATTTTCCTGTTCTCCTGTGGGAACTTAGATTCAGCATAGACTGCATAATCATCCTTCTCAACAGATAGTAATTGTTTATAGTAATCGATTGGAAGCAATGTTGCCGAGAAAAAAATCGTAGAATTGCCCTGGCTCAAATAATGATTCAGGTTTTGTGCCGGATTCACACAGAACAACTTCACTTTAAACCTTCCGTTTCCTTCCAGTTCTGTATACTGTATATAATTTTCATCCAACAATTCATGAATTTCCAAAAACTGCCTTACCTGGAAAAAGAGTTCCATAAATGCATCCGGCTGCTCTGCATTTCCTGCATTCCGCTCTTCTTCAAGATATCTTTCCATTTGAGTCAGAAGATTCATAAGTTTTACTGCAAATGGAGAAACACTTTCCACCAACCGATAATTCTCGCACTCGCGTTTCATCTCAAGCATCAGTTTATTGACAGATTCCAGACTCTTCACAAGTTTTTTATCTCGGTCCTTCATCAGTTTTTTCACCTCGAGAACGTCTTCTTTATAGATGGAAGCACTGTACATTTCCCGTCCACGTTCCACGAGGTTGTGTGCTTCATCGATCAGAAACAAATAATCTCCGCTGACATTGTCTGCAAAAAATCGTTTCAAATGTGCCGTCGGATCGAACACATAATTATAATCACAGATCACCCCATCCGCCCATTCTGACAGATCAAGAGATAGTTCAAACGGACATACATGAAAATCTTCTGCCTGTCTTTCAATTGATTCCCGTGTCAGCTTCTTTTGCTTTTCCAACATGTCATAAACTGCATCATTCACCCGGTCAAAATGACCTTTTGCATAAGGACAAGCATCTGGATTGCATTCTGTCTCCTCACAAAAGCAGATCTTCTCTTTCGCAGTCAATGTAATTGAACGAAAGGCAAGACCCTTTTCTTCAAGAATAGAAAATGCCTGCTCCGCCACGGTTCTTGTGATCGTCTTTGCTGTCAGATAGAATAATTTATCCCCTAATCCTTCTCCGATTGCTTTCACCGCCGGATACAATACTGCCATCGTCTTTCCGGTTCCTGTTGAGGCCTGGATAAATAATTTCTTTTTGTGATAAATTGTACGATATACGGAAGCTGCCAGGTCAAACTGCCCTTCTCTATATGCGAATGGAAATTGGGTCTGATGAATCGAAGCATCTCTTCTCTTTTCCCACTCAATCTGCAGTTTTGCCCAGCGTTCGTACTGACGAACCAGATCAAGAAACCATTTTTCTAATTCTTCAAAGTCATATTCTTCTCGGAATCTTTTCACATCTTCTGTATCCAGATTACAATAGGTCATCTGAACGCTGATCTGCTTTAATCCCTGCTGTCTGGCATAAATATATGCGTAACATTTTGCCTGAGCAAGATGAACCGGCACAGGATGCTCCACTCGATCTAGGGAACGCACGACGCCTTTGATTTCATCTATTATTGTTTTTTCTGATTCAAGGAAAATTCCATCCGCACGTCCTTCCAGTTTTAATTGGAATCCCTCACACGGAAGCTGCAGTTTTAAGGAAACTTCTGCCTGATAGTTTGAGCCCATCATACGCTGGATCTTTCGGTGAAGGCGTCCTCCCATCAGCATCGCATCTTTATCCAGCGTACCTGAAATCCTGTTATCAATGTCACCTTCTTTTAATATGAATTCAACCAGATTCCGAACCGATAACCTGATGATTTTCTCTGTTTCCATTTCATTTGCACTCCAAAATATTATCGTTGTAAAACACATTGTGCCAATCTTTTAACAGATTGGCACGCTGAAATACATCTTTTATTTTACTTTACTTCTTTTTCTTTTGCAACGCTTGTTTCTGTACGGGCAACTTCTGCGATTGTTTTCGTAAGTCCTGCAATTCCCTGAATCTCTGAAGGAATGATGATCTTCGTCGCTTTTCCGTCTGCCGCCTTGGCAAATGCCTCCAGACTCTTTAATGTAAGAACAACATCATCTGCTCCGGCATTCTTAATATACTCGATACCTTCTGCTGTAGCCTTCTGTACAGAACGGATCGCTTCTGCCTGTCCCTCTGCTTCTTTGATCCGTTTCTGTTTTTCAGCTTCTGCTTTCAGGATTGCTGCCTGCTTAGATGCTTCTGCCTCCAGGATCACAGATTCCTTTTCTCCTTCTGCAACAAGAATCGTAGACTTCTTCTCTCCTTCTGCACGCAGGATTGCTTCACGGCGTTCACGCTCTGCTTTCATCTGCTTCTCCATCGCATCCTGGATTGCCTTCGGTGGCATGATATTCTTCAACTCAACACGGTTCACCTTGATTCCCCACTCATCTGTTGCAATATCAAGGATCGTACGCATCTTGGAGTTGATCGTCTCACGGGAAGTCAGTGTCTCATCTAATTCCAGATCTCCGATGATATTACGGAGTGTTGTTGCTGTCAGATTCTCGATTGCCGCAATCGGACTTTCTACTCCGTATGCATACTTCTTCGGGTCAGTGATCTGATAGAATACAACCGTATCGATCTGCATGGTAACATTATCCTTCGTGATCACTGCCTGTGGTTCAAAATCAACAACCTGTTCTTTCAAGGAAACTCTTTTTGCCACACGGTCAAGGATTGGCACCTTAAAATGTAATCCAACGCCCCATGTCTCCTTGTATCCGCCAAGTCGCTCTACAACATACGCATGCGCCTGCGGAACAATACGGATATTCGACACAAGAAGCCACACCACGATCATAATAATGATCATCCAAATAATAAGTCCAAATATCATAGCTCATCCTCCTTACATTTCTCTAAAATCAGTTTTACTCCGAAAATTGCTGTTACTTTAGCAAGCGAATCTTTCTCAATTCTGTCCTTGTCTGACTTGCACCTTGCAGTCCATTCCTTTCCCTGCGCAATTGCAGTACCGGTCTGTGCAAAATTATCAACCGTCTCTGTTACCTTAACAACACTTCCGATCAATTCATCACAATTTGTCTTCACATGATGCACATTAACATACTTCGCTGCAAAAGGCCTGGTAAAGATCACAAGCACTGCTGAAATAACTACGAATACAGCAATCTGTATCACCAATCCCGCTCCGGCAAGCGAAACTAATAACGCCGCAAGCGCACCGCCCGAAAACCAGATTGAAGTCAGACCAACCGTGGCAAGCTCAATAATCAAAAACACCACCATAAGCCCAAGCCACAAAAAAATCTCCCTCTCCAAAAAATCCGCCCCCTTTCATTTTTGAATACACTGATTATCCTAGTCGATAAGTATCCGTTTTCTTTCCTACTTTCAATTCTGTATTTCTGAGTGGATTCCTTCTCTTGAAATGAGTCCCCCTCTTTGAA
>ENA-OPCD01001931-OPCD01001931.1-human-gut-metagenome-genome-assembly--contig:-NODE-1931-length-15278-cov-3.309926_pt1 | contig 15278 bp, 18 predicted proteins | sample MGYA00241560_ERZ501471 | MGnify/ENA primary metagenome ERZ501471 (study PRJEB25962, sample SAMEA2042578) | human gut metagenome | biome: human gut; feature: human-associated habitat; material: faeces...
ATAACCAAATGGAGCGCCACCGCCTGCATAACCACCGCCCTTTGCTTTCTGCAATCGTCCACGTTTTAATTTCAATGCTATCTCCAACCGCTCATACACGTCCAACAGTTCAAACATACCATTTACAAAAATCTCATTAGGATTTTGCGTGTAGATAGAATAATTCGGTCTGTCGATTGCTCTGATATCTACATTGTTCTTTTTAAGTTCCCTATGTAACAGAACTTTCACCAAGTCTGACCGCCACAGACGGTTTGTGGACAGCACAATAATATATTGAATTTTATTTTCTTTCAATGAAGCAAGCATATCAAGCAGACCGTCACGCTCAATACTCATTTCGTCCTCGTTGGCTTTCGCTCCGCTGATACCCTCGTCCTTGAAAATCTCTACCAAGTTGTAACTTTTGGAACTGCAATATTTTTCAATCTCTGCACGTTGCTCCGCTAGGGAATATCCCTGTTTGACCTGTCCTTCTGTTGATACCCTTATGTAACCATATACATTTACAATGTTGTTTTCCATGTAACCGAACCTCCGTTATAAAATTATTTATTATAACAGCAATTCAAATTCCGGTTATAAAACAAGGAAACAACAATTTCAATAAAATTGAAAAATCTTTGTGTACTTCTGTATTTGTATTTTTCTAATTGCCTATACAGTTATTCAGCTTATCCATTTTCCCTTAAACCCTTCCAAATCTATAGCAAAAGACCGCTCACAAATACATATCAGACTTCGTCATCCTCTTTTCTTCTTCCCATATTGAAAAAATAAACTTTAATCTTTCCTTCATTGTCCATTACTGCATCCTCAAGTTTTATATCCGTTCCTATATGAGAATCAGACAAATACCATATTCCTTTATCGTTATAAATTTCATAGATTTTATTTCTATACACAACGCTATCATCCTTAGCTATTCGTTTTCCATCAGAATCAAAAAAATTTGTGTACCGAATAGTATTGTAATACCATCTATTTTCATTTTGCTTATACAATCTGCTTATAAAACGAAACAACGCACCTATTGCAACAAAAGCATAAACCCATAAATTCTCACCCTGCATAACATTGCTACCTTTTATGCATTGTAAAATATCTTGTACTGTTTTAAGTAAGATTGTGCTGTGGAAAAATATTTCAAAAGCATCTTCTGCCGTAAGCCATACTGGAAATATATCTTTATCCCATCTAGTTTTCATTTCAACTGCTATTATCTTCATTATTGGTTTACATACTAAAAAATAAATGAAATATGCAACAATAGTTCTAAATATATTGTGCATAGACAAAAAATCACATATTTCCTGTGGCATCCCAATCCCCATATCGGCATTGTATGAAATCATTGCTTTAAGTCCACATTTCTCCATTAAATATAGTAAACATACAGCCACAAAAGAAAGCGTCTTTAACAAGTACACTATTTTTCCAGCCGAATCCTTTCCTTGTATCATTTGCGTTGTATCTTTATATATTTCTTTCAAATTACTATAAAAACTCATTTTTTCTCCTTTGTTTACCCTCAAATTCATTTACTTAATCCCAAAACCGAAATAAGTAAATCAGAGGTAAAAACTTAATTACAAATTGTTCAAAAGCCCTATTTTACTAAGTTCCCACAATTTTATAGAATACTGCCGTGGCAAACCATGAGCACTTTAATTTTATCTTGCATATCTTCGTTTTTCCTTGTATATCCTTATTTTTCCTAGGTTTTATCACACTTTCACGACATCTAACCTAGTGTACCTATCCTAGCATAAAATCGCATATTTTACCATATCTCGGTAAGTAAAATGAGTACAAATCTAGGTATAAACCCGATTCGTACTCATCAGTACTTTTTCCCTATGCCCTTTATTTCCTTACTTGGCACACTTTTTCATTTCTTTTTCTATCCTTTCAAGCCTCTCCGTTTCTCTCTGTGCATCTTCCAACTTAAGGTGTGTATACACATTTGAGGTAACACTTATATCTGTATGTCCCATTAAATATTTCAATGTTTCTACAGATATTCCTCTCTTTGCCGCATTCGTACAAAATGTATGACGGCACACATGCGGTGTTATCTTCGGAAGCTGTACACGATATATTTTGTTATATTTCTCTACTGTATGCTGGAATCTCTTTTCCCATTGGTATGGCATCATTGGTTTCCCACGCTTATCCAGAAACAAAAAGCCTGTATAGCCATCTATCATTTCCTCGACTTTAGGTTTCTTTCTGTTCTGTACTACCCTCTTGAATGCTGCATAAACTTCATCCGACATTGGCAATACTCGTGTTCCGGCTTCAGTTTTTGTTTTTTCTATGTACTTTCCCTTATTCCCTACATACTGTAACTGATGATTCACGTTGATTGTTCTTTTCTCCAAGTCTATATCCTTTAACGTAAGTCCGCAAAACTCGCCTATTCTCAAGCCTGTTCTAAATAATATAAACATCCCATCGTAGCACTCACTGAAATGTTCATCCTGTTGAACAAACCTTAAAAACTCCTTTTCTTGTTTTGATGTTACTGCGTCTCTTTTTACCGAATCATCAATTAGAAAATTATGCAGTTCAAAATCAAAAGGATTTTTTCTGATTAGGTCTGCCTCATAAGCCATCTGAAAAGCTGGTCTTATTACTCCACGTATTGTATGGATACTGCTATAGCTCTTTCCATCCTCCGACTGTAATTTTATTAACCAAGCCTTTGCATCTATCGTGTTGATATGATTAATCTTCTGACTTCCTAAGCTGTCTCTTTTTAATACATTAACCACTGTTTTATATCCAGCGGCTGTGGTAGGTCTGACATTGCGCTTTTGCTCCAAATATTTCTCTACCAGTTCTAATACTGTCATATCTCCACCGGATAACGAAATACCATTCGCTAAGTCACGCTCCAGTAATTTTTCCTTTTCTCTAAGCGATAAGTCTGGCTTTTTTCCCTCTGGCATTTTATCATGTCTTTCCAGTTTCCAGCTGTATACAAATATTCTTTTTTTTGAAATTGGATCTAACGTGCTGAATAAATATCTCCCATCTGCACGTTGCTGTTCTCCTATACGTAATATGCGATTCTTATTGTCTCTTCTTTTTTCACTCATGGTTTATCCTCCAAACTCTAATACACGCCCCACCATTGGGATGGGGATTGTATCGGAACTACATATATTTTGCAAGGTATTTTTTGCTTTTATATAGAGCCTGTCTCATCAATAAACTGCTCGAATATCTTACGTTTAATAAGTATCTTATTTCCTACCATAAGTATGTAGTCTGCATTTGGATTGTCCGACACCAACCTTCGGAGATTTTTCTCACCTATGTTGAAGTACTTTACTGCTTCTTTAATGGTGAGATTATATTTTTCATTAATTGCTAAATTATCTTTTTCTATATCCATACGATACAAAAATCCTTTCTTTTGTATCGTTATCCTTTTCATTTATTTCACAGCTTAGCAATGCGCAAACATATGCTAAACCGTGAAATTTGTCGTTTAGTCTTTTCTCTTAAGAAGAAAAGGTAAACACTTTCTTCTTTTCTGTCGTGTCTGTCAAGAACTCTTTCTTGAGTTCATCTAATTCAGACTGTATTGCACTCATCATCTCATTGACTTGTTCTGCTGAGTATGTATAATACTTCTTATTCGTCAGCTTTTTCATACTCTCTATTGCTGATATGACTTTGGATGTCTGCGCCTCTGCTTTTTCTTTGAAACGCAGTGCATTTTCATCTGTTGTTATATCGCCAAGCTCAGGTGTATGCTGTGCTGTTGCCATTGCAGGGGCTGTTGCTGTCTGCTGTGCTACTTGTGTCTGCGCACCAATTATAGGTGCTTGATTGCTTACAAAACTTTCCATTTTGTTTTCCTCCTGTAGGTTTATTGATTTTAGGAGCTCCTGTAGTTATAATACATCACAAATGCTAAAATGTAAGCAAAATCAAGGTATGTTTTTTATTTTCAGAATTCTGCACAATTTCCCAATTTTAGGGTGTTTAATGGTGTTTTTTAAAAGCTGGACAGGCTTTAATAAAAATCTGCATATGCATTTATCCAAACTATTAAGTGTTGTAAATTTAATACCAATTTAGCCTTTTATGCAATTTGCACATAAAAGTTGTACTCTTTTTTGATATATATGCTTTGCTAAAATATATTGCAAAAGAATAAACCAACTATGCAGTTATATATTTTATTTACTATGTATTTTAGACATGGTAATCTATCGGGTTATTTTATTCTATAAATTGCTGGGGATGTCTGCGCCATGATCTGCTATGGTATCGGTGCATCGGACACACTCGCTCAATCTCCCCTATAAACTATTTTATTTTTCAAACTGCTAATTTTTTATTGTTTTCAAGCCGATTTTTTCTAAAAAATAAAAACTTTGAAAAAATCTTGATATACTTTTCTCAAATTTTCAATATTTTTATTTCTATCATTTTTTCATATTTTCAATATTTTTGATTGTCACATCCATTGATATAAAAATTTCCAATGCATACACCCTGTCAACCAGTCTTAAAAATGCATACTTATTTTTTAAGGAAATTGATAATGCTGGACAAAAAGAAAAGACACCACATTTTCTGTGATGCCTTGCTGTTATCTGATATTGTTTAGCTGTGAAGTGCCTTGCGTAAACGTTTCCTATATGCCTGTTCTATTTCATCATAAAACTCTACATCCGCCCTCCAGTCTCCATCCATTGGCAGCTCTGCCATTAATACTGTTCTAGGATGTCCATCTGGATAAACCATATTTACACCCATTATGTTACGCTCACGTATACTTTTAAATCTTATCTGCATAGCTCATGCCCTCCATTGTAATTGTTATCAGTGTAATGTCTTTTCCCAGCGTTCCTCATATGCCGCCAGTACCTTATCGTAACACTCCATGTCTGCTCTCCAATCGCCATTGTCTGGTAACAGCATTGTAATGACCTCTTTTTCCTTAGCTGTTGGAATCGACATTAAGATGACCACTTTGTTTTTTTCCTTATGTCCTCTTAGTCTTATCTGCATAACTCATGCCCTCCTGCACTTTAATTTCTTTTATTTTATTTCATATCTATGTATTGTGCGAGGTGTAGCACACTGTAAGGAGTTTTTACTTTGCAGATATTATAAAATGCAGTCCCTCTGCTTGGACTGCATTTATTCTTACTACTTTGTTTTAACTTTTTCTGTTGCTGGCAGCAGGGGGGCAAACCTGTCTGAAAAATCTGCCGATGATGTTAAGTGCGTATAAACTTCATCCCAGTTCTCATATCCAGCCTGTTCAAGTGCTGTTGTAAGTTCCCTGTCTGGTATGTGATACTCTGACACCTCGCCTGTCTGCTCGTTCACTGTCTGACCTTTTACTCCCATATGATTTCTCGTTTCATAAAGTATCTTTCTATCAGTACTTGCAACACGCTCAAAAGCCTCTGCAAATTCATCCTCTTGGTCAGCGTGCCATGAATCTATTACAATGTCACGCTCACAATTCTTTGAATATAAAAAACCTCTTTTGCCCTTTAATTCACCCGATGCATCATTCATGTTATCTATTAAGTATTGTACAGCTGTCCTATAGCCATCCATTGACTTAATCTCAGTAACATAAGTAAACCCATTCTTCCAAAGATTCTGTATTATATTATTACTTATGTCGTTTTGGAAGTTGCACATTACATGGTAGTGCCAGTTTCCATTTGTCTGTCTGTTAAATGTCGCAAGATACCTAAAATTATCATAATGCGAACATACCCTCTGGATAAATTTCTTAAACTCATAATGCGACTGTACCAGATCACTGCATATGCTGCTGTCAAGTTTTGTACTGTCATAAGTCAGTGTAATCATTACGACATTTGGAATATCAAAACTGTTATAACATATCTCACGTATTGTGCTCCTTCGGTTCTTCATACGATTATGATAATTAAACCCTGCATAATCACTTGGTATTGTAGGTTTTATCTTTTTCTGCTTACCGCTCTTTATCGGCTTTGTTGTATGTAACCGCATATTTTCATATGTAGTTACTCTTGTACGCTTTCTGCTGATTTTTATTTTATATCCATTTTCTATGTATTCTGCTCCACTCATATTTCACCTCCCATATATACCCAAAGTATATCAGATAAACATATCTGACGATATTGGTATTTTAAACATTTTTCATATTGAAATAAAGGATTTGATTGTGTCATATTTTTTTCTTGAAATGCGTTTTTGAAATTTTCAATATTTTTGAAATGAGTGAGATATGACTTGATTCTTAAATAATACGTTTTAGAAGATTAAACCATGAGGACATATAAGTTGTCTTGGTCACCAATGGTTATGACTGATGATGATGTACCTTGCTGGGTGACAAGGCCTATTGATTTAAAGTCTCTCTTGCTATTCAATGAATGCGATTTTGATGATGCCTTCCAGCCTTCGAGTACATAGCCTGATTCATTATCTACACTGATATAATTCGTGGTTTTTGAGCGACTAAACTTATGCTTATCTTTCTCTGCCTCCGCTATCGTGCCATCTGGATTTAATACCTCTGTATAATATAACTTCTTTATCGTACATTTTCCATCTTTTGGTGGGTCTGGGTTCTCTGTGTTGCCTGGGGTTGAACCACCATATGTATGAATGGGAGGGAGGGAAAAACCTGTAATGTCGATGGCGGCTAGTGCTACACCATCACTCGCTATCTCAAATTGGCTACCTATACGATGTACTTTACTACTTACTGCTGGATAAACCATCTTTGAACCACCCGTACTCGTACCATTAAATGTTGGTACCTCTAAGTCACGCTCTAAGCATAAACTATATGGTAACTGAGTGTTGTAGAACTTATAGGTGTATTCTCCTCCACCATCTCCACCTACTCTACTTGATTCTGCTAATAATTCATATGCTGTTCCAAACTGTACAGTAGGTTTCCAATAATTCTCATTTGTTGCTCCATCTGGCATTGGGTCTCCTGCATGCCATGTCATGCCTGTTGCATCCACTGTATCATTCTTAAATGTATCGTTTGAATACATATAATTGATTGATACTGGTTCTACTACTGCATGCCATTTTGTATCGGGTTTGGCTAATGCCTTAATTGCCTTTGAACCTCCAGCCTTTAACACATAATATGCCCAACGTGGACATGGCATTGATACAGTACCTATAGTTAAATCACAACCAGGTACTGTCTGCATTAAGTATGCCATGGACTGGGAACCTGTGGCTTGCCAGCCACCAGTATATGTTACTGGAGTGACTCCAGATGCATAATCGTATGTACAATTAGCTCCTGCTGCTACTGATACTTTTGGTTTTAGATGACTTGCTCCTCTTGTTCCTGCTTTTCTACCTAAACCAGCTTCAAGGTAATCATTATATTTAGCTTTGCCTGCTTCCTCCATAAGGATTGCTTTGCACTGTGTTGCTCCTCTTTCATCTACTACATATAACATGATTCCACTTCGCTCACCAGATGCAGCCCAATATAGGTAGCTGGCTTGTTCGTTTGATGACTCGTCGGTTTCATTACTACCATATAAATTTAGGTCCATCACCTTTAGGTTCATCGTCTGACCTATGCTGACGTCATCATCCGCATACGCTTGGAGTGGTTTAAACATGAATATTGCTATGAAAAATACAAACACAACTATTGCTTTTATTATGTTTCGCTTGATTAAAATATGCTTTTCCATGTTGCTCCTACCTTTCTTAAAAATTGTAAATTTTTAATTTATATTTTTAGTAAGGTAGAAAAAAAGGACACCACACTTTAAATTGGTGTCCTTATCAAAGTATCTCAACTTTTATTATTTTATTGTGATTTCATTCATTGCCTTTTTAATAATATAATCATCAAAGTTTGCCTCTTTACACTTCTTAATTATCGTATCTTCGTCATCTACCATTTCAGCAAATGCATATATATTTTGTATACAAAGACTTACATTGTGATAGTAATTATCAATTTTTCCCTTAATTTTATTATTTAATTGAATATTATTTAACTCTATTATAGCCTCATTATTACAAGCTATGCCATGTTCCTTACATATCATGCTTAATACTTTATAAAAATGTGTTCCTTGCAATAGTAGTTTTTTCTTTTGTATTGATAATAAATTTACACTTTTAACAGAAATATTACATGATCTTTTATGAGTTTTTATGCAGCAATCATTCTCCCAACAGTTACCACAGCATTTATTACTTTTATCATAAACTATCAAATCTCCTTTAAGTGCTTCATGTAATATGTATTTACACAATTTTTCAGCTGTTACTGTTAATTCTACATCATTTTGAGTTATTTGGTTGGATTTTTCCCTTGCGATCAACCTATTTTTTTGCCTATTTCTAATATTATTATATATGCCTTGAAATATACTTAACTGTTTCGTTTCCGTTGTAAGTTTCTCACTCTTACATGCCTTTAATGAAAGGCAATACATTAATGCATCTTTATTAAAAAACATTTCCATATGCTCTGCAACTAAAATACTATATTCACAACAAACTATAGGTATAAATATAACATTATTATGTATACCCTTTTGTATTAAAGTATTTTTTGCATATTGCAAGTTTCTAGGTACATCTGTATTCCCCTCTATGTTATCATAAACATAATATACGCTGTCGTTTGATTGTATAGTCAGATTTTGAACATGCTTCACGATTTCGAATATACCATTAAACGTATCAATTATTAAACTATCACTTCCAATATTATACAACTGCTGTGTCAATTTCATTAAATACAGACCTTCATTACTATCTTCAACATATAAATAAACCATTATCTTGTCTCCGTTTAAAAAAGTGATTCTGGCATTAAATATCTGAGTGTTATTCGGTTATTTTCAATGCTTATTTCTGCCACATCAGAATAATTATAAACCAGCTTTGGTGCTCTACCTATTATTATAAATGTATTTTGACTATCTATATTTATTGCATACATAAGTTCATCATTATATAATGTCTGCACATCGTCAGCTTGATCAATGATAATTATTTTTCCAGCACTTCTCTTTATATAGTCTACTGTAGCATAATAATTTTCGTAGCTCTTTACAGAACTATAATTTACTGTATATACACCTTTTAGATTTTCAATATTTTTCAATATTTGAAATAAAAATGTCTTACCAGTTGCACTGTCTCCACAGATGATTGTACACCTATTTCTAAGTGCTAAATCTATTTCATATTCATTTGATTTACATCGTAAGTATTCCATTTATACTATCCCTCTCATTTCCTTACTATGAAAATTAGCTGCTTCTATAGCTCCTTGAATTATGTTGCTATCATTTATTTGAATATATGCACTCTTGCTTGTTCCGAAGTCGCTATGATTAACATATGCATATACATCAATATCTTTTGCCATAACTTCAGCTAAATAAGATATCGCATTTCCTCCGCATGCAGTTATATTAAACAGATACTTTTCAATAGTATTTGTCTTTATTGCATGATTAATACATAACAATGTTTTGCATCCTTCGGATAAGCACTCTATTCCGATTGGCATATCCGAAAATTTTCCTTGTATTGTCTCGTTATTAATAAGAGCAGTTTTTTCAACATCTCTTACTATTTTTATATCAGATTCATCAAAGTATTTAGTAATTTTCTTTTCTTCAAAATAACTATTCCATGCTACTTTTATATCTTCTTTACCATCTGGTAGATTATTTAAAGTATATATTTTTAACATATAAGTGCTTCCTCCTACCATAACCTTTTCTATAATTATTATACCGCAAAACTAAGGGAATTACAAATTAATGCATTATTGAAATTAAAATTTTTATCTTAATTTTTATTATAATGTATTCCTATTAACGTGTACAGGGAAAGTCATATGACTTTCCCTGTGATAATACTATGCCCGAACCAGTACCTCTATGTTCTAATCTATTTTTATAACTGTTTTACCAGTATTCTCATCTGTATAGACATCTGCTCCTGCCTCCTCAGCTACCCTTGCTATGTCCTTATCTATGAAAGCTGCGTACTCTTTCATTGTTCCATTGAATTTATTTCCGTCAGGCAGTGTATCTCCTACGTGAAAGACCTTGCCGTAATCCGGGTCTCCCTCTTTCATATAAACTGCATAGGATGGTTGATCTCCTGCAGCTTTGCCATTTATATACTCCCATGTCCAACCGGATGCGTAATCTGCACCCTGCGACTGTGCATATAAATTCCATTGATGAACTGCATCCCATTTTCCATTGATGTCTGCCCACTTTGAATTTTCTATCTCATGCTCTTCTTTTAAGACCACATTGCCTTCTTCATCTTTTACCAGGTAGGCTCCAGCCTCTGATCTTGGTGTATCTGCTTCGCTAGTGCTGCTGTCTGTACTGTCTTTGTTGTCTGTTGTTGCGTCAACAGGGGCGATGTAATCACTGTAGAGTTGGTAGGTGTTGTAGGCATTGGTTGCCATTGTTGTAAACAACTCAAGCGCATCTGCTTTTGTAAGTGCTGAGTCCCAATCACTTAATGTATCCTCTGTTAAATATTCATTCGCTATTGCTACTTTAAAGGTGTTGTACAGGTCTGTTGGAACTCCTTTGTCTGCATCATTGATTGCTTTCTGATACTTGATGTCTCCTGCATCCTTTACTGTCGTAATTGATACACTCGATGTGTCTGAATAATTATCTACATATCCATTCGCCTCTATCTCTGCTAAATAATTAGCTCTAAGATAATTAGTTACTAAGGCTATGTATTCACCCTTTGTCATGGTGCTGCTGAATGACTTCTCATTTAAACCATTTGAAGTGTTGATGTAGCTGTATTCATCCATTGGTGCCGCGAAGTTTGTATATGTTGTTTCGCCTACCTTATCCGTGAAATCTTTATTCTCTTCTGGTGCCTGTGCTTCATTTACCTGTGTTGTTGCCCTCATTACAAGTGCCATTGCCTGTGCTCTGCTGATGGTTGAATCACCATCAAATTTTCCATCCTCTTGGTCTGGAAGTAACTCAAAGTATGAATTAATGACTGCGTAAGGTGCTTCTGGACTGTCTTTTTCTACATCTGTATAAGCATCTCCTACAAGCTCTCCTATCTCTCCCATGTATCCCTCTGATAAAAGATACTGCGATATTGCTGAGTTCTGTGTTGCCATAAGATATGTTACATTTTGCTCTGCTGTCTGCGTTGCTGGATTGTAGTACAATGTACCCTCTTTGTTTCCTGTCTTGCCAGTTATGTTGAAATACTTTTCAAATGCTGAACGCAGTTCTTTATGTGTCTCAAGTGATGATAATTGAAGCCATGGCAGCAACTCCACTTTTGACTCCTCCCCACTATCATAATCGGGGACTGCATACTCTATCTCAATCTCCGAGGCTTGCTGACTCATATTCTTTGCTTCCTTTTTAGAGCACGCTGACACTCCAAATAACATACTGCTTATCAGTATAAGTGTTAATGTTGGAATGACTATCTTTTTGACTTTCATGTATTTACCACTCATTTTGGTGTTCCTCCTTTAAACTATAATGCTTTGATAATGCGTGAGGGCATCTTGCGATGCCCCCAAACTTAAAAAATGAACAAATTAAAATCTAATTATTTTTTATTGAAATGTATTGATATATGTCTATATCTGAATACCCGCTGTTCTTAGGAAAAGTATAACAGCAGATTCCACACAGGTCTGCAAAGCAGTTGTTCCTATGCATTTTATAACCGCTTTCACTTTCTTACCAAAATCCTTATTGACTCCTTTAAACTCTTTTGCGCTTAATAACTTATTACCTTTTTCGCTTATTCTTATATCATCAAATGTACATGATGAAAAATCTATTGCATCTGTTGACTCTTCCTCAAAAGTATCTGGGTCCATCTTTATTTCATATTTGAGTACTACTGTACCATCTATGCAGCCTTTGTTTTTTAACGCTTCTATCGTTTTACAAACCATTTCTGCAAAGCCTGTATTTGCTTCAGCAGGAAATAAATCCTCATTTAATACCTCTTCAAATGTTTTATTATTTTTCTCTGCATAAGCTATACATTCCTTTACAATGCATAATACAAGTAATTCCTGCTCTTTTTCTGTTAATTGTATGCCCATAATTTTCCTCCATTGCTGTTTATTCGTGATAGTAGCATTTTACTACTTTCAGTAGTATTTCGCAACCCATTGTAGCATACAACTATATAAAATCTGTTTACATATATGGAGGTCTGGCTATGCTTGAAAATTTAGGTGATAAACTCAAAACTTTACGTGTTAATAATCAGCTTACAAGGAAACAAGTCGCTGAATTGATTGGTGTGTCAGTAAGTACCATTGGTCTGTATGAAAGTAATGAACGACTTCCATCAATCCCTGTTCTTGTAAAATTGGCTAGTCAATACAAGACCTCTGTCGATTATCTTCTTAATATTGATACAAGCAATAAAAGTGCCCTTTCCCTTGATGGATTGACTGATAAACAGATAAAAGCCTTAAAAATGACTGCTGAATGTTTTCGTAATTCTAATTGATGAGTTCTATCAGTTCTAAATGTGATTTCAATATCTTTTCTACGATAGATACAGTTCTGATTGTATGCTCGTCATCTTCATTTGCTGATAACTCTACTTCAAGCAGTTGCAAAATATTTATTGCATCCCTTGTCTGTTCCTCTAGGTTTTCTTTTAAAGCCTCATGCTCAATGTGATCGGATAGTTGTAGCGATTGATTGTTTGAGGTGTTTGTAATAGTAACCATGGTAGCTGTCCTCCTTTCTATAAGTTGGATGAGATAATAACGCTTGAAATAGGGAAATTCAAGGTATTTTGATAGTGAAAAATCGGTAGTGCGATACTTCCGATTTTTACTAAAAAATTTTAAATCCTAATGCATCTATATATTTTTGACCCTATGCATTACTAGGAAATTCACCTATGCAGACGTCAATCGTTCTGGAGTCGGACTAAAAATTTTACCCCCGATGAAAAATCACTAATTGAGAATTAGCATTTTTGATTATTGCAGGAACCACTCTTGATGCATTTATAATGTTATATAATCTTTCTTAATGCTGGGAGCGATCGGTAGATTATGTAAAATTTTGATGCTATAGTGATTATTTTTTACTGGCTTCATACTCCTTAATTCTTCGGTAAAAAGTATTAGCTTTTATGTTGAGTTCCAACATGGCTTGTCTGGCTGTAATTTCATTTGCTTTCCATCTGGTGTAAATTATTACAAACTGCTCATTGTCTATTTGAATTGGTTTCCTGCCCTTGTATACACCTTTTGACTTTGCTACTGCTATTCCTTCTGCCTGTCGCTTTGCTCTTTTTTCAAGTTCTGCCTGCGCTATCGTTGTATAAACCTCTATCAATATATTTGCTACCATCTCCATTAATAAATGATTATTCTTATCAAGCTCAACGAGTGTTGTCGGTATTTCCAAGATACGAACTATGATATTATGCTCTTTAAACCACATAAGTTCTTTCTTGATTAAATCTGCGTTTCTGCCTAGTCTGTCAAGCTCCTCTATTATCAGCTCAATGTTGTCACTTTCTGATTTCACCTTTGAAATATGTTCCAGTATGACTTTCATTTCTTGATAATGTTCACGCTCAAAATTCTTACCTGTCTGCTTATCAATAAATAGGTTGTCATCTGGTATATCAGGTGCATATTTCTTTATCGCAATGATTTGCCTGTCAATATTCTGGTCTTTTGTAGATACTCTACAGTATGCATATTTTAGTGACATGTCTTACTTTCCTCCTTATAAAATGAAAAGGAAAGGCTTGATGCCTCTCCATTTTCTTAACGTCTAGTAATTAAAACTTAAATAAAAATTATATCTTATCTAATTTCACTGCTGATGAGGATGCCTAAACCAAATTGCCATGCTTGCCCTGTTCTGTTTCAATAAGGTATCTGATTTCTTTGAAATATTTCAAAATTGCAATTTATAGCCTATTGAAATACTTTTCACTATATTACCAACTATTTCATATGGGTATACCCTATTGAAACACAAAGCCACCGACTACTTAAAAACTATAGTCGGCGGCTTTGCTTTGTATCAAGTCGATTTATAGTAGTCCGAAGTAGTTTAGCAATACTGCCTTGAATAATGCTTCTTCGGATATTGGTTTTACTTTGGAATTTATGAGTTCTAAATCTTCATCCTTTATGCTCTTAAAATTTCCCTGCCTGTCGTGTCTGCAAATAAAGCAGTCACCTACTATGATTGTTTCTAACTCGCGTATCATTACCCTAGGTTCTAAACCAATCAACCAGCCTTCTTCATTACAGACTAAGTCTATTTCTTCTGTAAGGGCAGTGCACTCTATAAGTCCACCGACAAACTCCTGCTCTGCCTGTAGCGTATTTTCTATATCCATGAAACCTTGTTCATCTTTCTTAAATCCATATACTCTCATAATGTGCTCCTTATAATAAATGTGGCAGGTGCTCTGTTTGCACCTGCCTTTTACTGGGTTATTTTGTTTCGTTATCTGCTACTGCTGTTTTCTCACTCTTTTTATCTGCTGACTGCTCTGGTTTTGACTGCTTTGATTTTTCCAGTGAAGCTACAATTATTTTATCGCCCTGTATTTTTGCTCCACCACTGACTATATGCATATCAAGTAATGTTTTCACCTTTTCCTCTGTGAAGCTTGTTCGCTCATATCGTGATGAAATCACATCATACATTGTAGTGCCTTTATCTTTATGGGTTCCTATCACAATATAAAACAGGTTCGCTAAACAATCATCCTCGACCATTGGAATTAATGTATTTGTATGAACCTTTTTCATCATGTTTGTTACAAAGAAATTCTCTGTATCAAGCTCTAACTCACCAGCCCCTGTTATTTTCATACCATAAACCTCATCCGATGTAATGCCCTTAAGCGCATCCTTTATCTGCTTTTCTGTCAGCTCCACGACCTCTCCTTTTGGTAAGCTGTAAGCCTCAAAACATATCGGTCTGCTTCCTAAAAAGATCTCGTTTGTAATGATTAATTTTCTACACATATCGTTTTCCTCCTGCATTTCGCATTTATTATTTTTCTGGACATTTTTTTTATGTCCTCCTTACATTTAATACAATAACGCTGGGAAAACTGGATGTCAGTAGTGGAAATAGCCAGAGTTTTCATACTGAAATTAGAGATGTTGTAGAAAATGCAAAAGGGCAGCGCCTATCGGCACTGCCCATACTAATTACTACTATATGCTCTTACATATTTATAAAAGTATTATAAGTAAA
>ENA-OPCD01001948-OPCD01001948.1-human-gut-metagenome-genome-assembly--contig:-NODE-1948-length-15176-cov-2.883738_pt1 | contig 15176 bp, 14 predicted proteins | sample MGYA00241560_ERZ501471 | MGnify/ENA primary metagenome ERZ501471 (study PRJEB25962, sample SAMEA2042578) | human gut metagenome | biome: human gut; feature: human-associated habitat; material: faeces...
TGGCGCGCATGTGCGAAGACTCCTGGCGTTGGCAGTCGAACAACCCCAACGGATACAAAGAGTAGGTTTTCCGACCGTCCGCTTCCGGGCGCTGGCTGCTTCGGCTCGTCCGCCTTCAGGCGCCGGTGAGTCTGCTCAACGCACCCGCTACCCTGCTCAAAAGGCCCCGTCTTTGACGGGGCCTTTTTCGTGCGATCGCTGCTTCATGCATTTGAAGAAGATTTTCCTGCGGATAATCATTCAGGGGATGCTTTCAGAGTGCATTTCGCAGACTCGCCGCCGCCTGAAGGCTACCGGATAGGTAACACCAGCGCTCGCAAACTACCCGACTCGGGCCGCCCCCGTTAGGGTAGTTCTGGATTCTGCCGGGCTGAGGGAATGGAGCTCGGCAAGAGCGGTGCGGTTGCTGCGAATGCCGCTCTGAACGCTCGTCCTGTTAGATTTGCGAAGCAAATCTTCCTCTAAGGTACGAAGCAATGCAGCGCATGGGGAAAGGCTCGCGCCAGGCGAGCCTTTCCTAAACAACGAGATGGGAGCCTTGAACGGCAACTGTCCGCCCTTGCCGAGCGGGCAGTTGGAAACGAGTTACAGCAGGTCTTCGATAAAGCCGACGCGGTAGTCTTTGAACACCACGCCGTCGCCTTCTTGGGTCGCATCAAGATCGACATCTGCGCGGATGGCAAAATCATGATCGCCGTCAGGATCGCTGAAGGTTTGCTGCACATGCCATACGTGCTCCGAATCCTCGTCGGATTCATCGATAGCCAAGAATGCCGTTGAGCGGGCATCCGCATCGACAAGCACGTCTTCATGAACATCGTAGTATTCGTCCAACGCCGCGCGCCATTTGTGGGCAGGGAACCCGTTATCAACGTCGGCTTCGCCCAGAGCCTCATGATCATCTGCCGCAGCAAGACGCACTCGACGGAACAGGGCGTTGCGCACCAGCACGGTGAGGCCACGGCGATCATGGACCACAGCATCCTTTGCCTCGGGCGGACGGGCATCAAGCTCTTGACCCGCCTGCTCCCATTCATCCACCAAGCTGGAGTCGACCGAACGTACCACCAAACCGAGCCAAGCGATAATGTCTTCCATTTCTTCGCTGCGCTTATCAAACGGGAGCGTGCGATCAAGCGCACGATACGCTTCTGAAAGATAGCGAAGCAGCGCTCCTTCGTAACGCATAATGCCCAGCTTTTGAATATAGCCCTTGAAATCGGCAGCTGATTCCAGCATGTCTCGTAAAACCGATTTCGGGCGCACGCAATAATCGCGCGCCCAAGGCACCGACTCGCAGTACTTGTCGAAAGCGGCAAACAGCAGTTCACGCAGGGGGCGCGGATACGTAACCTCCGCGATACGATCAAGACGCTCCTCGTACTCCACGCCATCGGCTTTCATGGCGGCCATGGCGGCATCTTTTGCTTTGCGCTCCTGCGCGCGCAAGACCTGACGCGGGTCTTCGAGCGTTGCCTCAACCATCGAAATGATATCGTAGGTGTAGGTTTCGCTTTCCGGGTCGAGCAGCTCAAGCGCTGCCAATAAAAACGGAGAAAGAGGCTGATCGAGAGCGAAGTCTTCAGGCAAATCCATGGTTACGTAATAGTCGGGATCGCCATTTTCGTCCTCTTCTATCTCAACAACCCCCGCATCAATGAGGGTGCGGAATACCTCGCTGGCGCGCACTTTCAACTTCAGCTTGTCTTCGGGCTTTTGGAGCGAGTCATCAATCAGCTGGTCGACGCGAGCACGGGCATCGCCGCCCTGTTCGACTTCAGCCAAAACCATCGAGTGGGTGATACGCATACGGGGCGTCAGCGTTTCAGGCGCAGCAGCAATCAGGCGGTTGAAGGCATCTTCATTCCACACCACAAAACCCTCAGGGGGCTTCTTGCGCTTCACTTTGCGGCGCTTTTTGGGGTCGTCTCCCGCTTTTGCAAGAAGTTTGGCGTTCTCAATCTCGAACTCCGGCGCCAAAGAAACAACCACGCCCTCGGTGTCGAAGCCAGAACGACCGGCGCGCCCTGCAATTTGGTGGAATTCGCGACTGCGAAGACGACGCATTTTATGGCCGTCAAACTTGGTGAGCTGCGTAAGCACCACGGTGTGAATGGGCACGTTGATGCCGACACCCAACGTGTCGGTGCCGCAAATTACCGGCAGCAACCCCTGCTGGGCAAGCTTTTCCACCAGCAAACGATAACGCGGCAGCATTCCGGCGTGATGCACGCCAATGCCGCTAAGCAGCAAACGCTTCAGCGTTTTGCCAAACTGGGTGGTAAACTTGCCCGCCCCCAGCGTAGCCTTGATCTGCTCGCGCTGCTCCTTGCTGGTTACGCCAAAGCTCGAAAGAGCCTGCGCCGAAGCGAGGGCGGCGTCTTGCGAGAAATGTACTATGTAAAGGGGCCCTTCGTTGTTGCGCAAGGCCAGCTCTACCGTGCCTTCAAGCGACATAAGCTCGTACTTGTATTCCAGGGGAACGGGGCGCGGAGCATCGGCAATAACATCTACCGTTGTTCCCGTTTTCGACTCCAGGGCCTGCGCAATCTGAGAAACGTCTCCCAGCGTCGCGCTCATAAGAAGGAACTGCGTATGGGGAAGCGTAAGCAGCGGAACCTGCCAAGCCCAACCGCGGTCGGGGTCGCTGTAGAAATGGAATTCGTCCATTGCCACGCAACCGACATCCGACCATTCTCCTTCGCGAAGCGCCTGGTTTGCCAAGATCTCAGCCGTACAACAGATAACAGGAGCCTGTGGGTTGATCTGGGAATCACCCGTGATCATACCCACGTTTTCACGCCCCAGCATATTCACCAAGCCGAAAAACTTTTCGCTTACGAGCGCTTTGATGGGAGCCGTGTAGAACGCGCGTTTGCCCGAACACAATGCCATGAACATCATGCCAATGGCGACCATCGACTTCCCTGAGCCAGTTGGCGTTCCCAAAATAACGTGGTCTCCCACCATGAGGCTCATCAGCGCCTCGTCCTGATGGGGCCACAGATCAATCTCATGCTCGGCGAGCCACTCGTAAAACGTCTCGAGAGCTTCTTCCTCGCTGACCGCGCCGCCTTCGCGCCAAGCGGGAGCCAATGCACCCAATGAGCCGAAATCGCTGCTTGATTCGTCGATTTCGGAAGATTCCTCTATTTCAAATTCCGCAGAGTCCACCAAGGGATCCTTTCAATGTGTTTGATCTTCGAAGCTTTCATCGCGCCAACCGCTCAAGAAATGGAAGTCCAGTCTAGACGCAACTAGAGCATGTAGAGCCTGCCCATGCCGAGCAGGCAAGCGCCTAAGGCGCCAGCCCCTCCTGCATCGCGCCATCCGAAAAAGAGCCGGTTACCATCTACCCATTGGGGCACCAGCCAGATAGCGTCAGGCACCGCTTCGCACCAACCAGACACGAGGCAGAAGCAGCCAAGCCCAGCTCCATGCCAACCGAAGGCTGGCCAAAACATAGCAGACCTCGTCCCTCGCCAAGCGGGCATCAGCCAATTAGCGCGCCCCGAGCATTCTTCCCGCCAAACAACGCCCTAGGCAAATTGCAGGATATCGACAGGTGCATCTATAAGCACGTCGGGACTGCCCGTTTTAAGCGTTTCGAGCGGCTGATAGCCCCATGTAGCACCCACCGCAAGCATGCCAGCATTATGCGCTGCTATAAGATCGGTGTGCGAATCGCCGAAGTACGCACAGCGAGCGGGCTCGAGGCCCATTTCCCTTGCGCACAGCAAGAGCCCATCGGGATCGGGCTTGCGCGGGATAGTATCGGTTTCACCGTGGGAAACATCAAACAAGCCGGGGAAGAACTTCGCCTCCACATCTTTCACGCCACCTTCAAATTTGTTGGACATGATACCCAGCTTCTTCCCGCGAGCATGGAGCTCTTTGAGGGTTTCCGTCATCCCCTCGAATTCGCTCGTCAGGCTCAAACCGAATTCGCCATACAGACTCTTAAAATTACGAAATACCTTTTCGGCCTGCTCTTCGGTAGCCCCGTCGGGCACTGCCAAGCGCGCTAGAGCCAAAGCACCATTACCCACAAACGTACGGATTTGCTCTTCGGTATGGGGAGGGAACCCTTCTAGCTCCAGAGCCTTGTTGGTGACCGCCGCCAAATCGGGGAGCGTGTGCAAAAGCGTTCCATCCATATCGAAAATGAATCCGTCGATTTCAGGCATACCAGCCTTGGCACTCATAGCCTGCCCCTTTCGTTGGCAAATCGGAAAACGCACTTCAACAACAGCGCAACAATAACGGTTTCAGACTACCCCAACAAAAGACCGCTGAACGTTTCTCGCACCAGCCATAACACAAGAACCACGATAACGGCGCGCAGGGTGCGGGGACTGCGATGGCAGCGAGACAGCGCAGGGTGCGGAGGCTGCGGCGGACTGCGAGGCTGAAGGACCAGAATGGGGACCGCGGGGGCGTGGCAAGAAACCACAGTCTAATATGGCGAACAACGATGGCGGGGCAACGCGGGGAGGGTGGGGAGAGTGGCAAAATCTTCAGGCTACGCATGATTTAAGAGCTCCGGACAGAAATAACGCCCCTTAGTGGCAATATATCGCCGCTATGTATCCAAAATGAGCTGGTTTTGGCAAGATTTACGCGCCGCGTATCTAAAAAGCCCTGCAAACCGCTGTTTGGGAATACACATAGTGAAAATCTTGCCAGGAAGGGCCCCTTTTCCAGTCCGAGGTCTCCAAATCATACATAGCAAGCTAATCTTGCCGTCCCGTTTTCCAAATCAGCGCAAATCGCCAGCGCCTGATCGCCTGCACTTACAATCTCCCGAGCAATCGGCATTGCCACCCACCTCATACCTTCACAAACAAAAAAGGCGACCCCGTAGGGTCGCCTTTCAATTCTGGCACAGATCAGAAAAACCAACTGAAGGTAATCGTGGATGATCCTTACTTGTACAGGTCTTCCTTTTCCTTTGCAGCAAGCTGAACCTTACACCAGCGCAGCTTACGCGTCAGAAGAGAGCGAGAAACGATGCTCGTCTCGCTGAGGTTAGCGATCTTCTCTTCAAGCATAGGAATATCCTTGTTAAGCCTGTCGACGTTGATGCGCTCGATCTGGCGCGTCTTGTCGCAAATAACGATGACGCGGTCCTTCAACACCTGGACGTAACCACCCATGATGGCAGCGCTCAAAACTTCGCCACCCTCCTGCTGGGTGCGGGCCCAGATGACGCCGTCCTTAAGGGCGGATACAAATGGCTCATGGTTTTCCATGATACCCAGTTCACCTTCGGTGCCGGGAACCATGACATTGTAGAGCTCACCTGAGAAGAGCACCTTGTTCTTTGCTACGACATCACACCTGATCACCGACATGACTTACTCCTCTGCCTGAAGCTTCTCGTAGGCTGCGTAAACATCCTCGATAGAACCGGTAGTACGGAAGCATACCTCGGGGATATGGTCACAGTTGCCCTTGAGGATCTCGTCGAAGGAGCGAACAGTGTCCTCCATCTTTACATAGACGCCATCCTGGCCGGTGAACTGCTTAGCAACATGGAAGTTCTGGCCGAGGAACTGCTGCACCTTACGTGCGCGGTTAACGATGACCTTCTGATCTTCCGTGAGCTCGTCCATACCAAGAATTGCGATGATGTCCTGGAGGTCCTTGTAGTTCTGCAGGATCTCCTGAACGCCAACTGCAACGCGGTAGTGCTCTTCGCCAACGATCTCGGGATCGAGAGCGCGAGAGCTGGACTCCAGCGGGTCAACAGCAGGATAGATGCCCATTTCGGCGATGGAACGGTTAAGAACCGTCTTAGCGTCGAGGTGGGTAAACGTCGTGGCCGGCGCGGGGTCGGTCAAGTCGTCGGCGGGAACATATACGGCCTGTACGGTCGTAATAGAACCGGTCTTGGTAGAGGTAATGCGCTCCTGAAGGTCGCCCATCTCGGTAGCGAGGGTGGGCTGATAGCCTACTGCGGAAGGCATGCGGCCAAGAAGTGCGGATACCTCAGAACCTGCCTGGGTAAAGCGGAAAATGTTGTCGATGAACAGCAGAACGTCCTGGCCGCGATCGCGGAAGTACTCAGCGGTGGTAAGGCCGGCCAGACCGATGCGCAGACGCGCTCCGGGCGGCTCGTTCATCTGACCATAGACCAAGCAGGTCTTGTCGATAACGCCAGACTCGCTCATCTCGAGGAACAGGTCGGTGCCCTCGCGGGTACGCTCGCCGACGCCGGTGAACACCGAGGTGCCGCCGTGCTCCTGGGCGAGGTTGTTGATGAGCTCCTGAATCAGAACGGTCTTGCCGACGCCGGCGCCGCCGAACAGGCCTGTCTTGCCGCCACGGATGTAGGGCTCGAGCAGGTCGACGGCCTTGATGCCGGTCTCGAAGATCTCGGTCTTGGTGGTGAGCTCGTCGAAACGGGGCGCTGCATGGTGGATGGGGTAGAACTCCTCCACCTCGGGCATGGGCTTGCCGTCGACGGGCTTGCCCATGACGTTCCAAATACGGCCGAGCGTCTTGGGGCCAACGGGCATCTTCATGGGCTCACCGGTATCGGTGGCGATGAGGCCGCGCTGCAGGCCGTCGGTCGAGGACATGGCGACCGTGCGGACGACGCCGCCCGGAAGCTGGCTCTCGACCTCGAGGATCGTGCTCAGATGACCGATCGGGGTCTCGGCCTCGACCGTGAGCGCGTTGTAGATCGGGGGCACCGCACCGTCAAACTTGACGTCGACGACAGGACCGATGATTCGCACGATGCGACCATCACCGGCAGTCGTCTTCTTGGTGGCTTCCTCGACCGCAAGCTTTACGGTGTTATTAGCCATTACTGTTCCTCCAATGCTGAGGCTCCGCCGACGATCTCGTTAATCTCGGTCGTGATCGAAGCCTGGCGCACGCGACTATACGTGCGGGTAAGGGTCGAGATGATCGCGGTGGCGTTTTCCGTCGCGGAGTGCATGGCCTTGCGGCGTGCACCCTGCTCGGCAGCCGCCGAATCGATCAGGGCCTGGTAGATGACCGTCAGGATATAAGACGGCACAAGCTTGCCGAGAACATGCTCGGGAGAGGGCACGAACTCGAACGTGGACGAGATGCGCTTAGGGGCGTCGGTCTCGTTCTTACGCGGACCGTGGGCCATAGCGATCATCTCGGGGTCGAGCGGCAACAGATGCTCGACGCGAAGCTCCTGATCCACGCGGTTCTTGGCGTGGTGGTAGACAAGCTCGACACGGTCAAGCTCACCGGCACGATACGCATCGCAGATATGAGAGGAGATCATGCGGGCCTGATTGAAATCGGGCTCAGAGGAGTTGCCCTCAAAGTGCATGACGACGTTTTCGCGGTCACGGAAATACGTGGCCGGTTTGCGCCCACACGCGATGATCTCGCACTCGATGCCGTCGTTCGCCCAAGAAGCGGCGAGCTTTTCGGCCGTGCGCTCCACCGTCGTATTGAAACCGCCGGCAAGGCCGCGGTCCGAGGCAATAACGACAATCAGGCCATGCTTGACGCTCTCATGCTTCTGCAGCATGGGATCGGTGCCCGAACAGGAGGCGTCGCCGGCGACCGTCAACATGACGTCGGTCAGCGCCTCCTTATAGGGCTCGGCCTGCTTGGAGCGATCGAGAGCACGACGGATCTTGGCCGTAGAGACCATCTCCATCGTGCGCGTGATCTGCTTGGTCGTGGTAACCGAGGAGATTCGCTTCTTAATGTCGCGAAGGTTGGCCATGGGGCTTAGTTCTCCTCTGATCCAGAAACATCCGAATGGTGCTTGGCCATGAACTGCTGCTTGAAGTCGCCGATGACGCGCAAGAGCTCAGCCTTGGTGTCATCATCGATCTTCTTGGCGCGAACCTTGTCGAGCAGCGAGCCAAAGCCATTGTCCATGTACTCGATGAGCTCGGCACGGAAAGGCAGCACGTCGGCAATCTCCAGGTCATCCAGGAAGCCCTCGTTGCCAGCGAACAGCGTAACAATCTGCTCGCCAACCTCAAACGGCTTGTAGCGCGGCTGCTTAAGGAGCTCGGTCATGCGGGCACCATGGGTCAGCTGCTTCTGAGTAGCCTCGTCAAGGTCGGAGCCAAACTGCGTAAAGCCAGCGAGCTCCTGATAGGAAGCGAGGTCCAGACGGAGGTTGCCGGCGACCTGCTTCATGGCCTTGGTCTGTGCGTCGCCACCGACGCGGGACACGGAAATGCCCACGTCGACTGCCGGGCGCTGGCCCTGGAAGAAGAGCTCGGACTGCAGGTAGATCTGACCATCGGTAATGGAAATGACGTTGGTCGGAATGTAGGCCGAGACGTCGCCGTCCTGGGTCTCGATGATCGGCAGAGCTGTCATGGAGCCGTAACCGTTCTTCTTGGACATCTTGACAGCACGCTCGAGCAGACGAGAGTGCAGGTAGAAGATGTCACCAGGATAGGCCTCGCGTCCGGGCGGACGATGCAGCGTCAGCGACATCTGACGGTAGGCCACAGCCTGCTTGGACAGGTCGTCGTAGATGACGAGCACGTGGCCGCCGGGGTTGGTCTCGCTGGCGGGCTTGCCGTCCTCGCCGTTGTACATGAAGAACTCGCCGATAGCGGCACCGGCCATAGGCGCGATGTACTGCATAGGGGCGGAATCGGCAGCGGTGGCCGAAACGATAATGGTGTAGTCGAGCGCACCGTGCTGAGCGAGGGTCTCGCGGATGTTGGCAACCGTGGAGGCCTTCTGGCCGATGGCGACATAGATGCAGACCATGCCCTTGCCGCGCTGGTTGAGGATAGCGTCGATGGCGATGGCGGTCTTACCGGTCTTACGGTCGCCGATGATGAGCTCACGCTGACCACGGCCGATAGGCACCATGGAGTCGATAGCGAGCAGACCGGTCTGAACCGGCTCACACACCGGGGTACGGTCGATGACGCCGGGGGCCTTGAACTCAATGGGACGACGGTGCGTGGCGACGATGTCGCCCAGGCCGTCGATGGGCTGGCCGAGCGGATTGACGACGCGGCCGAGCATGGCGCGGCTCACAGGGATATCCATAATGCGGCCAGTGGTGCGGCACTCGTCGCCTTCCTTGATGGAGTCGACGGCACCAAACAGAACGGCGCCGACCTCGTCACGGTCAAGGTTCTGGGCAAGGCCGAAGACGGTCTCACCGGTATCGGAGCTCTTGAACTCCAGAAGCTCGCCTGCCATGGCGCTCTTGAGGCCGGAGACGCGCGCGATGCCGTCGCCTACCTCGTCGACCGTTGAAACCTCATGCGTATCGACCGTCGCGGAGAGGCTCGTGAGCTGCTCCTGCAGTTTCTTGGCGATATCCTGGGCATTGAGGGTTTCGGACATTAGGCTTCACCTCCGTACGAATTAGCAGAGTTTGCGAGGGTCTCCTGCGCGATGCGCAGCTGCGTCTTGACGGAAATGTCACGACGCTCGCCGCGGGCCTCGAGCACCAGGCCGCCCACGATAGACGGGTCGACCTGCTCGATAAGGAATACCTTGCGGCCGAAGTCCTGCTCGCATTTCTTAGTGATGGTTTGACGCAGCTCGTCGTCGAGCGGGATCGCCGTGGTGACGGTCACGCCCACTACATCCTCGTCTTCCTCGGCAACATACTTAAAGGCAGCTGCCACCTTGGGAAGAAGGTCGAGCTGGTCGCGCTTGGACATGGTGTCGAGCACGGCGATGATCTCGGGGCTGGCGCTAGCCAGACGCTCGATCATCTCGAGGTCCTCGAACACATGGTTCTCGGCCTTAGCGGCTTCCAGAAGGGAGCGCGCGTAGGTCTCGAGCACCTTGTCCTGATAGCGGCTAGTCGGCATTCAGGCTACCTGCTTCCTGGATGTAGCGCTCGATGAGCTTCTTCTGCTCGGCATCGTCCTCGAGTGCCTCGCCCACGATCTTGGTGGCGACGGCAACGGACAGGTCGGCGATGGAGCTCGCGGCACCGGCGTAGATGGACTTGCGCTCGTCCTCGACGGTCGTATGAGCCTTGGCGATGATCTCCTCGGCCTCCTTGTGAGCAGCCTCGATGATACGGGCGCGCTCGGACTCGGCGTCCTTACGGGCCTCGAGAACAATGTCGGCAGCCTGACGACGGGCGTCGGTGACGATCGAGTCGGACTCAGAGCGCTTGGCGATAGCCTCCTGCTTGGTCTTCTCGGCCTCGTCGAGGCTCTCCTCGATCTTCTTGCCGCGCTCCTCCATGGTTTTCATGATGCCCGGCAGGGCGACCTTGGCCAGCACGATCCAGATAATCAGGAAGGCGATAAGCGCCGGGATGAACTCCGCCATCTTAGGGATGAGGATGTCCGCACCGGCAGCGCCGTCCTCAGCGAACGCGGAAACCGGCATGAGCAGCGCGGCCGCGGACGCGGAGAGTGCGATCGCGCTCTTCTGGGATGAAAGATTCATACTTGACGCTCCGTGCTATTTAACGATCAGCGCGACAACGAAGCCGATCAGAGCCAGAGCCTCGCCGAAGGCGGAGCCCATGATGAAGACGGTGAACACGCGGCCCTGGACCTCAGGCTGACGGGCCATAGCACCCGTAGCACCCAGAGCAGACAGGCCGATAGCAAGACCAGCGCCGATAACACCGAGACCGTAACCGATAACTCCCACGATTCCTCCTTTGTCGTGCGTGTCTTATTTCACGCAGGATAACCTTTTTATAACTGCCGGGCTCCATGGGTACGGGCACCGGCGGTTTAACGAATTACCTTACCTTTAAGGCGCGAACGGAAGACTACTCCTCCTCCGCGACCTCCTCTGCCTCGGAGACATACACGGCGGTAAGGACCGTGAAGACGTAAGCCTGGATGGCGCCGACCACAAGCTCGATCGCATAGATCAGGATGAGGATGGCAAGCCAGGCTAGCGAAGGCAGGGCGCCGACGGCGTGGGCCGCGGAAACCTGCTGAAGCAGCGGCTGCATGAACATGCTCGCCATGATGGCGAACGAGCCCATGACCACGTGTCCTGCGAACATGTTGCAGAACAGACGGACGGCGAGCGTGATGAGGCGCAGGAAGGTCGAGAAAAGCTCGACGACCCACACGAGCACGTTCATCGGGAAGCTCACGCCCTGCGGGGCGAGGCTCTTGATGTAGCCGATCACGCCGTGAGCCTTGCATCCGTAGTAGATGAAGTACACGAAGGCGAAGATGGCGAGCGCGGCGGTGGAGCCGATTGCACCGGTGCCGGGCTTCATTCCCGGGATCAGGCCGATCATGTTATTGATCAGGATGAACAGGAAAAGCGAGCACAGGAACGGGAAGTGCTTCTTCCAGTTCTCACCCACGACGCCCTTGCCGATATCGTTCTCGACGTACTCGATGATGTACTCGAAACCGTTGACGAAGAAGCCCTTGGGAACCAGGGTCTGCTTCTTCTTGAACACGGCCAGGACGATCAGGAGCACGATCGTGGAGACGATCAGCCAAAACGAGTACTGCGTGATGCCGCAGCTCAGATCGCCCACGACAGGGGTGGAGCTGAACTCGCTGACCAGATGATTAATCTCATCAGGCAGCTTTTCAAAAATTTCCACGACTTACCTTTCGACCTCATGAGGATCTCGCAGCGCCTTGGCGACGCGAACCGTGCAGGCGGCCATAAAGGCCACGAAGCCGATCGCCTCGCCCAGGAGGAACATGCGAAATGCCTCTCCGAACAACACAAACACAACCAAGGTAAAGACGAGCAGGGCGATTGCCGAGACCGCCAGACTCACCATACCCTTGAGCATGTCCGCATTCTGTTTATCGTCAAGAACCGGCTTGAGCGTAAAGACAAAGGGAAGGAAGGCAATTGCGCCCGCGATGGCGCCTGCAACGATAGCGAGCAGATCGGCTATCTGAAACATTGGCGTCCTCACTTTCCTTTTTTAACGCCTCACAGAACAGTTCCCGCCAAACATTGGTGACTATTGTACGAGCCAATCGCTAAAGTACAACCGAAAAAGCATCGGTTAATACGCACCTGTTCGTTTTCTTAAGACCTTCTTTATGCCGCAGGTACGGTAATACGTTTTTCTCGAACCCTGCAGGGCAAAACGTCCGTTAACAGGAGTGCGCGTGGACGTCTTTTGCTCGCCCGCGCGCACCATTTCTTCGTATTTTCGACGTTAGCCGGTATGGCCCAGAGATTACAGCGTGCCGTAGATGCGGTCGCCGGCGTCGCCCAGGCCGGGAACGATGTAGGCAGCCTCGTTGAGATGGTCGTCGATAGCGCAGGTATAGATATGCACATCGGGGTCCTTCTCAGTCAGCGACTTGAGGCCCTCGGGGGCCGCGACGATGCACAGCATGCGGATGTCCTTGACACCGCGCTCGCGCAGGTAGCTGATGGCCATCTCGGCCGAACCGCCCGTGGCGAGCATGGGGTCGACGACCAGGCAGATGCGCTGGTCGATATCCTTGGGCATCTTGCAGTAATACTCATGCGGCTCGTGGGTAACCTCGTCGCGCTCCATACCGATGTGGCCCACGCGAGCGGAGGGTACCAAGTCGAGGATGCCATCGACCATGCCAAGGCCCGCACGCAGAATGGGAACGATGGCGAGCTTTTTGCCGGCGAGCTGCTTAAACGTTGCGGTGGTGATGGGGGTCTCGACTTCGACGTCTTCCATAGGCAGGTCGCGCATGGCCTCGTAGCCGTCAAAAAGTGCGAGTTCGCGCACGAGCTGGCGGAACTGGTTGGTGCCGGTGTTTTTGTCGCGCAGGATCGACAGCTTATGCTGGACGAGCGGGTGATCGACAAGGGTCACACGGGACGTATCGTAGGTGACGGTCATGGGTTGATTGCCCCTTTCGTTGCGGCCGGAAGATGGCCTTGCTGACAAGGCGCATGGCGATGTTGTTGCCGCGCGCCGTGCATAAGTTTAACGGTTTGTTGTATCGAGCAGCCCATCGCAGCCCTACTGTGCGGTACTGAGCGAGCGCTTGACTGCATCACGCCAGCCCGCAAGGTTTTGCTCGCGACGCTCGGCGGACATATGGGGAAGGAAGGTCCTAACGATCTGGGCATTTTGCTCCAACTCTTCAAGGTCTTCCCAATAGCCGACGGCAAGACCCGCCAAGTACGCGGCACCGATTGCCGTGGTCTCCACCGTCTCGCATTGCAGCACGGGGATATCCAGCAGGTCGGCCTGGAATTGCATGATGAACTCGTTGCGCGAGGCACCGCCATCGACGGACAGGCGCTCAATCGAAAGTCCCACGTCCTGCTCCATGGCGCGCAGCACGTCATAACTCTGGTAGGCCATGGACTCGCAGGCCGCACGCACAATGGTCGCGCGACTCGAGGCACCGGTCAGGCCGCACACGATACCGCGGGCATGCGGATCCCACCAGGGAGCGCCCAAACCCGCAAAGGCGGGAACGAAGTAGCAGCCCTCGTTGTCGTTGATCGAAGCGGCGAGTTGCGCGGACTCGCTCACACTCGAGATGATGCCCATGTTGTTGCGCAGCCAGTTCATGGTTGAGCCGGCGGCAAAGATAGAACCCTCGAGCGCATAGCTGATCTTGCCGTCCGCGGCGATACCGATCGTGGAGACCAGACCGTTCTTGGATTCGACGACCTCGTCGCCGGTGTTCATGAGCATAAAGCAACCCGTGCCATAGGTGTTTTTGGTCTGGCCGGGATGGAAGCAGCAGTGACCGAACAGCGACGCCTGCTGGTCGCCCGCCACGCCGCGAATCGGAATAGTGCCGGCAATAACCGGATGATGCATCATTCCAAAATCGCCTGAAGAGGGACGAACTTCGGGCAACATGGCTTCAGGAACGTTGAACAACCGGCACAGCCATTCGTCCCACTGCCCCGTATTAATGTTGAAGAGCATGGTGCGGCTGGCATTGGTGGGGTCGGTCGCATGGACCTCGCCCTGAGTCAGATTCCAAATAAGCCAAGAATCCACCGTGCCGAAAGCCAGCTCGCCGGCTTCGGCGCGTTCACGCGCACCGGGCACCGCATCCAGGATCCAAGCGATTTTCGAAGCGGAGTAGTACGCATCGGGAATCAATCCCGTTCTGCGCGTTACCTCAGCAGCAGTTTCCGCATCCGAGCAACAGCGCTCCACGATTTCGGTAGTGCGACGACATTGCCACACAATGGCGTTGTGAATGGGTTCGCCCGTGACGCGATCCCATACAACGGTGGTCTCTCGCTGGTTGGTAATACCGATACTGTCTATTTGGCTTGCCGATACACCTGTTGATACCAGTAATTCCGCCAGCACCTTAAGCTGACTGGAAAGAATGTCTTTCGGAGAATGCTCCACCCAACCTGGCTGCGGAAACAACTGGGGGAATGGGCTTTGGGACATGCCCTTTATACGGCCCAGCCTATCTATCAAAACCGCACGGGAAGACGTTGTCCCTTGATCAAGTGCAATTACATATTCGCCCATACTGGCTGCTCTCCTTGCTCTTCGGAGGGTCGAGGCTTAGCGTTGTTTAGTTTTCAGAGGCACCGGATTCTGCAGCAGCGGCGCCCCCTCTCGCTGGCACACTGCCTTCCCTGCCTTCATCATTATGGGGCTGTGAAACTTCACGCGTGCGCACCACGGCGTTCATAACCACGCACTCGGTGAACCACTGCTCAACATCGGTGAACACATCAACGCGACGCGGCTCATTCAAAATCTCATGGCGCATGTTCGGATAGATGATTTCGCGAACGTCTTCAACACCCTGGCTACGATATAGATCAGCCGCCGCGCGAACACCTTCGCCGCACGCACCCACAGGGTCATCCGCACCGGCCACAAACAGCAGCGGCAGGTTCTTCGGCACTGCTGCCGCGCTCTTTTTTGTTACCACTTCTGCGGTAAGATCGGTGAGCGTTGCGTAGGCACCGGCAGAAAAAGCCTGGCCAGAAAGCGGATCGGCTAAATAGGCATCAACGACGGCGGGGTCAGTGGAAATCCAGTCGGAATCGGTACGTGCATCTTCGATGGCAGAAGAAAACGCGCCGATTGTCAGCGAATCAAGCAGGCGAGAGCGATACGTTTCCCCACGTAAGGCGCCAATCGCACGCGAAAGTGTACGGCCCAGCAAGGAAAGTGCACGAGGCTGATTGCCTGTTCCGCACAGCACAGCGCCCGTAAGGCCCTTCGGGTTGCGGGCGATGCAGGCACGCACCACAAAACTTCCCATGGAATGACCGAACAAAAACAGCGGCAGGGCGCC
>ENA-OPCD01001951-OPCD01001951.1-human-gut-metagenome-genome-assembly--contig:-NODE-1951-length-15165-cov-2.531436_pt1 | contig 15165 bp, 8 predicted proteins | sample MGYA00241560_ERZ501471 | MGnify/ENA primary metagenome ERZ501471 (study PRJEB25962, sample SAMEA2042578) | human gut metagenome | biome: human gut; feature: human-associated habitat; material: faeces...
ACGGCTTCTTGTCCGTCGCAAGCTGTCTCGACTTCTGCATGGGTTTCTTGCAGCAATTCATACGCTATCTCGCGGTTTAGGTCATTGTCTTCCACGACCAGTATCCGTTTGCCGGGAAAAGATATGATATGAGTCGGTGTGATAAGGACTTGCTCGTCTTCCTTTTTGTCTGAGGCAAATTTTTTCATTAAATGGAATAGCTTGGATTTCATGATAGGCTTGCTTATGAAGCCGTTGACGCCAGCTTTTACTGCCTCAAATTCGTAACCGGAATAATCGTATGCTGATATGATGATGATCGGAGTATCTGGTTCCACGTATTCCCTTATTTTTATGGTGGTTTCGATGCCGTTCATGCCGGGCATCATTAAATCTATGATAATAGCAAAGTAAGTGTCTCCGTCGATTACTTTTTGTACGGCCTTTTCACCGGAAAGAACCCATTCCGGTTTCATCCCTAATTCTTGGAGGTTTTCACAAGCGATCTCGCAGGATACCTCATCGTCATCTACTACCAGTACTGGTAGGTCTACCAATATATTATTGTCGTATTCATTCGTACTTCCCAGTTTGACATGAAACCTCATGGTGAATTTGGAGCCTTTTTCATATTCACTTTCCACAAGAATGTCTCCGTTCATTATCTGGGCGATATGGCGGCTGATAGCCATGCCGAGACCAGTCCCTTGGATATTGCGAATGGCCTTGTCATCCGACCGCTCGAAAGGTTCGAATATTTTTTCCAGAAATTCTGGTTTCATTCCTATACCGTTATCCGTTACGGTTATTTCAAACTGGCCGTAACCGTTATAGACAGAAGGTTTCTCTTCTACCGTTAGTTGTATTTGCCCGTCTTCCGGAGTATATTTGATCGCATTTGTAAGCATGTTCAACAATGCTTGCTGTATACGTTGCACGTCACCTATAAGGCATTCGTGCTTTATCTTGGTGACATGTATCTGAAACTTTTGCTTTTTCGCTTCAAAGGCCGGTTGCACCATGACGAATAAACTCTCTAATAGCTCGTTGATCTTGAATGCCTCTTCTGTCAGCATGATCTTATTACTTTCCAGTTTAGACATATCCAGTACCTCATTGATCAGATTTAATAAGAGTTTGGAGGAAATGGTTATTTTCTTTAAGCAATCAGTTATACGCATCTGGTCATCCATGTGCAGGCCAGCTATCGCTGTCATACCGACGATGGCGTTGATAGGAGTGCGGATGTCATGGCTCATCCGGGATAGGAAATCAGTTTTGGCACGGTTGGCGGCATTAGCGCTCTGTAAAGCTTCCTGCAACAGTTTTTTTTGTTTTCTTTCTTCTTTGATTTCCGTTATATCAGTTCGAGTCATTAACCATATGTTCTTTTCCCTGTCGTAATAGCTGAATCGCATTTTCTTTTCCCGGTTTACGCCATTCTCTATCATGGTGCCATATACGATATATTCTCCATGTTTCCGTAGTATCGGTTCTATATGAGCGATCTGTAGTTTCTCAGTCATTTCTTCGTGAAGCTCAGGTGCCATATATTGCCGGTTATATGAGGCGACTACTCCATCATAGTCATAGCTGGCGATAGGAGGGGGACTATAGCTCTCCGAGCCGGAGGTATACATGACATAGCTATTTTTCGAAGCTTCAATATAGATTACGTAATCATATTCTGATCTTACGGCGGTTTCTATAATTTGCGCTTTTCTGAAATCGTTGATATTACGGCTAGATAAAAGGATTCTATCAGGGATACCTTCGTTGTTAACAAGAATATCGATAAAAGTTTCGTGCCATTCAAAACCGAAGTGATCGTTGCAGAAACGTAAGTCAAATGTTTTATGAAAACATCCTTCGGCTATCATTCTAAAGAAAGCTTCAAGCGAAACCGTTTCATCCCATAAACTACGGTCTGGAGAATAGATGTCGTTTCTTAGAATGTTGGCAAGGCTGGTATAATCTTGTTTTGTATTAACTAATTCCGGATTCATTGAATATTTAAGTATATCGACGCTTCCGTCTTCCAAATAGATAGTCCAGATCGTATCCATGAGATATTGATAATTAGCTAATAGCTCGTTTTTATTTAACTTTTCTTTTTTGCTTTCGCTTGTCATGTTTGTATTCTTGCTCGTTTATGAATGCACTTATATCCTTGTGCTTTCAAGGATATTCTGCGAAAGTAGGTAAATAATATGTATATAAGAGATAAAATCATTGTAAATCAAAAAGAATTGATCATTTTCCTTTAAGGCTTTATATGCTCTGCAACATACTTAACACCTTTTTACATATTTCGTGTCTTGTTTAAATTCATCACTGCTATATTTGGTTCAAATCTGAAATGCAATTTCAAATATGGAAAACACGCTGCCAAATATGGAAAAAGTGGATGAGAGCTACAAAGTGCCTAATTTAGAGAAGGGCATAGCGGTTCTTGAGTACCTTTCCTTGCGGTCGGCGGGGGAAACATTGCAAGATATTAAGTCGGCGCTCGATATATCTCAGACTACGGCTTACCGTATTTTGAATACATTGGTGCGGCTGGAATATCTTAATTTTAGTGAAGACACGAAACGCTATAAACTTTCCCGAAAATTATTGACCCTTGGTTTCAGATCCTTGAATGAACACAATCTCTTAGAGACCGTCTTGCCACATTTGCGTGATTTACGTGATCAAGTGAAAGAGACCGCTTGCTTTGGTGTCTTGGGAGATGAGAAAGGGATTTTTATCGAACAAGCGCAAGGACATCATACGTTCCGCTTCGTCCTGTCGCCGGGAAAGCCGTTTGAGTTGCATTGTTCGGCTCCGGGAAAGGCGATTATGGCTTATTTGCCGAAGACGGTGCGAGATCGTTACCTGTCCTACATGACGTTTACACGGTATAATTCCCGGACGATCACTTCTCGTGAGGCCTATCTGGAGGAATTAGAAAGGGTTGGCAAACTGGGGTATGCCATGGATAATGAGGAGGAGCTGAGCGGCGTGATCTGTGTAGGCGCCCCGATCTTTAATTATACGGGATATCCTTGTGGAGCGATTTGGATCTCCGGCCCGAAAGACCGCTTATCGAAAGAGGTGGTGAAAAATACGGTGAAGGTGATCAAGGAGATTGCCGGGGTGATCTCGAACGAACTAGGATTTAGAAAATAAGGAATACAAAATATACCATGAACACACGAAAATACTTGATAAAAAACTCATTGGTGGCTTGTCTTGTCGGCTGTTGCGTTTCTCTCGCTTCAGCCGGCAACCCACCTTTCTTTACTACGGATGCCGTATTGAATGCGAAGGGGGAGCTATTAATGACACAGAAAGGAACGAGACATCTGGATATTTTTTCAGCGGACGGTAAGAGCTTACTTCATTCGTTTCCGTTTGATGAGATCCCGACCGGGTTGCTTCCGGATGGGGATAAGGTGTATGTGACGACCTTCGAGAAGACCGGCCGTTTACAAGTGCTTTCCTTGGAATCGGGTAGGGTGGAAGCGGCCATACCGACGGGATCGGGAGCCTGCCATCCGATGTTCGGACCGGATAAGAAACATATATATGTATGTAATCAGTTCGATAATTCGGTGGTCGAGATAGATCCGGTGATGCGTAAGGTAGTCCGGAGCGTGAAAGTGTTGCGTGAGCCTAAATCGGCGGTATTCAGCAAGGATGGCAAGTATATGTTTGTTACGAATTTCCTGCCCGCACAACGGGCGGACGTGGATGTGGTGGCCGCTTGCGTATCAGTAATCGAGATGGATGGGTTTACGAAAGTGAAAGATATCCAATTGGCGAATGGTAGCAATGCCTTACGAGGGATGTGCATCACGCCGGACGGGAAATATATATACGTGTCTCATAACTTGGGACGATTCACGGTGCCTACTTCCCAACTTCAACAAGGTTGGATGAACACGAGTGCTTTCAGCGTGATCGATGTGGCGAAGCAGGAATTCGTTGGGGCGGTATTGGTGGACGAGCCGGATCGTGGCGCTGCCGGTATCTGGAGTATCGCTTGCGATGACAAGCATATCTTTATCACGCATAGCGGTACGCATGAGGTAAGCGTGATCGATCATCCGGCGATGTTGGCGAAGTTTGAGTCTTATAAGGATAAGAGCCGTCTGGATTACGACTTGAATTTCTTGTATGGACTTCGTGAGCGAGTTACCTTACAAGGAAACGGTCCCCGAAATTTTATATTTTCGGGAGATAAGTTGGTAATCCCTACTTATTTCGCCGATATCTTGAATACCGTCGATATAAATACATTGGAGGTGACGGCTACCGACATGAATCCGGGGCGTACGGAAACGCCGGAGAACAAGGGCGAGAAATACTTTAACGACGCAAATCATTGCTATCAAGGCTGGCAGAGTTGTAACGGTTGCCATCCGGGGGATGCCCGTACGGACGGGATGAACTGGGACTTGATGAATGATGGAGTTGGTAACTCGAAGAATTGTAAGAGCATGTTGTATTCGCATGTGACTCCCCCAAGCATGATCTCGGGTGTTCGTGAGAGTGCGGAATATGCGGTACGTGCCGGTTTTAAGTTCATTCAGTTTTTTGAGCCAGAAGAGGAAATGGCGAAATGTGTGGACGCTTATATGAAATCCTTGCGTCCGGTGCCTAGCCCGTATTTAGTAAATGGGGAATTATCGGATAAGGCGAAAGAGGGAAGAAAGGTGTTTGAGAAACTGAAATGTGGCGAGTGTCATAGCGGTCCTTATTATACGGATATGAAGATGCACCGTATCGGCGAGGATATAGAATTTGAGAAAGGGTGGGATACGCCTACTTTGATCGAGGTCTGGCGTACGGCTCCTTATCTGTTTGATGGGCGTGCGGCTACCATGGAAGAGGTGTTCGAGGTCCATAAGCATGGCATCGATAAAAAGGTTTCCAAGAAAGATATCGAGGCGTTAACGGAATATGTAAACTCCCTGTAAAATAAAAGGATATGAATTATTGTGAGAAGATACATTATACGATATTAAGCACCAAGCGGGCCGAGTTCGCCGTTATGGTGGACGATCTATTGTCTCAATTGCCTCAAAACGAGGTGATCATGAGGTTGGCCTTTTTCGGTACTCCGGGTACAAATGAGGAATACGTGGCACGCCGGGTTTTGCTGCGGGAGAAAATCCGTCGGTATTATGGGGATTGCGAACCGGCTTTGAGCTATGTCTCCCAACCGCCGCTGAACGCTCCTTTGCTGATGGAGGTACATAGCTATGTGCCCGATGCGCAGGATCGGATTACTTTCCGTCATTATCAAGGTGTTCCTTATGTCTTGTTGGAGAATGCCTCGGGACGTTTCCTTTTTGCCGGCGGTTTTCAAGGGGATGTACTCCATTTTGGTATAGAGCCTCAGTCGGTGGAAGCTTTCCGGTTATTGGGGGATGTGCTTCGTCGGGAGGGTTTTCCGTTGAATAGCATTATCCGCCAGTGGAATTATATCGAGCGTATAACCGCTTTCGACGGTCAGGATCAGCATTACCAAGCGTTTAATAACGCCCGGTCTGATTTTTATAGTAAAACGGAATGGACGAATGGTTATCCTGCCGCTACGGGTATCGGGGCGAATCTGGGAGGTATCTTGATCGATGTGGATGCCGCCGTATTTACTACGCCGGACGCTTTCGCTACGCCGATCGATAATAAGTTGCAGGTGGCCGCCCATGCGTATTCGGAACAAGTACTGGAAGTTGCCCGACAAAAGAAGACGACCCCTAAGTTCGAGCGTGCCAAGAGCATGACTTTTCAGGATCGTAAATTGATTTATATCTCCGGTACAGCCGCTATCCGTGGTGAGGAGAGCTTGACGGGAGTAGGTCTGGAACGTCAGCTACGGATCACGATGGAAAATATAGCGGAACTGATCGCTGACGCTAAATTGGTTAAGTTACGAGTCTACTTGAAGAATAAATCCGACTATAAGGAGGCTGAGCGTTTGATGAATACCTACGGATTAAATATCCCGATCTCTTATATGTGGGCCGACGTTTGCCGGGATGAGTTATTGATCGAGATCGAGGGAATAGCGATACGTTGAAACAAATAGTACTAACAAATATACACAAAAACAAATGAGAAAAGGTTTGAACATGAAAATGGCGGCTATGGGATTGGCGTTGGCATCTATGGTCGCATGTACGGGAAAGACAACAACAGACGCTACTTGTTGCGCCGCTAACGGGGAGGGCAATTGTCCGGAAGGAACTTGCCGCAAAGAATGCACGAACGCATGTAATACTAACAATCAAAAAAATAAAACAATGGCTTATTCAAAGAAGTACACGAACGCCGATTTTTATAAAGACGGCAAGTTCCAACAAGATGTCGCTATGGAAGCGATGAAAGATATGTTTGCTTTTTACGATGTTCCTTTCACGGAGTTGATGGCGAAAGATATGTGGGTGACAGACTTTGGCTTGGGCGATTTCGAAAATGTAGGTATGGGTGGTATTTTCTGGATCAACGATCCGGAGTATAAGTATTTCGCTCACGCTATCTATTTGTTGCCGGGCCAGATGATTCCGGAACATGCTCACGTAAAGACTGACTTCCCGGCTAAACATGAGTCTTGGATGGTAGAGAAGGGTTGGGTATACAACTTCTCTGAGGTAGGTGACGAGACTCCGAACGCACCGGCTATCCCTGCTGGACACGGACCGATCAAGAGCAAGAATTTCGTGGTTCAGAAGGTCGGCGACGTATTACGTCTGAAGAAATTGGAGACATTCCACTTTATGATGGCAGGTCCGGAAGGCGCTATCGTAGATGAGTGGGCATGCTATCACGACAACGCTGGCTTACGTTTCACGAACCAGAAGGCCGCTTTATAAAAACCTATAGGGTTATGCTTCGTAATCCTAAGGGTTGCCGATCGTGATCCTTAGGGTTTCAATAAACAACCTTCTAAATTTAAATTTAATACATGAATAAATACTATATAATGGTATCACTCTTGTTGTCGACCTCTCTTCTTGTTTCGGCAGGTCCGAAGCAAAAGAAGGTGGATAACTGGATTGACGCCTCAGTAAAACAAAAGTCTGAGCTTCGTGCCTCTTTGGTGAAGGCGAACATGCCGATCATGTCGGCTTGGATCAAGGCGAAGCAGAAGGCTGTCCCGATGTCCGCCGATTTGACGGGGCTGGATCAGTTGGTGCTTGTTACGGCCGCCGGACCGGATGGTACGGATTGGGATTGGGGTACATGGGCGAACGCCCGTTTAATCAAGGCGGACGGTAGTTCGGTTTGGTTGGATGAGTTAGATCCTGATTATTGGGTTTCTGGCTCGGGCAGTATCCGCAAGAATACGGATTTATACGGGAATCCTTTGTTGATCGGCGGTAAGAAATACGATCATAGTGTATTATGCCATGCCAATGGCGTGATGGTGTACAATATCAATAAGGAATATGTACGCTTCGAGGCTGAGGTGGGTTTGGCCGATCAGTCGACGGTAGGTAGTGTATTCTTCCGTATCATGAATGTTTTCCCGAAGGAGGAGGCCGCACGTTTGCTAGCCGCTTATCCGAAGGAATTAGGAGCCTTAAACGCTAATATCGATGGGTTGGAGAATTGGTTGACTGCTAGTGACGCTTCCGCTGAGCGTGATATTGTCTTGAATCTGGCTTCTCGTCTGAAAGACGCTGCGTATGTAAAGAACGCTGTTAAGCAGATCGAGACAGAAAAAGATATTGATACTCAGATCCGTGAGTATTTGAAACTTTATGAGAAAACTCAACGTATCTGTAATTTGCAGAGCGACTTGAGTTGGTTGAATATGGAGGCGATTCGTCTGGCTTTCAATGATATGAAAAAACTGAAAGGTTTCGATGCCACTAAGTATCAACCGATTTTGGATGAGCTGGAACAGCAGGTAAAGAAAGGTTTCGATGGTATTTATAGTGGTGATGAGGCCGCTTTGGTTAACGCGGAGAAAGCGATTGCGAATAAACGTACGATCTTGCTGGCGAACCCGTTCTTGGATGGTGATAAAGTCTTGGCTGCCCGCTTTAAATTAGGTGTAAACGCTCATAAGGCAATGGCTCCGGATTTGGGTACGCAGGGTAATAACTGGAGCAACCAAGAGTCCGCCCGCCGTATGGGCTTCGACGCTGATATCGTGGAGTTGAGTAATTTACGCGGGGAGGATGTACAGGTACGGTCGATCTATAAACCGGGAAACGGTTCCTCTGTCGCCGACTTGCGGATGCATTGGGATGGCGATCGTGCTATGTTTACCCAGACGATGCCCGATAAGCGTTGGAACGTATTCGAGGTGAAATTGGATGGCTCGGGCTTTAAGCAATTAATACATAACGAGGAGCCGGATCTGGAGTTTTATGATGGAACCTACTTACCGGACGGACGTATCATCGCCAACTCGAATATCGGTTATCAAGGCGTGCCTTGTGTAAGTGGTGATGACCCTGTCGGTAATATGGTACTTTATACGCCGGATACGAAGAACTTGCGCCGTCTGACTTTCGATCAAGACGCGAACTGGAACCCGGTAGTGATGAATAACGGTCGTGTGATGTATACCCGTTGGGAGTACACGGACTTGACGCACTATTATTCCCGTATCGTGATGAACATGAATCCGGATGGTACGGAGCAGAAAGCGCTGTATGGTAGCGGATCGATGTTCCCGAACAGTACGTTTGATATCCAGCCGTTGCCGGGCCACGGTTCCGCTTTCGTGGGAATTATCTCCGGTCACCATGGTATCGCCCGTTCCGGCCGTTTGATCGTGTTCGATCCGGCAAAAGCCCGTAAAGGCGCCGCCGGTATGGTACAGGAGATCCCGTATCGTAACCGGCCGATCGTGGAGGAGATTAAGGATGAGCTGGTGAATGGCGTATGGCCGCAGTTTATCAAACCGACTCCGCTGAATGATAAATATTTCTTGGTGGCCGCTAAATTAGACCCGCAGGATTTATGGGGTATCTATTTGGTGGACGTCTTCGATAACGTGACTTGTTTGCGTAAGGTAGAGGGTGAGGGCTATATCAGTCCGGTTGCCGTACGTAAGACACAGACTCCTCCGGCTATTCCGGACCGTGTGAAATTGAATGACAAAGAGGCTACGGTCTTTATTCAGGATATTTACGAGGGAGAGGGTTTGAGAGGCATTCCCCGGGGTACGGTTAAGTCTCTTCGTCTGCACGCTTATGAGTATGCTTACGTGAAGACTACCTCCGATCATAACTGGCATGGAATCCAGTCCGGTTGGGACATCAAGCGTATGTTGGGTACGGTACCGGTAGAAGAGGATGGCTCTGCTATCTTCAAGATCCCGGCGAATACGCCGATCTCTATCCAGCCGTTAGACAAAGACGGAGTGGCTATCCAGTGGATGCGTAGCTGGTTGACCGGTCAGCCGGGCGAGGTGGTATCTTGTATCGGTTGCCATGAGGACCAGAACCAGATTCCTATCCCGAAACGTGTGATGGCTTCGCAGAAAGCCCCGCATGCGTTGACTCCGCCGGAAGGGGGTACTCGTTCGTTCACGTTCGATCTAGAGATCCAACCGATCTTAGATCGTGCCTGTGTCGCTTGCCATAATGGTGAGGGCAAGGCTTTCGACTTGCGTGGGGGCAAGAAGGATAAATTAGGTTATGGCGCTTCTTACTTGAACCTGCATCCGTACGTACACCGTCAAGGTGGCGAGGGTGATATGGTGGTTCTTCAACCGTATGAATATCATCCGAACACGAGTGAACTGGTTCGTATGTTGAAGAAAGGGCACTTTAACGTGCAACTGACGGATAAAGAGTGGAAAACCCTTTATAACTGGATTGATTACAACGCTCCGGATAAGGGTTATTTCAATGCGAATGTACTTTCGAAGGATATCATTCCGTATCAAGGCTTCGACCAGATCAAGCGTCGTAAAGAGTTGACGGACAAGTATGCGAATGGCGCAGGTGTGGATTGGAAGAAAGAGATCTCCGATTATGCCGCTTACTTGAAGGGTAAAGGTGAGATCAAACCGGAGATGCCGGAGAAATTGGCTCCTGTCAAGGAAAAAGAGTTGAAGGTGAAAGGTTGGCCATTCGATGCGGACCGGATCAAGGCTATGTTGGCTGACGAGAAGGAAACCCGTAAGGAGATCGAGTTGGCTCCGGGTATCAAGATGACATTTGTTCGCGTTCCGGCCGGACAATTCGTGATGGGCAGCTATCGTGGGCAATCCGATACTCGTCCGACGGCGAAAGTGAAGATTGACAAAGCTTTCTGGATGGGTGAGTTGGAGGTTACGAACCAGCAATTCAACGTGATTTTCCCGGATCACGACAGCCGTTTCGTGGATCAGCAATGGAAAGATCACGTGGTTCAAGGATATCCCGCTAATAAACCGGAGCAACCGGTAATCCGTGTAAGTTACAATGACGCTATGGATTATTGTAAGAAGCTGAGTGAGAAAACAGGCTTGAACATCACGCTTCCGACCGAGGCGCAATGGGAATGGGCTTGTCGTGCCGGTAGCGATCAAGATTTCTGGTATGGCGATATGAATGCGGACTTCGGCAAAAAGGATAACCTAGCCGACGTAACCACGCTCCTGCTTGCCGTAAGCGGTATCGACCCGCAACCGATGCCTAAGACTTCTTATTGGTACAAGTACTATACTTACTTACCGAAAGAGGAAGGCGTGGATGATGGCAATTTGGTTCAGGTGGGTGGTAAGCAATATGAAGCGAATCCGTTCGGTTTGTATTGCATGCACGGTAACGTGGCGGAATGGACTCGTTCAGATTACTTGCCTTATCCTTACAACGAGAAATCGAAAGAGGTCTCCGAGTATAAGGTGGTTCGTGGTGGTTCTTATATCGAGCGACCGAAATTCTCGACGGCTTATACCCGTAAAGGATATTATCCGTACCAACGTGTGTTCAACGTAGGCTTCCGGGTAATTATTGAGGATTAATAGACAAGGTCTATTTATAGATAGATAACATGGATGCGGCAAATTAATCGCCGATTCTTTCAAAAATGATTAATCTGCGTACATTTGTCGCATCAGTGTTATTAATAAATGAGCAAATGAAAACTCTAGAAAGATTTATCTCTTCTTCTGTGACGACTATCGTCCTCCTATTGATCTACGCCTTTGGCTTGGCTGTCGCTACTTTTATAGAGAAGTATCACGGTACTGCCGCCGCTAAAGCGATGATTTACTATTCTCCTCTGTTTTTCTTACTCCAATTCTTATTGGTAGCCAATTTCGTGGCTATCGTTATCAAGCACCAGTTGCTTAAACGGCGTAGATGGGGATTGATGGTCACCCATGCCGCCTTTATTGTCATCCTTCTGGGCGCCCTTGTTTCCCACCTTCTCGGCGAGGAAGGAATCCTTCACCTGCGTGAGGGAGAGGCTAGCGATCGTATCATGATCCGTACCTCGGACCAGACTCTCTATCATACGCTCCCTTTTAGCGTAGAACTCGTGAAATTTACCTTAACCCGCTATCCCGGCTCTGCCAGTCCCTCCGCTTATGAGAGTGAGTTGCTGGTACATGTAGATGGACAGACTCGCCATGCCCGGGTATATATGAATAATGTATTAGACGTGAAAGGCTATCGTTTCTTCCAAGCCTCCTATGACCCGGATGAGCAAGGAACGGTACTTTCCGTGAACCGAGATGTGGCCGGAAGGAATATTACATATACCGGTTACGTGATTTTAGTGATCGGCTTTATACTTTGCTTGGTAGGTAAAAACTCCCGTTTCATGAAATTAAGCCGTCAGTTGAAAGATTTAAGAGAGGGCGCTCGTAAAACGACCCTGTTAGTAGCGGTTCTTCTTTCCGTAGGGGGCTTGCGGGCGCAAGGTGCGGCCGCTCCCGAGATGAAGGAGGCCATACAGAAATATGCGATAAGTCCGGAACATGCCGCTAAGTTCGGTGCGTTGCCGATCCAATCGGTAAGCGGACGTATGTTGCCAATCAATACATTTTCTTCCGAGGTACTACGGAAGTTGCATAAATCGGATCAGTTCGGTTTCTTGAACTCTGATCAGTTCTTGTTGAGCGTCTTGGCTATGCCGGATATGTGGGTCCGGGTGCCGTTTATCGCCTTGTCTAATAGTGAGCTGGCTAATTATTACGACCTTACGGATAAGGAGTGTGCCTATATAGAGGTATTCGATAGCCACGGACGCTATAAATTGCAAGAGAAGCTGGACGAGGCCTACAATAAAATGCCGGCGGAGCGTACCCGCTTCGATAAGGACTTGATCAAGCTGGACGAGCAGGTAAATATCTTCCATCAATTGATCAATTGCCAGATGTTAAACCTTTTCCCGAAAGAGGACGACCCGGATCACAAATGGTATGCGCCGGGCGATGATTTATCGGTGTTTTCCGGAAAGGACTCCATGTTCGTTACCCACATTATGGGCTGGTATTTATCGGAGGTACAGGAAGGATTGAAGAGTGGTGATTGGGAGAAAGCGGACGAGGTAATCGGAATGATCCATACGTATCAGCAAGCCAAGAATAAGACGGTAGACATTCGCCCTGAGAAAATACAGGCCGAGATTAAATATAATCAAATGGATGTATTCCGGCAATGTAAGAAAGGGTACTTGATTTTGGGAGGCTTGTTGCTGGTCTTCGCTTTCGTGGCCTTATTCAAGAAGGAAAAATGGGTTACCTATACGACTTGGGTATTGAGTCTGGGCATTTTGGCCGTATTCGTTTTCCATATGTATGGGATGGGAATGCGGTGGTATATCGCAGGTTACGCCCCTTGGAGCAATTCGTACGAGACGATGGTTTATGTGGCTTGGGCTACGGTGTTCGCCGGGTTGTTGTTCGTACGCAAGAGTACGCTTACGTTTGCGTTGGCTACTTTATTCGGGGGGATCATCTTGTTCGTGTCCGGCTTGAGTTGGATGGACCCGCAGATCAATCCGTTGGTTCCGGTCTTGAAATCCCCATGGTTGATGTTCCATGTGGCGGTTATCGTGGGAGCTTACGGTTTCTTCGGTATTAGCTGTCTGATCGGCTTGACGAATCTGGTGATGATGAGCGTAAGCGGGGAGAAGAACAGCGTGATGCTCAAAGAACGGGTACGAGAATTGAGTATCGTGAACGAGATGTCACTTTGGATCGGATTGGCCCTGATGACGATCGGTACTTTCTTGGGAGCGGTCTGGGCGAATGAGTCGTGGGGACGTTATTGGGGCTGGGACCCGAAGGAGACGTGGGCGTTGATTACGATGGTGATATATGCGATCGTGACGCATCTCCGCTTGATACCGAAATGCAATAACCTGTGGTTGTTTAATTTTACGTCTATCTTGGCCTTCTATTCGGTGTTGATGACCTTCTTCGGTGTGAATTATTTCTTGAGTGGCATGCACTCTTATGGCCAGAATGACAACGTGAACGGGATATTTATTTATCTTTATCTGTCGATCATCCTAGTATTGGGGGCTGGCTTTATATCCTATCGGAAGAGAACGAATTTTAATAATATAATTGTCTAACTATAAATTGAATAGATCATGAGAACATTTAATCACGTAGGAATTGTCACTACGGAAAGTAAGGAAGGGGCGGTTTATAACGAAGGCCTGAGTGTATGGTTGACGGATTACAGCAAGAGTCCGAACCGGATCGAGTTCTTGAAATTCGAGAAAGGCAGCTGCCTACCGGAGTTGGTACAGACCAATGGCCATATCGCTTATACGGTTCCTTGTTTGGAAAAAGAGTTGGAAGGTAAGAAGGTAATATTCGGCCCGGCTGTTTGCGACGAGCACTTGACGATCGCTTTCATCGAGGAAGAAGGTATCGCTATCGAGATCATGGAACTAAAATAATTCGTAAATCAAAATTTATAAATCTAAAGGAGGATAATACCATGTCAGACATCAAGACAAAATTCATAAATGATCCTGAGAATATTACGGCAGAGTTATTGGAAGGCTATGTATTAGCGTATCCGAATCAAGTAAAGTTGGCGGCTGAGAATATCGTCGTACGTGCTAACCCGAAAGGCAATGATAAGGTTGCGATCGTTACCTTAGGCGGTTCCGGTCATGAGCCTGCCTTGAGCGGTTTCGTAGGAGAGGGCATGTTGGATTGCTCCGTCGTGGGTGACGTATTCGCCGCTCCGGGTGCCCAACGTTTGTTTCAGGCACTGCAATTGATGGATCGTGAGGCCGGGATCTTGCTGGTCGTATTGAACCATTCCGGCGACGTGATGAGCGCTAATATGGCTTGCCAGTTGGCTGCTCGTAAGGGTATCAAGGTGAGGAAATTACTTACGCATGATGATATCAGCGCAGGTATCGGGGCGAATGTAGATGATCGCCGTGGCTTGGCCGGTTGTGTTCCTTTGTATAAGATATTAGGTGCCGCCGCCGAGGAAGGGAAGTCTTTAGACGAGTTGATTGAGATAGGTGAACGCTATAATAAGAACGTGGCTACCTTGGCTGTCGCTATGCGTTCTTGTACGCATCCCCAGAACGGAGGTACGATCACGAATCTTCCCGATGGAATCATGGAGATCGGTATGGGCCAGCATGGCGAAGGCGGTGGTGGACAGAAACCGTTGGTATCCGCCGATGATACGGCAGCGGAGATGGTAGACCTACTTTGCCAGCAGTTACAGCCAAAAGCCGGTGATAAGATGTTGTTGATCATTAACGGCGTAGGCGCTACTACCCATATGGAATTGAATATCATCTTCCGCAAGGCTTATAAGGAATTAGAGGCTATGTGCAAACTCTGTCAGGAAAATGGAGTAGATCTTATGGTTGTGAATACGCCAAAAGCACCGTATGATATTGCGGCATATGGCGCAGACGATTATTTTGCGATCAACCATAAAATTACTGGTATATGCAGTAAGTACGGTGCTGATTATTATGATTTTAATCTGGTAAAACCGGATCTGTTTTCCATTTGTCCGGAGTATCTGTCAAATTTTGAACATTTAAATAAAACCGGTTCTGAGGTTTTTTGTAATGCTTTTTCAAAATTTGTATTAAGCCGTGAGGCGGGAGAGGATATGTCTCAATATTTTTACAGTGAGGATGCTTATATGGAATCTGTCAAAGATATTGTAGCATCCTATCTTCCGGGATATGATAATAGATAGAAAAAAGAGGAAACAAAATGACGAATGTATTAGAATGGCTGGAACA
>ENA-OPCD01001962-OPCD01001962.1-human-gut-metagenome-genome-assembly--contig:-NODE-1962-length-15121-cov-3.039626_pt1 | contig 15121 bp, 9 predicted proteins | sample MGYA00241560_ERZ501471 | MGnify/ENA primary metagenome ERZ501471 (study PRJEB25962, sample SAMEA2042578) | human gut metagenome | biome: human gut; feature: human-associated habitat; material: faeces...
TAAAACGTGTAGATGCATTCACATATACAGCGGCCGCATCGATCTCATCCTGAAACTTCAACGCATGATTATAATCATTTGTGATGATCGATTCAGAATGTCCTGTATTATATTTATTAATATGACTGATCGCTTCATCAATCGAATCCACTGTCTTGACCGAAATAATCGCATCAAGATATTCCGTTCCCCAATCATCTTGCGAAGCCGCTTTGATCTCAGGACATATTTCACGAACTCTTTCATCTCCACGGATCTCGATCCCGTGTTCACTCAGCTTTTTAACGATAGGCAGCAGCGCCTTTTCCAACATACCGCTGTGAATTACAAGCGATTCACATGCGTTGCAGACTCCCATCCTCTGTGTCTTTGCATTTTCGATAATATCTGCCGCCATACTGATATCTGCCGTCTCATCCACATACACATGACAGTTTCCCGTTCCTGTTTCAATAACAGGAACCGTACTGTTTGCCACAACATTTGCGATCAAACCTGCGCCTCCTCTCGGGATAAGCACATCGATCAAACCGTGCATCTTCATCATTTCATTCACAACTTCCCGGCTTGTATCCTCAACAAGAAGAACAAGATCCTGACAAAGTTTTTCTTTGCGCAATCCTGCTTTGATCACGCGCACGATTGCCTGATTTGAATAGATCGCATCGCTTCCGCCACGCAGGATCACTGCATTTCCGGTCTTAAAACAAAGGCCAAAAGCATCTGCTGTCACATTCGGTCTTGACTCATAGATGATTCCCACAACACCGAGCGGAACTCTCTTTTGCCCGATCCGCAGTCCGTTCGGGCGAACTTTCATCGATAATATTTCTCCGACCGGATCGTCAAGAGAGGCAATCTGCCGGAGTCCTTCCGCCATATCTGCAATTCTTTTTTCAGAAAGCGCCAATCGGTCGATCAAAGACTGTTTCACACCTTTTTCCTCTGCTGCCTTCAGATCTTTCTGATTCTCGGCAAGGATCAGCTCCTGCTGCATGATCAACTCGTCTGCCACTGCGCAAAGTCCTTTATTTTTCTCCGCTGTTCCCAGTTTTGCCGCTGCGACAGCCGCATGTTTTGCATGGTTTGCAAGCATTTCCATATATGATTCCATCATATGCTCCTTTCTTCCCGCCCGACATCAGGCAGTACGCATTATTATGGCTAGCTACTACAAATTTTTCTTATTGTATCACCTATCACACTTTTATGCCACCCTTTCTTCGTAAAACAATCTTTAAACGTAATCGTTCAGTCCGCGGCTTTTTGATAGATTCGATAAATATCTTCCTGATTTAATTTTTTCACACATCCGATTGTTCTCTTTCCGAAATGGCTGCACTTTAAAGCAAGTTCCTTCATCTGATCTTCGCTTACTTCAATGTTTAATCCGCCAAGATCCGTCGGCATTTCGATTTGTCTGAAAAAGTTTTCCATAGCTTCGATTCCCTTTTGTATTACTGCATTTTTGTCATCACCGTTTTCCACGCCCATAACATTAACCGCAAATTGTTCAAACCGATCCGGAAGAGCGTCACAAACGTAACGCGCCCAACTTCCCCATACCGCTGCAAGTCCTGCGCCGTGCGCCACATCAAACATTCCTCCGAGCTCATGTTCAAGCTGATGACACGCCCAGTCTCCGCCATCATTTCCGCACGCCATCAAACCATTATGTGAAAGGCTTCCCGCCCACATTACTTCTGCCCTTGCTTTATAGCACTGTGGTTCATCCATGAGGATTTTCGCATTTTTCATCACTGTACGAAGTAGATGTTCACTGATTCCATCCGTCAGTTCCATATTGTCACAATGATTAAAATATCTCTCCATCGTATGCATCATGATATCCACACATCCGCTTGCAGTCTGATATTTCGGAAGCGTCATTGTCAGTTCCGGATTCATAACCGCGAATTTAGGTCTGCAATAACTGCTGTTGTATCCCCGTTTCAGCCACCCGTTTTCATTTGTGATCACAGACGAATCACTCATCTCCGAACCTGCCGCCGCAATCGTAAGTACAACTCCGATTGGCAGACATCCGCAAGCCTGACGTTTTCTCTCGTAAAAATCCCATACATCCCCTTCGTTCTCAACGCCGTATCCAATCGCTTTCGCCGAGTCGATCACACTTCCGCCTCCGACTGCCAGAATAAAATCTACGCCCTCTCGCCGGCACAGATCGATTCCTTCATATACAAGCGACAATCTGGGGTTCGGAACGACGCCTCCAAGAGAAATATAAGAGATCCCTTCCTCATCAAGCGATGCGAAGATCCGATCAAGAAGGCCGCTTCTTTTTACACTTCCGCTCCCGTAATGAATAAGCACCTTCCGGCAGTTTTGCTCTTTGACAAGCTGTCCTGCTTTATTTTCCGTACCTTTTCCAAACACAACTTTTGTCGGCGCATAATATTGAAAATTTTCCATCATTTCTTTCCTCCTTTTAGATCATAATAAAAAATATACTGCTGCATCACACCCGCACATCCTTTATATTTCTCAAACGGAAACTTCCCGGCATATACGGTGTCAATTACTTTTTGTATATGTGTATCAACCGGAAATGCATCGAGCTTATGAAGTGCAAACAAACAGATACAATCGGCAACCTTGCTTCCGATACCTGAAAGTTTCAGCAATTCTTTCTTTGCTTCATCATAAGACATCTCTTTTATTTTTTCAAGATTAACAGTTCCCTCTGCCACCATTTCCGCAGTATTGCATAAATATTTGCTTCTATAACCGAGCTTAAGCGCCCGAAGTTCTTCTTCGGACGCCTGTACAAGCTGCTCTGCTCTCGGAAATGCATAATATACATGTCCTTCGCCGGTTTCTTTTTTATCTCCATACCATTCACTGATTCTTTGTATCATCGATTTGATCCTCGGTATATTGCTCTGCTGGGATAAAATAAATGTTACGATCATTTCCCATAAATCCTGCTGCAAAATACGGATACCGCTTCCAAATCCTGCCGCCCTTTTTAAATATTCATCGTCTTTTATAAGCGAAAGATAATCTGCATAACATGTATCGAGGTCAAAATACGTTTTCCAAAATTGTTCAAATTCTTCTTGTGTACAGTAAAATCTTACTTTTTTCTGATCTTCCGCCACCTCGATTTTTAAATATCGGTCTCCCGCCGTCAATTCGTATACTTTTCCCGTTTCATCTGCCGGATCAAGTCTGAAACACTGACCCGAAGAACAAATCTGCGACACGGAAAAATTTTCTTTTTCTATTATAACCATCGTCTCTTCCTTATCTTTTCCTTACGGTGCTTTTCCTTCTAACGTCTGTTTTATAATGCTTCTCATAATATCTTCCGTAAGCTGTCCTGTCACATATCCATATAAATTTCCGTCACGATCGATCATATATGTCGTCGGAAATGCTGAAATTCCGTACCACTCGAACAGTTCTCCCGTTTCATCCATAAGTACCGGATATGTATATCCGTTTTCCTCCATAAATTTCGTAATATCCGAAACGGTTCCTTCCTGTCCGATTCCGGGTCCCGCGACTCCTAAGATCACCACTTCCGAATCATTCCCCATAGCGGTGTATTCTTCATACAGTTTCTGTATTTCCGGCATTTCGCTGCGGCATGGTCCGCACCACGTTGCCCAGAAATTCAAGAAGATAACCTTTCCTTTGTAATCCTCCAACTTATGAGATTTTCCGAACTGATCTTTTAATTCACCCATATGTGCACGGACTTTTTCCGAGTCCTGATCTTTTTCCTCTTTATCTGATTTCCCACTTGCATTTTCTCCGGACGTATCTTTTCCGGATGTCTGCTCTTCATCCCCTCCTGAAGCATCCTTTTCATCCTGCTTTTTACCGTTTTCCTGCTTTCCCGATTCTGTTTTCTGCCCTGCCGAAGACAAATATCCTGTAATATCATTCATTTTCCCTGTAAACATAAGCAGTCCCATCAGCACCATGAGTACTCCGCCGATTTTCACTGTATAACGGACGATCTTCATATGCTTTTTGAAAAGATCTAAAAGCCGTGCAGTAAAAATGCCTGCCAATAAAAACGGCAAAATAAATCCGATCGTATACACTCCGATCAAAAGAAAACCTTTCGCTCCCGACTCTGCACTTCCAGCCATAAGGAGAACGCTTGTCAACGCAGGGCCTACACACGGCGTCCATGCAAAACTAAATGCGAATCCCATAATAAAAGCTGTGATCGGCGACATCGTCATTTTTTCAAGCCGAATCGGAAATCTATGTTCTGATCCGAGAACTTTGGAACTTCCAAATACTCCAAGCTGATACAGACCAAATAATACGACTAATATTCCCCCGACTCTGGCAAACAGCATCCTCTGCTCATGGAAGAAACTTCCGGCCGCCGACGCGCCCAGACCGAGTATAAAAAATGCGCTTCCTATGCCTACGGTAAAAAACAAAACTCTTAAAAACAGTTTCAGCCGATCTTTGTTCTTCTCACTGTTTTCACCCGTTCTGACCGCAGTATTCAAACCGCCTGACAAATAGCCAAGATAAAGTGGTACTAACGGCAATACGCAAGGGGAAAAGAAGCTTAATAGCCCCTGCATAAAAACTGTAAAAGCCGAAATCCCGGTTTCTATCGAAAATCCCATATGTTTCTCTCCATTCTTTTTATTATTTATCTTTTCTTTCCGTCTTTCTTTTGTACTTGCTTCGCTTTGTACGTTTTCTTTTCTTTTTAAATAATTTATAACATATTTTTCATATATGAGACAGTGATATTATCACAAAGCCAGCCTGTTTCTTACTTTCGAGTCTTTAAGGTCAAAGCTGTCGAGTTTTTCTCTTATCAAAAAAGCGTCTCGGAACAAAACTTTTTGTTCCAAGACGCTTCGTTATTTTTCTGTTCTTCTTTTTAGAGAAGTTCGTTCTGATGTGTTCCGTAAAGGTACTCGTCGATCGTATTGATGATACGGTCTTCGATCAGTTCTACCGGATCATTTTTCAAGTATCCTTCACGTACTTTCGTATACTGAATCGGCATGAACTGGCTGAGCAGGTTCAGCGGAATTCCGAGTGTACGCAAGTTTGTAAGCAGACGATCTGCGGCAGCTTCTACAGCCGGTGTCGGCATATAGTATCTGCAGCGGTCTGAGAAAGAATATTTTCTCTTCAGACGGATCTCAAGCTCTGTTCCCTGATAATGTTTCTTCCAGTTTTTATCGTTTTTAAGCATCTCCGCATCAAGAACTTCCGCAAATTTGCTCGGCTCTGTATCAGTTCCGTATATCAGCTCTTTTTCGATATTTTCCAGTGCGAACATTGCTTCACGCATAGCAAATGTAAGTCCCGGACCTACTTTCAAAATGCCGACTCCGTCTTCTACAAGCTCGCGCAGTTTGATCTTTGTTTGATAATCTGTAGAATGTCCTTCAAATACCAATGTCGGGAAATCTTTGATCGCAGCCATCAGATCTTTTGCTTTCTCACGATCATATTCTGTACATCCGCTGTCTTTTTCTTCTACACCCGGCTGAACAACAACTCCGATTACACGCTCCCATACATCTTTGTCAAGACCTTCTTTTGCAAAAGCTTTCTCAAATGCCGCAACTGTGTTCTTAAAATCTTCTACTTTCGTCACCTGAACTCCGTTATCTTCCGCTCCGACAGCTCCTCCCGGAATCGGCACTTCACTTCCGATTACATATACCGGCGGAATTGCTTCCGGATCACGCTCCAACAGCTCTTTATATGTCTCTTCCGCAACTTTTGCAAGATGAGCGCCGCGTCCTGCAATGATCTCGTCGGACAGACGAACGTCTTCCGGATCGCTGTTTACTTTCATACTTGTATCGATATGAATCTTTGTAAATCCTGCTGCAACATAGTGACGGATCAGTTCTTCCGAATCAGCCATCGCCTCTGCTTCATCTTTATACGCGAATGTAAGCGGTCCTAAGTGATCTCCTCCAAGGAAGATTCTGTTACGGTCAAATCCGTTACGATCAGCAATCTCAAGAACAAATTTTTTAAAATCGGCAGGTGTCATACCTGTATATCCGCCGTTTTGATCACACTGGTTTGCCGTACTCTCAATCAAAACACAGGATCCGTCTGAAAGTCCTCTTTTAAATGCCGCCTCGATAACATATCCGTTAGCGCTGCACACAGAATAGATTCCGACATTTTTACCCTGTTTCTGCAATTCAACAATTTTTTTTAATGGATTTTGACGCATGATAAACTCTCCTTTTCAATTTGCTTTGTTATATTTATCGTAGCACTTTCAATTTGCGCCTACTTTGGATTAATTAAACAATCATTTGCATTTTTTAAGAAAGTGCAAAATGAAAATGCGAAATCACATGTTCTGTGCTATACTTATACCGAAAATAATTAATAATAATGTAATCATTACATTAAATTCTAAAGAATCGAGGTTGATATTATGCCATTAGTTACAACAAATGAAATGCTGAAAAAAGCGCAGGCAGGACATTACGCAGTAGGCGCATTCAACGTGGAAAATATGGAAATGGTCATGGCGGTTATTAAAGCAGCCGAAGAGATGAACTCCCCGGTCATCATGCAGACGACTCCATCCACAGTAAAATATGCAGGACTTGATTATTATCTTGCAATGGTAAGAACAGCGGCTGAGCGCGCAAGCGTTCCGGTAGCGATCCATCTTGACCATGGCAGCAGCTTTGAGTTGGCAATGCAGGCTCTTCGCACAGGATATACTTCTATCATGATCGATGGTTCTCACGGCTCTTTTGAAGAGAATGTTGCCCTGACACGCAGAGTGGCAGACGCATGTCTTCCTTCTCAGATCAGCGTAGAAGCTGAACTCGGTAAAGTCGGCGGTAAAGAAGATGACCTTGAAGCAGAGAATGATTCTCCGTATACAGATCCTCAGCAGGCAAAAGAGTTTGCAGAACGTACAAACGCAACTTCACTTGCAGTTGCAATCGGAACAGCACACGGTCTGTATCAGGGCACACCAAAACTTGATTTTGAACGCCTTGCGGCAATCCGCGAAGTTGTGTCTATTCCGCTTGTACTTCACGGAGCATCAGGTATCGGAGATGAAGATATTAAGAAAGCGATCTCTCTTGGAATCGCTAAGATCAATATACATACAGAATTATGCCAGGCTGCTATGGAAGCGATCAACGAACATAAAGACGAGCCGTTCTTGGCTGTGGAACGTGCGGTAAGACAGGCTGTAAAAGAACGTGCAATGTACAAGATCAAATTATTTGGTGATGACGGAAGGGCTGATGAATAAGGTGAGTAAAGATTTGGACGTAATGATTATCGGGGCGGCGATCGTAGATCTGCCGCTGCGCCCGGTAAGTAAAGAAGTGTTTGACGTTGTATCTTATCCGGTAGACGGAATTGCAATGACGATCGGAGGAGATGCGCTTAATGAATCGACCATTATTACAAGACTGGGACATAAAGTTGCTTTGATGAGCTGTATCGGTGTCGATGTAGCCGGAGCGTTTGTGTTAAGTCATTGTGAAAGAACAGGAATCGATACAAAATATATCAAACAAGATCCGGCAATCGATACTTCGATCAATGTCGGTCTGGTAGCGGCTGACGGAGAGAGAACTTTTATCACGAACCGTCAGGGAAGTCTTTGGAAATTTAAGTACGAAGATTTGGATATGTCAGCTTTAAAAGGAGCAAAGATTCTTTCGTTTGCAAGTATTTTCAACAATCCGCTTTTTGATAATAAAGCGCTTGTATCTGTATTTTCCAAAGCAAAAGAAGAAGGTATGATCATTTGTGCCGATATGGTGTCGCCAAGATTGAATGAGAAACTGGAAGATATTACGGAAGCGTTGAGTTATGTAGACTATTTCTTCCCGAATTTTGAAGAGGCAAGTGAAATGACGGGAGAGACAGACGAAGCGAAAGTGGCTGATAAGTTATATGCCTGCGGTGTGAAAAACGTAATCATGAAGATCGGTAAAAGAGGATGCTACATCCGTAATGCAGACGGTGCGATGATCGTTCCGGCATGCAAAGGAGTGACGGCAATCGATACGATCGGAGCAGGAGATAATTTCGCATCCGGATTTATTACAGGCCTTTTGGAAGGAAAAGATATCCGTGAATGTGCGATCTATGCAAACTGTACTGCAGCTGTTTCTGTTCAGTATGTCGGCGCGACAGGCGGTGTGACAGATAAAGCGATCGTAGATAAGATGCTTGCGAAATACCGTGAAGATTATAAATAATATCTGCATACTTAAAAGTGTTTGGTTGGATGAAATAGGTTAAGAAAGGGATAGACAGCTATTATGAAAACGATGAAATTAGGAAAGACAGGAATAGATATTTCAAGAATCGGACTTGGAACATGGTCGATCGGAGGCGGTTCTGCGTGGGGCGGAGATCATGAGCTTCAGACAGTTGTAGATACGATAAGGGAAGCTCCTAAGGCAGGAGTCAATCTGATCGATACAGCGCCGGGATACAATTTCGGAAACAGTGAAAAAATTCTCGGAAAAGCTCTTGAGAAAATGAATCGCGAAGAAGTTGTGATCATTACGAAATGCGGAGTTACATGGGATCAGGAGATGAAAGGAGACCTGTTTAATAAAGTAAACGGGATTCAGCTTTATAAAAACCTGAACAGCGAGTCTGTGAAAAAGGAAATTGTCGGCTCTCTTGAGCGTCTCGGAACAGATTATGTGGATGTGTATATGACACATTGGCAGTCTGTGGAAGGATCAGAATATTATGTGCCGATCCAAAAGACAATGGATGTTTTAAATGAGTTAAAAGCTCAGGGAAAGATACGTGCGATCGGAGCGGCAAACGTAGATATCGACCAGATCAAAGAATATTTGAAATGGGGAGATCTTGATATTGTTCAGGCGAAATATTCGATACTTGATCGTGGTATTGAAGATGAGATTATTCCGTGCTGTCGTGAAAACGGTGTGACGATCCAGGCATACTCTCCGCTTGAGATGGGACTTCTTTCGGGAACGATGCCGAGAGATTATCAGCCGGTCGGAGCACAGATTCCGAAAAAATGGTTCCAGCCGGATAATATGCAGGCGGCAATGGATATGATGGATAAATGGAAACCGCTTTGCGAAAAATATAATTGTACAATCGCAAATCTGGCTCTTGGATGGATACTGGCACAAGGAGATTTCCTGAATCTTCTCAGTGGCTCGACAACAGTAGATCAGATTAAAGAAAATGTGAAATCAGCTGAATTGGAACTTGATCCGGAAGATGTCGCTTATATGCGCGAGCTTGCGGAAGAAATCGATAAATAAGAGGCAACTGTATTTTAAAGATTGTTTGCCTGTATATATTTCCGAGTCTGAATATTTCAAAAGGAGAAATCATGTTTTCAAAGAATAAAGGTCTTGCAAAAACCAACTCAAAGGAGTTATTATTAAATAAAAGTGGTGTGAATAGCGGTGGAAAAGGTACAGAAAGGGAAGAAAGCATGGCGGGCAAGGAAAGATTGATGGCAATCCGTCAAACGATACAGATGCAGAAGAAAGCGTCTGTAGGAGAATTGAGTAAAATATGCAGAGTGACGGAAGAGACAATACGCAGAGATTTGGATAAGTTGGAGGCGGATGGCGTCGTGACCCGGGTTCACGGCGGTGCGATCTGGAATGAAGGCATTCAAAAAGAAGGAGTTCATTTTTATCGGAGGATGAGCAAACATCTGAAAGAAAAGCAGGAGATTGCCCGCAAAACGGCGAAACTTTTCGAGGGAAAGACAACGATGATCGCGGATTCTAGCACAACGGTGATGGAGGCGTTGAAGCTGCTGCCTCAGTCTCCTGATATAACAGTTGTGACAAATTCAACTGAGGTATTCCGTGAATTTCAGCAGTCTCCTCTTAATATTATCTCGACTGGGGGAGAGTATAATAAAAAATCACTTTCTTTACAAGGGCAGCTTGCCAAGACAAACATTCTGAAATATAACGTAAGCCTTGCATTGATCAGCTGTAAAGGACTGAGCATTGAAAAAGGTGTGCTTGATTCAAACGAAAGCGAAGCTGAGGTAAAGAAGGCAATGCTCTCGCAGGCTGAGGAAGTTGCGCTCTTAGTTGATTTTTCAAAATTTGATCAGTCGGCATTTGTGAACCTGATCGATCTTCAGAAGGTGAATTACATTATTACAGACAGGAGTCCTTCAGAAAAGTGGATAGAGTATTGCTCCGAACAAGGGATTGAATTGATTTATTAAATTGTTTAGGAAATTTTCGGATTTCGATTAAGAATTATCATTTGAATAAAAAAAGGAATGACCGATGCGTTTTTTTGTAGCGGTCATTCCTTTTTTATATAGGTATTAAATTATGTGTAGAAAACAATCATAAACAAAATGTATGAATCAAAGAAAATAGAAGAAAACAAAAAAATATATAACAAAAATAACGGATGAAATCTGTTTAAAACATAGAAAATCTTTGAATCAAAGAAATAATATTGACAATAATTTGCCGAAAATGTACAATAAATATCAAGAAATCCCATTGTATTCGACGATATAGACATAAAGGGATAAAAACGAAAAACACAGAAAGTTAAGGAGATGGAGAGATGAAAGAAAAAGAAAAAAAGAATACGATCGTGAAACGTATGATATTCGCGGTGGCAGCCGGATTCGTGGTTGGTTTTCTCATGCTCTTTTTGAGGGAATTTCTTCTGGAAAGCGGGAAATCAGGAATATGGAAAACAGTGGATGCAATCTTTTTTCAAGATGTAACAAAGACAAACGGAATTGAAGGTATCGGTATTTTATATATTGTCGGTCAGTTGTTTATGAGAGGACTTCAGTTGGCTATTGTTCCTCTTGTACTTACTTCGCTGAGTCTGGCGATGTGCAGTCTGGCAAATCCGGAGAGACTCGGAAAGATTGCAGGGAAGACATTTATCACATACATTTGCTTTTATGTAGTGGCAGCGGCTCTTGCGGGAGCAGCGGCATATTTTGTGAAAACAATGGGATGGTTCGACGTACAGCTTCCTAACGAGATGGTGACAGAAGCGGTGACGATGGAAGGATATAACCCGCTGGTGACAGTCGTCAATGCAGTTCCGTCTAATATTTTTTCGGCATTTTCATCTAATAACGAGATCATATCTGTCGTAGTTGTTGCGATCATTCTCGGATTGTGCATGACAGTGCTTGGCAAAAAGACAGAACCTCTTCGTAAAGTCATTGAAAATTTAAATGATGTCGTACAACTTTTCTTGAATTTCCTGATCGATAAGATCGGACCGGTTGCAATTTTTTGCATGATCACAAGAACGCTTGCGGTGTATGGAATCGAATATATTAAACCGACGCTTGTATGGATCGTTACTACGATTGTTGTAAGTCTGGTGCTTGTATTTACAATTTATCCGGTAGGGATATTCCTTACAACCCGGCTGAATCCGATTCCGTTTGTGAAGAAAACGTTGAAGATCGGCTTGTTTGCGGCAGCGACAAACTCTTCTGCGGCAACACTTCCGCTGAATACAAAGACATGTACGGAAGAACTGGGATGTTCAAAAGAAATCAGCAGTTTTGTTCTTCCTACAGGTATGACGATCAACATGAACGGTACGACAGCGATGCATATGATTGCGATTACATTTATTGCGACAGCGGCAGGAATTGATATTAAGCCTTCAACACTTGCCATAGCAGCTTTTCTTTCTATCTGCACGGCGATGGGAACTCCGGCAATTCCGGTTGCGGGAACGACGATGGTGTATGTTGTCATGACAGGGTTGGGAATGAGCTCTGAATTATGTATGATCGGATATTCGCTTGTACTGGCGATGAATTATCTTCCGGGAATGGCGGTAATTACCTTGAATGTAATCGGTGACGCAGCTACAAATGTGATCGTAAGCTTTAAAGAGAAAGTGCTGAATAAAGATGTTTATTATAAATAGAAGATAAATAAAATTGTAAAAGTACAGAATAAAGAAGTAGTTTAGAAAAAAAGAAGATAATGAAATCTTGTAATATCATGATGAAACAAAAAACAGGAATCGCCGCATTGAACTTAGTTCAGTGCGGCGATTCCCGCTTTTGCGTGTAAACATCCCACTATGAGATTCGCAGACAGTTAAGAGATGTTACGGCAATCAGTTTCGAGATTGAGGAATGACTTCAGGCCCTTCCGGTTCGGGATTCGGTTCGGGATCCGGCGTAGGCGGAATCGGATCCACATCATCGCCATCATCTCCGTTTGTATTTCCTAAGTTTTCGGAGCTGCCTGAATTGTTGTTTGTCGAATTATCCTCGTTGTTCTCGTCATCTTTACTTTCGTCATCTGTCTTTCCGTGTCCCGGACAAGTTTCTTTTGTCAAAGTGTCTTTATCAAAATACTCTGTGATGGAAGGACATCCGTTCACTGCAAGTTTTCCTGTCTGGGTACAGATTGTTCTTTGTACAACAGAAGCAGGAGGAGTGAAGTTTTTATATTCTAATTCTGCGTGGATGCGATCCATAATGTGCTTCCATATTACTTCGTGCCATGACTGATTCCAAAATTGTTCCAGTGTTTTATCCTCGTCATATCCGGTCCATACAGAACAGGTGTAGTAAGGCGTATATGCGGATAACCAGAGATCAGTACTGTTTTCCGTTGTACCTGTTTTACCTGCTGCAGGCATGTTGTTAAGTCTTGCAGGCGTTCCGGTTCCACGGTTGATTACGTCCTGCATAGCGCTTGTCAGAAGAAATGCTGTCGATTCTTTTAAAACACGACGTGTTATAGGTTTTGAATTATCGATCAGGACGTTGCCGTCGTGATCAAGAATTTCTGTATAAAGGAGCGGTTCGGTATAAATTCCGCTATTTGCGATCGCGGCATAAGCGGCGGTCATTTCAATATTGTAAACACCTCTTGTAATACCTCCGAGGGCGGTAGCCTGTGCGATATCCGACATACCCGGATAGTTCGGATCATTATTTACAAGCGTCGTAAAACCGAAGTTTTCGAGATATTTGTATCCCTTTTCAAGTCCGACTGTCTCGGTCAGAGTGCGTACGGCGCAAACATTCATGGAGTGTTCGATAGCATAGCGTACGCGGGCGCTTCCGATGTATTTGTTATCCCAGTTGTTTACCGGCTGTCCGCTGGCGTACCGGTACGGCTCGTCTTTGATCGTTGTTGCAAGAGTCATGCCGCACTCGTTTAATCCTGGGGCATAAGTGGATAAAACTTTAAAACAAGATCCCGGCTGTTTTGGGGAAGCTGTGGCGCGGTTTAAAGATAAGCTGGTCGTCTTTGCTCCGCGTCCGCCGACAATGGCTTTTACATGTCCTGTATATTGATCCATTAATACGACGGAAACCTGAGGCTGAAGCGTAATGTTTAAACGTTCGTCTACAATATCGCCTGCATCTGTATTAATACCGAGAGTGCCTTTATATTGTTCGATAGAAGCTTTCGCTTCATCTTCCGAACTGAAAACAAACGGAGCGGCAGAGCCTCGTACAGAGATCAGATACTGCTTTAAGTTTTCCTTACTGTAGTTTTCGGCAGATCCGTCCGCACGGTGGATTGTCAGTGCGTAGTCTGTGATACCGTATTCTACGATCGGATAATAAGCATCATTGGAGGCTTCTTCGTCACAGATCTGTTGGATCGCCAGATCCTGAGTAGACTTGATAGTCAATCCTTCGCTGTAGAGAAGGTTATAAGCCTGTGTTTCCGAGTAACCTTTCTCGTCCATAAGATCTTGAATGACATCTTCGATCAAGGCATCTGTAAAATAAGAGTAAGGCGTTGTATCTTCGGTGATCGCGGCTGTCTGTAAAATGCGGTCATACACAGGGTCGGCAAGCGCTTCGTCGTACTGCGCCTGATCGATGTATTTTTGTTCAAGCATGTTGCCGAGAACTTTTTCACGGCGTTTGGCGTTAGATTCCGGATTCGTTACAGGATCGTACTCTGTCGGGTTCTGTGTGATCGCGGCAATGACCGCACATTCCGAAAGGGTCAGATCCGCCACATCTTTGTTGAAATATCTTGTAGATGCCGTCTGTACTCCGAGACATCCCTGACCGAGGTTGATCGTGTTAAGATAGGCTTCTAATATCTCGTTTTTGTTCATCTCTTTTTCAAATGCGAGAGCGAGATACTGCTCTTGTAATTTACGTTCCACTCTGTCAAAAAATGTTTTTTCGTTGACAAAATCAAATACGTTGTTTTTGATAAGCTGCTGTGTCAGGGTACTGGCTCCTTCGGTAAAATCAAAACCGTTCATGACTCCGACGACGCCGGCTCTTAAAATTCCCTGAATATCGATTCCGTTATGTTCATAGAAACGTTCGTCCTCGATCGCCACAAATGCATGCGGAAGAAAATCTGTTTTTGCCGTGATCTCGTCATAAGTACGGTAGACACGGTTTGAATCAGAATCTTTCAGAGTGTCGATGACTGTGCCGTTTTGATCGACAATCGTTGTTGTAAATCCTTTCGGCTGAATGTCTTCGGCAGATACGTCCGGGGTGTTGTCAATGATTTTTTTTGCAAAAATTATACCGCCGACAAGCCCTATAACGACAAGCAGAAGCATACAGGTGATAACTGCTTTAAAAAAACGAACTCCTACGCGTTTCTTTTTCATTTTCTTTTTCGAAGAGATTGATGATTTTCTCTTTGAAAGATTATTTTTTCCGTAGTTCACGAATAACATCCTCCTTTTCAACTTCTATGATTATATCAAATAAGGTCTTTTAAATAAAGAAAAAAATGAAATCTTCATATTTTATAAAGAATTTTAATCATAATATCAGTATCTTCACGTTCGTACAGGCGAGAGATCCGCATAATGGTTGTACATGTTCCATGTCTTTGCTATAGTAGAAAAGGTATGGAACTGTTTTATGAAAAAGGAGAAGATAAAAATGGAGTGTTATCATACGGTATATACAGAAGGAACAGGAGAAATTGTGGAAAAAAAATCCCGTTTTATAGCAGAGGTATTTCCGGTTTCAAATGAAGAAGAGGCGTTTGCGCATTTGGAAGAAATCCGAAAAAAACACTGGGATGCCAGACATCACTGCTGGGCATATGTAATCGGAAGAAATCCGGCGGCAGAGAGAATGAGCGATGACGGAGAACCGGCAGGAACGGCGGGG